>Ga0181612_153742_pt1 | contig 14114 bp, 5 predicted proteins | sample HoacroProtozoa21_FD_119630 | JGI IMG/M metagenome (GOLD analysis project Ga0181612, IMG submission 119630) | Hoatzin crop microbial communities from Cojedes, Venezuel. Combined Assembly of Gp0051906, Gp0051904, Gp0051908
GTCCCTCTTCACAGAGCTGCTCTCCAGCAGGTCAGCCCCAGCCTGTACTGGTGCCTGGGGTTGTTCCTCCCCAGCTGCAGGACCCTGCACTTGCCCTTGTTGAACTTCATCAGGTTCCTCTCTGCCCAGCTCTCCAGCCTGTCCAGGGCTCGCTGGATGACAGCACAGCCTTCCAGTATCGTGCAGAAATGTGTCTCTGGTGGCCTAAGCTCAGCCAGCTGAGGAAGGAAGTCATCCCAGGTACCAAGGAACCACAATTTCCAAAACACCAGGCTCCCCAGGTTGCACTGCTCACTGCAGCAACAGCCCTGCCAGCTGTTAGAGAGATGAGCCAGGCATACAAGCGAGCTACCCTCTGTCCAAACTGATAATTTGTTACGTATTAAAAGCTTTGCGACATCCTAAGTTTAAAGGGAGTTTTCCCGAGCCTTGCTGTTCAGTTTTACTGAACCTGCACTAGATGTCGGCACTGCCCACAGGACAGCAGGGCTTGGCTTTTTCTGTTTCTGAAGCGCTGCACCTCCGTGCTTCCCTCCCAGGCAAAAAAGGTTTATGCTTGCATAGCTCTCGATCAGTAAGAATAAAAAAATGCTTTTTCTTATGGACAAACATCAGAAACGAGATGTTTTGTCTTTAAAACGTGTGCTCTCAAAGCTGAGCTGGTCTTGTAACTAGACCAAAGAAGAGTTAAAACCAGGTCACCATGCCGCTGCAGTAACTGCAGCCTGGTTTCTGCAGGGAAACAAAGCAGCTTGGCAGACTTCTGCACATATTTTTGGGAACATAAAATTTCCCTGAAGGAAGGGTAAGTCAAAGTTGTTCTGCAAGAAGCAGAACTAACACAGCCCGTTTCTCAACAGATGTACGGCTATCGTCCCTCAGACTCCCATCTTGTCCCTCCTGGACAAAGTCCCATGCAGCCTGCTGTAGGTGACCCTGCTTCGGCAGGGGATTGGGCTGGGTGACCCACAGAGGTCCCTTCCAACCCCGAACATTCTGTGATTCTGTGATTCTACAGTAGAAAAGACTTCTACCTAACAGATTAATTTTAAGGGCAGACAGGATCATTACAGTAATTCAGTCGTGCCTACTATATAACACAGACCACACACTATTTATGTTAATACATACCTTTAGGTTTATTTGTTTGTTTTAAGGAAGGGGGGGGGTGTGTGGACTGATGCAGGTGTTTGGCTTATAAAAATAAGTATTTTGTTATTACTTTTTTTTAATTCCATACCTTCTGATTGCTTTTTGTATGAGAATTTGCTATCTCTTTCCTCACATTAGAGTGCAAATGATTTATGTTTATGATGTGTATCAGTATCAACCTATAGTGTAAAAGAATTAAGTATACTCTGGTACTACACTATATTTCAATACAAAATTTTAGATAGGTATCTTACATTACAGCAAATGTCTCCCAGTAGCAAATCATACCCTGCCCCCATATCTGAAAACATGAGCACACTATCTCCAGTCACGTCTACATTTATCGCTTAAATAGTAAGAAAAAAACATCAGAATAACATGGTATGCGACCATTGTGTAAGGTTACAGTTATACAGCACAATGTCGTTTAGATAAAGCCCAAAGGCATCATTTAGTATGGAGTAAGAAACAAAGGTGTGAAATAATAAATAGTCCAAGTTAATAACCACCCAAACTATTACTGCACTGTTACTGTGTCTTTCCTACAATCCCTTCGCATTGCAGTGCTTCACACTCCCAATAAATTTGCTCTCATGAATGATTTCAATTCTATTTTTTTTTCTCCTCATCTTCCTTCAGTAAGTATTTTATTTTCCAAATCAAATTATTTTAAATGATAATCAGAGGAAGAAATTCTACTAATTCCACCTGGATGTTTCTCTTATACTGGCAACAAAGAGAAGGAATAAAGATCTGAAGTAAAAAAAAATTAACGGTAAATTATTGAAGGATGGAAGCCTGCAAAAGGAAATGAAAAGAGTGGTTTGAGAGAAGCAAAAACCAAAAAAAGTCAAAAGGTGAAAAGCTTAGATAACTATTTGATTAGGTCCTGGAGAAACAGAATTTAAAAATAAAAAAAGGAAACATGAAAAAGCGCAGTGGGCAGAATATCGTACTCTGTACTAGCACACTCAGAGAGGCATTATGGAAATGAGACCCCTCCAGAAAAAGTGCAGGAATTTGCATACATAAGAACTGGTCATAGCTTTCAAGGTCAATAACTATGCAGCATCTTTCCTCTCATTTCTTTGTACTGTAAGATAAATGGGTCATCAGCATATACATTTATATCTGCCCTTTAAACCTGATCATCATGTATGATCCCCAGAAACTTCCCATGCACTAAGAGTGTTAAGAGTCCAGCTGGGAAGCACTTAAGCAGCAAGAAAACGTGATTCTGCATTTGCAGGTGCATTTATTTCTCTGCTTCTCCACATAAAGTTAACCTTTTCCCCTACCTCTAACTGACAGCATTCAGAAATTCCCTCAAAGCTGCCTAGACACTACAAAACTGTCAAATAAAATCATACTGAAACACACACAGGACAAGATCTACATGATGCATCTATACGCACCCTCACACAAGGAACAGACAGTAGTCCTCACCAACACTGAACAACCAGCTATTTTTTTTCCAGTTTTGTATGCTTTCATCCTGGATTTTTCTTTTCTTTCTGTTATTAGGATAGGCCCCATATAAGATATGTCAATTACCTTATTTTTTACTTTTTTTAATTTGATAAGCACCACTCCAATTGCATTTCAGTAGAAGACACATCCACCTTATTTTGCTTTCCCCATAGCACTGAAAAAAATCCAAGGCATAGTTAGCAGCTAGAAAATAATTAAATGGATCAAAGTAGTGCCTTTTGTAATGTTATTTGATCCTTCTCATTTAATGGAGAATCACACTTATTAGAACAAACACAGTGTTGTCTGAGAGTGACACAGATAGGCCTCCAGTTCAGCCACAGACATCTGAATCCAAGCTCTTCATCTTCTGAAGAATTCTCATATACCAAGTCAGATAATGATAGAGGCTTTGAAGACTTATTGATGATTATTTCAGGATCCAGAGCATCCTAGGGATTCTCAACAGGAAAAAAAGGTATGAAAAATTGACTTGTCTTTTTATGTGATAAAATAGGGAGCTGGGTATAATGCAAACTCCCTGGTAACCTTCTGAGTGTAGACTTACTCTACAGTAATAGATACTGCTTATGTCATAAAACTTTCCTCTGCCAGTGGAAGACATTTCTTCTCCTCCCATTTCTGATAGCAATAACTTAAGTTGCTGCCTCTTCTTTCCCCTTCTCTGCTATCAAGACCACAGAATAATAAGTAACATCTTTGCTTCTATTGCATCCCATCTTATTCTTTTGGCTAACTTTTGGCTTAAGTAAGCCTTCTCACACGTTTCCTGGGGCATTACAAGATAATGTGGGGAAGAGTCTATTACTGTACTTCCCGTCCTTCATGGTTCCTCGAGTAACATTTCCAGAGTACATTTTCATTACCTTTAAACTTTTCCAGCTTTAGGTTGCATGTCTATGATATAGGCTTTCTAGACATTCTGTACACTTAGTCTTTGTCAGAATATAATTGTATCAATCTCTTAACAAGCTGTTTGTGTTGGGAGCATCATACAGAGAAACACTACAATAGCACAGAGTAGAAGAGAAAGCAGTTCTCTTCTACTGAGTAGAACACCTGCCTATCTGTACATACTTTGTATGTGATCACTTCTGGGTAACTTTGTTACACAGGAACTGAAAAGCAAGAATGCAATATTCTAAAAATTTGCTGTTTCTTTGTTTCCAAAACCAAAATAAAGATAATATCATGAAAACACTGCAAAAATAGTCACCTAGATTTTTTTTTAATTAGAATGGAATAGTAAATATTAATAATAAAAAAAGGTCATACAAGCAGGAAGTAGAAAATGTAATGTGCACTATGGTGAATATGGGATCTTGTAAGTGAAGAGCTGATTATAAGGCAGATGGCACAAAAGCAGCAAATTTGGAGCAACTAAACTTTTGAGTCCTGCGCAATCCAAACCAAAGAACGTACTCCTAGTGTATTTCTTCATGCACACACTACAAAAAAAACGACATCAATGACACAAAATATTAAGAGTTTCATTACCATGTCACTGTAAGTGTTCTTATCTGACAATCTCCACCGTAAATTTATATCTAAAAATATGTACAGTCACCTGTTGCTACTACTACAATTGTTTAAGCTGAAAATATTCATTACGTAAAACAGCCACTTGTTCTTAGTCACTTTTTCCTCATGGCACATCATATACCGCCCTGCTGAGCATCTGGGACACATTTTCCTTTGTCTTCCATTTGCTGCCAATGTACCTACAGAATCCGTCTATACACACGTGTGTGTGTGTGTATCTTTCTCACTCCCTCTCTACATTCAGCTCCAGCTGAGCTTTCACTTTTCTAATTCTGTCTCTGCATGCCCAGGCAATTTCTTATTTCTCCCAAGTAGCTAATCTGATGCATCTGCTTGACTGTGTGTCAGAAGCGGCCATGCTTGTACTCCACAGATTGCAACACCAAGATAAACTGACAGCAAGAAGAGACAATATGCAGAAAGAAACAAACAAATCAAAAAACCCAGGTAGTGGTGCGTTCTGACTCAATAAACCAGCTGAAAGATTGTAGGGCCTTCTCATAATGATATGTATTAAAGAAACTAGATCGCCAGCAAACCTATGCCTTCTACAGATACTGCAGAGAAATTCTGGCCTCACAACAAAAAGGTCTTGAGTATATTCTGTAAGAGAAACGCACACATGGACTTCCTCTGTCAAAGCCATCAACACTACCACGGACACTTACCACATCTTCCAACATCTCCAGTCCCAAGCAGGTCTTTATTATAACGAGCATGGTAAAGACACAGTAAGTAGGCAGATGGAGGAGTTACAAGCAGAAATACGCATATTATTTTCCATGCATAATTATTGATTAGGCCCCTGTTTTTCAAATTAAATCACATCAGAATTTCTTTTTTGTTCTATTCACTCCCCATAATTAAGGATATTTCTAGACAACCAGAAACTTCTAAGCCTCAATGGAATAAAATAAGTTAACTGGTAAAACAGTGCTAGAAACATCTATTCTGGTTTAATATGTAGTCAGAACAAAAACCCTTTGTATGTTTAAAGATAAACCTGATAAAGAAAAAATCACACTGAAATTTATGTATCCTTTTTCATACTTAGTGGATTCTTTCAGCAAAACATGCTTTGAATGTGTAATTTTTCAAGTTATGCACAGTTTTATGCATTTGTTGGTAAAAGAGAGCTAAGGTAAAGGTAGCTAAACCTCATGGCTTTACTGAACTTAATTTCCACCCATCAAACTAATGCTGCAAAAATGTCTTAAAAAAAAAAATCTTACTCACTGCATCCTTCCAGCACAAATAAAACTCTGGATCAGTTTTTCCACCAGTTTTCTAGCCCCTTTACAGTAGTTTCATCTAGTCTGCATCTCCCCGCTTGACCATATCAAGTTTACTGCTTCTCTTCTGTTGAGGCACAAGGCACCTTCCCATATAACAGAACAAAACTAGTTTGTGCTGATGTGACTTGTGCTTGACAAATCTATGTTGACTTTCACTTATCATCTTGTTAGCTTCTAAGTGCTAATAAATAGCGTATTTGTTCCAGAACTTTTTGCAATTGTCATCTGATTGCAGCTGACCTTCTTAAAGAGATTGAGGCAAAACAGCTATTAAATACTCCAGCTATCTTGGTAACATCTGCTGATAGCTTAACGTCCCCTTTAATCTGTTCAGTTCTTTCTTGATTCTGTAAAAAAAAAAATTTGCTGCTAAAGCATTACAGAATTATTCTTTTTTTGTCCTTGATGTCCTTTGCTAATTGCATTTTTTCTACAAGCTTCTGTCTCTTCCCATCTCTGTTTGTGCAATTTCATTAGTTTCTCCTTTTTTTATATTTCCTACCAGATGCCATTTCACCAAAGAATACGTGATACAGACTTTCTGTTGTTGCCATATATTTAATCTTTCCTTCATATTGAAACAATTTGCTTTTGTGCTCTTCAATAGTATCGTTAAGGAATTGACAGCTCTGACATTTCTTTCCTCTATATAAGTTTACCTCTTTTTTTGATGTTTATTGACACCCACGTTATTGAAGTTCACCATCTTTACATTAAAAACCTTTTTCTTTCCTTTTCTAGTTGCTATGAACTCTGTCATTTCATGATCGTTCACCCCAAGGTACTTCTCACAATTTGGCTGTACTCAAAACCAGATCAAATTTCTCAGTGTTTTCTGTAAACTTTCACACTGCAAACAGACTGAGATATTAAAGCTTAGTAACAAAGTTTTTGTTGCCAGACTAATGTCTTTTGTATGTAAAAATATGGGACAATTTTTGCAACAAAAGATCCCCAATACTTTAAAACATACAAATAGACTTCCATTCCTGTTGGTCTCAGCCATTACCTCATACTCGGATTGGCAGGTTGTTTCCATTGTGGGCTGAAACAAGTTATTGAGGCAGACATCCATCAATCCAGTTCTATTTACTTACACATATTTCTTCTTATAATTCTGTCAGAGTAAAAATTAAGTCACTTTTTCCTTTTTTCACCTCTAGGTCTTACGCCCCTGATAGCAGCATTGTTACTCTTGCTGTCCATATCTCCCCACTGTCAGTTTGTCTGTTTCTCATTTTCAGACAGTGCAAACCATTCAACACAGTACAGGACCATATTTGTATTCAGAACCCGGGAATACATCTCAAACTGTATTTCAGCTGCTGCCCCAGCCTTCTGATTGCTAGTCCATAATTGGTACATGGTACATTCTACTTCAACACCTGAAAAACACTGGAATTTTCACTGATTCTTCAGTTAACCTGGCTGGGAAATAACTATTGCAACCAACAGGTTCAGTGATGTTTGTAATCTACTATATGTCCAAAGCAATGACACTGAAAGCCAGTCAACCTCCAGTGTGAACTGTTCGGATAAGAAATCTATCAACCTCAAAACCACTTCAGAAAAGTCAATTTGTCCTTTTCATTTAGAATGCGGTGTGCAGCAGCTTTGCTTGGTTTATTTTACCTTAGCATACTATTTCCTGAGGCATACAGAAGAGGAAAGAAACTTAATCTTTTACAGTAGATATAAAAACATCATTCTTAATTTGTAGCAGTGTGTTGGTCTATTTTCTGCTTTTAAGTTTCCTTTCTAAAACAGAGCTCAGCCTCATTACACATTTCTTCCCCACCCATTTTGGATGTAAGAAAACATAAAAATTACGCTGTTTTCACTGCAGCAGATCACCGATGCATAATATGAAGAACTAAGTACTAACAACTGTTTGCACACCAAAGCACTATTACATATGTTTAAATCTGTCTGAACCACTCTTTGTACTTTCTCTCATTGTTAACTACTATTTTCTTTTGTTGTGTGCCTGGCAAAACCCCTTCTTAAGGCTTTCCCACTCAACATTTCCATAATATGCAAACCGCAGCCCAAGACAACTCATCTCCTTTTGAAGGAATTTCTGAGGCTTTCCACAGCCATGGCAGCAGCTTGTCCCCTCCTCTTCCCTGCTCCTTTCCGCATCTAAATAATTTGATATTTTACTGCTTTGTGGTATGAACTACTGAATTGTGAGTAATTTTGTTTTCTTTGGATTTACTATTTGCATCTTTTAACAGCTATTTTCTGTTACTTCTCTCAATAGAGGAATTATAGGCACGTTCTCCTAACCACATCTAAACAAGCATTTTTCACTTAGTGAGCATGAAATAAACATGATGCAGTATCAGATTAGGCATTCTTGCCTAACTAAGCGGTGACAGACACATATTTATAAGATGCAATCAATTCACTAGAGATTTCTAATACAGACCACTTTTTTAGTGGGATGTATTCTGAAGAGCTACAAAACTGTTAGCACTCTACTCTGAACTTTCTTGGATGAACATTATTCACATAATAATGTTCTTCCAAGAGGAAAGATTTGGGGGCTCTTCCCTCAGTTTGGAACATATCTAAATCTAATTTGCTGAAAACCAGGATAGTTTTGACCATGGTAGCAAACGTAGTCTGTGCCAGTTGTCAGGACATGCCTTAATCAAAACTCAAAAAACCTCATAAACGTGTTATGTTTTAGATCAGACCAAGCTACACTTACTTTATTTCTGAGACACAATGCATATGCTGCAATACTCTTCTGCATATTCTGATGTTTTCAAAGCACATGCTTGTAAAGGAAAAATGCAGCACATCTCATATTTGCTAATGCTAGTACCAATTACCTCAATGTACTGAGCAGCACAGCTACCCAGCCTAGACATAGTGACAGCGGTCCTCTTTTCGGAACAGTCATGCTGTATGGCCCTGATATTATTAATACTTAAACAACAGCCCTAAGGTGGCAGATATTGAACACTAAGACCTCCAGTAATGTGTGGAGGCCAAGTCAGAAACCTAAACAAAATACAACTATTTTGTGCCTTTAATGCTTTGCTTATATGTAAAGTGCACTAAAATTAGTAATACTAATATTCTCATGTATGCACTGCAGGGCTGTCAATTTATGATTTATCAGCTTTCTCCTTTCAGACGTGCCACAAGAATAGCTCATGTTTTTCCTCCTGTATATTTGCTTTGTTCATCATTTTTTTCCTATGAAGATTTTTAGCTATTTGATACATTCCTACCTGATCTGCTTGCCTTCTCGAACATCATACAAAGAAAAAAAGACATCCGTGTCTTCTCCAATTGTATTGTAGGTGAAGCTCTTCAGACTGAGGAAGAAGTGATGAGGCACTGGCATACGGCAAGCTTCCCCATGGCGCTGACGAATTGTATCCACCTGATTAAAAACAATGAAAATTATTTTTAGTTCTTTACAAATAAAGGACACATAACCAACTTGATAATTTTAACTGAGATTTTGCTCTCCTTTCTCCATCAAGTAAAAGCTTAATCTCCCATACAGTCCACTTTGCAGATCCATGACAGTTTTCTTCCTCTATTTTTTCCATATTTAAACTGAACAGTTTGAGAAACCATAATAACCAAGTAAATACGAGATAAATGTTTTACTCATTTGAAATCTATTTTTATCAAGCAAACCACATCAATCCTATTTCTCAAATATCATCTTGATTCTGGTACTGAAAATGAACTATAAGAAGATGATTCTAAGGTGATCTAAGTGAAATTAAGTAAGTAGATTTCTAGAGTGGAAATCCTGATGATTTGCATTTAAAGCAGATGGACTTCAAAACATTTTTAAGAGTAACATTTGTTACATTATTCCTTTTCAGCAGCTGCAATTGATTTATGGAGGTCATTTAGAATCAGGCTTTAAAGGCTAATATGCCCTGCAGGTATAACAAAAAGAAATCTTAACAATGGTTGATAGCATGAGCAACCAATGAAGTCAAATAGCACAAAGGTTTACGTTTTGACTCAGTATATCAAGACCTAGTAACAACAGGGAAAATTGGGGTGGGGGAAAAGAAAAAGGAGCATAATCAGAAATAAAAATATTCTTTAATTTTTATAGAATCATGAATAATTTAGGTTGGAAAAGACCCATAAGATCATGGAGTCCAACCATAAACCTAACACTGTCAAGTCCACCACTAAACCATGTCCCTAAACACCATGTTTACAGTCTTTTAAATACCTCCAGGGATGGTGACTCAACAACTTCCCTTCATATCCACTGCATGCTGATCTTGATAAACAGGTTGCATGAACATCCTATGCTCACTAGGTGAGTCTCCTCTGAATGTGTAGACAAGTATATACTAACAACAAAAATCTTAACATTTTCAGACTTTCGACCCAGATTTGTACTAGCATAAAAACCAGAGTTTAAAATTCATTTTTTTCTGGATTTCAAATTAAATCCAAGTAAATCCTCACCCTTTAAAGACCCATACCTGTGGAAACACAGTCGTCCTGCTAAGATTAGACCCAGATTCCACGACCAGGAAGGGATTACATTACTACAGAAAGGATATGTGAAACAGAAGCCTACTAAGCCATTTGATAGCAGGTGGAAAGAAGACTCACATGGGCCAACTGAGGCTTTCAATATCACTATAGAAGCTGATCTTCTAAAGAACAACAGTTAAAGCTAAGGAAAACAGGCCTAAATGGAAGTTGAAGAAGAATCTTAGTAAGTTAATTATTTGGGGATCTTCTAAGGAAGTGTTCCATGGGTAGGGACTTCCCAAATGATCTCCATTCTACCTTTACATACATTACCAAACACTTGAAGACAACAAAAATTCAAAAGATGACATTTACCTGTGATGTGCTCTGCTGGACACTGTGTCTACTTGACAAATGCTGTGGAGATAAAAAATAGTAAAAATGAAACCTTTTTGAAAGTAAGAAACATTTGCATTACATCTGCGTAGCATTAGAACAGCAATTTTAAAATATGACTGTTCAGGATCAGTATCAACTTTTCATAGCCTTGTTCCACAGTACATCATCAGTCACAAGACCACTAGATTTCCTAAAGGCTCTTCTCAGTTAAGCCATTTCTTAGCCTAACTACTTCAATTTACAGGTGGCATATACCTTAGCTTTTAACACAAATGGCTAAATCGGGAGATACCTCACCAGTAATCCTCACTTACCAGTATGTTGTCTATGAAAAGATGCATTTGCTAAAAACCAGACATCTAGAAGGGTGGATTTTAGATTTTGTTTAAATTTTTTGCTCTGATCAGGAAAAAAATCCAGATAAACAATTAAAGACTCTTCTGCAATTTCAGCTGGCCAACACCTGTAAAGAAGTACCAGTGTAAAGAGCTACAAGTCCAAAACAGAACTTGGAGGATGATCCTGTATTTAAGGCCTTTTATGCTAGATGGAGATGTTCTAATCAGAAAATGGACTGCAAAACTCACTGAACCATTTAATCTCCAAATGGAGATTTAAATACTAATCTAAATTGAAAAGGTTTCAGAGAGCTTTAAAAACCATATCATTAATGATTCTGCCATGCCTGTTCCACACACGTTCATCCTAACATTAGCATTTTAAACTGAAATATTAACACTACCACATATTAATAAATATTCTCTTCATTCGCTCCACCTCTTTCTATTACGCACCCAACATCTTTTTCTGACCAAACATATACACTTTGTAGCAGGACCAGCACGATCTGTTGATAACCTCGCAGCTTCAAAAGAGGTGAAAGTAAAAGACAGTCCACAAAATTTATTCAGCAATACTTTTTCCAAACCATGCCACTGTCTTTCACACAGAACAAAAATGAAACTTTCTACCACAAAAGGAGAGATAATCTTCATAATGAGACTAAATAAAGATATTAAGTTAAATGGCATATTTTGACATCTGTTTATGTTCAGTTACAAAAACATCTTCTTTCACACTGTCGGCAAAAGAAATAATGATCTCCAGTTTCATTGTTTATTTAACTACTGCACCATCTTCCAAATGCTAAAACCTTCAGGTGGCTAAACTGCCTATTTAATCTTTTTGTCACCTGCAACCACTCAGAATCAGCTTGCATAGAAAAGGCCAGTTATTTCAGCTGCTCAAGGTATCCTGGCTTCTTTTGACTACAATTCATCTTCAAATCCAAGTTAGAAAGGGGGAGACAAACTGAAGCAACAGAAATATGAGAGGTGGTCTGAAGAGCTACAGTTTCCTCAGCAAACACAGCTGCTTACAGAATGCACATTTAGGGAAACCTAGTAAGCGGCCAAAAATCGGGTTTTAAATTTTTCACAATCAAAGGACTAGATTTCACTAGCTCTCTACTTCTATGCTTCAGGACCATGCTATTACAATACAGAAAACCACTGACTGAGTTACTGTTACATACCCTTGCCTCTGGCTAGGCAAAGTGCCCAAAGTATACATGCTCTCTCAGAAGCCATTTTTGGTTACATGAATGAGAGGCTGACTGAAAAAAGCCAATGTGAATTTACCGAGGGTAAATCATGCTTGATCAAGCTAACTGCCCTCTAGGGTAAAATAACCAGATCTGTAGATGAGGGAAGGCTAGTGGCTGCTGTCTATCCTGAGTTAAGCAAGGCCTTCACCACAGTCTTCAACAGCATCCTTGTACCCAAGTTGTGAAGTTACACCTGGATGGGTAAGACCAACTATACTAGTAAAAAAACCCCAACAAAGAATTGGCTTGTCAAGCTCAAAAGGCAGCGGTTGATGGCATGTATTCTTCAGAGGTCTATCCTGAGACCCATGATCCTAAATTGGGGGCAGTAGCTGATGTATTCAAGGAGGCTGCCTCCATCTAGAGGGATCTAGGTCATCCAGAGGAACTGGTTAAAAGGAACCTTATGAAATACAGCAAGGACAAACACAAGTTCTTCACCTGGAACAGGTTAATCCTTCCATGGTATAGGCAGGGAATTGACTGGCAGGGTCCTGCTAAACAGCAAGCCAAACGTAAGTCCAGAGAGCATTCTGGTTTAGCCACCTGACATTTAACAGTTTACTATTTCTATTAACAGGAATGCAGCCAGTATATTGGGAATAACATTTATTCCCTTTTACTCGGCATTCAGTAAACTACATCTGAAATACTGTACCCCATTCAGCAAAGGACAACCAACGCAGCCAGGAGCTTGAGCACATGGTGTATGACAAGAGGTGGAGGGAATTCAGCTTTTTTAGTGGGGAGGAGGTTTGGAGGTGACTTGCTGGCAGCTTTCCAATAACTATGAAGTTATTAAGATGACACAGCCAGGCTCTTTACAGAGCTGCACAGTAAGAGGACAAAACACTGTGGTCATAAACTACAACATGGGATATCCCAGCTTTCCAGTGAGGAAAATAACCCCACCAAGGCAGTCCAGCATTAGAGCAGGGATCCAATCTTTTTCCTTGAAGAATTTCAAGATCCAACTGGATAAAGCTCTGAGCAGCCTGGTTTGAATTCAGTATTGACCTTGCATTGAGCAGGAAGTTTGAGTGGATCTCTCAAGGCCCCTTCCAACCTGAAAAGCTTTGTGAGGTGATATGAAAATAGGACTGTTAAGAAGTTCTCCATCTTCCTTCTAAAAAAAAGAAGCAGTTTTACCTTTTTCTCAAAAGACAGTTGCCTGTTAAGGTTGTGCAAACTTTAACAGGTAAGACGATCCATTTCAGTATATCTTTCTTCATCAAAGTACTTTCTGATGCTTAAGCCGAATCCTTGTCAATGTAACCTAGGCCCACTGATTCTTGTCTGATCCCTCATTAGCATAAAAAGATTAATTAATTCAGCTTGTGATTCCCTTATAATATTCAAATCCTCTCCTACAAAACCACCTAAGCTTGTAGCATCCCAACCTGTACTTCAGAAGCAACAATTGACTGCAGAAGCTAAAACCTTGCATTTATGATTCTCACTTGTATCATACGCTTTTCAGATAATTTCTTCAATTTCTCTACACTATTTTGAATTCTGATCCTTTGCTCCCATGTACTGCCACTTCCAACTCTGTGGTATTTGCATATTTAGTAAGCATACTCCTTATTTCATCATCCAGTCATTAATGAAACATGAAGTACTACAAAATGAAGGATGACCACAAGAAATTAAGCAGATTCATCCCTCCTCCTATTTAACCAAATTATTGACAGCCATTCTCCACCATTTTCTTTTTTAGTGTGGGTTTTCTAATTAGCTTTGTGTTTACTTTGCAGTAATTTCATCTAGAACTAATGACCTTAGGAGAATTTCAATTAAAAAAACAATTAAAATCTTCATGAAAATCTAAATATGGCATTAGATGCTTTCCCTCTACCCACTAGACTCATCTGTTTTCTGGAAGCAAATTAGAACTTTTAAAAATTGCTTATTCTGAACAAGTTCTCAGTCACTATAACCCACCTCCCTGTTGCAAATAATTGGATTTTTTTTTCCTCTTCCAGCATTTTTCACAGGGAGAGAATGATTACTAGCTCCTCCTCCTCCCTCACCTTTTTTACAGGTGTAAAGTATGTTTTCCCTTTGACGGTATTCTGGAACCCATCTTTCCAATGACTATCACTAACATGTCTGATAAGGCTTCTCTAGACATCCCCAATGAAATGTATATA
>Ga0181612_159346_pt1 | contig 14114 bp, 6 predicted proteins | sample HoacroProtozoa21_FD_119630 | JGI IMG/M metagenome (GOLD analysis project Ga0181612, IMG submission 119630) | Hoatzin crop microbial communities from Cojedes, Venezuel. Combined Assembly of Gp0051906, Gp0051904, Gp0051908
CGGGGTTAGGGATGTGATGCAGTGGAGTGAGGGAGAGGGTGGGCGGAGGAGGGGGCTCCGCCGCCGAGACGCGTTTGCTTGTCGGCTTTCTGCTTGTTTGACAAAACGCGACCGGAGGTGGCCGTGGCCTGGCGGGTTGCGCTGGCTGTTTGGGAAGCATTGCGTGGTGGCTGCCCGCCTGCACCTGGGTGGGCTCGGCTGCGTGTGAATAAGCAGTTTCAGGGGTAGGCACGTACAGAAAACCGCGTACGGGTTACTGCCACTCTTTTTGGATGGGTAGGGGCCGCGAGGGAAGGTGACGTTAATAGCTGTCATTGCATGAAAAGCATCGTATCTATTGTAGAAGGTAGGATATTTATATATATTTTTAATGAGGAACTACAAGGTGTTTGTCAGGACCAGTGAGCGTACGTTGGCCGAGATGCGTATCAGTAATATACAACCGAAGGCACGAGCCTGCTCCATATCGTAAAGAACTGGAAGCCTGTGGCTTGCGTATTGTATTTAAAGTGGAACGCTGCATGAAAGACAGCATCCTCTTTTAAAAAGGTCTTGAGCAACAGCCAGTTGAAAAAGCCTGTTGTAGTACTGTGATAGGCAGTAGCTTCTATGTAGGTAGTGTACGAGAGATAGCCTTCATCTGTTTCTCTCAAATAGTAGGAGGGACCAGATGACTGTTTCAGGAAAATATTTTAAAGCATAGGTTGGATAGGTGGGCTATAACAGATAAAACAGGATTGAATGACTTCTATTGGAAAAACTGGGAAGGAGGCTGAACCATAGTATGAGTAAATGGCTGTGCTTGTAGCAGAGCTATGAAATACATCATCTGACAGAGAAAATCCACCTCTCAACTGCAGAAAGCAGTCAGGCATTCAGGGTCTGTGGAGGGAGTCCTTCATATGGAGAGGCTTCTGTGGAAAAAGCCACTAATTAAAGCAAGTGGGATCAGTCCCTCTTTATCCTATTGACAATTTAATGTTTAAAAATGACCCTTTGACTGCCTCGGGAGGTAAATCAGCAATTGGAATGTGCTTCTGATGAATAAGGCTGTCATTTTATGGCTGGCTTTTTTTTTTGGGGGGGGGCAAAGTAGTAGATTAAGGAATGCAATTCTAAAGCGAATTTTAACAAAGCTATAATTTTCTCCTAATGCTTTGCAGCAGTACCTCTGGAAAGCAGATGCAACTGTTAAAATCTGTATTAAGCTCTAACTCTTACATTTGCGGAGTGATTTTTAACCAGATAAATTGCAGGAATAGATAGCAGTATAACATCAGTGACACTAGCTGTATCTGTAAATATTCTAGTGACTTTACTTAAAAACTATATTAATTAGAGCTAAATCTAGACATATGAGCAGTTGGCTATTGCCTACTGTGCTGTTGTCTGAGGGTGACCTGTTCTCCTCTGGTTTATGTAGCAGACTTGCTGTAGGTCCTAATTATAAATTAATGTTTGATGCAGATGCAGTGACATTATTATGGTAAATTTATTGCAAGCTATTCTGATTGTAGTGGATCGTGGTAATCAACTGTGCGAACACCAGTTACTCCTTTAAAAATATTTGTGACTTCTGAGGATTTGAAAACTGCAGAAATACCTTTAATCCTATTAGGACTGATGGAATTTACCCTTGTAAACTGATGTTCTCTAGATTAATGCCAAATATGGAATCGTTTGAACTTTAGTCTTTCCGCTGGAGAGATTAAAGAAAGAGGGAAGGCAATTACAAGTGTTACAATGGTAGAGATGCAATTATGCGATTGTATACAGGATCTGCAGTTACAATAGCATAATGTAGAATAAAATAAAACTAAAGCCATTTATTTCTGCTAATAGAACTGATGTGCTAATATAATGCTAAAATAGCTGAAATGATGTGCATACATTAAAGACTTTTATGTATTGACACTGACTGCCTTACAAAGTTTGAAAACACTGGGCAATCTTTCCTCTCCTGGCAACAGGAGGCAATATTCCTAAGTGCTTGTGCTGTAGCGTCTGCTCTGGTGCTGCCTTCCCTCGGAGGTCTTGCCAGGGCTGAGTTTTGCCTTAACAGATAAGCTGAATCAGCACAGATTGCATTTCTTCAGTCTGCAGAGGCCCATAGCAAGAGTTTAGCTAAGCCGAATCCCTCGGTGGGGGTGCAACAGACCTCGGTTGCATCGACAAAACCCAACCGACTCATGCTCCAGTCTAGCTCACAGCAGGTAAACAAATTCTTCTCTGAAGACTATAGCTACACCAGAGGTGTTGGCCATGCTGTAAATTGGATTAATCAATTGCTAGGTAAATAGAGGCAATTAATGTACACATAACTTCTAGTGTATGTACTTGCAAATGGCTTATTCTGGTCAGAGTTAATGGATCTGTGTGAAAACTTTCACTGAACTATTTCATGACATCCTTTTTTTGTGGAATATACGAACTGGTATGCCTGGCTGTATTTACTAAACAACTAAATGAATTAATAACCAACAAATTTGTGAATAGTTACTAAGCTTTTTCATCCAAAGCTCAGCTTTGTGGTGGAGCACAACTAAAGATAGTGTGCTGTCTGCAACAGCTCCCCTATGAGTGATAGGGTCTGAATTTATGACTGTGATACTGAAGGTGGTTAAGTCAAAATCAGTAGAAGTTAAAGTAAAGCAAAAACTGTCTTGTCATTCCCTGAATTATTCCAAGAAAAACGTTAGACAGCACAGTTACTGTGGAGTAACTGCAGATAACTTGGCTGGAGGCATGTGCTGGCCACAGTAAATATAAAGAATAGGAAAAAAGAAAATTGCTGTTAAGTTTCTAACTTAACATCCACAAAATGAATGCTTCATAGTTGACTCTCATGACTGGCTGAAGACTGAGTTATTCTTCAAAAAAAAAATAGGAGTGAGATCAGATTGTCATTTTGGACCTACTTTGCAGCCTGTTGTAAATAAAGCTTTTCAAACTTGAGTTTGAGGTACTGGTACTAGAACTCAGAATGCTGAGGTTAGAGGTTAGATCATTAATGATAGGAATACGGTAATTGCTGCAACAAGGAGTGATGGGTATGGGAAGGCGTGACCCATCTCTTGCTCCTGGCTGATTGAGGAACTAGATTATGCCGAACACTTAGCCACCTGTTTGGGAAAGAACACGATAGATCTCTGCTTGATACTGGGTAGTCCTTGTCACTAGTGACAATATATGTAATCCATAGTTAAATGGTTCATTTTGACCTTTAGTTTGTTGATAGCATTCCCGGGCAGAAGTGTATGAGCTGGCACACTTACCAGTTTTCCTTTGCAAAGCTCATTTGAGCACTGGGTGAGGGTCCAACTTGTTCTCTGTTGTGGGGGTGACTTCTCTATGCTCTCTCATCATTCCTTCTGCATCAGACAGCGGGTTTTATCCAGTGTGCTGTGACGCTGAGGAAAAGATTTGCTAACTAAAATTGCTTTGGCAGGCTCTATTTGGGGGCATGATATAAGGGGCAAGGCAGAAATTTAGTGCCACAAGTAGGCAGTGCATTAAATGCTGCAAGCAGAACTACTGATCTTACTGCAAGCAGCAGTGACCACTGGAGCTTGTTGCTCTAAGAAAAGCACAAGGGGAATTGTATGATTCTTTGAGTAAGGATCATCTCTAACATCTGGTTTAATTTTCAAAGTCATTGCTTCATCAGTCCGTTCCATTCATAAAGTGTGGAGACCTCAAATGAAACTCCTGTGCCACTGTTCAGGATCAGGTTTTCAACTTAGCCATCTTGTTTAAAAAAAACAAGTAAGTTGGGGAACAGGGCTCTGTTTGCAGGCTCACAGAATGGCTGAGGTTGGACGGACCTCTGGAGGTTGTCTGGTCCAACCCTCTGCTCAAAGCATCTAGGGCGGGCTGCATGGGACTGTGTCCGGCTGGGGTTTGAATATCTCTAGTCTCCGGGGATGGGGACTCCACAGACTCTCCAGGTCACCTGTACCTGTATTGGACCATCCTCACAGTGAGAGTTTCTTGTTTTAAAATGGGATTGCTTGTGTTTCTTTTTGTGCCTGTTTCCTCTTGTTCTTTCACTTGGCACCCGGGAGAAGAGTCTGGCTCTGTCTTCTTGACTCTCCCTTCTTTGTCACAAGGGCATGCTTCTGGCTTATGGCCAACTTGTTGTCCACCAGGGCTCCCAGGTCTTTCTCTGCAAAGCTGTATTCCCAGCCAGCTGGCCTCCAACCTCTACTGGTACAAAAGGAGAGGGAGGGCTAGACAAGAAGGGAGGAAGAAGAGAAAATGGCAAAGATAAAAGAGTAGGAGAATGGGGTGGGAGTGTGCAGAGGAATGCAGGCGGCTGGAGCCAGTATGCTGCTTCCAGCAGGCTGGTTTACCTCACCCTCATTATAACACTATTGGAGGGAGACCACAGTCTTGAATGTCGATCCACAAGTGCTCCTATGCTTGGTAATTTAAGCAGGATTTAATGCATCCTGCAACTATAAACAATGACATCAGTATGAATCAAAAAGGATGTGTGAGTTTTGTTCTGAGGTTGGTGTATACACTTCCAGGGCAGCCGGGACACTTTCCTTTTCAACGGTCTTTGCAATGGCGTAGTTCTGTCAGGTTTGGTATGATTTAATAAAATGTTCGGCTGGGCAGCTCATGTCACTTTACTAAGCTCTGTCTATCAAGGCAGACTTTTGCAGGAAGAGCCTTTAAGTAAAGCATCACGATGCCTCAAAGTAGCAAATGTAGTTTTATGACAAGACACTAGAGCAGTATATTAGTTGTGGAACACATGGGGGAATCGGTGGTGAAAGAAGCCTTCTGTGGTCACTGAAAGGATCACTGGCATTCCGATTGTAATCCAGTGGTAGTCCTCTGGAATAGATGATGCAGGACTACATCTAGGAGTCCTTTATGATGGTCCTAAAATGGAGGTTGCGCAGTAGGATTGATTGTGGGGTTTCATAATACATGTATGCGTGTGCATTTGAGCATGTAACTCTTTCATGTTTTGAAATAACACAGGTGTATTGGGAGTTTTTCATATCTGAGAAATAGTTGCAGCTTTGTGCTTAACATTGGCCCAGATGTACATCCAGTGTAAATAGGTCAATCAAAATCAATGGAGCAGCACCTGTCTGCCGTTTGTGCACCTTGCCTGCTGTGTTTTTTTCTTCCAGAAGATTGGAAGTCACCCAAGACATAAAATAGAGGGATTTAGCTTGATCAGTGGTGTTCTTCCTCAAAGACTTCAGAGGTGTGATCCATGTGATCTGTTCTAAGCTGTTGAAGCAATGACTTCACACATGTTCTGCAGCTTCATATGAGAGAGTTGCAGGCAGAGTACTCTCTGTACATGAGCACACACAGAGGAACTAAGATGAGCTTTTCACATGGTAAGATATTAAGAGGTAGAGCTAACATCTGTAAGTGGAACTGAAAGCCATACCATAGCTTTTACGTATTGCTAGTACTCCTTTGCTCAGCTTCATTTTTTCATACCTGTGTAGATTAACAGTGTAACTGAAATCAGAACAGTAGTTAATCAAGATGTATGTTATCTCTTGAACAGTTCTCTTTGCTTTAGTTTCTGAGTAAATAGTTAAAGGAATATCATGTAACCAGACACTTGAAGACACTCCGGGAGTTTTGTTAGTTAACCTGTGCTTTCCATAGTTTATGTGATGTCTGTCATTATGTAGGAAAATACTTAAAATAATGACAGTATTATATACAAAGGACTGGAAATAGAATAAATCCAAGGTTTGAATACAAAATAGTACTGTAGCATGCTATTTATAATGGTAGATTCAAGGGGATCTCCTATTAATTTCTGTTTCTATCAGCATTTGAGCAGAGCCTGTGCCATTGTGAGGGTAATTAATCTTAGTGATCAGCCAAGAGAAAACGGTTTTAGATGTCTTTTCACTCTTTATTTTGCTTGCTGCTGTTGGCTCATTCCTTTTTGTTCTCCAGTGCAGGCTACATCGTATCTATCCCTGCAGTCGCACAATTGACATGACTGCATACGCAGAGTGCTTATTCTGTAGGAATTCGGCACATGACAACCAATTTTTCTGTTGAACTGTAATCAGTTCTTCAGTAGTGTTGTGAGCATGGTATGCTGTCAGAGTTCTCTTTACCTGCACCAGGCATGTGCCAAAGCCAATGTCCCAGATGAATGTTGTATTTTTTTTCATGCTAAATCGTGTCTCTCATTTTAGCCAGTACTTCTGAAGGACAGCTCTACGACTTCACTGAAATCAAGTCCTGAAAGTTGTCAGGGGGAAGAGGAGAGCCTACAGAAAGTTGGTTGTTACCTGGAGATTCAAAGTCAAGGACTCTAGTGTAATTGTGCATGACCTTTCAGATCCAAGATCTGTCTGCATCAAGGAGGAGGCACAGCTCACTTGAAACGCCTCCCAGGATCAGGGCCCTTTCTGGCTCCAGCAGGAGTTTCAGGTTTAAATGGGAATTCAGTCAGATGTACCTTTGTGCCATCAGTGTGTGACATGCCAGCTCTTCCATGCAGCGACAGGGTGGCTTTTTGTGCCACCCTTTGTGGTGGGAAGTTACAGCAGGATGTAAGGCTACAAGTGGTTAACAAAATACCATTACTAATGATTTTTAGCATTCTGACTGAAGTGAGGTGAAAGCAAAGCCACTATCATTAATTTTCAGCTTTCCATGGTAAAAAATGGGGGAAGAGAGCAGCTTAGATAAGATGGGTATACTACAAAACCATATACACATGAAGCTATACTAACCTTTAAAATACTTGTGAACAGTTTCTGTAGAGAGCAGGGGCAGCTCTTAAGCAGCAGCAGCCAAAATGTGGAGAGCGGCAGGTGTTGTGCATGCCATTTTCTGTGCCATGGTGCTGCAGCCAGAGGTGTCTGGTGAAATCTCGTAACAAAGCAGTTGAATGCTGTGAGAAGTTGAACACAGCTCAGCAAAGCAGATCTGAACCACCATGGATGCCTGTCTACCAGTAAGCAGATAATTGCACTCTGTTGTTTAACTGAACTTCCATGAAAATAAAATATGTTTTGGTAAAATCCACCATGAAAATGTGTTCTGCTTGTGGATCCTGTGTATAGGGGATCAAGATATTGGCAGGTACCTTTGATATTAAAGCTTGAGCTTAAATTGTTATAAAAAAAATACAACTTCCACTTATTATGCTACTTATACTTTTTAGCCAGAAGTCTTTTCATTGCTGCTGCTGCTGCTATGACAGTGATCTGTTCACAGATGGATTAGAGTTGAGGAACATTATTAGGCCACAAAATGTTCTTGTTTTTGCAAAACCACCTTGCAGCTGTATCTTTCGTACATGGTTAGATTGCATTTCTCAGCTACCCATCATTCTAAATGGTAAAGAGCATACCACAGGCTATGGGAGGGGTTTAAAAAAAGGAAAAATGCAAGAATCCTTCCAATTCACATTCTTTCTCAAGAGGCTATCATTTCAAAGGCTTGGCCTGCAGGTTATGCCATCACAATCTCCTCTGCTCTTCTCTATGTGTTTCATGAGCAATTTTTCATGGAGGAAAGACTGGATATTCTCAAGAACATTCTTACTGTTTGACAATAACAAGGATTTTCCGATTCCTTGAGTCACTGTGGGCAAGGGTAATAATTCCTGTTTGTTGCTTTGTTCACAGTTATTTCCACTGGGCATTACAATCTCACTCATTTTTAATTCTGGGATTTGACTCTGGGCTAGGGAATCAGAGGACTAGTACTTACTTTTCCTCTATAAACTGTACAGGCTGCAGTGGGGAATCAAGCATACGTAGTTGACTCCCTCATAACTCTCGCTGATGAATGCTGCAGTGCCTAAGCAGAGAACCTGTTGCTTGGTTTTCTGAGGTCCTTTTGGTTTGGATGAACAAATCTAAATACCTGGAAGGCACTGCAGCTATAGATACATTTGAGGAATTTCACTGTTATTCCCAGAGCAGTTCTACCAAAAAATCCCTCTGACCGAGTTTTCCTACTATTCCACTAATTTACTCTGCTTGTGAAAAATTTTGCACAGTGTTCAAAATCACTTTTTTTGGAGCATTTTTTTCTGTTGTGTTACTTTAATTGCTGAACATAATTCTTGGCCACTCTGTCAACCTCCAGTTTCTCAAATTCGTAGCATTCCTATTCCTGAGCTAGTATTTAAATTTAACTTAGCCCTTTCCACAAGAATCAACCTTTAAAATTTAAACTGACAAATAAATTCACAATTCAAAGTCTTAAGTGTTAGAATTTCATAAGGTAAGAACATGATTTCAGATATGTAGGGCCCATAAAACATGACATGATATGGTGTCGCATATATCAACACATTGAATAAGCCTGCAATGTACACTATCATCTGTTTTGGTATTACTGACCATAAAAAGAAACAGGGAAAGAATCAGACAGCAGTTTTGCTTTTTTACAGGAGGAATGTGGTTTTGCTAAGAGATACATGATTTTTAAACTTGCTCTAGGATACTTGGAAATTACACACAAGAACATACAGAAGAAGAAACATTAATGTACTTTCAACTAGGCAAATATTAGAAGCAGAAGGGTCTTGTGAAAATAAATTAATTCATGTTCCTGGAGCACTCAGTGTACTGAAGAACGTAACAGAAATGTCAATATGGAAATTAATAAATCTGGAGCTTGAATAATAGAGTCCGTATAGCACACACTAAGGAAATCTTCGTCCAGCAAACCGAGCAATGTGGATAGAACACAGTATCGCATACATGTTGATTCAATGAGTCCTTTCATCTTGTGGAATGAATAAGGCAAAGTTCCCATGGAAAAAAAGATACGTAAGCATGCAACTATTTGCAAAGGCAGTCCCCATCTTCTGGAAATTTCTAACTCTTAAAGTCTTTTAGTTTTACAGTGTCAATATTGCATAGCTGTTTATGTGTGTGGATGTATAATTCTCCAGGATTATTTAAAAAGTCCACATAATTATGATATGGGATTATATCATATACCACTTCCAGATCTGCAATACAGATCTCTGCCAAGAGAACTAACAGTAACTAGCAACAGAATTAAGGTGACATCCACTAGAGAGGCTGTTAAATACATTTGGGCATTAGGATTCTCAGCTGGAGTCATCCTGGAGAAACCATGGGTTCTGTTTTAGCAGACTATTGTGGGTACTGCTTCTTTTGCCCTCTCTTTTTCAGCCTGTTGATCAGCTAAGCTGTTTCTCCCTCTCCTTGCTTCTACATTTGAATCTTCCTAGCATCTTACACTGGCTCGGCTCCTGCTCCTCACAATATTCCTGAGCTCAGTCTCTGTCTCCTTCCATAGCCATTCCCAGTCTTGCAGCTACTTGTACAATTAATAGTGTTTTCCTATGCCAGATCAAGATGTTTCCCTCCTTACTCTTCTCCTTTTACTTTCCCTCGTGTGTGGGTTGTCTGTACCAATCTTCTTGAGAAAAAGTCCTCTTCTCCCTACACAACTGTTTCTTCTGTTCATAGTCTATTTTCTTCAAATTTTCCAAAATCGTAGCCTCACAGCTCTTCCTATCTTCCCAGCTCTCAAGTCTAGCCTGTCGAAGCTAACTGGTCACTCCCTTTCTCCCTTCTCAGCTGTTCCAATATCTTTATCCACCCTATGACTGTCATATGCAAAATCCACTCCTACCACATCGGCCTCAACTAGCACCTGCTCTCCAGTTCTGCTCTTCCTTGCTCTTCCTTTCCCACGGTCCAATTTCTTCTTCTCCTAGGCCTCTTGCCTTTCTCACAGCCTACTACTTCAATGCCTCTCTGTGTTTTACGCCATTCCACTGCATGTGCTGTGTGTCAACAGTGGGAAGACAAAAAGACTGGGACATGTTCCGTACCTTCTGTCACAAAGTGGTCCCCAAGAGCCAGATACTTCAAAGAGCAGTTAACCTTAAGCAGGCTTGCAATACTAAGATGAAGCGTCCTCAGGATGAACTAAGCATTTGGAAATCTTCAGTGTCGTATTTTATCAAGGTTTCCATTGAACACGTGTGAACAGAGTTTTTTCAGATGTACTTAACCTGGCTAAATGCAATCAAAAGAGAAGGTAGTTATGGACTTTCTCTATGAAAGGGTTATTTTCTTTTACATGCTATAACCAATGTATTTCTCCTTTACTTTTTCCTTTGAAAAAATGTAACTACACATTTTTAAACAAAGTAATTCTGTTCATAGTTGTTACACCATTGTTCTTTGCTATAAAGGTCAATGAAAAGACTCACTGTACTATGAATAACATCTGAGATATTAAGTAAATCTCTTACATTCATTGTAATTACATCAGAGATACCCACATAAATTACTAAGACTGGACTGCTACTCATACTGAAACCTATCCATTGGAAGGTAAAAGAGTTAAAAGCTAATCTGCAGGTGATCGTCAAAAGACACACCAAAAAGACCAAGTTATACAGGGCTATGGGTGGATGAAGAGATCAAAAGTTAATGCGGCAGTATTTACTGCACACGTCAATGCCAAAACGAAAGCGTTATCCAAACAGAAGAGCTTACTGTAGGCAAAAGGAATGGTATGAATATGAACAGAGTTTAGCATGAATCACTGTATTGAAGATACTCCTTATTAATAATTCAACAAAATTCAGTAACAGTATCATGAAGCTAATTAGCTTACGCTGCAGTTATTATCAAGCTATTATCTGAGATAACAAGTTACCATTTAATGAGGCTATCAGGAAATATAGACTTATTAATAAGGAGCATCTAGAAGTTACCTTTTAATTAATCATGCATAGAAGATAAATTACCAATATTATCTGCATTTATTTTTAGACAAAATATGTCAAGATACATAAAAATTTGATGTGAGCTTTGAACTGCTGGCAAACTGTCAGGATAGTCTTAATGCACCTTTGGGATAAGAAAGAGTAGAACAAAGCCTGATCCAGTAAGGTAGGTCTGTTTGCCGTCAGGCCCTCTGTGTAACCTGTATTTTGGCATCTGCAACAAATAAGGTGTAAAAGTGACAAGATTCACAAGAGAGGTTTTCAAAGGCATCTTACTTTACTGGTTTCAGGTGAGACTTGCACGCTTACCTCCCCCTTGTCCCTTTGAAAATCCTTCTGTTTACCTCTACCAGTCAAGTCCTATAATTAGGCATCAAAGTATTATTGCTATTGTTATCTGGTGCCCTAAAAAATACAATTATTAAGCATATTCCCCTCTTGATCATCCCAAATGTATACTAAGCTGCGGTGTACCACTTACATACAATCTTTAAGAAGACTGGATAGATCCCCATCACTTTATGGCAGAAAAACAGCAGTCAGTCTCAGAGTGGATGGTCCTGCAACCTCCTACTATAAATATGTTGTGAAGGTGATGTAATTATTCCCAATTCTACTAGGAACTTATTTTCTTGTAAGACAAAGAAGGATGGAGGAATCTCTCCTTCCTCCAGAAAGCTGACGCAAAATCCTGCCCCATCATTAGAGACAGTACTAGGAAAAGGAGTTCATTTGTCCTGTGCTTGCTGCATGCAGGCAGGGTAGAAATTTGTTCTTTGCTACTGCTATAAACCACGATACATCTGTTTTAAAAATCATAGGAGCTCTGCTATTATAGGTTGTATTTACAATCATCGTATTTACTGTTGCGGCAGAGAATCCTAGCACTGGCTCTCTAATGTTTCAAAGTACTGTAGTGTGCTTGAAGAATTCAGCCATCCTAAACCACAGTCTTTCAGATCAGGTGCTGATCACAGAAATAGTCCAGCGGAGCGTTAATTATTTAGTAGTGGACTAGAACTCTTCATTCCTCCCAGATTTCAATAATTGGATGGTAAGGAGAGGCCTTGCTCTGTAGATTGGAGATGGCCTGTACTCTTCTGCAAATGACAGTATTTAAACTGACAAGGTCAGATTGACATTTGCAGTAATTCTTCAGACGAAAGATTTGGAAGTAATGAAGATGGGCTCACTTCTCCAAAGTGGACTGAAGCAACTGAACAGTTTATCTTTCAGGAAGGCATCAAAACAGTGCTTTTTTATTCTTATTTTAATAATGAGAATGGCTCTAATATGGCTTCTGACTCTGTAAGTGACTGGGAAAGCTAAGGGTGAAACAATACCCATGTCACAGCTAATAATAAAACTGCCATTGACATTAACGGATTGAGGATTTTGTTCACTTTCTTTTTAATAGCTTTTTAAAATAAAACTGTAAACTTTAAAATTGGAAGATGGTGTTAAAACCACAATTTTTGTATTCCGGGCTTTCCACAAACATTTCAGTAACCAGAAAAACAAGGTCCTATCTCTAAAAATATCGAGTAGTATCACCTCACAAGAAAAAATGACCAAGAAAACTAGAATGCTGTTGTCTGCACACAATCATAATTTCACATATGCTTTACAATTGTTATGAAATCCTGGTCTACTTCAATTTCTGAAAGATATTTTACCATGTTGTACAATATAATTTCTATAACTTCTTGCCTGAACTGCTAACACACCTTTCTTGTTTTTTCTCTGAATAATTATTTCAAAATGATTATTCCACTTTATCTTATATTTTCTCACTCTTAATCTGTATCTTCCTTTCCTTTTATCTTTCTTCTGCTTTAGAACTGAAGTTAACATCACTACTTACACAAAACCATGTCTCAAAATAGAGGTAGCGAATAAAAGAAAAAAGACAAGTAAAAACTAAGTTTGTTACTGAAATACTAGCTTCAGCTGAATAAATAAGCTGAAATACAATCTATGTTGTCTGATTAAAATCTGGCTATGAAAATACTGATTCCTAGTTTGTTACACCAATTTCATTATGCAAATATTTTTTGGCCTCAGGTAATAAACATCTAAGAAGCTGTTGCTTTACTTGCTGTATTTTACCTACCTATATCAACAATACAAAAATGTACTAAGTCAAAATATAACCCCCCTGAAAAAAAAAATTGACCAAGCCATCTAATCAACAAGAACAGAAAAAAATCCCTCCAAAAACTCTTCCATGCACTCAGCTGAGGAAGCTCTTCTGAATTGTATCATCTTCCTCTGAAATTAGATTTCTGCTATTCCTAGCACGTTAATAAAACATTCAATCTTTGTTCCGCCTCAAAGTTCTGTGACCGAAAGTAATTTGTCAGCTTCCTCCGTGTAACGTTATTTTCCCATTAGCGCTATTATGCCATGGTGGTCCAGATTCAGAGCACTAGAGTTATAAAAAAGAATGATTTATTAGTATTTAAATAGCTTACGTAAAATACAAGACATGAAGGATAGTTTATATAACAATGAATAGGATATTAAAAAACAGCAATATATTGCCTGTGATTTTAATTTGCTTTTCTCCAAGATAATTAGTTCCAGTTATAATCTGTTCCTCAATTCTCTCTTCATCTGCAGGCTTTAAGAACACTATTTTAAAGGAAAGGCATGGTAAGCTCGTGTGTTCTCATGTGAGTCATATTTCAAAGTATTTACATCAATCTTTAAGCATTTTAAGGAAATCATGGCAAGCTGTTATAATGCTGTCTTACGTCTTAATGGATATAAATCTTATGTACGTTACAGGATATTGGAAGTCAACAGAGCCCTGTAACAACTTTCGAGGGTGGTTAGTCAACCACATAAATCAGTGGTTCAGCTACATTAAAATGGGATTTAACGTTATTTGTACAGTCACACAAATAATACGCATAATTAAAAAGCGTACTTTGTTTTTTGATTGTTAAATGTGTCTTTCACGGCTTGATGACATACGTTCTCAAAAAGGAGACTACAGGTAACATTTTGTATGTAATTAAAGCACCTCTCATTTGCTACGTACTTCTGTGATGAGCGTGAAACCAGCACCAGGCCTCAGAAACGCAGCACCGGGGTGCCGCAGGCACAGAAAACCGGCGGTGCTGCAGCCGTCACAGCCCCAGCCACAGGACTCCGGGAGCTGGGCGCTCTAGAAACTACTGTCCAGCCCCGAACTAGTTGATCTACTCTAGACCAACGGGCTAAACTCTGTTAAAATACAGTCGAGAGCAAATCGAGGCCGGGAGCCCCTCACATCCCCAGCCGAGCCCCCGGAGCCGCCTCACCCGCTCCCCCCGCCACCTCCTCACGCCGCACCCGAGCGCGCCCGAGCGTCGCGCCCTCGCCGCGCCGC
>Ga0181612_134078_pt1 | contig 14113 bp, 10 predicted proteins | sample HoacroProtozoa21_FD_119630 | JGI IMG/M metagenome (GOLD analysis project Ga0181612, IMG submission 119630) | Hoatzin crop microbial communities from Cojedes, Venezuel. Combined Assembly of Gp0051906, Gp0051904, Gp0051908
ATCCCGCGGGGTGGTGGTGGCGGTGGGAAGTAACGTCGCAGCTCCGGTTGGGGTCGGGGGACGGAGCGACGAGTGGGGAGGACGGGTGCCGGCGGGGCAGAGCTGGCTGTGGAGGCTGCGCTGGGAGACGCTCGCTCCGACGGGCGGGTGCCGGCCGCTGCGCAGCTGGGCACCGGCGGATTTCTGTACGTGCCGCCGAAGGAAAGAGAAGGAAAAGGCGGGTGTGTACGCGGCGTGGAGCCGCTGCCTGCCCCCTCTGCCTCCGGCGCCCGCTCCCTGCCTGCCCTGCCCGGAGCTGCGCGGCTGCCCTGGGCTCTGCGGGGTGGTGGGCGGCCCGGCGCTTATGAGCCCTGGCAGAGCGTGTGAAAGCTGAGGGATTTTTTTCTGAAGGTCCTTAACATGGTCCTGTTCGGTGAAGCCTGGTGACAGCAGATGGCATGTCTCGGGCACTTGAAGCCCTCGTTCGCGAAGCCGGGGGCTTGGATTTGTTAGCGACGTGAGAACGCGGTTTCAGTGTTGAGTCAGGAAAAAAGAAAAAACAGAAGAAAAAAAAAAATCAGTTCTTCTAAAATTTATTCTTGGAAAGGGCTGAGCTGTTGTTTTGCCCAAGACAACCAAAGAACAAGAATCTGTACACCTGTGTGTTTCAGCTGGAGTGGTTGAAGTTTGGTGAAGCAACTGCAGAAAGGAAAAGCCAAAGCGGGAGGGGGGGGGAAGAGAGAGTCTAACGACATAAATTTAACTATAATCTGCGGTGCTACCAGCTCTGCGTGCATTGAGAATTGTCAGGCTTTGCTGAATCAACTGCCTGCAAATAGGCTCGTAAATCCGTGCTTAGCACAGAGGAGTAAGCAAATCACTGTGGCACTGGATTTTGGTACCTGCACAGGGTCTTTGAAGTCTAAGTTTAGCCACTCCTGAAAAACTTACCTTTATATGTGCGGAAGGGGCTGTGTATGCTACGCGTGTGTGTATGCTTTTGTTGCCCGTAAATGTGCAGTCACGGAAGAAGTATATCAAAAGAATAACCTGCAGTAATGGTCCTGCGGTTAGTTTAGTGAATCCAAACGCTGGAAGGCGACGGGTTTGTGCAGTGTCTGGTAAAAATTAATGTCCCATGGGAAAGAAAGGGTCTGAGGATGTAACTTCTTTTTAAGAACGCGTGACTTGGAGCATTGGGAACCATCTAGTTTGAGAGGAGGGTGTGGTTTCCTGCCATTCTTGGTGTGATCTGAATGTAGTATGATGCTGAAGATTTCACCCCTCCAACTTGCTCCTTCTGTGTCTTGGATCTAACCATGGAGCAGACATAGAGTCTGTTGGAATAGTGTGAGGATCTGAGAGAAAAGTAGTAGTTTGTTAACATTTTGGGGTAGGAACTGATGCTGCACAGCAGGGAACTTCACGGAAAGGAGAATCTCCCATTTTGTAGCAGCCTGGTTTTTTTCTTCTTTATGAGGTGAAACCACACCCCAGCACTGTAGCTTCATGAGCCTTTGAAAGCCTACAGCAAGGAACTGCATAGTGCTCCCCTAGTTAGTGGTTTCCACCATTGTGTTCTCCCTTACCTTGTACTTGCAGAAGCGTTTGCTTGTGAAGAGCAGCGCGCATCCAGCTGAAGGGTAGCCACTGGTTTGCCTTCTGCTGGGTTAGTGTTCAGCTGGATCGGTGCCCTGATCCGCTTCATGGCTGGAGGAGGGCAGAACTGGCACTTTCAGCCAAGAATTGGAGTAATTGTCCTGGCTGAAGGAAATTGGTGTGCCTTGTTGCACAAACTTGTTGGAGCTAAAGGAAACCTTTGTAGGCCCTTAGAAGATACTGCTGTGAGGCCTGTGTGTGATCAGGTGTTTCAGAAAGAGCAGCCATCCTGCAGTGGCGATGCAACAGGAATTTAGCAACTCTTTTACTTATTTTTCTTGAAAACATTATTAAAGGCAAATGTTTGTTTTCTTTTTCCTGAAGAAGTTAAAATGTTATGAGACATCTCTGTTTTGTGTTTGTAGCTCTGTGGGTGGAGTGAAGTTCTTCAAAAAAATATTAGCTACTTCTCCAGTGAGCAAGCTCTCTGATTAGTCTCAAGCCATCTGGTCATTGCATTTTTGAAGTATTCTTTGAAATTCCTCTCTAAGCACTATTTTTGTGCTAAGTCCTATTTAATCTGACATGTGTGATGGGCCCAGAGCAAAGTTTTGTTACAAGAAAAGTGATGAATAGGGTAGATATGCTAATTCTTCCTGGAAGATTCTGTTAACATCATTTTATTAGCTAGTACCACGTAACAGTGATATTCTGGTCACCATATCACTTGGTATGTTAAAGTGTGGATTGGTGCTTCAGTGGTATACAGGGCTGTGTGGCCCTCCACACAGAGATGCATTTCATGGTTTGTAAGGTCAGATCTCTGTGTAAGGCACTCATTCTCCAAAGAAAGTGTGTGGTTTTGATCTGGGAAATAAGCAGACAGATCTTTCTTCATGATGATTTACTGAGAATTTGACCAAATTGGATGCAACAATCTAAAAGCAGACTTCAACATGGTTTAAAAAAATAAACAAAAAAACACACACACAAAAATACCTGAAATAGTGAGTGACAGAGACTAGGAACTGTGTTAAATGACTTGATGTGTGAAAAACAAGTGTGGGTTTATCAGAATATGATACATGTTGTTAAGAAACTTAAGGAATAATTGGTAATATGATTAGTAAGATATGTAAAAGTAGGCAAACGTATAATTTCTTAGAAAGTTTTCTGGGGATTATTCTGGCATTATTCTTCTTTTTTTCACTTTCTAGTGAAGTTTGTTGTAGGCTTTTTTTTTTTTTTTTGAATCTTAGGAGTTAAAAATGTTCCAGGCTTCATGCCTTCAAAATTTAGTATATACAGAAAATGTGGGGTGCACTTTTGGATCAAGCTAATTTAGCTCTGGGGACTCCAAGGAGTCAATATGAGAATGGTAGGCTCCTGTTTTTGTCCTGGGTGAAAGTGCTTGGTGAATGCACATGTCAGCAGGAAATAGAGCCCTATAGATAGAAAGTTCTTACATCGTGTTAATTATTCTAGTTGAGAGTTGGCATCAAAAGCCAAATCGGTAGTCATTTGCTGTGTGAATATGGAATGTACTCTTTCCGATAGTGATTTCTGCTGTTTTATACTTCTACATTTTTTTAAAAAGGAAAACATCTTGCTGTGAGATTTTTTTTCTTAATTTTGCAGCTCTGTTTCAGAAATCCTGAAAATCTTTTCAGTGGTAGATTGCAGTTGCTTTCCACCTGTGGTAATTTGCTTACCACTTACAGTAATTACTAAACTGTAATATAAAAGTGCAAGCATATTAAATCACATTCTTTCATTTGCCCTGTTTGGTATTGGCTAATAGATACTTTCAAGGCAGATTCTTCTAGATAGTCAGAATATTGTTTTGAAAAGAACAGCTAATAGAAAATGTGTTGGTTAAAAGGACACAATCTTGAAATCCACCTATTTCTTTTAAAATGCATTTTAAAATTAAGAAAGCAAACACCACTAAAAAGAGCGTTTAGAAAAACCGATACCATTCTAAGTCTTGTTGGCAATCTCATAGTTTCTTTTCTTTATAAAGCCAAAGTGTTCTACGTGCATGTTTTGCACAGCAGCAGGAAAAGTAAGCAGATAGCATTGCCAAGCTCGAAGTGTAAATAAGTACATGTTTTCTTCTATAATGTCATAGATAGAATACATCTAAGGATTGTAACAAAAGCAACAAAAAAAATTTTAGCAAAAATGTAGATTAATGATACTCCATAGCACGTCCACAGTAGAACGATGCTGTTCTTAAATTTCTGTTAGGGGTATAAAATAGTCATCTGCTTGCACACTGAGTAGAAGATGGTGCATGTGGAATTGTGCACTATATCAGTTCTCTAAAAATGGACTGAAATAGTGTACAATTGTCATTAAAAAAGAAGGAAAGCAACAAAAGGGCTCATGAGCCTTGTGATTAATCACTTCTCAAAATTACTGTCACATATTTGAATTAGATTAGTAATTTCACTGGTATCTTTACAGATGAGACCAGTAATTTTGAATACACCAGGGAACAACCATAAAATAAATGAACACTGAGACACTTTGTCTTCCCTAGGTGCACTTAACTAAATTAATGAAACCAGCATGACAGCAAGAAGGAAATCCATTAACTTTTAAATGAAGTTACCTTTTAGTCAACCTGAGATTTGAGTAATAATATTGTCAGAGGGGTCTCTTTTGCTGGGTTTCAATAAGCAATAGTTTCTTAATATAACCAGGGCAAACGTAAGCTCTGTGAGGAGGCCTTTTTATTAAACACTTCTGGATTTCTGTAACTTGGTTTGAGCATTTCTTATATTAGAGTATTTGGTATGGTTAAATACCATCTGTTGATATTTTATTTATTTTAGTTTATTAAAGTTTTAAACTAAAATTCAGCTTTATAATTGCAACTCTTCCCCTCAAGAAAGAAAACTGCTGAAAATTGCCACATGATGTGAGGCTAACTCTTGAAGAGACTGAATAATTTGAAAGGTGCTTCAGCAAGATAATTCATTAAGAAGCTATAGTGTTCTGTCACTTCACACTCTAAAATAGCTATTGTCAAGATGGTATTGAACACGTGTGAGAAAATAAGGTCATGTGTTGGTCATGTTGCATCATTACTGATACCCATATTTTTGGTGGACAGATGAGATATTACTGATGCATTCTGCTTTCTGCATTCTTGTCAGGGCTTGTTTTTTTTTTTTTCATTTAAACTCTTTTTTTCCTCAGGAGGACTTATTTTTTGTTATGATAGAACAGCTATATTAGCTGCATTTGATTCAAAAGTGAGATGTTTGTAAGGGAATAATCAGAATTTTGCAGACTACATTTTTAGTACACGTTTTAGATACTACCTTTTTGATCAGATCTTCTGCTTGCTGCATACCAATTTAATCTCGTCGTTTAAAATGAAGACTGTAATTCCAGTATTGATTGTGCTTTTGTTCCCACTTCTTCTTTGCATCCTGTGTTGGGGATGATTGAACACTGTAGGCACTAAGGTCAAAGGGACATGCTTGGGGTCAACCCATTCTATTATTTAGAAGTGGAAGACCAATAGAAACATTGCAAAAAGAGAGCTCTGCCCCTTTGGTTTTACCGCAGCATTAAGAGGGGAACCTGCCTGTTTTGCCAAGTGGAAAATGTGCTATTTTCTCTCTGGTAGAAGGCTGTATTGCTTTGTTTGTGACCATAAATACTGATTTTTTTTTTTAAAGCTAGAATTTCATTATCAGCATAAACATGCCATAACTTGTTTTGCCTGTTGTCCCTGTGGTCAGAAGCAGACTGTGCTTAGTGACTTGTTGGGAAGCAGATGTTGCCTGTAAGAAAATGAGTCGGGATGGTCCAGTCTGAGGTGTGTAAGGGAACGCGGGCAGCAGTAAGGCAGCCAGTAGATTTGCATTTTTTGATTTGAGGAAAGGAAAAGAAGGTTAGAAATTGATAGAGAGAGAAACAACTGGGAATATGAGTGAGAGAGGAAAATAAATGCGGTGATGACAAGGGAGAAGACCTTTTGTGAAATGAAATGTAATTCTAGTAGTACCTTTCCAGAGCGGCAAAAAAGTCACCTCAGTAGTTTCTTTGAGTTTATAGTACAAATCATCATTACTGAGAATAGCAACTAAGATTTAAAATACCTGTGTAGGGATTTTTTGATCATTCTTCATGGAAATCTTCAGTGAGTTGAATGCATCATTAATCTGTAGTACCAGGGGCGTTACGTTAAAGCTTGGTTGTTAGAAGTCTCAGAGGTTTGTAAGGATTCCTTTTAAAAAAATCCTTCTTTCTCATTGCCCCTAGTGATTTTTTTTTTTTCTGTCTTACTGTGATAGGAGGGAAGTACATACAACTGGCAGACCCTCCCTCCTATCAGGTATTTGTGTAAGTTATCTTTAGTGAGGGGAATCCTTTACATTTTGTGAAATCCAATGGCTCCTTCCTTTTGTGTTTAAAACATACAATAATGTCGTTATAGTCATGGATAGTTACTAATGTGGAAGAAAAAGTGGGCTATATTTTGTATGGTTCATGTACTTTTTTATTTGTCCGTGTTTACCTTTTAAACTTTGCAGGGTTAAAACTGTCTCTGTATAAGCCAGAGAAGTAGACACTCTGTCTTCCCGTAGTTCTTGAAGTTTTGGGTATGTGGGTAAAATCCATAAGTGGTTGAGTCAATCAGTTTGATAATAAGTGGCTCAGCACTTTACTCTTTTTCCTGTGTTCTCATGAAAATGAGAACTGAATGCAATGAGGGATAAATTCTTTGGCTGCGTGAGACAGAATGCCTTTTGGTAATGGAAAAGGAGGATCTTTTATATCTCAATTGCTTGAAAAGTATTTGGAAGGCAGAAAATGGCAATTTCCCTATGTAATTAGTGGTAAAATTTGGCATGGCTACTAATGTATGTAAGCACATGCTTTAACACTTTGCAGAACTAAAGGCAGTTGAGCCTCTTGTAGGAGCCAGAAGAAAGATCGTCCAGATAAAAAACACCGTACCTGATTCTTGTTTTCTACATACTATATATTTGACTGTAAGTTGTCATTTATGTCTGAGAATAGGTTATTTGTAGTGTGTCAGCAAAAATACTTTATAGTAATACTTCTTGTTTATTAAATATTGAAGATGTAGTTTATTGTTAATCTTTTAAACAAGTTAGATAAGGAAAAATTACAGTTCTGTTTTTTGTTCATCAGTTTTATTCAGATTCTCAGTGTCACAGTGTAAAAAAACTGCGGCAAACTTATTTCCCATTTGGTGGATGAGTGGTGGCTGGAAGAAATGCAATGGGTTGTACTTCTTTTTCACCTCAGAATACCAAAACAAGAGTTGTCTGTATAAGGGGCTACATTTGGAACCATAAAGGAAAATACCCTATTTTTTTATGCAATGTGTGAGTACCACAGGAATCTGTTGAAACTAGCTACTCAGAATTAAAAAAATGAGGAAGAACACTTAGGTGAGTAACGAGGAGTGAGTTCAGCACTGATTTACAACTCGAAGCCAGTGGCTGGATATCCCTTCTGAAAAGAGGTAATCTCTGTATATTGGTATTACACGTAATACAAAAGCAGACTCTCCATGTCTTCCTGCTGGGGACATCTTAAGCTGTCCTCAAAACTGGCTGGGGCTGGCCAACAACAGAGGCAGAAGAATACTCTGCTAGGCCGTGTCTCTGCTCTAATTCTGTTTCAGTGGTCTTACCTATTTGCCTGTGGCATAAACAATGTATAAAGTTGTGTAATTTTCTCATCAAGGCTGTTGAAGTGAAAGGAAGTCATAGGTCAGAACCAAATGGGACTAGAAAGCCCTTGACTGGTACTGCTTTTTCAGTTTTTGTTTATGCTGAGGAACCATCAGATTCTTGTTTCCTGCGGTTTTCTGGGGCCGTGTCTGTACTAGCTGGGAAGACAACAGGAGGGAGTGCAAGGAACCTGTTGCATCTCAGGCTGAGTGGGGCAGCTGGCCACATCTACGCTGCATTGCACATAGCCCAGACCTCCCCCTTGGGGGGGCCTTTGAAGTCTGCTTGATGCTGACAATCTTTTGTCTGTATGGTTGGTTTGTTTATTCAATATGCCAGAGTAAAAGAAAGTGGAGTGTCAGACTGTCGTAATTCTGATTGTCATAGCATGACTGTGTGGGGTGAGTGATATGTATCGGGGTGCTTTGAAGGCTCATGCATTCCTGGGTGGTGTTGAAGACTGGCTTGAATGACTGAAACCAAACAGTTTATATTGGGAACCGTGCAGCAAATGGTCCTGGCAGTTGTGCCTGGATCTCCCTTCAGAGGAAAGAAGAACACTTTTAGAAGGGGTCATGGGAGGAAGGTAGCCTAAGTTCAGTAGTGGTGATCTGGAGAAAAAGGCCCTGGGCAAAAGAAGGAGAGATGCAAATTGACAGCATGGTTACACTTGCAAAAGACTTTTCTCCTATCGCAGTTTCTTCTGTGAAGGAAGGGAAGAAAGCCACAAGACCTTGTAGTGGAACCTTTTGAAGAGGTGTGTGGATGGCCTGACTTGCCCTCAGCTTTTTAGGTTTGATTCGCATTGGCTGCTTTAGGTAGAGGAGGGCTTAAAGATGTTTTTTAATAATATTTTCAGGATGGAATAAGGCCCTTAAATTCAAAAGATCAAATATTTTCCGTCTGTTTTGAAGTGATGTCAGATTGTTCAGCCGTATTCTTCCCCCTATTCTTTTCTCTCTAAAAGTCCCTCAGCAGGACCTAGATGTTCCAGAACACATGCCCATATGCCTTTTCTTTTCATGTATAACATTTAAGGTGGCTGACGACTTCAGTTCCCTTTTCCATATGTGTGTTCTTCACCTGGAACATAGCGAGCTCTAAAGCTATGGGATCATACTTGGAAACAAAAGCTTTTGGTGTCCTTCGCAGGTACAAAATTTATTCTGGATTATTTTGAGTAGTCTTTTGTTTTTCTGTGTTGTGGCTTGACAAACTGTAGTGCCTTTAAAATCACCTCTACACACTGTCTTTCTCAAAAAATGGGGGATATGCTCTGCTCTCCCAATGCCCCAAATAGGTATGGATGAGATCTACTATTAAGAAAGTGCTCTTGGCCTTGTGATTCCTTCAGCTGTTGCTGCAGTGTCCCTGGGCTGTTCTGCAAAAGCCAATTCTCTTCCTCAAGCAGCAATTTTGTAATAACATTCCTTTGTCTTGTGAAAGCAAGAGTGAGTTACCAAAGCCTTTCCCTGATTTGGGAATACTTGAAATTGTGGACCCAGTTTCAATTCCAGTGAAGACAGTAGGTGTTTTGGTGTGCTTTGGCACCAACTTCAAGAGGAGCCAAATTGGACCAAATTTTTCTGTGAGCAGGCTCAATTAGTAATGATGACGCTGAAAATAAAATGCGTTAGATCTTGTATGAGGACGTTAGATGTTGTTCACATAAAAGAAACATGTAAACTTTCCACCTTTTAAATGAAAGTTAAACTTTTTCTTACTCATCTTTGGCCTTTCATCAGTGTTCAGATCTTGAGTCTGACTGTTTAGAGCATGAAAACTGTTTGTTGCTTTCACAACTGAATCTTGAGTCCATGATCTTAACATCTGTTTTTTCCTCTATTTCCACTTTCCTGAGAAAATTCTGCTGTAGAAGCAGATTTCACAAACTGTCTCCTGAAGTCTTTGTTTAAAGACAAACTGCAATACAAACCGTGTTTGTTTCTGATGTCTGCTGCTTTGTGAGCACGTGAACAAAAGCCATCATGGATCGTCAGAAAAATAATAGGTTTATTTTTGAAATTGTGTGCATTTCTGTACAGAAAATGGACGGGTCTTGGTGAAATTAAGAAGTTTGGGGGGAGGAATGCATAGTCTATATCTGACGCCATGACATTTTCTATTTTCTTGATTTTCTGATTTTTATTTTTTTAATTTTATTTTTTGTCCATGAGTATTACATAGGTCAGGGTTGAAGCTTTGCTGTAGGGCAGCATACAGAAATACATTTGTTGCTGCATGTGACATACATGTATTGTGTGTGTGGAACCCTCCCTCCAAGAATATTAATCCGGAACTTATAATCAAATACTACACCCGGAGAAACTCCAAAAGCAGAAGGATAAAGGAAATTTTCTTTGGCATTATTTAATCCTACCGTGTGTCTTCTCTTGATGATTCTCTTGATGATGGTTCAAAACAGGTGAGTTTTTATATGCCTGTTCTACTGACGGTTAAGTGTGCACGTGTAAAGTCACAAAAGTACAAGCCAGTGTTCATTACTGCATTCACCTGTCTTTCAAAGTTATATAAATGTATGCTATGCCCATCTCCATGCTTGACTTCAGGTGATTATCCTCTGTGTGTGTTTGTATCTAATCCGTCAGTGCATTGATGTATTTCTATTGAAATTGGTGGAGTTTCATCTGCCTATGCCTAGAGTGAATTAGGGTTCTTCATTTTAATATGCATTTTTTCCTATATAAATCTCACCACATAGAGCAGATGGACTTAGTACTGTTATTTGTAAGAAGAAGGACATCTAACAGGCTGCAGCTTATTACCTAGTTTCTCAAGCTTGCTCTGCATCATATTCCTTTTCTTGCATACAGAAGGTATATGGGATAAGAAAAATCACTTGAACTGTAGTGTAATTGAATTTTGAACATTGATTTCTGAGTGTACAAAAAATGAAGCAAAAGAGTGTGCTGAAGCAGTAAATTACAGGAGCTAGCAGCATGTACAGCGCCTTTAAGAAGCAGGTGTTTGCCACGAAATTCACTGTGCATACAAATATGCTTGCATTTTGAAGTCAGTTAGGACCAGGTACGGGGGAACAGGAAACCTGACTGGCCTGATACGGGCTTTTTCTATTCGATACGGGCTTCCAAAAAGGAAAAAAAAATAAAAATCATAGTGCTGGGAAAAGGGTGATTCTTCTTAGCTCTTGTAAGTCTGAAGCAGGAGGGGGGGAACCAGAAGAATGGTTTAAAGGAAATTGCAGCAGCGATTGTTTTGCGTGTACACAAAGGAAGCCTCGCGCTCTGTCAGGAGCACTAGCCATTTTCAGTCTGGAAGAAGGGACTGAACATTGAATTAAACAATGCCTTTAACTCCGTTAGTTTATGCTCCAGCATTCATGATGCGTAGATTTAGGTTATTTTTTGCAAGTGTATAGCTGTTTCCTCCTGCACGAAGCTGGGGCTGGAGTTTTTGTGGAGTGAGATGTTTTAGTCAAGGTAGCGCTTGAGCACGCCTTAAAACATCAAAGTGCTTCGCAGACAGCCAAGGTGAAAGCAGGCCCTGCCCCAGAGAGATCTCCCTCCAGGGCTGCAGCGGTATGGGAGGGAGCAAGTGGGTGAGTGTGGGAGGGGAGCAGGTTGGGGTGGAGAAGAGGGGCCCAGCTGTCAGTTCTGGGAGTACTGTCTCTGGGCAGTGGAATAGCTGATCAGTCTGGGGTTGTTGCCCTGGTGGTGTAAATTGGCAGAATTCTGCTGTGGGTAAATTGCACCAGGTTTCTGCCCCACATTGTAAGTGCGTGTTATGGGTAGCTGGGGACTGATGTGTATCCAGTTCTTGCACGGCAGTCATGATTTTGGTTGTAAGGGCATTCTGTTTTCATCGCAGAAAAATGATAAAGGTGAAACAGCATGGAAACAGTTTATACCAATACAAATAATTTTGTACTTGCCTAGCTTAAGCTTTCTTTAAGTGAGAAAGGTAATAGGTTAGCATTAGCAGCTCAACCGCCCTTACCTGGGGCAGGCTGGGAGGGAGGTACGGTGTCGTTCCAGGAGCAGCGTGAATTAAAGAAGTTTTCGAGGCAAGCCCGAAGATTTTAAGCATCTGTAACACAAAGCTGCAATGGTAGCTCATCTGCCAAAGGCCTAGCAGGTAGTTCCACAGTAAGTACTGACCTTATCAAGACACAGAACCCACAATCTATCAAACCCGTTTGATCAATCCATCAGCCCGGCCAGCCCATCAAATCCCCAAACCTCAAGAATTTTTCTGCATGCAAAAATTGTCTTTCTAGCTGACTGGATGTGCTTTCACACAGGGGAAAAATAATACAATCTACCTGTAGTCTGTTTGGCTACGTGTTATGATAGTGCTGATGTTGTATAGGCTACTCACTTGTCAGAAATGGAATATGTTGGAGATGGTTAAAGCACCTTGAAACCTATGTGTGTGTATATATATATCTGTACTAAGGGTTAGAGCAGAAAAAATGTAATGGTGAAATATCAGGTTGTTTGAACCCTGGTGGAACAGATGATTTTTGTGATTTGATTTTTTTTTTTCCTTAATCTGCTTCATTTAGATAGAGGTCTGGATCTGCTTAAAAGGATTTTTTTTTTATTTTGAACAAAGGTTTGTTCTGATTTTGTGCTCTTGCTTCAGCAGCTGATTAGGCCAAAATAAGTCAAGTCAGTGGTTAGGATTTAGTCAGTTCACACATGGTCTGTTACAGGAGAAAAAAATCTTTTGTTGGATTATCTTAAATGTCATTTAAGCAATATTGTATCAAAGCAAAAAAAATTCAAATCAAAACAGAGAAAAATCATGCATCTGAAAAAAAAGAAATTGGAAGGATCTGATGTTGGGAGGAAGATCCTGTTGATGTCAATGGGGATTATCTTGTATCACATAATCATAGGCAGGATTGGAATTGTACACAAAGAATACAGGCATGATACTTGTTTTGAAAAGTATTCAGGTGCTTGCATTAGAGTCTTTCAAAAGTCTTTTATAAAGACCGTGCTTGGCACTGGGGTAATTCTGAAAAACTGTCTCAAGGCCGGAATTACCAGTTACAGAGTAAATATCAGTACAACAGTATCACTTAACATCGAGCTGCCTTTATGATGCCTGGTGCATGAGAGCTAGACCCATGAGCTGAAGCTGGGAAGCAGCATCTTAACATTGTGAGTTGGCATTTTCTTATTCAATGCGAGAAACAGAATATAGAGGATTTCATGCTGCTGAGTCTGTATTTTTAATAAACAATCAATCCCAGATAATTAAATGTGGATTTAACAGTTTTAAGGAACAGCTGCTGCTGACACAAAGAAATGCTTGCCTCTAAGCAATACTGTAATTCTTCACATATTAGAACTGTATTTCAAAAGGAAGGTTTGACTGTCACAGAGTCATTTATGTAGTGACATGGAGCTGAAAGTTCTGCAATTCAGGTAGAGGTGTTACCCTATCTAGAATGAAATTTTCCAGTTGGATGCAGTATCTAAATCTTTTACTTGCATGCAGTATTTGTGGGCTCTGCTGATCCTTGCAAGTTTCTGTCGAAAGGTTTGGGCACATGGTCGAGCTGGTAAGTGTTCAGCTCTGCTAGCTATCCATGTGCATTAATAGCAAATATTTGGTAGTTCAGTTTAGTTTAGAATGCAGTAAGAGGATTTAGTTGCATTACCTTTCGTTTGCTGTTGGCTAGGAGCCTGAACAGGTTGTGCTAGTGGTAGTTCAGCTTCATGTGTATCTCAAAGGGTCTCAGATTTGACTGGAAGACTTCAATTCTGCTGGGCTACAGTCTGATTCTTATAGTGGATTTTACTTTGGGTTTTTGTTGATCCAAAGTCATGGAATTTCTTTCTTGCTTTCATTTAAAATAATTTAAACTTTTTGTTGCCATGGTTGCAGAGAGGCATTCAAAAGCATGAACCCTGCCGACTCCTAAAACCAGTAAGCCTGCATAGTTCTGTGAGGAAGCTCAGAATTAAAGCAACTGTTATGATTTTTTTTTTTTTTCCTGGAAGGTAAAGTCATAATTTCTCAATGGCTAGGATTGCTTCTGTAGAGCAAGAGCAGTAGAAGGGAATTAGATGAATAGGATATATAGTCAATTTATAGTGAATGACATTACAAGAGGGCATGGTCACAAATACGTGGTTCATTGTATACAGGTTCCTTTGGTCTGATCTGTTTTTGAAAACCTCCGCTAAAGGAGCCTCCCAAGAGCTCCAGCTCTCAGCTGCAGTCCTTTGTTACTCTTCTAGTTAGAAGGCTTTCCCGGACATCTGGCCAGAATTGCTTTTGTTTTCATTTAAGCTACTTTCATTTTTTAGTAACCTCAGTGGGTCTATGTATAGAGTACATTCGATCCTTAACCTTTTTTAACATGGTTTTTTATAGTAAGTTAGGAGACTTGATGCTGGGAAGTGCTGGAAGCTTTGACTTTGGGCAGGGACAGGCACTCAGGCAATTGTTTGGCACCCAGTATGTGGGAGGTTATGCATATATGGGGCATTAGGTTGCATGCAGATGTCTTCCACGGCCATGGGTCGGGGCAGTCCCAAGCACAACTACAGGCTGGGTGGAGAATGGATTGAGAACAGCCCTGAATCATAGAATCATAGAATCATTAAGGTTGGAAAAGACCTCTAAGATCATCAAGTCCAGCTGAGGAGAATGGACTTGAGGGTGCTGGTTGACAGGAAGCTCAACACGACCAATCAATGTGCGCTCGCAGCCCAGAGGCCAAATGCATCCTGGGCTGCATCCCCAGCAGTATGGCCAGCAGGTCAAGGGAGGTGATTCTGTCCCTCTACTCTGCTCTGGTGAGACCCCAC
>Ga0181612_172675_pt1 | contig 14113 bp, 15 predicted proteins | sample HoacroProtozoa21_FD_119630 | JGI IMG/M metagenome (GOLD analysis project Ga0181612, IMG submission 119630) | Hoatzin crop microbial communities from Cojedes, Venezuel. Combined Assembly of Gp0051906, Gp0051904, Gp0051908
CACGAGGACCATCAAATTGCAGGCGAGGGAGACAGCAAGCCCTGCATCACATTTTTTTTCCCACTCAAGATGTGCCCTGAACACAAAATATTTCCACCTGGTCTCCGTCCCCTCCGCACACATTGGAGTCATTAAATCATCCATCAAGACACCATCCTTTGTGCACGGTGGGATGGCTGCCTGCCTGCCTGCCTCCCTTGCTCATTACTGGCCTTCTGCGCTCCTTTTCAGCCAATTCAATGAAATATATATAGAATGTCAGATAAACGTTCACTCTCTTCTATACCTTTCTGATGTCTTTCTGCTCTTGCTCTGGATGCATAAAAAAGAGCTGCAACATCTTTCAATGAGTTATTGAATCCTTTTTGAACCCTGATACATGCTCCGTACAAGGTTTATTAAATATGAGCGGTATAGGCATATGCATTAGCAAAGTCTAGCCAGCTAAACTGTTCAGACAAAATGAGCAGACAATCTTCGGCCTTGCAGATCAATCCGTCTGCCACGATGAAGTGCTCCTAGCCTGCTGATACTGGATCTACCTCCTTTTTCTGCAAAGATACCCCCACAGTCACAAAAGTGTATGGTTCAGGCTTTCCTGACCCTTCTTTCTGTTTTAATAAAGCTGCTGGACACCACAACAGGGATTCTCTTTTCTTTGCCTAAATATTGCAGGGTGAATGCTGTACAACCAGCCAATAAGTAGAGAGAAGAGGACTCAGAAATGGTACCCAGGCTTTTATTGAAGCGTGACACAGAATTAGTATCTCCTCTGTCTTCCTTGCTTAGAAAACAAATTAACACTGGATTATTTGTGGATTTTGTCTCCTGGTTACTTGTTCGTCACCATTCATCATTTAGACTTAGCATTTATATATGTTTAAAGCAACCCACATAAATTAACAACAAAGCTTGAGGGTATTAAATAACCTTCACTAAAACTTCTTCTCCTCACTGGAGTAATTTCTCAAAATGAAAATACCTGAGTAAACATCTTGGTCTAACACTATGCCCAGAAGACCAACAAAGTGGGGACTAAGTGACTTTTACCCTCTGAACTTCACCACCCGAAGGAAAAGGGAGCCTTGCCATCGCTTCTGGAAAGATGAGTAAGTGGAAATCCACTTTGGGGACCCAACAAAGTGGTGCGGTCTGTCTCACAAAAAGGTGGCCGACAGAGACCCCAGCAGCAAGTCTGTTACTCCGTTAAATTCCCATCACATACAGCAAGGGAAGAAAACAGGTCTCTTCTGGAGATCTCCAGGCCCTGAACTGAACACAGACCAGCAGCTGCTTCCAGCAGCGATCAGATCCCAAGAAATGCTTTCCAGGAAGCAGAAATCATACTTACGCAGCTGCGTATGCCCAAATCTGTCCCACGCATGTTGGAGACATCTCTGTCTGAGGTCTACGGGTGCACTCCTTTCTGCGCAGCGGTGACACTGCCGATTCCCAGCGGGCAGTCTGAACAATCTTGCCTCTGAGAAATACAGCAATAGTGGTGTTTGTAAAAGTCCAGATAAAAGATAATGTGCAAGACAGAGAATTTAATTTCATTTTAGCAACAGATCAGGCAGTAGACCAAAGTTTCTTCTGGGCTGGGGCAGAAGGGGAGCACAGCGTATAGGCAGCTGTCCCATCAGCGTGGCTGGGCTTAACACCGAGAGGGGTAAGCGTGGGAGCCCTAGTCACAATAAACAAGGTTATTTATGCAGCTATCCAGCGGTCTGGGAATCTAGGTCTCGTCGGTGCTTTTCTTCTACCCAAGCCTTTCTTTCCCCTTTTCACCCTGCATAGTCCTCTGTAGCCAAATTCCTGCCTTGAGAGTCCTCTAGAAAGGAAGTCTCCTGCCCCAAAGCTCTGATGTGGAAACCATGAAAGCTAGTTAAGAAATTTTAACAATCCCATGTTGCAAGCTCCTGGGCACTTAGCGATGAGGAGGTGAGAAGAGGTAGGAAAGACGCAGTCACATTCCTGCCCAAAAAGTGACCTTCGTCATTTGGGTGTCCCAGTGTTTGCTTCTCTGATCCCCTCCTGACAGCTGGGTTTTGGCAAAGAATTGGCACTGACCTGAAAATCAAATCCCAGTGAAGCCTTTCAAGATGAGCAGCCATAACCCAGAAGCATTGCTGTGGCAAAAGCATACAGGGCTTAGGAACTACTGGATGCCAAACAGGTAAAGGAAAGTTGCCCAATTTTTTTTTTCGGATATACAAAGAAACTATTTCAATTCTCTGAAGCTGGTGTCATTTCCAGCCCCTCAAAACTAGAGAACACTTGCCCTAGACGTATTTGGTGCACCACACTATTTTAGGCAATAATTCATGATGCAAAATTCACTATTCAGGTGTCTACATCATTCCTTCACTTTAATCCTACATATAGCACTTTCTTTTGACGACTGGCAAAAATAACTACAGTCTCCGCAGATGAAGGTAAGCTGTAACTTTGATCTAAAACTCTGTGGTTATATTTATCAGGTGGCTGTTTGTGCTCGCAGAGAGATGACCCAGCCCTGCTTTGCCAAGCACGCCAGCTGCTCCATGGGCTCCCAAGCCCCTACTTTGCCTGTGCACAGCGCCCAGGATGGCACCCTTGGTGCTCTCCTGCATCCCCGAGGATGATCCACCTCGCTCAAGGGCTTCTCTAGCACCGTGGACTTGTTTTCTGCAGAGGATGCTAAACATTTCTACCTGGGATGCAGGAGGGAGGATGCTCTGGACCACAACATCTCCTCCATGTTTAGCTGTCGCTCTCAGGAGACAAATCCCGAGGTCTGTTCCCTTGCCCCAGATGCAGGCTGTTTGGCGTGTCTCTTACACGCTGCTATCGAGCCACCATTCAGGCTCTCTGAACACGGTTTTCACCCCGCCCAGTGCAGCTGGTGAGCAAGCAGGCCATAGGGAAGCACGCTGGAAAGCTTACCTGATGGTGGGACGTCATGGTATTCAGACGAAAACAAATCCTCCCCTTCCTCCCTGCAAGATAAAGCAGAACACACTGTGAATATGAGCTGTCTGAAGTGGTGTTTGGGCTTTGCAATAGGAAGAAGAGCCAGCAAGCATTCTAGCTGTATCCCCCCAGCAAAATCTGACAAATTTTAAAACACTGAATTTCTGGGATACCCCGACCCAAGACCTCAGTCACTAAAATTTGACCTGCTAATTACCGCCGCTTATAAAGTAAATATGTTATGGATTCTCTCCATTCTCACCTTTACTTTGGACTTTGCTCCCCTCGGCATAGTGTGGTCACTCAGACGGTAACACTTGGCCTTCAGGGAAAGACTGGTGGGTCCTCAGCCTTTTTGGTGGTGCTACCTGCCTCTCCACGCCGACCGTCCAGGGGCACCCACGTTCAGAGCCCCCCCTCGCATCGTCGCTCTCTCCTAAGGCATTTCTGAGAGAGAAGAACCCCTTCAACAGAAGCCTCTTACCATATTTGCCCTAATGGTTCATTTTGCCTGTAGACAGGTAGCTAAAGCTTTCATCACCTCTGCAAGCTGCTCACTGCTGGTTGGGGCACTTGGGACATCCCACAGAGCAACGCTGCTGTAACAGAAATACATCCTTTCAGCAGTTGTAGAGAAGGGCAGTGAGACAGGCAGAATTACTGCCTGTTTTTGATGAAGGAAAGACTCCAAACACGCACGTGCGTGTGCACATGCCGGATATGTCCTGGGAGAAAGGACTCCTGTCTGGAAAGACATTTCTTCTGTCACAGTTACAGGGAAAGCAAAAAATGGAAGCAAGTTCTTTTTCCTCTTGACTACAGAAAAAAGATGTTCTCTGTTACTTTATCTATCTGCAATAGTTAATCCAAGGGCTTTCATGTGGGGTTTTCTTTTTGGCATCTCCTCAATAGAAGGGGAAGAAAAGATTCAATACGTATTCAAAAGGACAATTAATCTCCAAATGCCTTATTGTGCATTTCAAGGAGCAAGCCTTCAATTTGAGGGGTTTGACAAGATTGGTTTTGCTCAATTTTAAAAGTTAATTTCGGTGTTAATAAGTAAAGGTCATTTTTCTGGCTCTTTGTATTTCTATCTATCTCACACACTAGATAGACAAATAAAAATAAATGTGTTTATTTACTTCAGACGCTGCCCTGAGGGTTGCAAGGAACACTTTGCTATCCATCCCAGGGCACAGCGGTCATGGCAGAGGTGTGTGGCTCTGGGACAGGGTACCGGGAAGCATGGGATCGGCTCCTTTGGCAAATGTCTTTTCCAAGGTTGGCTGGGCTTGCTCAGGAGCTGCCCGGGGACAATCGTGCCCCAGGGTGGAAGAGGCAGGTTGCGGCCATCCCTGCAGGGAAGCTGTGCGGGCACGGGTGGAGGGACCCTGCTGGGACGTAGGCTCATCCCCACCGGCAGCGGAGAGGTTAATTCGAAGGACAAGCCTGGGAGCTGCAATCTCAGCAGGACAAGGGCTTATTGTTGCCTTTCATTTTAAAATATTGCCCGATTGCCTGGGAACTTCATTTCTCTGGTGATTCAGTCACAAGTGGGAAAGGTGCTGCCACCCACTGAATGGCCTATCCATCACGCCCACCGGTCTCGCCATCCGAGGAGGGCAGGGACCACCAAATCTCGGCTGCTGGCCCCACTTACATTTCCACTGCTCAGCCCCTCAGCTTCCCGCGTGTGACCCAGCATTGTGATCCTGCCCGAGAGAGAGGAACAAGACCACAGCACCAGCTCCCGTCCGTGCAGCGGGCATGCATGCACTTGCCAGGAGCATCCCTGGGATGAATGGTTTCCTGCGTTAGAAGCAGGCTGGACACTGCAGCAGGTCTGGGGACAGGGCAAGCCGAGCTGAAAGAGCAGCTGGGAGGGGACCAGTTCAAGCCCTTGCTGAAAGGCCACATCTCTTCCTCCCCCAGCAAGAAGGACAATTCACCCTTTGCATCCTTCATCAGCAAAGTCCCCTGCTCCTCCCAGCACCGATTTCTCCCATCTCTTCCAGACCATGCTGTTGCCCACGGATGAAACCAAGCATGCAGCCGTCCCCAGCAGGTGAATTTTGGCTGAGCTAAATCTGCAGCACCGATGAGCAACAAATGCTGCGCTGAGGAAAAACCAGCAGAGGCTTCCCAAACACCCTTGCTGCTTCTGTTGCAGAACAAGATCCAGTCATTCCCCTCCGCTGGGGATCTGGAAAGCTGTGCGCCTCGCCACAGCCAGCTCACACCCTGCAGGATCAGGCCCTGGACTGCATATAAATCAGTTACAGGTGCTTGAATTAAGAGAATTAATAAGGCCTTCCCATCTCCTGGAGGTTCAGACCACAATGAGGCAGGTAGGGTACAGGCCAGCACGAAACACCATTAATCCTGCATTTGTCCCAAGTGTGACGGGCTGCTGGGAGCTATTCTTCGTGCTCATACCAGGGGGAATCGCCAGGACGGAACAGCCCTTATTCTCTCTGTTTGCGGGGAACGGCTCATGCAAGACATTAAATTTCGTGACACTGCCACTAAATCCCAGGATCCTCCTCATGAGTTATTCAGCACCTGTCATTCCGGTCTTGCACACCTTTTTTATCATCCTCACATCCACCTCTGTCTTCCAGAGATGAATATTTATTGTCTTCATTGCAACGGTAGAATCAAATCCTCTGCTACTTTACTAATGCAGTTCTTCTTCTTGAAGATAAGTATACCCATCTCCCCAAAAGATTAACTTCCGTTTTTCATTCCAGAATATTTCAGGAGTAAATCACAGCCTGGCTCCAATCCTCACCACTGCAGTAAAGGAAACAACATTAAACATCTTCAGCTGCGGTGCGGGCATCCGAATACATCCTCGACCGAATGATTCCTGGTGCTGCACTTCGGGCTCATGTTAGACAACACGGCCATGCGACTACGGCTTTGTGCAAGTGCAAAATCGGGGAGGAGGGGGTGTTACCTCTGCATTCACCAGTCAGGGTGTGCTGGAAGAAGACACGGCACATTTCCAAACTGGCTGGGAGACAGGGACGGTTGCCCACAGGAGTCTGTGTCAGCGGGCCTCAGGAGCTGGGAAAGTGTAAAGCAGGCTGATGGAAATGGGCCTTCACTGACAGGTTCAAGAGCCTGGAAAATGCCTTTTTAATGCGCTATTGTGTCAGCCAGAGAATTACGAGTCCATTAACAAATGGGGAGCACCTACGAGTTCTCATCTCACTGTACCGTAATTTTTTTCTTTTCCAGTACGCAGTATAAAATTGTGCTCCTACAGCATCCTGGGTGCCCTGATATGCCATCAGTAAGACAAGACAGTCTCAGCAGCACTGAAGTACTATATTCCATCAGGAACGTGGCCAGCCAGGCAGTTACAGACATGCCTGCCTTCTCTTCACAGTGTGGGAAGGGCAGATCCAGCCCCACGAGGCAATGCCGGGGCCTGTGTGGGACACCCTTGGGCTCCTGGACCTGGCACGGGGCACGCATGGCTCGCACACCACGGGGATGCTGATGGCAGCAGAAACCCCCTGTTCCTCCCGAGATGACTTTTCTGGACAGCAGCCCTGCTCCGCAGCACCAGCAGGGAGTCATCGGGTGCCCGGGGAAGGCTCTCACGAGGCAAAGTCACTTTTTTCAGCCCTCGCAAATGAATTAGTGCACCGGGCAGATGGTGCAAAGCCACTCAAACTGCCTCCTCCGGAGCACCCCTCCAGCAAGGCAGGGTGCTAAACCATCTGTCAGTGCCTTTTCTCAGGGCGGATCCGTTTTTAAAGGCTCTGCGGTGCTGTTGTCCTGGTACCCCACTCAGCCCCTGCAAAACTCAGCCTCAAAGGTCTATCAAGCCTCATCACAACGCAAGAGGGAAGCACGCCCTCCTCTCTACCTTCTGCCTGCTTGATGGGCTTGCTCCTCGTTGTGTAAACCTCTGGGAAACTACACTGTGGAAAGCATCAGAAAATGGTAGGCAGCAATTCCCTGCTGGCGAGGGCTCGCCTGGCGCGGCGGGCGCTTGTTGCCCTTCCTCGGGTAGAGGGGACACCTCGCAGGGCCACCGAACGCGAGCTAGTGCTCAGGTCCAGGCTGATCGCAGCGCCGCTGCCGGCTGTGTCTAATTGCTATGCTCTGCGTGAACCAAGTTATTAAATCCACAATACTTACTTTCTTTTTCCAGCCAGGGTAATCTGAATGAATACTTGCCAGCTACTTAACTAATTAACTTAATTCAGAAACCTGTCTTCAGAAGCCCATCGCTAAGGAGCATCCTGAAGTCTAGGAATTTAAAAGCGATTCAGGCTTGATTAAAACCATAGCAAACCAATGAAGGCAATTGCTACTTTCCTCCCTTTTTCCCTACCAGCACAATTTCGATTCATGGCCACAAGCCAGTGCTTTGTATGCCACAGATGTTGGGGGCTTGAACTGCTTTATTCATCAGATCCACTTGTCAGAAATACATCTGGGGGAAAACACTGCAATTCATTCTGCGTGAGTTACTGTTGATGGACTTGTTACGTGTACCTTTTTGCTGCAAGTCAGCTCTACGGACAGGCGGGACGGTTCTCCCTGGGCCACACCGGTTTGGTGACGGAGGTTCTGGGGCTGCGCACAGGCCAGAATTTCTGACCGGAGGGAGGGTATCCAGACTGATGCAATTTGGCTGCTTTTCAGGGCGGGGGGGAAACCACACAATTTCTACTAGAGAAATTAAAAAAAAAAAAAAAAATTAAAAATCACGTTTTCTTTCAGTTACAACTTTCTGTGGCACTTTAAGTCTTAGCACTAGAAAGAAGCCCTGAAACACTAATTCTGTGCAGAAGGAGAACCGTGACCCATGGAAGTCCAAAATCTGTCTGAGCAGCAAGTTTCAGCTGCTTTAGCTTCTCGGTTTCCCTTCCCAAATCAGCAGTTCAGCTACATTTGCACTTTTTGTGCCCGTGTTCATTTTCCTTCAGTGGCATTTTCCCACAGGAGACTGTCCCACCACCCCCTTCCTGGCCAGCTCAGGGTCACACCAGCGCGCCCCTCCCGGTGCTGCTTCTTCCAGTGGATCCAAGGTGATGAAAACCCAGCGACGGAGCACACCTTCGCCAACAGGGCAGGTGTAACAGCCGTGATTAAAAACAACAATAAAAATCTAAAATAAGGCCTTAGAAAGGGTGCTTTGTCTTGCACAATACTTTTTTTTCTGGTCCCTGCTGTCTTTCCCCCCCGCTCCCCAGCTCAGCAACTTGGTGTTGTCGCCTGCTCTTCGTCGTTCTCCTCACTTCATCTCTGTGTCGGAGCGTGACTGCGGGCATAAGGTATTTTTGACGGTGAGGTTGGCCACTCACTCACGTAGCCCCAACCTCCCCTCGCCACGTTCCCTCCCGCACAGCCCCACCGACCTACCGGCCTCTGTCAGGGCGCTCCCAGCTCCGTTGTCCTCCATCCCCTCTCACCTCGACGCTGGAGCCTCTGGCACTGCCAAGCTGCAAAGGTGCTGGCTTCAGACGGGGTTTCGGAGGAAATGGATCTGAGGCGCTTGCACCCCGTGTGCGCGTGCGTGGGTCCGTGCATCCACCCATGAGCTGTCAGGTCTGGTGAGAAGCTGGAGGCTCGGAAACGGTAAGTTTTTACAGGTTGTATGAAGATCAGCAGGGAGGACTCGGTAAAGGTCCTCACTGAAGGAAAAGCTTCGGCTGAAAACCACCTCACTGGACACTGGAAAACCATCCACAACCCAGCCCACTTTAAAGCCTCAACCTCTAGTTCTTAGTGGACCTCGAATCGTACTAGAAACGAGAGAACTGAGTGCGTGAGACGGATGTTTATGTGAAAGCTGGCTTGGCTGGGCTGCGCTTCGACTCTTTGGGATAGGTGAAATGGTGGAAAGGTGTAAAGTGTCACTGCTTCCACCCTGGGCTGGGGACAGAACGGGGGATCCCAGGGCTTTGAGCAAGGTCAGTGACTGACAGAGGGTATCGTGAGTCAAGCAACATGTGCAGGGGGACCGGTGCGAGTGAAAAACAGCTGAAATAATCCTGCTGGCACTTTTCAAATGTCATACGCCTGGCAGAGAAACCTTTCACATGTTTCGCTGCTCGTAGCTCCAAGCTTTTCAAATGCACCAGGCTTCTGCTGCTTGGGGGGAAAAAAAGGGGGGAGCTGTGCCCTGGGAAAACCCTGTGGATGAGCCGTTTTCCTCCGGGAAAGATGCAAGGAGCCAGCAGCTTTGCACAATGTACCGCACCCTCACTGTCCTCATTTTAAGCATTTATGGAAAACTTTTTTTTTTGCAGTCTGACAGATTCCTACATTTCCTTTCATGACCCCTCCAGAAACTACCCCAACACAAGCAGCTCCCCGCTAATTGGCAGGGAACGAAGTCCCTCAGGCTCAGCCTCCCACTGGCGCCTGCTCTGCCGGTGGGCCAGCAAACATCTCCGCCGTGCCTTCGTCCCTTGGGGGAAGGTGGGTGGGAAGGGGATATCAAATCTGGGGCATTTCAAGAGAAACTGAGAAGATACATACGCACTTTGTAAAAAACTGCTGCCTCGTATTAAGCAAAAGACAACCAGCCCCTCTCCCCCTCATGACAGCCCAGCGGAGTCCCAAAACATAATCAGTTTAGGCTGAACACCATGTTGCCTACAAGATTAAAATTAGACTCAAGAGGTTTCATCAAGGGAGAGTTTAACTGCGGTGCTCAATCAGGCAGCAAAATCCTCTAATGACAATTGAAATAAAATCATTCCAGACACATCCTTACGTGTCACAGGAAAAAAAGCCTGCCCTTGGCTGCATCTGTCGGCAAAATTATATTAGGTGTCTCCTTCCCCTCCCAGCCTCCCTATGCACTGCTGCCTTGTTGCCATACCCTCCCAGGGCTGAAACTCCAGGCTGGCGTCCTGCTTGGGACAGGCAGCACTGGGTGCCCCGACTTCATGACTGTCCCATAAGACACATCTTTCAGCAAATGGTCTATAAACAAGAGGCAGATAGGATGAGAGAGAGTTTGGGTGAGGGTCCCAGCATGAGGAGGCTTGTTTGGCTCTTCCAGGACAGCATAAAACCTTAACAGCTACTGATCTCTCCATAACACCTCCAGCGAGGTAGCTATGGGAAAGCTGAGAAATTCTCTGTTGAAGAAAACACATCAGCTTAGAAAACTTCTATTTCCAATAGCAACCTCTCCACCTGGAGAAGGATGGCTAATGAAACATTTCCTTTGCCCTATGCGTGTCCCTGCAAGTATCACCAGACCAGCTCTGCTCTTCAGAGACCTTCACGGCCTCCCAGGTAGAAGTGAAAATAAAATGTAAATAAATGCTACTAAATTAGTTTGAAACTGTCTCCAGTCCTTTATAACCTTGCCCTCACCAGGCAGCTGCACGACAGGGCTCCCTGAATCAGCACTTTGAAATCCCCTTACTATAAAAATTCGTGGCTCTTCCAACATCCATTTTACACCTGGTCGTGCCCTAACAAACTTGTGCTTTTGACACCACTCTCCTCTGAAGCTTCAGCCTGATTTAATACAGAGAGGGGTTCCCTTTTCAATTCTTCACCTCTGCGTAAGTCCCAGAGATGTGTGAAGCAGCTGCAGCGACGCTGAAGAACGTGGCGGCATCTTGCCCAGCCCTCCTGAAGCAGCAGTGGTACCCAACCCAGCTACACATCAGACAGAAAAGTCGTTACTAGCGTGGCCTCCAAGCACGTGGTGAAAGCTCGGTAACAGGTAAAATTGCCTTTCTGCTCACACAGGCCCCGATCCAGCCAGGTCCACGAGCACCCACCTGCATTTAGGTGCCTGTTTACCAAACCGAAATCAAGCTGCTTCTGCTGCATGGGTAAGTGCTTTGCTAATCAGGGGACTTGTGTAAGCCATGTGGATGTTTAATATTCAAATGTAATTATCATCTAGTGAAGGAGGGAGCACTGAGCAAGGCTCGTCCTGATTTAGCAAGCTCTGGGGAAAGGGAGGACTGCTCAGCCAGCGGTAAGTGGTAAAATCTCTGTCCTGCGAATGTCTTCCAGAGTTTGCAGGGATTTTACCCTCAGCAGCATGCAGAGGTTATGGGAAATCCTTTCCACTTCCAGCTCCTTTATGCTGCTGCAAGAGGAAGTGCTCTCTTCTTATATCAGATGCTTGCTATTCCAGGTTTGCTTCTGACAGCTAAGATCTCCCGAGGTCAGTGAGGGCTAGATGTTTTCTTTTTTAAACTCTCATGAAGAAAGAAACAAGAAGGGAGTAAAACCTCACATTCATCTTACTACGCTCCTTAGATGAACGACTTTCACATGACAGTGAACGTGACAAAGTACAACGGCATTTACTTGTCAGCGCAGCAGCAGCAAGAAAAGAGAGAAAGGGGGGGGATATAGCTGTACAGGAGTGTCCTCCTGCTTCCAACACCTTCCACTGCTGGTTACTGTTCAGGATTAACAGCTTGCACCACTGTAGGGCTGGACACGTCAGAGCCACCTCTGCTCACTGCAGTCTGATGCAATGACAAGCAGCCAAAAAGCAGAGTGGCCTTCAGAGGTGTCTCATGCCCCTCTCTCTGTCTTCCCCTGCCAGGAGGGGTTCTGTTTCTCCTCCCTGTCAACCCTCCCTCTTTCAAGAGCTGTTCAGTGGCCAGAGCCCATGTGATCGCAGTTGGTGGGCTACGGGGCTGCTGCAGCCACGCAGGGCTCTCCTGCAGCTCAGCCATCTGCCAGAGCCGACAGGGATTTGTTCCAGGCTGTGCATCCCACCAGGTTTCCACACAAGCCTTCACATTCCCGTACACACTTGACACCTCTGCATTAACAGGGACTACTGACGGGAGGCAAAATGTCAGTAACAAGCACCTTGGGCAAGCAAAATGCAGTCCTGGTTAGGGCATGAAGACACCAGAGCATTTTGCAAATAATCAGGATCTTGGGTGGTCATTTTGAAACCCAGAAGACAGTCATCACCTAGCTGCCTCTTTGCAAGAGAATGTTATTTTTCCCTGCGAGTTGTAAGTCTTAATAAAAGAGTTTGCCATACTGAAAAAGGAATTGCTTCTGAAAAGTGGTAATGAAAGCCCAGAGAGGGCAAGCTCTTTCTCTGACGCCTAGCTTGCTTCCGTGCCAGATTACTTAGCATTGCCGCTCTTCTCCTTGTCCTTACAAGCAGGGGAAGCAGTTGACTTAAAAAGATACATCTTTTTCTTGATTCAAGTTTTCTGGTAAAAGAATATATTCACTTTCAAAAGCAAAGTCATTTCCAAAACAGGAGCTAAAATTAGACTGATTATTTTTTTTCATTCTCTCTCCCCTTTATGGCTTTTACAAGCAATTACCCACTTAATGTTTTGAAATTATACAAGAAACTTCAATCACAATTTTTTTTCCTGCCGCCGCTCCTTGAATGTGAAGCCTTAAAAGCTTTTCCGGAACACGCAACAGCATGAGCAAATGAATTTGCCATTTTCCTTCTCATTTTTTTTCAAATGAATGGGAAGCAGCAGGGTACTTGTTCATCATTGAACTTTTTTTTTTTTTTAATTTCATAATGGTGAAGCGAGCCTGCATGGCAGCTCTAGACACTGCAGGCATGATTCTGGTTGGCACCGCAGCCCTTCGCGCTGCTGCGGGAGAGCTTTTAAAATAGCTGCATGGGCTATTACGCCAACGCATCTCTGGAGGCTCTTCTCTCCTAGGGCAGGGTGGGACGTGGGGGGAGACAAATTTAGCATCCCTCCTTGCGTGACCGGCCCACACGATGCAGAACCCACGCGAGGAGCTGGGGCTCCCGCAATGCCGGGCTGTGGGAGGCGGTGAGCTAGAGCCAAGCAGCAGCATCGTGGCATCCAGCCAGATCCGGAGCCCCCGGCCAGGCTGTGCCCGCCCTGCGGGGTCCTGGGGCAGGGGAGAAGCCGTCGGGCTGCGTCCCCTGCTAGGACGAGGCCCGAGGGGTGTAAGGGGAGAGCCAGCCGCCAGCGATTCATGCTCGAGAGCCCCGCGCTGCCTGAGCAGTGCCGACGTGGCTCGGTGCTATGGGGATGGGCACGAGGCGTTGGGAAGAACGGCTGGGCTGGGCTGCCAGCTCTCCTCCCACCACCTCCCCTGGGCTCTTGGCGTGCAATTTAGGGCACTCACCTTGGTGGGGGAGGAAAGGCTAACCTTTCCCTCCTGCTCAAGTTGTCCCCCGGAGAAGAAGGGATTTTGTTTGCTCCTTTCTGACTGTCACGTAGACGCCTGCCTGCTGAGATCACGGCATCGGATTGCCACTGAACCAGCGGCGTTTGGCTCTTATCACTTAGGAGGGAAAGGTGTTTCTTCTGACAATGAGCAAGACCCATCTGAAGCACCAGCTCTGCAGTCTGTAAATAAAAAGCACAGGTTATGCGCAGCCAAGCCATCCAGGTGGGTCAGGGAGATAAATAAAACAACTCAGATTCTCTGTTCTGCTCCAAGTCTTGTCTTCACGCAGACAGGAGGCAGCATCAGTGTCTGGTAAAGAAACATGTTCTTACCACCATCCCCCAGCCCCAGGACCCCGCCAAAATCCCCTGTGGCAGGCAGTGCCTTTGCTTCTGCTCCGTCCTGACCATGACTAGCTTTGCTATAGTCTGACAAGGCTCCGGAAAACAAACCATCTCAAAGTCCCACACCCCACGTTGCACATGCCTGTCCTCATTCCAACTCAACCTTCTCTCAGGCCACAGCCCACTGTAACTTCCTACTCCAGTGCTTAACTCCCAGTCTCCTTCTTGCTTACTTTACCATCCATTACCACCTAAACCAAGTTGTGTCTCCTGCTAGATAAAGACACACGTACTGCAAACACAGATTCAGGAAGGCACCTTCCTTAGGACCCTCATGCTTGAACTCATACAATGTGCTGCTCATCCTCCTCATTGCACCCGCAGGACATCATTTCTCACCTGGCAGGAGGTCAGTCTGCCCCAGAGCCAGTTGGATGGAGCAAAGGTCAGCGGAGTTGAGGTCTTCTGCATCTGTCTAAATGGGAACCACCCTCTAGGTTTCTCACTAGCACAAGCTCTGATAAAGCCCCTTCACAGTCTTCTTCAGCTGGGTCTGAGTAGGAGAGGAACTCGCACAAATAAACATCTCTCTTCAGAACGTGCGGTGGGAGGGAAAGGGCTGGCAGGTTCCTCTAGATCTAGACCCAACGCTTTTGGAGTAAGAGATA
>Ga0181612_106550_pt1 | contig 14112 bp, 9 predicted proteins | sample HoacroProtozoa21_FD_119630 | JGI IMG/M metagenome (GOLD analysis project Ga0181612, IMG submission 119630) | Hoatzin crop microbial communities from Cojedes, Venezuel. Combined Assembly of Gp0051906, Gp0051904, Gp0051908
AGATGGCGGAGCCGATCCCGGCAGGTTTGGGATGGCGAGCCAGGCGCTCCCCTGACTGAAGGGCTGTTGTCCACAAGACCCTTTCAGGCGGCTTGACTGAATTCCCTCCGCATGCAGGCACGCAAGTCACACCTTGTATTTGCCGTAGGAAGAAACAGAGCAGCCTGGACCTTGTTTCCAGCTCGCATCTCCCCTCCGTGCAATCACCAAGGCTGTTTCTGTTGATAGTGAAAGCAAAGGTCAAGGGATTAATGAAAAATTATGCTGGAAAATGAGCCCCTTATTGTTCAAGGTTATAAATTCTTCCTCCAGATGAGAGGTGAGGTGCGTTGTGGCCGTTGGCGCGCGGGAGGCCGTGTCCTCTGGACGCGCAGCGGGCGCATGACTTCCCGCAAGCGAATGCTCTCGTGTGGCAGGGGCGTTAATGAGTAACACTTCTGTCAAGTGGATTTTTGTACCGTCTGTTTTTGTTTCAGACAAGTGGATTTTACAATGGGCATGGTTAAACATTACGTGTCAACAGCGGCTTGTGTCCAAAACTTGTCTTAGTTTCTGCAGCGTGTGAACTCAGATTGAGTGAAGTTTGGCGATTTCTCTCTTCCGTAATTTGGCATTACCTTTCTCTCTTTGATCAATTTCTGTTCCACATGTCCCATTATGACCCAAAAGGAGGAATGTTTTGCTGGATGTGGAGAATTGCATGTCTGGATAGTTGTAAGTTTAAGTTTAAAACTCTGGGTGACACTAAAACCGGAGCAAGTGCAGTGAGGCTTCCAGTGCTGTGGAAAGGCTTCTGCGGCAACAGCCTGCTCTTCAGCTCAAGGCTTTCACCTGCCCCCAAATTTGTATTCGTTTCTTCATCTTTGTTCTTAGGATTTTGTCGATAGAAAGTGGTCTCTTTTTATGCAAAAGCTGTCAAAGTAAACTTGGTATAAGAGGATGGTTCTGGTGATGCTTTACTGAGGTGAAGCCTACTTTAAAGCTCAGCTGAAGAGGAATTCAGAAGCTGTGCAGAAGATAGGTTTATGATCAAGGCACCATACTGAAATCTAGGTTAAACTCTGGATCTGTCAAAGGCTTTGTATGTGTCCTTGGGCAAGTTTCTTAATCTCTCTTGGGCCTAATAAAAGCACTTTCTTTCTTACTCCACTTGTCTACCTGGTGTTATTTAGACTGTAAGCTCTTCAGGCCATGGGACTCCCATCAGGAGCAGACGTGTTCCAGTCTGTGTGGTGTTGCCCTGTGCTACTATAATCTAAGCAGTAACAGTGATCACCCTGGAGGGCCAAATCCTGCAGTTCTTATATGACCACAGTGAGCTTCAAGGCTCTAGACAAAATTGCCTTTGCTCCTCTTGGACCCATATGCCTGCCCTCTTAGCTCTGTGTCATTCTTCTTATGATTATTTTGATAATTAAATTTTTACACATTTATTTTCAGTTCAAAGGTTTTAAAATAATGCCAGAGTATTGTGGCAGGCTACTCCTGGGACGCTTTTGAAGTGTGATTTTGAAGCTATTTGATTTATGCTGTCAATCAAATGAGGCATATAGGAGGTGCTGTGGAATGGAAGGGTCAGTTTCGTCAGTACTACTTTTTGCATGACATCACTGAAGTGAGTTGTCCTGCAGACTCCTCCTGAGCATGGTTTTGGAAAGAGCTAGTTGGAGCTCAGCAGGGCCAGGGAACAAGTCAATTGTAACCAGTGGGCTCACTGGTCAAGTTTGTTCAGTGACCCTCTTTATTTACAGTATAGCATGTCCCTTTATGGATCAGCCTGGACTGGATTGACAGAGAGAATGATGTGTTTGGTGGCAGACCACAAGTCAGATTCTAATGACTGTGCTGATCTTGTGTGTGCTGTTTGATGTCATATGAGCAAGCATATAGCTGTCTGCAAATGAAAAATTGAAATCCATTCCCAGATACAACTCTGGAATCAAAAAAGCAGGAATGGTCTTTTTTTACAAGCTGCATTTGTTACATTAAAAAAATGCTAACACCAGTTAATTTTGAAAGACAAAATCATAACTAAGATCAAAAGATGAATCCTGACATCCTGCATGGCTTATCTTGTCCAACAAAGGACAATCACGGTTCAGGGGAGCTGATTTTCACATAAATACAAATGCACTGCTGTGCAGCATGAAATACTGACCAATTCCTCCTCAAGTGCATTGAGCTCTCAGCTAAGTAACCGTGAGGTCTCCAGGTGAATTTTTTTTTTTTCTTTTCTTACTGCTTACCTACACTGGAAGCTTGATAGAACCACTGGATCTCTCTTCACCCAGACAGCCCACACCTTTGCGAAAATAAACGCGTATTGGGGGTGTTGTTTGGGAAAAGGCTGGTTGCTTTACACAACCCCTCTGTACCTCTCTTTCTTTCTTGCTGTAGCCTTTTTGTAGAGCGGGAATGTGTGACCTTTGTGAACATTTGCGCACGTTTGTGTAGCCGTGGGCCCCACTTTGTGCTGTCCCTCCCTGTTCTTCCCCATGCCCCAGCACATCCTCTGGCTACCATCAGCCCTTGCTCAGCTCCTTTGGCAGGCTTCAGACCTCTCTGTCTGGCTCGGAAGACCTCTCAAGTTTTGCTTTTCCTTTTATGCAGGAGTGAATTGTATGACCTGTTGGACCTTTATTTGTTCTTGCTAGTAACAGGGAGCTGAGTTCCTGACCTGCTCTGTGCTGCCGGCTCCCACGACTACATTTTTTTGCCTGTTTTCTCCTTTCCAGTGCCCTCTCGTGGCTCCTCTCAGCAGTGCCTTTGACTAGCGACAGCAAACCAGCCGTGCCTGACTCCTCCCGTGGAACTGGTTCAGAGAGGCAGCAACAGTCAGCTTTGGTATAACTCACCTGGCTGTTCACTGCCATATACACGGAAAATGATACAGAAACTCAGTAACTATTTAATAATTTAAAAGAAAAAATACACATTAGCGTTGGACTTGGGTAACACCCAGCTTCCGTATTCTTTGTTGTTCGTCAGATACATTCAGAACACCAACATGGAGAAAACCTCATTTACCATAAGTGTTAGCATGGGAGAAAAAAATCAAATATAGGGTGTGTATATCAATATACTTGCATTGTTCCGTAATTGTAATTGCAATATTAAGACAAAAGTCCAACTCAGTCACAAACTGCTATTTTAGTAAGCCTGGTTAATGAAACTCAGGATTTTGCAGGTGCTTGTGGAAGAATGTTCCTTCTTTCAGATATTTCAGTATCACAGTTAGATGCCTGGGAGGAGACAGGAAGGAATCCAGCATGTTCAGAGGGCAGTATCGTGTTCAGATGGCTCCCTAACAATTCAGTTTCCATAAGGACACAATGAATGCTTGCTGTAGGCACAGGTATTAATACCAGAGGTCAACTTTCCATACGTAATGAAATAGGCCTGAACATCATGACATAAAAACATTGCAGGTCTTATTCGACTTCTGGTTTCGAGGCTTCAGGGTGCACCCGGCTCATCTTCTCAAGCTTTGTTCTGCAGCTGCTGGGGACAGAAATTAAAAAAGAATTGACAGCTGATATTTGCATGCAGAGCCCCAGGTCCCAGAGGCTTAACAAACCTGTAGGTGGTTCTCTCTTCTGCCTGGTCTCCAAGCAGGCAATGGGCAGGGTGACCAGGGAGGCTGGCTGCTTCTAGCCTCCTTAGGACAGCACTTTGGAGCACAGCAGGTAGCAGAAGGACTGGCAGTCCCTGTAGGAAGGCTCAGCAGCAACAGGGCGTGAAGCTATGGGATACAGAGGTGGAGTTGCTGCCTTGTACTTCTGAGGCAGCTCCTCCCTTTGCAGAGTGTGGAGGGGCGGACAGCGCCCAAGCAGGTGTCTTTCCAGTCAGTGTTGGGGCTGCGATGCCTCAGACTGCCTGATCACTGGGTGCAGAGATGGACCTCTGCCGCTGACACAGCTCCAGGGCCCAGAGAACGCAGCTGGGACAAGGGAAGCCAGGAGACGTGGAGCCGGCTGCTGAGAAGAGGCAGCAGGTAGGGGGTTGTGGCATGGCAACGGGTAGCTGGTACCTTTGCAGGTTGTCCAAAAAATGAACAGTTGCGAGATACAGCAGAAGAGCTATGGATAAATAAAGAATGTATTGAAAAGGGCAGAAAAGCTCTAAATTCTTCAGTTACTAAGTTTTATTTAGGAGATTCGTCTGTTTTATGTAATGTCCCTATTATGACTACACACAATAGCCTTGTGTCATTTTGGTTTATTAATCCTGGAGAAAAAGGGAAATACTGTTCTCTTCTCTTTCAAATGAGACACCAGAAAAAACTGAGAGACTGAGCCACTGAACAGGGAAATGAACCTACCTCCCTGAGTAGCAGTTTAATTGCTAGATCATGTTTCAAGAAGTAACTATGCCTGAATTGTGTAAGGCATTTTTTCTTTTTTTTAGTAGAAAGAATGGAAAAAGATTAATTACCAGCTCTAGAACATATCTTAGGCATCAGCCACTGTCTTTGAATAGGAACTGAAGAAAAGAGGAATGGGAAATGGAGCTTTTGGGAGAAAAGAGCACTCATTCCATTTGCTTTAATTTGTTTTGCTGGTTTCCAGGTTGGTTTATGCTTTTGCTTTTTTTCTTTAGTAGATTTATTCTTACAGATCTGTGACAATGAGAGTAGAAGGCAGCAAAGCAGAGGTTTGTTTTAATTTATCCTCAAATTTAAAGATAAAAAGCAGAAGAAATTAATGGGAGGTACAGTCAGCACCACTCACTGCTTCTCTCTTGGTGACCTATTAATAACATGATTCTTGTGGGAAAGACGAATCCCCTCCTTATTTTGTTCTAGACAGTCTCTACAACAGATCGTTTGGACGTAGTTATTTTTTACAGGACACAACTGTTTACACTGCCTTACGGCAGATCATTTACTGAGTTCATAATTTGCTGCAAGTAATTCCTTATGGTATTCTCTTGACTGCATCTGCTCTCACTGGTCTGGCAATAGAAGAAGGGAATAAAACGCTGCGTGGGGAGTATATTTTTTAGCTTTTTCCGTACTCATAACGTTGGAAGACATTTGTTGCAGAGGTGCAGCCATCCTCAGCACCCTCTTGGTGCTTCAATTATTTTGTCTTGCTGACAGTTTGAGGGGTCTGACATTGCAGCCTTTATTGTGGCTTATTCACAGAAGTAGTCCCGTTGACCCTCTCGCACACTCTCAGAAATGAAGAATAACTTCTTGGGTGTTAGGAGATCTAGATTAGGGGCCCAGCTCCTGATAATTACAAAGAATTTTTAGAATCCACCCCAAAATACCCATAAGCTTCAGGGGTGAGGAGAGCAGTCAGGATACCAGGACAGCACTGCGTGGGTATATTGCTGTTCCACTGGAGCTCCATCCCTGGACAAAGCATTAATAAAGAAATTCTTTCATAAGAGATACTCCACCCGGGATGTTTCAGGGCACAAGTGCTCCATTGTGTCTTGTTTGTGGAGGAGATACTATTATTATTTATTACTGATACTGTGCCACCTTGCATGTTTAGTGGTTTGTAAACACTTACGAAAACAGGTCCTTGAAGCCCTAAAGCACTAATATGCTAAACAAGTGTAAACAGAAGCAAAAATGGCAGGGCAGACTGTGATTTAAAAACCTTTGCTCAGTTTGGTAAACAATTAGTGTCATAAATAATCCCACTATGGGACTCCCCTTATTCAAGTGGGGGTACTGTAACCAAAGGCAATTAGTTAAGTTGCGTATCAATTTTTTTCCCCATTGCTGTTTTTTGATAATCCTGTCTTGTGGCGGGGCCTGAAGTCAAGTACTGGGGCTTCACGTGAGCTGAGGAGGAGCAGATGTTGGCAGCTGGGGGTGGGTGGACACAGTGTGTACCGTTTTCTGTTTCAGTTTTTAGCCCTGTGCATCTGGACTAACTAAACTGAAGTCTCTGGTGTATGGAGCAGGGTCCAGATAGGCATTGCTGCCAGCTCGTTTGGTCTTGTCTTTTCGTAGTAAACTTATTTCAGTGTTAATGAAAGGTCAGTCCTTTCCTCCAAAGCTTTGCACTTCTTTGTGTTTGAGCATAGGGGGCTTTCTATAGCTTGTGGCGGCAGAGTGAGACCCAGAAGCACCTGCTGAGGTGTGTTATGTTTGGAAGAGCATGTCTGGTAGTGTACTAAAAGTATTTCTTCTTTCTTCACGTTGTTGGGGCCACGGGAGCTCCCCATGGGGCTGGCAGGGCAGGGTCCCACCTTCCCGCCCTCCCAGCGAGACAGCCGGGTGCAGCCCCAGCCCGATCACCATGGTGGCGAGGCAGGCCCAAAGCCAGGCCATGGTTTGGGCCAGGGTCAGAATCAGGGCCAGTGAGAGTAACCATGGTCCACCACAGCCCGGTGATCATGGGGCAGGGCCATGGCGATGACGCAGGGCCAAGGTCAAACCATGAAGTCATGTCAGGGCCAGGCCTGGTGGCAGTGACTGGGGTCAGCCATGGCCCCATGATGGCTGGGCAGGCCAGGGCTAGGGTGGCTGGGCTGGAGCCAGGCTGTGACGTCAGCCTGGGGGTCAAGGCCCGGATCAGCACGGCAGTGGCCATGCACAGACACAGCTGGGACGCATCTGGGGCAAGGCCCAGTGAGACAGACAGCCTCTGTTTAACAGCAGCTCCCAGGGGAGGGAGGGGTGGCCCTTGCTGAGGCCGCTGGCCGTCTTTGTGACAGCTTTCTCCAAGGCCACCAGCTCTGCTCTTTCCACCTGGCCCTGGGCCCCAGCAGCCAAACCCACAGGAGAAGGAAGGACACACTCAGGGCATTTTTATCTGTGCTCATTCAAACACAGGCCTTGTGCCAGGGTTCAAACCAATGTTTGCATTGTCAAGTGACAAAATACTGTAAAAATGAAAATCATAATGATTATTATTATCTAGCCTACTTGTTGATGCCACTAGGGGTGCCAAAAAGGAGATACTTGTTGAAACTGATGAGATTTAAGCTAAGGCTTGCAGTTAAGCCCATGGGTAGACATTTTCTAAGTCCAAGTTTAATAGAGAAAGTAGAATTAATTGGGCTGTGTATATATGGATAAATTGACCAGGCTTCAAGAATAAATAGGTGAGGCACAAGAGTACAAGCTAGCATCAACTATGGAGTAGTCAGTCAATATCGGGAGTTATTCTGGAATAGCTAATGCGGAATAGTCTGATTTTGTTAGTTTTTCTGTGGAGCTGTGACCCAGTTAAGGACTCATGCACTTTGTAGGAAGTCTGTGCACTTCCCAGGTTTGACCTTTCCAATAGTGATGTGTATATGTCCTCAATACCCTCTGTCCCCTCCATAATTCAAATGCAGAAGTAAAAATAATCATTTACATTAGTGGGTTGGATTTGATGATCTTAGAGGTCTTTTCCAACCTTAACGATTCTATGATTCTATTCTATGATTCTATGAATTGGAAGTGGCCATCAGGTGGAAGAAGACAGCTTCCCGTATTAAGCAAGCAAAGAGTCATGGAGGTGCATGGAGAAGAGAACTGTCTGAAATACTGAAAACATCAGCAAAGTGTGGTCACTCTCACTTTAGCTCAGCTTTCTTACTATATGTCTATTAAAAGTTGTTTGTAATGCCAGTGGCATGTGCAGTAGGGTCACTGGGCCTCTGGCAGGTAATGCCAGTGAAGTGTGACGTGCGCTGCCTGTCATTGCTGCAAGGGAAGGAATGAATATCACTGTGCAGTGAGCAGCCTTGGAAGCACTCCAGAAATGTTTTCAGGTGCTGACAGCTTCTATACACTGTGTCCCAACACCTTCAAGTCATTGCACATATTTCAGAAATATTAAATAGATTATGCCAGGAACTCCAAAAAGTGTTGCGCAGGAACATGTCTGATTCATGTCCAGGCTGGGTATCTCCCCCAGTGCTGGCACAGCTGTGCTCCAGAGGTGCATTCACATTACATGTGTCTTGTAAACCTGTCAAAGGCTGCGGCACATGCTTTTCGTGGTGAAGCCCAAGGTGCTGGAGGTTTGCTGGGTTTGGTCCCTGAGGTACTTCAGAGTCTTGGGTCCGCCTGGACATGCAGCACTTGCCCCTCCTGTAGACATGGCTCTTGGAGAGACCTAGCTAACGGCTGAGAGCAAAGCTTGCTGGGCTCAATGTCAAGACTTCAGCTGATGTTCGTTGGTTTGTATGAGATACTGTTTTGACAGCATTTGAAAAATGTTGCATGTGTCCGTCTCCTTTTCTTCTTTAAAATTTAGGTTTTGTCAGTGGCTTATATATACTGAATTTAAGCATCCTTTAAAATCTTTTTGCTCTCTGAATCTAGTTTTCAAATCGAGTGGAGTTTGGCCCAAAGAAGTTTTGAGCTTTGGGCACTGAGACTCCATTTTCTTCTGTGTTCCATAACTTTAACATGGGCCCATACAGACTAAGGAATGACCTCAGTTCGCCCCTTGCTGTACTTGCTTTAAATTGAAAAAATACTTAATTCTCTGGAGCTGACAGTCTGAAAAGTTTCACAACTTATATATTTCGTGCGAGAAATGCCTTAAAGCAAGTAGGGAAAAATGAGGACTCTTTCTTGAGGATTTGTGCTTGTAGATGTTCACATGAAATGTCTTTCTAATCCTTTTTTTGCAGCTAGATTATTATGTTAACACTCTTAAATATAATAAGCTGTATTTCCATGCCTGCATTTTAAACTCCTACCAGAAACTATGTTCTTTTTATCAGTCTTACCTCAGAAATAAATAGGTATGTGTACTGCTACCATACTAACGGTGACCAAACACATCACAACCACAAAACAAAAACTAAGAGTAAATGATGATAAGTGCGGTCTGTTTGCACTTTATTGCTTGTTAATTACACACCATTTAATTTGTGGTTGGAATAATCAAGGAACTGCAATACTTCTGCTTGCCATATCTTTGGATTTCTGGATACGGGGGCCTGACTGCAGAGCTGCAGTGAAGCAAAGCTGCAGCAGTGTGGCTAGGGTCTCTGCAGTCTGCTTCTTCCTGTACTATAGATTTGCGTGTTCTCAAATATAGATTTACATGTATATATATAAAATATTATGCATATAAATATTATATTTAAAAGTATATTTCTGTTTCCAGTGGAAGATTTGTGATAAATTATGAGATTCTAAGCTACTATAGCAGAGGATCTGTGTAAGTGTACATTATATGCATATATATAAGCTTTATATTTCCAGATGAAAAAGATCTGCTGTGACAACTTTTAGAGCTTACATTTATTCTTATGACTGCTTTCCTTAATTTAAAACAGTGTAAACGAGGCTTTTGTAGTGTTACGGTAACACATAAACTGTGCACAGGTACACTCTGACCTTCTGTCTTACTTGAGTTGACCAGAATCTTGCTTCAGCTCTGTGTGAGACTGCACAAATACCTGAGATTGCAAAGGTGTATTTTGAGAGCCGGAGGCTTCAAGCTTAGCTCTGTACAAACAAATGTCTAAGCCCGTCTGGAGCCTCTAAATTTTAGAGCTCTGTCCAGACCCAAGGGCTATCATACACAAACCTGCTTGCAGAGGTGAGACCTTTGTCTTCATTTGAAACCAGTTCCCCTCATTCAGAGTTCTTACCTGGCCAGTGTCTCTGTTTTCTTGGTTTTCCCCTTATATTTTTACTCAGAAAAGATTCTGCAGGAAGAAAGTCATACATTAACATGAGGAATAGCATCTGCATTATATGTCTTTGGGAGGCTGTTACATTTGTAATACATGGCTGAGCTGTAAATTACTTGCATAGATGGTTGTCTTCTTTGCATGCTATCAATATTCATGAAAGATCTCACAGTCAACTAGCAGCACTACCCTGGAAGAGTAAATATGTCTGCTGTTAATCATTAGCTTCAGATGTACTGGGAGACCTAAGAAGACCTGATCCTCAGCCTTCCAACCTATGATACAGCACATATGATATACATCTGTATTTCCCTATATTTCCGTGTGAGATTTTCGGGACAAAAATTCAGGAGCCCAAAACATGCTCTTGTCATGCAGTGTTTTTGGATTGAGACTACAGCTATCCTTGCAAACAAATCAGAATCTTTGCATGGAGAATTATATCCATTGCACCTATTACCATGTATTAATGCTAATAGGAATTCCTATTAATGAAGTAATCTCTTTAGAGATATTAATTACTACAATTCAGCAGCTATGTGACACACTTTAAAAATGATAGGTAGCCTTCCTTTCCATTGCATCATGGATTTGTTTTGTTATTACCATATAATATTGGTAGGTAGCTTGTGGATATTGACAGCATGATAAAGTAACACCCTTTTTTTTTGACCTGTCATTTGCGGCCTGTACAGAAAGGCTGTAAATCATCTGTAAAACATTCTCAGAGTAGGGCTTTCCCATGTAGAGGAAATGGCAGAGGCAGCCTGAGCTGGAGAGTCACCAACAGTTGTGACATTACTAGCGGTATTTCGTCTCATTCACTCTTGTTGACCAGCTGCCCAAAGGACTCAAAGCTTTCATATCCTAAGTATGTATAAACTCAATTAAAAGATATATACTTAGAGCCTTTTGTATTTGTTCCAGCGGGGCTGAAATAATGTTTTCACTGTAAACTCAGGGTAGCTACTAAAGAAATAGTTTCGTGTTTCAGTAATGTTTTGCTGTATTGCGACAGCTCAAGATGGGTGATTAATCACCCTCAGCTCCCGTGATCTGTTTTCAATGCTCTGTGCTTTAAAAGCTTAACTTTATGAAGACAGTTATTGAGCTTCTGGTTTGTGAGCTTTAACGAAGAACTTGTGATTCCTGAGCTGCCAGACCAGAGAGGAGTTATGTGGTCAGCATGAGAATGAACCTCATCCTTGCCCTTGCGACATTTCCTAGTTTTCTCTTTCAAAGGAAAGTGTCAGTCTGTGCTCTTGCCCAGGGGAACAGACAGAAGTTTCAAGGGGAAATGGAGTGTTGGACTCGGTGATGGAAAACAGCAGCTAGAGTAAGTCATTTGCAGTATATTTGTTTCATATAGTTTCATATGAGAAGTTAATGCTTTGGGAAAAAACAGAGGTAACTTTTAGCTGCTGTACAGAGGGTGCTTAAGTTCAAAAATTGTAGACACGAGAGACATTGTGAGTTATAGAGTGGAAAGAAGTATTCAGTGGGAGTCCAATGAGAATGTTTCATGTACGCTGATAGTCTCGCCGCCTTTGTGGATTGTGCGTAATGAATGTACACATTGCCACCGTATTAGGCTACCTCAAAGCAGGTGATCAGCTTTAATTTAAAAGAATAAATCTGCTGAATAGAGGTAGCGTAATAATGTCAGATTTTGTGATTTTTCTGCTTTTTAATTAAAAATATGAGAGGTGAAAATAGAAGGATTTTCCCCATGAGTGGATGAGGTAGAACGTCAGTAAGGGCAGAAAAGATGTTCTGCCTTTAACTCGCATATTTGCTGCCTATATCCATGTGTGAATCTGATGTCTATTGTCAGTAAAGTGTTCTGGGGTCAGAATGACATTTACTGTTTGCAACTATCTGCTGAAGTAGCCCTACTTGCTGCTTGAAAGGGTACTACAGGGTGGGTATTAAAATCATGTGCAGAAGTGGTATCTTTGTGTTTAAAGTACTTCTACCTTTAAATGTACAGTTTGGGAGAAAAACTGGAGAAGATTAATTCCCTTTTCACTTTCTCCCTGCTTCCATCTCCTGGTTTTGCACATCTCTGGAATCTAAATATTTAGGGATAGTTGTGAGCTGGCAACTTGATGCCCCTGTCAAAATGAGGTTGAAAACATATCCCATACAGTTCAGTGTCGGGCTGTGAAGTGTTTCTCCTGTCCTTCAGGTGAACCTTTGCTGGCAATTCCAGTGACTCTTTTCCATCCAGGGTTGTCACCGCTGGGTGACTCTCTAGCAGCCTGACCAGACGCCTGCTCAGGGCAGTGAAAGTCCTTCCATTACATTTATTGGCATTTGGGTCGTGGTCAGAAGGAAACACCGAACCAACAGACTCCTCGGTTTGCCTTGTTGTGGCACATCCTCTTTGCCCATATACATCTTAAGTTTTATTGGTCACATATTCAGGCAAATAGGTCTTCTGAAGGCAACTTAGTGGGCCAATGGGCATTATAAAATCAATACATAACAACAAAAAATGACAGCAGCAGTAATAATAATGAAAAGGATGAAGACTTAGATAGAAAAGTAGTATTTTGGGAGAAGAGAAATTAACATCTGAGTGGTTGATTAGCAACGACCTAACAGGTTAGATTCAAGCATTATTTCCAACACAACATTTTGTTCATCAAAATATAGGGGGCCTTGATTTTTCAGAGGATTGCTGCAGAAATGCTTAATTTTACAAATACAAAACCCAAAGAAAAATCAAGTGTGTTTTCAGTTCAATCTTTTTGCATTGTCTTCAGTGTGTGCAACCAAAACACGGGAGTCAGATTTCCTCTCTGATTCACCTACTTTTGCATAATGTTTTACATGTAATAATGAAGCTGACTTGGTTTATTAACATTAACCAAAGAGAAAACAGTAAGAAAGAAAATAAACAAGAGGTTGCTCTAATGTGAGTAAAAATATTACCAGCTACCAAGAACACAAACTGCCTTAGAAAATAGACCTATTGTGTGTCTGACGTGCTAGGAAAGAGTATCTTGGCTCTGTGTATCATTTTTCTTCCTGGTAGGATTAACCTGGCACAGGAGCTTCTCTGGCACCTTGGAAACCAGAATGTTGTTGTTACTGCTGTCGTATGTTTCTATGAAATGGCGGATAATAATTTTTTCAGATTACTTCAGCTGTGGTAGTCTTTGCCGTTGTCAGTAACACTTCCCCTTTTTTTCCTTTTCAAATAAGATGGCAACTTGAAAGTATGTCTGTAAATTATTTTTATAGACTTAAAGGGAATTATAAGTAAGAAAATATTCTTGCATATGCATTTTACAGCTGCCCATGGCTGTGGTAACAATCAGAGTTTTCTAGAAGATTAACTGGCCGTAGAAATGATAGAGGTGCAGAGGTCACCAGTACGGCATAATGTATAAAACAGTGGGAAGGTGATCAGTTGAAGCAAAAAAAATAGGAAAGAACTGGTTCTTCAGGCACTATTTTTCAAAATTTCTAGCCTTTTCTTTTAGACAAAGGAATACAAACAGAGTAAGACATAAGCTTGTTTTAGGTAATGTTTTTGCAAATTATCTGCCCTGCTGTAGTTTTTATCCAATGCTTTTGGCCCTGTTTTTATTTGCAGTCCTTTCAGCCTTGTCTTCTCAGACACGGAGAGCTTTGATCCAGTGAGCAAATACTGGTCTGCTTATCCTTCACCCAGTGCAATTCCTCGTGCTTGGTGGTTGCTGTCTGTCTGCTCTCTCGTGAGGTGTGTGGTGAGAGTCCCTTACGGCCCAATCCTGCTTCTACTGAGATCAATAGGAGTCCGAATTTCTGCTTTGGCAAAAGCGGGATTGAGTCCTCTGTCCCCTGCAAGCGGCAGAGATGTCCCCAGACGTCCTGTTTGGCAACCCAGTTTCTCCTACCTTACACATCTGTCTCCTGCTTTATATTCAGGATGAAGATGGTAAATACCTTTCCTCTTACAGCAGCGATTAAAGGTCCTTGTTATCCTCGCAGGAAGTGGCAGGGGGAGGCTGCAGCGCTTTTCACAAGATTTGAAATAACCCACATGAAAGTCTGGCACATACAAACATTTAGGTTAACTTTCCCCTGGAGATGTCTGTGTGAGAAATACGGAGCCATCCTCGTGCCAATAAGGAAGAGATGTTTTTAAAAACAGCGCAGAGGAAATGCTCGTGGGTGATTCATTAGTTTAGATGCTGTGTGGGATAATAGATGGGAAAAGGTAACGAGGTGTAGCCTGTGAGGTCATTTCGGATTGCCGCCTGCTCCGGTTTGTGGAGCAGTCTCCTGTAGGTTATCCTGGGAATGGCGTTGCCTTTAATCCTGCAACAGCTTGCAGGTACTTTTCCCCAGTCACAGTGGTGGTGTCTCCTCTCAGAGGGAAGTGGCTGCGAGCGTCCAAAGTGGCTGTAGAGAAGCGAGGAGGAAGGATGGATGGATGGATGGATGGATGGATGGATGGATGGATGGATGGATGGATGGATGGATGGATGGATGGAGCAGACAGGGAAGCAG
>Ga0181612_142693_pt1 | contig 14112 bp, 9 predicted proteins | sample HoacroProtozoa21_FD_119630 | JGI IMG/M metagenome (GOLD analysis project Ga0181612, IMG submission 119630) | Hoatzin crop microbial communities from Cojedes, Venezuel. Combined Assembly of Gp0051906, Gp0051904, Gp0051908
GCCTGACGGCCCTCCCCCCCCCGGTGCCCTCTCCCCGCAGGAGGCGGATGGGACGCTGGACTGCATCAGCATGGCCCTGACCTGCACCTTCAACCGCTGGGGCACGCTGCTGGCCGTGGGCTGCAACGACGGCCGCATCGTCATCTGGGACTTCCTGACCAGGGGCATCGCCAAGATCATCAGCGCCCACATCCACCCCGTCTGCTCGCTCTGGTGAGGGCAGCGCCGCTCGGAGCAGGGCCGGCAGCCTCCACGCTGGGCGTGGGGGGCCGTTCTGCTGCTCCTTGGGCCGTGCCTGGGGTTGCTGAGCGTCGGGCGCTGCCGGACCCCGACGGCTCCGAACGCCTGGGAGCCAGCCCCCTGTGGGGTGCTGGGTTACAGTTCAAGATAGCTTCCTTTAAGAGAGTCTGGAAATACATTATGCCTGTTACACTTTAGGACGTTCGGTTCTTTTTCAGGCTAACAGGTTTATATGTGAGTCTGATGAGTTGCTCTGATAACTCTAAACTGCAGGGTGTAAGTTTTATGCCTTTAAGGAGTAACTTTTACTCGAACTGCCTCTCGTTACTGTAGCTGGAGTCGAGATGGTCACAAACTGGTGAGTGCTTCGACTGATAACATTGTGTCGCAGTGGGATGTGCTCTCTGGAGACTGCGACCAGAGGTTTCGATTTCCTTCGCCAATCTTGAAAGTTCAGTACCACCCTCGAGACCAGTAAGTCCTGTGAAAAAAAGGGTTGAATGCTCTCATTTTGGGTAGAACTAATGGTTATTAAACTGCTTTTATTGCAGTTTGCAAAGGGCTTGTTTCCAAATCTCGTAGGTGCTGTCAGTGTATCTTCTTTTTGTGATTAGAACCTGAACTGGATTTGTTGTGGCTCTCTTTGTTATGACCATATCAGGAAGGGAGGAGAGTAAACAAGAGAATAACTCTTAGAAATGTGTATAGAAACGTCTTGTTGAGTTTACAAGTTTCTGCATAAACTTGGAGAAGCTTCCAGAAAAAGAAAGGAAATGAAAGTAGACACCAGCTAAATGTCACGCTGTGATTAAAGTGACAAAGATGAAATAAGATAATAAAAACACAGAGCTATTCTGTATTTCTTGATATAGGTTGAGATTTTTTTTCCACTTCTAAATGTGGAAACTTCTTTTCCGGAGAAGAAACTACTGACTCTTCTCTTTCTGCTTTGCAGAAACAGAGTTTTGGTTTGTCCCATGAAGTCGGCGCCGGTGATGCTAACGCTGTCGGACTCCAAACACGTTGTCCTTCCTGTGGATGATGATTCTGATCTCAATGTGGTGGCCTCCTTTGACAGGCGAGGGGAATACATTTATACGGGCAATGCCAAGGGGAAGGTGAGACTTCAGCATCCGGGTACTGGATGCCGGGGCCGAGATTGCTTCCTGTCTTTACCGAGATCCTGACCGTTTCTGGGCTGCGTTCTTTGTTTTAATGTACTCATAGGGCTTCCTGAATGTCTCTTGAATGATTTGTATTGTGTTGATGTGATCTTCTGAGTAAAGCATCTCACTTTATCTGTGAAGACCTCTAGACTATCATCTTTGTCTGAGTTAGCTCTTTGTGTTGCTATTGTCTTTGACCATATTTGTTGGATCCTTTTCCAGTGTAAATAAACCACTTTATGTCGCAGAACTGTCGCAGAAACTGTAGTAGAAACTACAGTTGCAGGATCCCAAGTATTCCTGTGTAGATTGCTGAGGCTTCTGTTGTCAGGGTTAGTAGCTGATGTGAAAGGTAGCAAAAGGGGAGTGAGTTATAATGAAGACACTGATTGCCTTCTGTCTCCTTAATCTTCAGATCTTGGTCTTAAAAACAGACACTCAGGATCTTGTTGCTTCCTTCAGAGTGACCACTGGAACCAGCAACACCACAGCTATTAAATCAATTGAGTTTGCTCGGAAAGGAAGGTGAGTTACTTCATTTGCCAAGTGGTATCTTTAGAGAAGGATTGAAAGCTATAGGGTAGTCTCAGAAAAACCCCACAGTTCTTTCCTGGAGTGTATTCTGCTTCTTTTTATTTTCTTAGTCTTTTAATGCAATGCGTGTTCCGTGCCCTCCTTCCTGCAGCTGCTTTCTAATAAACACAGCGGACCGGATAATCCGGGTGTACGATGGCCGTGAAATTCTAACTTGCGGACGAGATGGGGAGCCTGAACCGATGCAGAAGCTGCAGGATTTGGTGAACAGGTAAGAGGCAGGGGAGTGGCTGGTCAGCCTGACTGGAAAAGGTGAGGCTTGGGTGCTCGGGACTAATGGGAGTCACTGGATGAAGGGTGGCTCAGTATCTTCTGCAGTGCAATGGGCAGATGTTTTCATTTGAAACCTGTGTGTCGTGTTTTGATTTGAAGTTTAAATATTATTTGTGGATGGGAGCATGTAAGATCTCAGTCTGAAGAGCAAGCCCACCCCGCAGTCCTCCATCCTCCATGCTGTGCTGTTGTTTAACTTGTGATGCTGTCTTTGCGTGCAGGACACCGTGGAAGAAGTGCTGTTTCTCTGGTGACGGTGAATATATAGTGGCAGGTTCAGCACGGCAGCATGCCCTGTACATATGGGAGAAGAGTATTGGAAACCTGGTGAAAATCCTCCATGGGACCAGAGGAGAGCTGCTCTTGGATGTAGCAGTAAGAAAACTGTCTGCTGTTGCTATGGTTCTCGTTAATTTTGAAAACTAAGCTTTCTTAATTCTGTTTACCAATTAAGCTCCTCCTCTTTTCTCTTTCAAATAAATCCAGTGGCATCCTGTCCGACCGATCATAGCTTCGATTTCGAGTGGTGTTGTGTCAATATGGGCACAGAATCAAGTGGTAAGCGTTTTAGATCGTTTCCTTAAGAGGGTTCCCCAGTGGCTTCCAGCCTGGTAGAGTGAAGGTTACATGCTGAAATCCTTTTCAAATCCCAATTCAACGAGCTCTTTCAGTTCACCTGCCTAGCTTGACATATGTTTGCCATCTTGTTGAGTGTGAGGAGGGTACTCATGCTTCAGCTGCTGAGCTAGTTAAGCTTTGCTTGTGTTATGTCTTAAATATCATCACAGGGACATTTTGTGTGGGAATGGTGTCCCGAATGTGTCGTTTAAGCACGGGAAGTCTGAGTTAGCAAGCCAAAACTGAAGTGGCCAAACACTAACGTACAGCGTTGGTTTTAGGGGCAATTACGGCATACATGGCAGTCTTTAAGGAGGATTATAATCTTGTGTTTTCAGTAGGATTGTGCTGTTCCTAATTTGCCATGTGACTGTGGACCTGAATGAGGCTTGATTTTTGTGATCTTGCACGTGGCTTGGGGGATTTTAATGTAGAATGGGATTGTAATTGTGTGAGTCCTCACTACAGCTGCTGTTCCTTTGCATAAGGTCAAAACTGCTTTGAATTTGTGGTTTAGGAAAACTGGAGTGCCTTTGCGCCAGACTTCAAAGAGCTGGATGAAAATGTAGAATATGAAGAGAGAGAGTCAGAGTTTGACATTGAAGATGAAGATAAGAGCGAACCAGAACAGACAGGTACCTCATAAACTGCGTTTCTGTGTACCGAATAGTTTGTAGTCTGACTGCGTGGTCACAGTAGTATACATGGGTGGTAAATGACAAAACAGCAGTGGATAAATGAAGATGTATGAACTGAGAATCAATATCACTCCTGCCAAATGACATGCAGTAGTTTTTGAGAAATGCCTCCCCTCTCCGATGTATGTTTAAGCAGAAAGCGGCAGTGAATCGACGTACGTCGTCGTAGAGGCTTGCTCTGAAGAGGAGCCGTGCTGTTTGAATCCATGGCAGCGCAGCCAGGCCACTTGGTGGTGCCAGAAAATTGTGTGCTGTGAAAGGCTGTGGTAAACCATGGGAAGAAACAAGGATTATTCCCAGCGTGCCACAGAGCTCTCCTCATTACCAGGCTTCGCAACACTTCTCCTGTTTGGTTAACTGCTTAGCAGTTTCTAATATTCAAGTGTAACATTGGCTTTTGGGAATTAAGCGTTAAAATAAATGTCGGATTTAGAGGTAGTTTAGTGAAAACAACAAAACATTTAGAAGATTTTAAATCTTTTGTCTAGCTTTATTACTGGTGTTCTGTAACAATAGGTCTATATTAGAACATAAAAAGTAAAAACCTGACGGATTTAAGAGGAAATACTTTAGGTTTGTTTTCTGCTTTGGTTCTCACTTCTGCATGCTTAGACATCTAAGCACAGTTGGTGCCATTCTTTCAGAGTAATTTGGTCTTTTCGTTAGTGTCCTTAATTTGTCTTTTTTCCCTGGTTCTCAGGTGCTGATGCTGCAGAAGATGAAGAAGTGGATGTAACCAGTGTGGATCCCATTGCTGCCTTCTGTAGCAGGTGAAAGAATGTTTTGTTTAAAGTATGAATACAAAATGTATCATGAATATTCCCAGTATAATAGGTTGTAATAACCCCTAGTTTTAAACGAAAGCAAATTTTTTCCTTCACAGCGATGAAGAACTGGAGGACTCGAAGGCTCTGCTTTACTTACCCATTGCTCCTGAAGTGGAAGATCCGGAAGAAAACCCCTATGGACCTCCACCAGATGCGGTTCAGAGTTCTTTAACTGATGAGGGCATAGGTTCTGAGAAGAAGAGGCAGTCCTCCTCTGATGGACCTCAGGCACCAAAGAAGAAGCCCAAAACCACCAACATTGAACTACAAGGAGTACCTAATGATGGTGCGTAGAAGCTACCATTGTTTTAGTGCCTATTCTGCATCTGAGATGGTCTGAAGACCAGATGTTCAGAAGGTCACTCCTTGATTTTCTCCTTCCTGTGAAGTCACTTCTTAGAACAGTTATTAATGGTCACCAACTCGGCATATTTTGCTGGCATTTCGCAGACTGGGAGTGAGGAAAGGCATCCTGAAATTGTAATTTTTAGTACTGTTTGTGTTTAACACCAAGGGCTGTGTATGCTGCTGTAAGCATCCTGAGGGATAATTCACTTTGGTAACACGTCGTCTCTCCACAGAAGTCCATCCGCTGCTGGGTGTGAAGGGAGATGGTAAATCCAAGAAGAAGCAAGCAGGCAGGCCTAAAGGATCAAAAGGTAAAGACAAAGATTCTCCATTTAAACCGAAACTCTACAAAGGGGACAGAGGTGCTTTACCTCTGGAAGGAGCAGCGAAGGGTAAAGTGCAGGCGGAGCTGGGACAGCCTTTGACAGGTAAGGAACCCAGCGGGAGCGTCGTTGGCTTGCTTGGTGGCCTTGCTTTGTGCAGACCCTGACTTGATAGAGTCATAGCGTTTCATCTTCCCAAATGGCACTTGCTCACGAAATGTTTAGCTGCTGTCAAGGATAGGCAAAATTTTACATTTTTTTAAGCAGAAGTGCCTTTAATATTTGTAATAAAACTGGTATCTGTGCCTATGATGCTACATATAAAGAGCATATAGGGTTTTTGATAGAGATAGAGCACTATTTCAAAAGCAAAAAATCTTTTGATAACTAATCTTTTTGAGAACTTCTATCAACACTTACATAAACAGTAATAATATTTGGGTTTGAGGGGGGAAAAATGTAAATAGCACAGGATTCTGAAGCTGAAATTGACATTTTGTGCCATCGATATCAGGCAGAGTGATGAAGAACAGAGAAGTTCTGTAAGCAGAAATAGGAAACGGAGCATAGATAATGGTCTGTTTGATAAAAGAACCCTGAGATAAAAGTCAGGAGCTGAATTTTCAATTCCTAGCTATACAACAGCCTTAGTTAAATTCCACAAAGTACAGTTGCTGCAAATGAGGATGATTTTTGTGGACTTTTCTCCCCCTTTTTTTGGTCATATTTTGTTGGTTGTGTACGAAAACAGGACTGTTGCAGTCACCTTTGTCGGGGCCCAGACTTAGTCTCAGGGAGACCAAGTGTTTCCCATCCATCTCATTTGCTACTTCAGCTTCTTATTTGGGAAAAGTTCATTGGAGCACAGTGAAGAAAGCCTGTGATTGGATTACGTGATGCCAACTCCTTTTTTTTTAGATTGTAATAAAGAACTTAGGGTTGATCTATAAACAGTTTCAAGGACACAACGTAATTGGTATACAAATTTTGCATTTCCTTGAGCTCAGCAGCTGCTGCTGTGGATTTTGGACTGTACAGAAGTGATTTTATTTCCCCCTCCTTCCCTCACTGCTGGTCCTATGCTGCCCACCTTGCTCATTGTCCTTCCTGCTCAGCTCCTGTTACATTGCTTGCACTAGTACTGATAATTACTGTTTTGCAGAAAAAGGGGATGGGATAAAAGAAATTTACTCTATACGTGGAAAAACGTGGTGGATGTTTTCTGGGCTTCCATTTAATCCTTTCACACTGCACCTTGCAAAATCCAGATATTAAACAGCCAAGAATATCCTCCGAGCTTGTTTGTAGCCTGGGAGGTACTGAGTAGTTTCTAGTGTCGGCTTTACCGGGCAGGGTGATTCTCTTTAGACTTCTCAAGTCATTAGGGACATCCAGTATGGTTTAAAGTGTGATGGTAAGGAGTTGTCTGGACTGTGGGGATCCTCAGGTGTCTTTGCTGGCATCTGTCTCACAGCCTGACCGCTCGGTTGTGCCATGCTGGATGGACGAGGCCGGTTTGAAGACCAAATGAGTATAACCGTTAGTTTCGTCAGCAGGCTTGTTGATTGCTTTGTTTTATCATGCTGCTAATTAACATGACCATATGCAAAAGGATGTAAATGAGAAAGGATCGTGCACTGGAAACAATGTTGCTTCCAAAATGAATTTTAGTCATCATTTGCTTCAAAAAAACAGTGCTGGGTACTTTGACTTTTCCATGATTAAGCAGTTTGTTTTCAGATAAGTAGTTTTAATAGCAAGTATTTTTGTTCAGCTTTTGTAAGGTATGTTTATGTAGCTTTGTTACCAACTTGTTTTGCTAACTTGCTTGATCTACACGTGTAGACGGATCGCAGTGTACTTTCTTCTTGCAGCTTGTGATTGCTATTGCATCAGCCTGTTCTGAGAGCTGGAAAAATAATACTCCCATTTTCTCTCAAACATTTCAAATGAAGCAACATTCTAGACAGACTCCTGTCTTGTTTTTTTACACATACTTGCAAGGCCATATTTGGGAGGATGTTTGTGGTTTTGCTTGTGATGCTTCGAATGCAGTTGTTGTGATATAGTCTGACTTGCTATGAAAGACAACAGTGGAATTTTACTGGCTGCTGCTGCTGTTGAGCTTGGGATGTGCATACCTGTCCCACTACAGTTAGCTTTGGGTTTTGGACATTGTAAAATGGAAATTTTCTTTTCCTATGAACAACTGGGTTTAGACCCAAGTTCCCCACTTGCTTTACCCATCTGTTGGAGGTGATAGAGTTTTCTAAAATTTACTTTTCATCTTTTTCGCCTGTAAGCACTTGAAGGTACTTTTCCATGGTGGTGTTCTTTGGCTGGATTGAGCTATAGGCAAATAATTAACATTGCTGTGATGGCCTGCTGTCTCTTACTAGGACCTGTTACTGTGCTTCCTTCTATGGTACTGTTGGCTTAAGAGGATCCAACAGATCCATGCAGTAGATCTCAGTAGTCGGTGTTGGAAGCGCCTATGTGAGTCGTGTTATGGGAAGAACAGATTGTCCACTGGAAGAAACTGTCGCTTGGCTCTTTCCAAACGCACAGGAGTCTGTTAGTCTGTGAAGTTCCTGTCTGTCTGCCTTTTGTTCTCTTTACGACTTGTGCTTACAATTCCTGTTTTGAGCAGCCGTTTTGTTTCTTGGGGTTGCTGGTGTTCCACCACGTGCAAATACACACTTCCAAATTCAAATGGCCACCTGCCTGGGAGCCTGGAGCCAGACTGCGCTTTCTGTCTCTCGTCCATGAAGCTGTTAATTCTGCTAGTTCCTTGTGCTGTTCCTTGCTGAAGTAACTAATCATCCACTGAAACAGTCACGCAACAAGCATTTCTCCTTTGGAAGATGTTTGTGACAAGCCATAACACCGTGTCATTGTGCAGACTGCAGGGCCGGGACTCGGAGCCTGCTGCAAGGGCGTCTGTGTCAGTGGGCTGTGCAGGCTGGCAGGCAGTGCCTTATTCTTAAAGCTGCTGGGTCGAAATGGGGATTCAGTGTAAACAAACTGAGAAGCTTGAGCCATTCTGTAGTTTTAGCATGGAATCTGGTTTAACCCAAGCTTACATGGAGCTAAAGTTGTGCTTTTGCTCTGAGATGTTGGGAGTGGTGAATCAAAGATTTTTACACCAGGTAAGTTTGCTTGCAGCTTTGTGGAGTAAAAGCTCAGAGTTCTTTAGCCACCTTGTCCATGCCTGTGCACATGATCTCAAATACCAACACAGAAATTCTAAAGAACTCTAAAAAGAATGGCTTTATCCAGAAATTCTTGTTCTCTCTCAGTTTTTTTCTGGAAAGGCTACAGTATTTGGTGGTCTCTGGTTTCTGGTACCATCTGTTTGAGTCTGGTTACTTATTTTTCACCTGTCTTTGATCTCTTTAGCAGGTGGTGCAATCTCAGAATTGTTATGAAGACACTCTTCTTTACCTTCCTGTATTCTTTCCTATATTGGCACCCTAATGTGGAAAATAGACGAAATGCTCGGTCAGAGTGGACTGACTAATACAGCAGACTGATTGTTCATGGATTCAGGGAGTGACTTTTGTAAGAAATGAATATGGAAGAGGAAACGGCCTGCCTTCCTCCTTAACTGCCTCTTCATCGAAGAGTGTAAGATGCTGACTCTCAGGTCACACGATTTGCAAAGAGACTGATGGGACTGCCTTTGTGTTGACATACATCACTGTTTGTAAAGTGAGCTGGTACCCAACACTCTGCCACTCCAGAGCTGATCAGCCATTGTCTTTTAAATATTTCTTTTGTTCCTGGATTGAAGAATACCCAAAGCGTGTATTTTTATTCCCGATGCCGTATGACTGTATATCCTGCAAACTTCCCTTTCTTTGCTGTTAATTTTCATTTCAGTGAGTTGCGAGCCCTTCTATGCCGGCTGCGTTACCTTATCAGCTTTTTTGTTAGCTCAGTGGGATGTCTTCTGTGCTGACTGCTTAGTGAAACACTGCTGCTCATTATGTGCCAGGTTTGATTTCATCTCAAGTGGGTAGAGATCTGATGTGAAGAATCAAGACACCCTCTGAAGTCTGCAAAGAATGAGTCTTCGTATTGTGAATATTTTATACATGAAGGATGACTCTGCTTATGGGAAAAGGAACAAGAGAAAGTAGCTCTAGATGAAATACTTGCCTTATATGCTTTCTTCTAGCCTGTGGTATGAAAAGCTGTGTTGGCAGGTTTTTTCTGTCCTTGCAAGTGTTTTTATTTTGCCTCTTTCCTGTGAGGTGCCCTACCAGAAACAATCGGTTTCCTCCTTAGCTGGTAGGTACTGGCAGTTAGAGAAAAATCAGAACCAGTATTTTTCTGAACTGAAACAGAATTTTTTCAGAGTTTTTTTCCCCACTTCTGGATCAAGAATGGAAGAAAGATGAATGCTAAGAGCTCATTCCCAGCCATGCTTTAACCTTTTATTCCTTAAAGATGGTTGTCATATTTTCCTTGTGGGAATGGGAAGAGACACTTTCTCTGTCCAATACCTACAGCTCTGTACCAGACCAGCCGCCTGTTAAAAGGAAGTTTTCATTCCTAATGCCCCTTGTTTTATAGACTTTTTTAGTTCCTATGCAATTATGTTCAGTTTTTCCTCAGCTGTAATTATTGAGATTATCACTACGTGTTTAAATTTTCAAAGTATCCTGCGGACATTAAAAACGAAGAAGAGGAGTCATAAAGAGATTTATTAATTGGCAGTCAGAGGTATGCAGTAGTTACATGAGCTATAACCATGGGAAGAGAGGAGACATTTTACATCAGAAGGTATTTTGAAAACCGCTATTTTCATTTCCGGCTTTGGTACAGTGGCCTGCTTCATGTAATGAAATTCATTCTCCTGCGTGCAGTATTAGTTTTCTTTGTTCTTTCTGCTTGTAGGATGACTCGCATCTTTCCTGGAACACTGCTGTTTCAAATCCACCCATGTGTGGTGTGGCTGAGCCCACAAGCTTTAAAAGATGCACAGGCAGTGGTTCTCTAGATTATTTTAAAGCATATAAGTTGCCACAGACTCCAGCCTTCATTTCTGTTAAAACTTCTCTGTACAGTGTACATGTCCTTGGTTTATTTCCTTCCATCTTTTATTTTATTTTTTGGTATCTGTAGTTTTGTACAATATTTGTTGGATGCTGGCTTGGTGGTAGTATATAGCAGTGATGTTAGTTTTTGTGTTTGTAAATAAAGAGATATGTTTTATTTCCTAAAGTCAATGGGCAAGTCTTGGCTTTTCCATACTTCCATGACTGTTCATATGCTGAAATGTTTAGGAATCCCACAATACATCTCTGCTGCAAACACAAACATACTGTGCCTTCACCACAGCTGGTGTGGTGGTGTTTGGGTTTTCTTAGTGTGGCATCTGGTTGGTGATCGCTTTTCAAGAGAGGAGTAAATCTGGAGTCTGGTAAAAGCCCTGTGTACCTGAGCGCAGCCTAGGCGCTCCGAGACAGACGTGGGGAAGGGGAGCTGAACACAAAGTGTGCTGGGTGTAGAGAGCACCTCTGAGGAAACTGAATGTGGAAAACACAGATGTCAGATCTTCAGAAGTCTTCATTTTAATAAATTAGGGAGAGTTAGGAAGAGAAATATGGATATTCACTGGCAGAGCTGTTGAGGAACGTGACAATCCAAATCTTGCAGTTGCTGTAAGGAGACACTGATTATTGAACTGCTTTGACCGTAGTTCATTTACTCCATCAAAAATAAGTAACTCTGATATTTTATTTTTTATGAAAAACTCTATTTCAAGATGTTCAAGGTGTTTCAAATATTTCTTTCAAGATGCTCAGGCGCCAAGTGAATTACACTGGGATGTCTCCCCTTCAAGCATTTTGCTGCTTCAGTGGCAGCGTACGAGTGGTTTCTGTTTTGCAGATGCATCGGTTGAACGTGGAGATTATGGCTCAGATCTCTCTTTGGAGTCGGTGGCTGTACGTGACACAGCGCGGGGCTCAGGCTTGCAGCTCCTCTGAGTGATGCGGTGAGGCCGGTGCTGTTGAATCCCTTCGGAGTCTGGTGGTGGATGTCAAGAGCCTAATACGATGCTTTTATGCTGAGTCCTTGTCTCAGAGGTCTCGCTTTGGCTTCAGACTTAGGGGAGTTCTTTGTTCTCCCTTGGAAGGTTTGGGGCCGCATTCTGACCCAGGCAGCCGGACTGTGACATCAGCAGTGCTCCGCCGGGAACACGGGCTCGTGGAGATGTGAGGGACTTCACTGAGCCCTGCGTAGAGACGGATATCATCCGTGATGAAATACTGTTCAGATTGCCTTTGATTTCAGTGCCATCAGACGATCTGGAGAATGAAATGTTCCTTTCGTGATGTTGGTAATTTGGGGAGTGCTTTAGATTTTGGGATACGTGGATGTAAGACACCTGTGCTGCTTGAGGAATTGGGATCTCCTTATGCTCAGCAGCATTATTTTAAAGGTTTCAGTAGTGATGACTTCTATTGTTTGATAGTTTGGTGGGAAAATTAAACTGGAACAGTACTCTTTACGGTGGAAGTTCATCTAAAATAGTATGTAATATCTTACAGAGAAGGGAGGTGGGAGTGTAGCAGACTAAAACATTCTGCTGGCCTGTTACAAGAACTGGAATTCACGATTTGCGTTCTGACCAATGTAGTAATGCGTTGCATCTCTTTTAGCAGTGTTGTACTTCAGGCCTGCCTTGTTGGAGGATTTTTCCTAATGGAAGGATTAGGTCTTGAAGATAATGCTGGTGAGATTTCAGAAATACTTAGTTTGAAGATCTACAAAGAATGATTTTGTGTTTTTTAAGCTACTGAATTTGCATGGCTGTAGAAAGCAGCGTGTCTGGTTGATCACCCTGGTATGAAGACCTTGCGGAACAGCCTCATCCTCAGGATATTGCCTTGTGCTTTCTGTCTGCCACTGGTAGTTTCCTTCGAAGCGGTTACCATCCCAGCAGAGCTGAAGTCAGCTGTGGTGAAAGTCATAGTCAACACCACGTCCTGCAGCGTCACGTGTGGGCCCGGCTTCAAGCTGGAGGAGTTGTGTGAGATCACTCCCGCCGGGGAGAGGAGGAATTGTACCTTGCGCAGGTCCGACTGCCTGGCCGACTGGCTTTGTGGCTTGCTCCACTTCACCGTCCCCGTCGGCTCATCCTTCCGGTTCAGCTGCCTGACCTCAGATGTCATCAACTTTGGTAGCAGAGCCTACAGCTGTACATGGAAACTTGCCCAAGGCCTGATCACCACTAATGACATGCTGTTCAGACCTTTCAAAAACCCCAGTTGTGTCATCAGATTTTCCCCTACCAGGGAGTCTGATGCAGGGACTTACCAATGCGACGTGCAGGTGTTGAAGACTTCGAGAATCATCAAGAGGGTCTATTTTGGGGTCAGAATGATCCGAAATGACTTAGTGGATCTGAACTTTCAAAAATTCTTGACCTGGGAACAGAAGTTAGCCGCCAATGAGGCAGAAGGAAACACAGCAAACAGCACCCGTGAAGAAATGCAAGAGCAGCAGCACTTTTGGCAAAGAAGACTGTTTTATGAATGCTTGGTGGGAGTTGGAAGTGGAGTGTTAGGGGTTGTCCTGGTGACCGTGGCGCTCTGCTGCTTGCGGAGGATTTTGGCAAGGAGAGCTGCAGAGAAGTGAACTGAGATTTAATGCAATTCCTTGTCTCTGTCTCTTTATTAGTATTGATGTAGTATTTCTTGGTGATGGTTGGAATTTTTTTTCTGTCTGGCACAGTTTACTACCAAATATTTTCTTAAAGTTTGGAGTCTGGTAAGTCGATACAGGACTGTAGCACCAGAGCTTGAGTCTTAATGGAGTGGCGCAGACAGCAGCTCCAGACAGGGCAAGGCAGTTTGCCTCCACATTGTGTGAAAGGATGGGCTGGAATGGTCCAGACAGGGGTTAGAGAACACTGAGCCACAGAAACTGCCCACTGCTTGCTCCCGACTACCTTGCCGTGCTCCTCTAACAGGCCTTTATTTTACCTCTAGGTGTTTGGGGTTTTTTTATTTAGCTAATAACTTGCAATCCTAATTCCTGTCTTATTTCCTCAAATTTCTTCTGCTTTGCCCAGAACTCCTTGGTGATGTGAGCTGACAGAGATCACTCTTTGATAGGTGGTGTTTCTCCAGCAAGAGGTGTAAAGAAGTAAGCAGACCTTCTAGCTGGGCTTACAAACCAGGTTTGCTGGCTGGCTGGTGTCCTTTCGGTCAGATCCAAGGGGTCTGGTCTCAGCAGCTGTGGGGACGAGAGGGGGCCCACAGCTGCTGGCTTCCTCTAGAGAGGTTTATCTCCCTCCACCACGGCCTGGAAAACCGTTGAAGTATCTTCAAGCGATGGCTTGGAGCTTGCCCTGTTTCCTTTGTAGTGTAGAATAGCGAAGCAGGGAGCATGGGGTAGCACAAGCGAACCTTCAATTTGAGCACTGCTGCTTAGGAACATAACTGGGTGATTTTAATCATGACTCAGAGCTGAGCTCATTCCTAAACTCTTTAAAGGCAGAGGAAGGGAGGAGTTCAGTGGGCTTGTGGAGCTTTCATTTTTCCTGGTGATTAGGAAGTATAAAACATGCAGCAACTCAGTAGGGAGTATTGTTTCCCTCTTGGTAGCAGAATCCACAGAGGGACCTATTAAGTGCCTTCTCTTTCTGCTTTCTGTCTCTTATTTTACAGTAAACAACTATATTTACTAAGTCTGTTTACTTTTCTGTTTCTGTGAACTAAAGTACAGGAATGCATAGCACACCCAATTCTGGGGAAAATAATGATACAACTCTAATATTAAGGATTGAAACATACTATTATTTTTTTCTTTTTACCAAAACAACAACAAAAAACCTTTAATATAGAAAGAGATGCATATAGAAGTAAATACCTTATTTGCAGAGAATCCTATATAAAAAAATTAGTCTGAAATGTAGTAAGCCAGATCTTCGTGTACAGTGATGTTGGTAATAAGTATATCAGGACGATTTGTGGACCCTGGGGTCATCTAGCTGTATCTGCGTGGAGAA
>Ga0181612_169584_pt1 | contig 14111 bp, 27 predicted proteins | sample HoacroProtozoa21_FD_119630 | JGI IMG/M metagenome (GOLD analysis project Ga0181612, IMG submission 119630) | Hoatzin crop microbial communities from Cojedes, Venezuel. Combined Assembly of Gp0051906, Gp0051904, Gp0051908
ATTATTAGTGTAATTAGTAAAACTTTTTATATTCAATTTGTAAGTTTCTCTCCTTTTCCCTTCTCTGGTGGGAGGGTGGGGGTTAACAGAGAGTGTCTGTCACTCAGTTTATTGATGCCCTGCTTTAAACCGTGACACACACCTAGCTCTATATAGAATGGTTAAAACAGTTTGTGAAGGGTAATGTGATTTAGTACTGTGTAATAAACTGTTGCATAGTTTTCGTTTTGTAAAAGTGAGATGTAAATGAGTGGTTGGTATTTAAAAGCTTAGATAACTTTGAAACTGGCAAATATTATTGACTAACAAAAGAGATGTAGATGTCCATGTAAACTACATGGCAGAACCTTCTTATACAATTATGATTAATTTTTTCTGTCTTGGTTATAATCACTTTCCTTAAGGATCTTACCACATGTGTGATCTCATGCTACACCACACACTTTAAGAGGAATTCAATAATGCTGATTCACTTGTTCTTCTTTGCTGAATGAAACCCAAAGATGGAGTTAATTTTCCTGACTTGTGACTAGTGTTTCATGATCTTTCAAAGACCTGAGGGCAGCTGACACATCTGTCTGTGCTGGACCTGTAGCAGACCAGTGGCTTTCAAGAACAGGCACTGCAAGTGCAGAGGGATAAGCTAGCTTGGCTGAAAGGACATCAGACTTCCATGTCCAGGAAACTGAAGATCACTACATTGTAGCTAAAAGTGCTTCCCCTACCTGTTACTCTTGCATTTCGTCATTATTTGATTAATAACCAACAAAAAAAGCGTACTGTTTTCTGCAGTTATGATAATCCTCTAAGTCTTCTTATTGTTCTGTTTTCATTTTGTGCATCCTAAAATAAAGCTGAAAATGAGCTTTCAGCTGTAATGAAAGAAAAAAAAAAGAGAGATGGTGCTCATCATTGAAAATCATCTGAGCATTGACTAACAACTCAAATTCTGGGCTAACATAAGGGGAAGGGGGTAAGTTGGATCACACCAGATTTGTTCAGTAGTGATTTAACTTTGTTGTGCCTCAAGAAAAAAATCTGAGACTATATTTACCCTGAGTTTTAAGTCAAACAGAAGTAAATTAATTTTTAATATGAAATTACTGTTGCTCTATCTAATGTGGCACTCCTAGAAATCCACTGCATTAGATATTATCAAGCTGACTTTCTCTAAAATACTCCTGAGAATGCATGCAGAGTATCCTTTATTCGTGCAGAAATTAAGTAGAAAATAAGAAGCAAGAACTTTAGCATAATAATTTGTACAGAGAGTCAGTGGGAAAACAGCTTTTGTTTACAATTTTGACACTTTTTCCTCCTGCAAAACATTTTGGTCCCAAACACATAATCATGTAAGAAATGGAAGGGGTTGTTATGCCATTTGCATTGGAGCTTTCTCTCTTCCTGCATCAGAAAATCTCCGTATTAGCATGGATGAAAGGAGCATATTTGCCCCAAAGACTGTAAGCAGGGCAGTGGGTACTGAAGGAGGATCCCGGTCCTTGGGGAAAGCAGAGCTGCACCATTCCCTGGGGCACTGCCGCCGCTCTAGTGCGGGGGAGGGGTGGGGGAAGGTTGCTGCAAAGAAATCAGTTGGACTTTTTCTTTTCTCCAATACAGTTTCCTTTATTCTGAAGCGAAGAAAGCAAGCAAGCGAAAGGAACAAGACAGAGCAGCAGCAGCCTGGTATACTCTCCCCATGTAATCGGATTACGATTTATGGGAGTCCCTAATCTTTGGTCAATCCCACTAGTAGTAAAAGAATACCTTTAGAATCATAGAATCATAGGTTGGAAAAGACCTCTAAGATCACCAAGTCCAACTGTCAACCCAACACCACCACGCCTGCTAAACCATGTCCTGAAGTGCCACATCTACACATTTTTTGAACACCTTCTCCAACCACCCCAGAAAATTTCCTCCCCTCCTCTGCTCTCTACCTGGGTAAGAGTCCTCAGCAAACAAGCGCTGTTGGTACAGTGCTGGGGCTGGACTTACCTTTCCACCGATTTGCCACACACTGTGTCCCACTTATCCCGGACTTCTCCCAGTAAATTGTCCAGCTTTTGAGTGTCATCTGGAAGCAAGGCTTTTTCTTCGAGGGCTCTGCCCGTCCTGATGGTAGTGTCATAGACGGGCTGCTTGCCCCCCAGCGTCTTCTGGAACTCCTGGGAACCGGAGAGGAAACAAAGCTGCTTCAGAAAGCCTGGCCTCAGCTCCCTGAAGATACACGGTGCTCCTAAAGATCCCCAGCCAAACGTTTTCCACGGCAGCGGTAGGTGCGGACGCGCCTCTCCGCTGTCCTGACAGCAGAGGAGATGCTGCCCCACTCCCCCGCCTGACAAAGCACCCTTCCACCCAGCATCCAGCACCGGTCGCGCTTCAGCGAAGCTCTACCTTGTGTTTGGAGAGCTGCAGCTTGATTTTGTCAGGATCATTGGAAATCTCCAGCTCCGAGTCCAGGTGATTCTCTGCGTCCTCCAGCCAATCAATCAGTTTCTTCCACGCTTCATGGAACTGCAAAGAAACAGGAGCAAGTCTGAACCTTAACACTGGTGGTGTCCCCGGTCCCCTTCTGGTCTTGTCCTTGGGACCTCCTGTCGCTCAAGGTTGGCCACACTTTGGGGTCTGTGGCACTCTTCCCGTGTTCTCACCTGCTTGGCTCGCTTCCGGGCATCATCAAGAGCCCGTCCCCGCTCCACCGAGCGCTGGACAACCTTCTCCCAGCGGGACTGGACGCTCACCAGCAGGTTCTTGATCAAAACCACATCCTGCTTTTGACTGAGAAACTTCAGCTGGTTCCCGGTTTGATCCAGCTCAATGATCCGATCCCGATGAGCGTTCACCTCGTTGGCGAACACCTGCAAACGGCAAAAGATGTCCTCCTGTCTGTAAGGGGAGCTGGACGTGGCTGTGAGCAGCCCATGGGTGCTGGGTAGATGAGGTGCCACCCTTGCTCCCTCCATCCCGGGGAGCCTTTGGGTGCTCGTGACGTCGATACCTTGTGCTCGTCGATCTGGGCCATCACGGCGCTGAGGATGAGGCTGGCCGGGGGTGCGATGTTCAGGCTCTGCTCAGCCAGCGTGAGCCAGTTGATGAAGTCCTGGAGGGAGTTCTGGAAGTCCGTGGCCAGGGCCAGCGCCTCCTCCAGCTTCGCCTGCCACAGCGGGGAGGGAGAAAAGGAGGGGGAAAAATACAACATGGAGGGTGAGAGCTCATGATCCGCGGTTTCGCAGACAGAGGCAGCCTTTGTGTCCCTGCCGCAACGTCCCTCTAACAGGAACCTCATCGCCTCGGCCCGGGAACGCGACTTGTTTACCAAGAGGAGGGGGTTTCAGTGAAAGCCACTGCTTCCTTTCAAAACACGCATCGCCCATGAAAGGGGAGACCTTCATCGGCACAGGAGCAGCTGCGTCACCCTCAGCTTCCTGAGAAAGGGATCGCCGCCGGGAGAGCGGCTCGGCAAATGAGGTGGACGATATTCCGACGGCAACAGCTGCAGCACCGCAAATTTATTCTGGGCTGAGGCCACCGCGTCCCTTGTTTTATCTCATCACCGGCCAAAAGCCGAGGACGGAGTCGGCTCCGAGGAATACTTGGCCCGCTGTGTCACAGAGGACCAACAAAGCCTGCCTTTCAGAGCCGCGGGAGGTTTCCTCCCACCTCTCCTCCAAATTAACCCAAAACGCAATTTTACTCTAATTTTCTGCGTGATTTAACCAACTCTGATGACTGTCATTAAAAAAAAATCCCCAAACCTCAACAGCCTGATGCTCAGACAGCACCATCCGAAAAACAAACTCAACCTGCGCAACCGAGAGGGTGTCTAAAAAACCAGCGCCCCATCCCTCCTCTCCAGCCCCGACCGGCTCCGGCCCTCCCGGGAAAGCAGAGCAGCAAAGCCGGGAGCAAGAGCTGCCAGAGCAGCTCACGGGGCACGGCCGGACGGCATCTCTCCATCAACTCTACCTTTCTCTCCTCCATCTTGGTGCTGACCAGGCACCACTTCTGCTCCAGCAGCGCGACGCTCTGCTCCGTCTTCGAGCCAGAGCCCGAGTCGTCGCGGTTCAGCAGCATCAGCCGCCCCTTGGCCAGCAGCTGGCTGTAGACGTCCTCCTTGGCTTTCAGCTGGCCGTACAGCTCCTGCAAGGCAGGCATCGCCCCAGCGTCAGACAAAGCCGAGCTCTGAGAGGGGCCGCAGCTTGCCGCGACTCGGGGCGAGGAGAAAATTAGGTTCAGGGCAGGCAGCAAAGCGACAGCGGCGCGTCACTTTGAGCAGAGAACGGTGGTTACAGCATCGTGATGCTTCTCCCAGGCACCGAGTGCAAAATTATCGGTAAGGAGAGGCCAGACAAGCACTCTTCTTCCCATCAGACACAGAAGGGAGACGTTTCGATGCTGATGTTTGACAGAGAGGAGCTTGCAGAATTGAAAGCGTTTAAAAATCTCTCCTAAGAAATTACCATGTGGGCATTGAGCTGTTCCCGGGCAGTTTCTGGCAGACCTCCTGTGGGTTTCGACGCCGACAATTGGCTCTCCATCCTCGTTAGCCACAGGAGGAAGTCTTCAATCTCACCATGGAAACCCTGGGCCTGCTCGGGAACACACAATCGGCCACGGATCAGATGACATCAGCCACCATTGATCACGCGCCAGGGTTAACGCCGTCTTTGCTTCGAAACCAGATAAAGAGGCAGAGCTGGACGCACCGGCGCGTTACGGAGGGTTCCGCGTGGTAAATCCGAAACCACGCGGGTGTGCCTGGCCCCCGCCGTCCTCCCGGGCAGGGGAACCACTCCAGGATTAAGAATTAAATGAAAAACTTGCATAAAAAACCCCAGTATCCCCCTAACTCCTTCCCCCTTGGAAGCGAAGGGGGAAGCGGACCCTCGGCAGCACCCCACTGCGCGGGGGGTACCCCCGAGGCAGCTCCCCGACCTGCTGGAGCGTGGACTGCAGCTGCTGCTCCCGCTCCTCCGTCTTCTGCAGCACCGACTCCCAGCAGGAGTTCAGCTTCTCCAGGCGGTTCCGCAGGCTGCTGGCGTCGTCCCCCGCGCTCGACTCCAGCAGCTCGTTGCCCGCTTTGTTCACCGTCTCCACGGTCGCTTGGTGGGCCAAGACGTCGTTCTTCAGCACCTACGAGAGATGCGGTGGGCAAACGTTGGGCACCTCTCCAAAAGCCCCTGTTCATTCCTGCACGCTCTCGTGGACTCGAACCAACTCCAACCCTTCATGAGAAACAAAATCCTGCAACGGGAACAGACTAAAAGTGGGCCTGGTGTGGGAGTACTCACGTGGTGCTTTGCGAGCTCGACCTCGATGACTTTTGGGTCTCCATTGATGGGTTTCTGCGCGTCGAGAAGCTCCTCGGTGTGGGTCAGCCAGGCCATCAGCTCCGCCAACGCATGCTGGAACTGGCCGAGGGCCAGGAGAGCAGCTTCTAATTTATGCTGGGCGAGGACAGGGATGGAAAAGGAAAGTTTAAGTCAGGAAGGAGGGGGAGCATCCCAGCGAGTTTCAGCCCCGCAGTCGTGAGAGCCCAGATCTTCTCCCACCTGTCTGTGGGCAATCTTCTCGCCCAGATTCTCCCAGAGATGTTTCAGCTCTGTCAGTGGTTCCTTTATGATGTCTCTGTCTGTGTCATCTGTAGCTTTTTTTAGCATCAGTTCACCTTGGTGATTAAGCTTTTCCATCTCAATCTGCTGCTGGTAAACCTCCATTTTAAACTCCTGCCAAAACAAGCGGGACAAAAACCAGAACAAAATGAATCACTGGAGCGCGAGGCTCTGCGTCGCAACGCAAGCCCCGGAGAACCGGTCCCGCTCCGCCCGCGTTACCTTCATCTCGTTCATTTACTCCTTGACCGTGCTGAGGTCAGTGCCGACGGGAGACATGTTGCAGAGCTTGATCACGGCGTTGTCCAGCCAGTCGAACATGGCCTGGAAGGAGCGCAGACCTCGTTAGCCAAGGGAAGGGCAAGCAGCGTTCCGCCTGCAGCCGGCTGGGAAACGGGGCTGGTGCCTCCGTCGCCCCGCGGCCGTTCAGCTCGGCTTTCGGGGCAGAGACTCCCAGCACCCGCTTCCGCAAGCTCCCTCCTCCCCTCTCCCGCTTCCCGCAGCAGGAGCTGACGGCAGCCAGGCTCACCCTCCCGCCTCGCGCGGAAACGCAGAGAGCTTTGGGGAGACAAACGCAGCCACACATCCGCTCTTCCCCGGAGCTGGCTGTCGAGCTCAGGCTCTCCCCGAGGCTGCCAACACCCGCCCAGGAGATGTTTTCTGCCTTGCATTCGTGCAAATCTCAGCGCAGCTCCAAGGAGAGGATCTGCAGCGGTGTTCCCAAGGTCTGCCCACCCCACGCAAGCAGCCCTGCCTCTTACTTGAAGCATATCTTGGTGCTGCACGGCTGACTGCATGGCTTCTTCAAGCTTCTCAAGCCTCTCCTTCCACATTTTGTTTAGGTTTTCCCACGCGTTGTTCATCTGCGGAACACAAGATTGCCCACAAAATTCATTACGTTCTTCTCCCGGAGCTCCCGCTTGCTCCTGCCTGATCTTATCTGAGGGGGAGGCTGCTGGTTTTCCTACCTCATCAATGCTCTTCTTCACTTCTGGTTTCTCGGTTTCTCCACAGGCAAAAATTAAATCAGTTCCAAGGAGTCGGATGAACTCCAGCTCTTCATGCAAGCCATCCGTCTCCTCTTTAATAGTCTGCGTACAACACAGCGACAGAAGCGACATGTTTATTATTAAATGCTCTTCCAAAACTGCCCGACAAACAGGAATAAATGCTCTTCCAAAATTGCCCCACAGACAGGAGGGCTAAAGCCCAGAGTCCTTCCTGCGCCGGAGCCCTCGCCCTGGCTGGCAGCCCGACGCCAGAGCCCAGGACGTGGCTGCAGAGCGAGCCAACAGCCTCCTGCTTGCTGGCATTGCCACCCCCAGCCCGTCCGCTCCCACCCCAGCCCACGGCGGGGAGGCTGCTGCGCGCGGGGGCTGGGGGACGAAAATCAGAAGGTCTGCGAGCCCGAGCGGCCTGGCTGGAGATGTTGTTTACGAGGGATGCGCTGTTTACAGGGGCGTTTTGTCAACACAGGAATTAGGTTTTGAGATGCAAAAAGCCGCAAACCCAAGTCAGGAGGGTTATGAAAAGGAAACAGCAAGGACAAACTTAGCAAAGCGTAAAGAAGCATCCCCGCTCTCCAAGGTCCAAGTCAAGCCAAAGCCACCTGAAGTGGGTTTCACCACGTGAAACAACCAAGCAACAAGACACAAATCCAAGCCCATCCAGCCTCACGCTTCCCTCCAGTCTAACCGAAACCTAAACACAGGCATCCCACGCTCGGCAGCGCTCGGATGCCTCTGCTCCGACTGGGAGCAGAACCGCGCAACATTCCACAGCGCTCGAAACGAGTGGGCACGCAACTCTGACCGCACGCTCGCCGAGCTTCCCCAAACAGCCGCAGATAAAGTGATCTGAGCATCATTTCCTCGTCTGCAACACGGGGTGGTGGAGGTGGGGAGGGGTAAGCGAAACGCTCTTCTGTTTTTCTCCTTGCAGTCCCAAATTGCAATGGAAATAACAATTCGTAATCTGACCAACTGCAACAAAACCATTTTACAGCCACTTCTGGCCATGCTCGTATCTAAGATCCGTCCCAGTTTAGCTCAGAAGCAGGGTGCAGACAACTTCCATCCAGGGGTCCAGTCCCATGGTCCTCACCTCTGCCGCTTCCACCTGCTGCTTGATGATGGAGGGGTCAATGCCTGGGCTCTCCAGGTCGTGAACGATGTCCTGCGTGTCTCTGATGGTGGTCAGGAGGGCCGCCATGTCATACCAGAACTTCTCTGCAAGCTCCAGGACATCAAGGAACTTCATTTCACGTTCCTCCGCCCGAGCTTTGATGTCTTCCCAGAAGAAGACCATCTGATCCAACTTATCCTGGATTACTGAAGAAGGGAAAGAAAACATTCAGTGAAGAAGGAAACCTTTCCACAACTCAACAGCATTCCGCGAACGCTTTCCACTTAGAAGTAGCCAACAGAATATTCAAATGGGAATTAAAGTTGACCAGGACTGCCAGAGCATTAACTCAGATACTGAGGTACATGAGAAACTCCACCCTGCAGAAATAAAGCCTTTATTTAAGCGCAGGCAAGCTCAGCGCAAATTTGCCCATGCACCCTCCTCCAACGAACCTCTGTTCTGGCCACCTCTAGCGTGAAGGCTACGCTCGCTCAGTCCATGAGCTGGCTGTTGAGCTGCCAAGAAAGGTGCCCATTAGTGCCCATCGTGTTGACGGGCCTTTTTGTGCTGGGGATGTTCCTCCCCTCTGTTGGATGCTGAATCGACACCAACAAATCATTGCACGGGGGCCAGAGACAGCTCAGGGCAACGGCTCAGCTCGGCTGAGCTGAAACCTCTGCCTGGGGAGCCACAAATACTTCTTTCTCCTCTGCCTGATACCACCCTGCCTGCCCCAGATGGAAGCAGGCACCAGATATCTGTGTGCAGAGGACTCATCCTTCCTCCTAAGGCCAGAAGACCCTCTGCAACACACCCCTGGGACACCAAAGCCTCCCCCATGGTGATGGAGCCATGGTTTGGGTAGGAGAAGCTAAGCAGTGCTACCAGCCCAGCCAGCACCTCCTGCTAAATCCACCCTGAGATACCTTTTGCCGCCAGGTCCTTGTCCGTTCCCTGCGATCGCCCGATCAGCTCTTCCCCACGGCGTTTCAGAGCCTCGAAGGAGGGCTGCAGCTTCTCCAGCTCCACCGTGGCGTTTTTGTTCTCGCTGATGCACTCCCGGATCTTCTCGACCTCGGCGGGGATGAGGGGCGGCACGCGCAGGCGGGAGGACAGCGTCTCCAGCGTCTCCAGCATGGGCTCGATCTTGTCGTGGAACTGGAGAAGAGCAAGGCCGTTAGGGCAGGCTGAGCTTCAGCAACGCCGCATCGCTCCCTGCGTGCGCAACAGCCTTAGAGCTGCACCCAGCGGCCTCGCGGAGAGGACAACCACTGCCTGCGACAGCAATGGAGCCCGCAGCCTCCTGTCCACGCCTGCCTCTGCTTTCCTCCGCTGCCAGCGGCTCCGGGCTGCGCCAGCTCAACCCATACGTCAGCCGCACGGAGCCGGCAGAGCCCACTGCGAACCAAACACGGCAGCGACTCGGCACCGTATCCAGCCCTACAGAATTCACGTTTTCGACCGCTGTCCCGCGTCTTGCAGGCAGGCAGCGCGGCAAGAAAACCCAGCCCCGGCTGCTCGAGCGCCCGTGCGAAGACGCCGCTGGAGAAGCGCCCGTGTTTGGTGCTGACGGCAATCTCCGCTCAGTGCAGCGGCAGCAAGAAAACCCCCCCGGCAGGGCCAGCGGGAGATGGCGGAAGGCTGCATGCACACGGGGAAGAGCGAGGTGCCGCGGAGCTGGGGGCTTCAACAAAAGCAGAACCAGAAAGCCAAGAGGGAGAGAGGAAGGGGGTACAGCAGGGTTTATTATTATGATTTTTTTTAAAAAAGAAAAATCAGCTTTGGCCTTAAAGGTCCCAAACCATCTCTGCTGGTGAGAGGGACAGCTCAGCACTCCGGCTGCCAGCTCCGGTCCCTCTCCGCGGGACACCAGCGTCAGCGTTCGCCGGGTCCCGGGCTCTGACGGCAGAGAGGAGAGGGGCTCCGGGTGCAAAGCTGCTCAGGGCACGCTGGCTCGGCCAACAAGCAGGAGCAAACCGGCACGGCCAGCTAGAGCAGAAAGCTCTGTGCATCGGCGTGACCCTCCCCGAAAGCAAAACCCCTGCTTTGCAGGAAGCATTCCCAGCAGAAGCTGGCCACGGCTGCGACCGGGCGGCAACGCAACGAAAGCCATCTCAGAAACGTGATCTCAGGCCCCCAGAGTTAATTTTTAAGCACGTTCCGCTGAGCTGTGCACGGACCAGAAATCAAAGTCGGGGTGTGAAACAGAATCAGCCCAAAGAAAGAGCGTAAAGGAACGTCTGTGGTGGTGGGGCTTACCTCCGTGATCTGCAATGGTGGGGCGCAGTCAACACAAGAATGAAATGGGACCATGTGGGGAGGACGGGCACAGGCAGCAACACACACAGACAACACATTCCACAATGGGAGTGAGAGATGAGACGGGAGGGGGGTGTGGGGGGAAAAACTCGGAGTTAATACAAGTGCAAACCAAGAGAAGTGACTACACAATACAGGAATAAAAAAATAAACACCCAGACATGACAGAAAACCAACTGTGCTACGGTAACACGGGGTGAAACAAAACCTAGCCGGGGTCATAAACCCTCAGCAGCAGAAACTCTTCACCCGCGTTCCGGACTCCAGCACCTACAGCCTCGGCCCTTCCTTTCACGTCTCTGCTCCGGCAGTCACCGACCTTGCTGGGGGATGCCCAGAGCCCGGAGACGACCGCTAACTCTCCCATACGAAGGACCCCGTGGCCGTTCACTGCACACACAGCTTATCAGAAATGAGACTTATCTCTCCAAGCCCTTTCAAGAGGCTCTCCGGGCCCTTCCGACCTTGGGTGGGTGCCAAAACAGCCCCTTTGAACGAGCATCATTATTGAGGCTGTAAAAATTTATGACCCTATTTACTACGTCAGGATTCCAACGCCTTCTCCTCCGCTTTCGCAGCCAGCGCTGAGCCCCAGGAAACTACCCCGGAGGGGTCTGACCACGCTGTGCCCTACAAAGGGTTTTACAACCGCAGAATAAAACCGCATTTCAAAGCGGGTGGCTTCCCCGGGGGACTGCGAGAAGGTGGCTCTCGGCTCCTTCGCACCCCAGCGTACCTGGGTGGACTGCGAGACGGCTTCGTCGAGCGCGAGAGCCCGCTGGCACACCTCCTCCTTGATTCTGGCATACATGGCCTCAGCCGCCGAGTATTTTTTCTGCACCATCTCCCCTTCCTCGGGGTTGAGGTCCTTGAGCTGCGGTCCGATCTTCAGCAGCTTGTCAATATGAGGCTTATGTTCTGCAATGGACTCCCTCAGTTGCTAGGAAATAGAGGGGAAAAAACCACGTTTGTTCAGAAATCTGTCGAGAGCCGCTGCCTATTTATTTCACACGACACTCCCAGAGCAGCGACCGTATCTGGTGGTGAACTCACACCGTGGATTTCTTGACCCAGCATCTGCCAAGCACATGGCGCTCGGCTCTTCCTAACATGGCTACGGCTCAGCAGGCGCCGGCACAGCGCCCGGCACGGGGCCTTCCCCGGCACGGCCGGCTCCCGACCCTCCCCACAGCCCCACGGGGGACAGCACCAAGAAAACTCGCTTGGCAGCTCTCTACCCTAAAAGCACAACGTGGTTCTCCCCGCCACGATCAGGCAGGAGATCCGAAGGCAGCCAGGCTCCCGCGGGTGCAATCTGTGTTTTAGTAAGAAGTGCTCCAACCTAACTAGCGATTTCCACACGGTACGCTCACGGCACGCTTGTATTGCATCCCCAGAAAGAAGAAAATGGGGAAAAAAATCAGAAAAAATGAAGAAAAAAGGTGCTCTCGCCCCTGCGAGCGCCGCGCCTCTGTTTAAGGCAGAGGAACCGATGGTGCGGGAGACGCCAACGCCGCGTCCTCTTACCCTCATGTCCTCCTGCTGCTGCTTGAGCTGCTCGTGATCGATGGCCGGAGGGGGCAGCTGGGAGATGAGGGCTTGCGTCTCCTCGATCCAGGGGTTCAGCTCCTCGTAGGTCTCCCAGAACTGGTTGACCAGGACCTGGGCGCGCTCCAGGCGGGCGTAGCGCTCCGAGTTGAGCTGGCTGATGGTTTCGTACTGCTGCACCAGGGACTCGGTTTTCTCCTTAAAAAAACAAGAAAAGAGGGAGGAGGGTTACAGCGAGGGGTGCGAGAGGGCCCAGGAAAAGCGCCAGCCGCACGCCGCGAGCTGGAAGAGCCGAGGTGCCTTTGGTGGCCCTTCCACGTGCGCAGGCTGTAATTCCAATTAAAGCAGCCTCAAAAATCTCCACTCTCCCCCCCTCCGCATCCCCAAACACTGCAATAAAAATATGCAATAAAGGAGAGTAATAAATGCAAAGAGTTCTGCTGCCACTGGTGGGAATTGCTAAAGATGGAGTCATTTTAAACTACTTCAGCCTGTGCAGGAGCTGAGCCTTCGCCCCTCTCCCCTCCGTCTCCCCCCCCCGTCGTAGTAAATGGCAGCGGGAGGCTCACCTGGAGAACAGCTTTCTGTTCCTCCCCGCACGTCCCAAAGATCTCGTTGCGCTGGCTGAACAGCTCATCCATGGAGTCTTTGTGCCGAATAATGTCGATGGAAAAAGCCTGCAAAAGGTCCAAGGAATCAGAGCTGAGCCCAACCTCTCCCCCCAGCCCGTCCGCGGGACCCCCCTGTCCGCGCCAGCCGTAGCAGGCAGCAGAGCTCAGCGCAGCAGAGACCACGCAAAACTCAGCACAAGCGTCCTGCGGCACACTGAAAATCTGGCTGAACACGCACATTATGGCATGTTTTTCTCATGACTCATCTACATCAACCTTTCTCTTTCCAAGGCCTGAAAACAGCTCTTAAACACCGTATCAGTCCACTTCCATAGCCAGGGTCTTCACCGGAGGAAAAGCTCCACCGTGCATTCGTCAGCGAACACGTTAACCCCCTAAACGCCGCTCTCCAGAACTGCGTCTGCCAATAACTTTGCCATTCCCCAGGTCCACGCGATTAACCGCAGGAAGCCAAGCTGAGCTCAGTTTAACTTAATGCTCGACGGTTCAGCCCCCCTCCCTTATAACAATGTCTTATTTTTCTTTTTTTTTTTTTAAATCCAATAAGCCTGTACGCTGCTCCGATTGCCGAGGCTGGGAAGGGAAGAAAAGGGCCGTTTATTTAAAGTGCACGTTCTTTCAGGCATGAGCTCATCTCAAAGATATAAAAAAAACCCCCCAGCGTCTCTTTGTTCCACGTCTGGCTGCCGGGAGGGAAACGAGAAGTCCCCCACTGCAAGGAACAATGAGCAAAAAGCAAATGTAAAAGCACCCTCATTAATCAATATATACATTTCTCCAAACCCTTCCCGCTGCCAGCGTCTGCGGGGCCCGGGCAGAGCTTGCTCCGGCGGCCATGGGGAAAGCGGCTCTCGAGGGGAGTCCGGGCAGGAGCACCCACCCAGCCCGGAACACCCGCACAAAGATTTTGGCTCCTGCAAAGGGCCAGGAGGCTTCTCCCTTCGGAATCCCACCACCCCATTTCTCTCAATCCTCTTTCTTCCTTCCTCTTTCCTTTTACTTACCAAGGACAAGTGCTGCGTCTCTCCCAGTGCTCCGGGCTCGGCGACACAAACCCCAGGACCCTCTCCAGGGTACAGTCACCCCCCGCAACCCCCAGCCCATCACCCAACCCGCACCCCGGCAGCGAGTGCGCACCCACCTTCTGCACCTGCAGCTGGGCCGTCGTCTGGTCCTGCTCCAGGCGGATGGGGCCGAGAGCCATCAGCTTCCGCTTGGTCTCAGCCACCCAGGCCAGCTCCGCGTCGGCCGCCTGCTCGTACTGGCAGAGGGGAGAGGACGGGCAGCCCGGTCAGCGGCGGGCAGCCGGGATGGAGCACGCGGCAAGATGGGGACGGTGGGAGGCATGGGGGGACCCAGCAGGACGGACGTCTTGCCGGGGTGTGTGGAGGCGGGGAGGAGGAGGGGACACTGGGGTGGGCGCAGGTTTCTGACTCCGTGCTCCCATCCCGCGGCTGCTTTCGGGGCACAGAGCATCACCGCAGCGCTCAGCATCACGGGCGCTCAGCGCAGCCGCCTCTCCGCACGCCCTCCCCACCCGCAAGGAGAGGGACACCTCTACTCAACACAACTGTCAGTACAGGCTGGGGCGGACCTGCTGGGGAGCAGCTCTGCGGAGAGGGACTGGGAGTGCTGGGGGACAACAGGGTGACCATGAGCCAGCAGCGTGCCCTGGGTGCCAAGAAGGCCAATGGTCTCCTGGGGTGCATTCAGAGGAGTGTGGGCAGCAGGGCGAGGGAGGTTCTCCTCCCCCTCTGCTCGGCCCTGGTGAGGCCCCATCTGCAGTGCTGTGTCCAGTTCTGGGCTCCCCAGTTCAAGAAAGATGAGGAGCTACTGGAGAGAGTCCAGCAGAGGGTTACGAGGATGAGGA
>Ga0181612_176221_pt1 | contig 14111 bp, 8 predicted proteins | sample HoacroProtozoa21_FD_119630 | JGI IMG/M metagenome (GOLD analysis project Ga0181612, IMG submission 119630) | Hoatzin crop microbial communities from Cojedes, Venezuel. Combined Assembly of Gp0051906, Gp0051904, Gp0051908
CCATCCTGTTGGGCAAGGGGAGTGAGAGAGCAGCTGGGTGGGCGTCTGGCAGCCAGCCATGGTCAAGCCATTACAGACAGTATCTTGAAGTCAGAAGGAAATAATTCCTTGGCTAAGCAAACTTCAATTAATTGTTTGGAAACAGATAGTTGGAGTCATGTTCCTTGAACCTGAACATAGTCCTTCCCACTGGAGAACTTATGATCCTCAGCAAATCACGAACTCTGTTTGGTATGCCCATCTGTAACATGGGAATTAAACATAATTCCTATTACTGAAAAAAGTAGTCAAAAATAAAATGACAGCTCTTAAGTGAAAAGCATATGGGTCAATGTAGGAGACAGACCAACAATGAAGTTACTGTGTTGTAACAGCTTATGATTCAACAAAAAATGGACTTGAACAGTGACACAAGAATGTGGAAACTCTGTATTTTGTCTCTTCCAGTACCTGCATTCACACACAAGTGATAAAAAGAGGTATTAAGAAAAGTAAACATTTTACCCAGTGTTTTCTGAATCTCATCTTTGTCTGGTGTCAGCTCTCCCCTTGTATCCAATAACACTTCAGCAGCTTTTTTCAGTTTTTCTACAGCAATTTGGTGGTTAGACACTTGTCCCTGAAGAACCTGTAAAATTCCACAATTATCAGTTACACTTTTCAATACAGGTAATTGTTACACACTCAAGGCTTGAGATACGCCATATAACCTAAAGCTAGCGCTGGGAATCAAGTAACTCAATTTGTGACCTCTCCTTTAGAAAAATCTTCACCAGTGGCTACGACTGCTGTTGACCTTCTGGCCCTTGTGTTAGTTTATTCACCATCTTTTTTATCTTCTGTTTTACAATACTTCGCTGACTCAACGTATTTCTCACATGTAGCTTCAAAATGTATCTTTTGATTAATTATTTTTAAAGACCACTTGTACAGTCTCATATACTATTTAAAACAAAAATAAACATACATTTCAACTCAGCATCGGAGAACAATGCGGGGGAAAAACATACAGTCAGCAGCAGTAGTTACACAATTATGGCCAGCTGTATTGACAAAGGATCAGGCTGATATCGCAGCGTAAAGAGGAATAGCTTGCAACAAGCTGATCACCTTCACAGTTTCGGAACCTCCTGGAGCCAGTGTCACTGAATTTTGCCTAGGTTTGTCCATCTAACCAAGGAACACAGGTTTAGAGACTAGCCCAGCCATGACTCGCTCCAGAGTCAACAGAGACAAACAGGAAAGCTGAATCAACTTCTGAAAGTAGCTTTCTCTCTCCAGTATATAAAAGTACTTTCGGGTGAACAGACTTTCAATTATTTCAGGCCTCTGTGCTAGTGTCTGTGATGTGTCTTTGTTTTGATTCACTTGAACTTTACAAAAGTCCAAAATGAAGAGACTCCTCATTTATTTTTTGATACACACTGAGTGAACATACGACTCGAAAGGAATCATATCTGCCCTGTCAGGACAAAGAAGTCAGTGCATTCAGCACTGGTATCCCAAGCACAACAGTATGCCAGAATACAGTATGTCTTGCTGACCCACTTGACACAATAAAACTCAGATAGGCCTGAAGAGGAATTATCCTCACACTAGAGAAAAATACTGTACTTGTGAAAAAAAAAAAAAAAAAAAAGGAAAAAAAAAGAAAAAAAAAGATGTATGCTGACAGAAAGCAATCAAGCTAATGCCAGAGGCACTGAAGAATATTCTGAAGTACAGTTAATCCCCATAAAAAGATTAGATCCCACCATGCTGCCAAGGTCCGTGTGTAGCTGGATTATCAGCTGCCTGTGTTGGCTACAAGGGACAGCTTTAACTTGCAGCACCTGACTTCTTCAAAAATACTCTTTGTTTTGCGTTCATTAATTGGATTTCTTTCTTCAGCCTCCTGTTTTTTCTCTTCCTTTGAATCTTTTGACATGTTGTACCCTCTCCCTTCTTCCCAGCTCATATTCATTGAGTGCTCTTTTGTGTGGCAAGTAATCCATGTAGGCGTTTCATAAAAGAACCTTGGTACTTAGTCCTTTTGTATTACTTGCATGAAAATTGGCATTATATAGGATATAATTCGTTTTGGCATAAGGAACAAAAAGTTTAGATGAAGCTTCAAATTCTAATTGGTGTTATTCCTACTTTTCTAGTGCTTGGAAGCACAAATGTACCTAAATTGTTCCACTGTTAGGAGTTCCAAATTTACACTTTTAATTTTGTTGTCTTGCAACCTGGTTGTGATTTGTCTCTGATGTGTCATGCACCAAAGCATTGGGCAATTCCAGTGGCAGATTTGAAAGATACCATATGGTAAAGGTAACTCTGCCCAGGCTGATGTAAGGGAAATGGTTAAAGCACATACTTTCCAAGAGCCACTGACTACCATTTGTCAATAGCAAACATATCAGACCAGCATGGATACTCCACATAGCACAGACAAAACAATGAGGAAATGCCTGACCAACAGCCTTGCTCAATGAAAAATAAACAAACTTGCATTTTCATTATAGTACAGACCATTGAATGTGTTTACAAAAACATAAGAGTTAGTTCAAAGACCACAGACTGATGAAACTTTACATAACTCACCTTATACTTGGGTTTCTAAAGACTTCTGTAAACCTACATTTTATGCAACTAACCAGAGTTTTACCTTCACAAGCTCCATCTCTAACCTGTTTTGCCTCTACTAGGATCTACATAAAGTTGTGAGTTACACCAAAAACAAAATACTGTTTTTCCGTGCAGCAGAAATTACGTTATATTCACTTTCTGCAGGGCCTATAGTACGTCTTTATCAGGAACTCGGTCCCAAGCCCTGCTCTGACAGCAAACTGTAATCACTAAAACCTTTCTTGGTTCAAAATCTTTCCAGATTTCACCCTACCGTTTGCTCAGTGATACAAAACACATCTTGCTTTTACCACTGCCGATGGCATCATGGTCCTCCACTTTTTTTCACCCTTAGTGCTTTTCAGATAACACTCTGGACAGCTGAATTTGAGAATTATAAAAGTTGCATGCCCACATGCAAGGCAAGAACTTGGCCTGCAGCCCCGTGGATTATATTAGATCATCCTGTTTTTCAGACAAAAAGCAGTTCCTTTTAGGACAAAAGCACTTCTGCTTTTTAACACTTTTCACCTTGGTTTCTTCTAGTTGTCTCTGGAGATTTTTGGGATCCACTGCAATTGGCTCTGATAGTTGTTTGTTCACAGCTATTTCAGAGGCCTGGAGACCTGACAGAAGTCCAGATGAGGCATCTTCATAATGCCGGTATTTATCCACCAGGTCTTTAAGGTTATTTCCAAGGATGCTACACTAAAAGAGCAGAAACGAAACAAGCAAATACCCACACATTAAACTGTGTGCTGTATTTCATACCAACCTCAATGCAATACTGCATGATTTTTTCCTGTCATCGTTCTACTGTCTAACTGATCTCCGAACTGAGGCACCACAGCCGGAGACGCTACACACGTCTTCCCAGTCTGTGCTCCTCAAGAGTGATTTAGGCTCAATTCACTGACGCAGGTGGAAAACCAGAATTTAACCCATTGTACTAGAATAGGAAAAGCTTCACGAAGACTTTTTGATTCACCAATGTAAGATTCTTTCAAAGGTAGCCAGTGAAAGCTAGAAATTTTTCTTTTAAATCAAAAGATATGTGTATATTCACCAAAATACAGACAGCAAAGTACTGCTTTCATAGTTGCCTTATCTGCATAGCAAATCCAAAGTGATATGGCTCGTTATGGCACATACGCTTTTTTTTGGTCACTTAAGAATGTAATCTGACGAAGATGCTATCAGTCCTGTATGTTGGCATGCCCCACAATACATACAGTGAATCATCACGTAAAAAGGTCAGTGGAACTCTTGCAGTCTTTTTGGAGATGGTTTCATATGCAAAATCTGATTATATGAAGTCATAATATTTATAAACAGTTACTTTAAATATTTATATTCTGAACCTTCTGTACAGTGTATTTTAATATTTACATTTGCTACTTGGTCTCCATCTGGTGGGCAAACATAGAACGCACTCATTTACATACCCAGTTAACAAAGAACTGACTTTAAGATTCCTTCACACATAAGCCTATAAACTTTATGTGTGTGTGAATATATATAATGAAAATAAAAGAAATATAAATATTTATTAAAAGCAAAAAGCTTTTACAAAAGGCAAAATGGTTACTACAAATACATCTAAGACTTGGAAGATCTCACTTAGAAATTGTGGAAGATTTTGCTCTCTAAAATTCTGTCCTTGAAGTTCTTAAAGAGACTCAATTTAGTAAGAAAAGTCTACCTTGTGTTGGTTTTGCTTTGCACATTTATGGTCAAATCTTTAAAGCATGTCTATCATTTCTGTGCTAAATGTATATATGGAAAGGGTAGAATTTCGCAGTTTGACTAATCTGAGCCCACTAATCAAGCTGCTAGCACAGGATTTTGACACACTTAAAAATAAGCTCTCTGAAAATTTTGCAATTAGATCTTTACATTCACACTCAAACTAATCCAATAAACCACCGTTTCACTGTTCATAAAGGTTAAATAGGAAAATTAAAATGAGCAAATGGAGAGCCTTCTTCACAAATTGTTCAACAGAGTTTACATTGTTTTTCTAATCAAGCGATCAAATCCTTGACTTTACAGAGTTTATGTTTCTGAGTAAAAAAACCTTCAAAAGGTAAAGATCCTCAAAGATAGCAACTGCTGCAGACAAACACTGAATAAGTGGACATTGAAGCTCTACTAACGAGTTTGCACCTATGATCTTAGAAAATTATGAAATGGCATAGTTAAAGCATACAGACAGTAACTGTTTCTTAAATGGCTCAATTAATAATTATCTCAAATGTTTACAATTTCAGCATATTATCAATATTGAACACCACTTCGTTGGTTTTTTTGAAAATGGCTGTAGAGTCGGCATGTGAGACCAGTTGATGATGTTTGTCTTGTCCTACCAGACAGATTCCACACATGAACCTGGCACAGAGAGATGGATTATCTTCCCTCTCTAAGGTACACGGAGGATTTTTCACTGCTACTTTCCCATTAGCTAGAAACTAATCTCAGATTGCTAAGAATAACATGCTTACTTGGCAGAGTAGTGGAAAAGAATTGCTATCCTCAAATCAGTATGTTCATGTACGCCTAGTGCTGACAACAAAGGTCACATTGGGACAAACCATTTCAGGATACAAATCAAATTCAAATTTTGAATGTTAATCTTGGCATAGTTGCTCTCTTTCTAAACTCATTTTATTAGTAGGAAGCCAAGTAAATAAGCAGTTGTGGGAAATATCACAAGGAACAAAGAATTGTTATCCATCTAAAAGAATTACATTTTGTTTCCATGTGTCATAAACTCAAAGTGTCTGTTTAAGGCTGCAAAGAACAATGAGGAAATCTGGTCTGATTTCTCCCTTATAACACAAGGTAGAAAATTCCATCCATTCAGACCGTAAATAGTCTGGCACTTGACTAAAGCAGATCTTCTAGAAAAGCATCTTGTTCTGTTATCTAACTTTATAAAACAAAGAATTTATAACTTCCCACAGTATTTGTTTCATCAGCTAACCCCTTTTTATACAAACTGCCAAATCAATTATAGCAGTCTTTCCTACTCAGTATAAATAAAACTTACCTTAGTATAGAGAGATTTGAAACGATCTGAAGCACTATCCAGTTTATTTTGCACCTCAGTATATGTAGCCGAAGTATCAATACCATCTTTGTCAACCTTCACACCATCTCTTTTGCTACATGACCTTGCAGCATCTAAAACTCTTTGTCCAGAAATTGTAATATACCGTAAATCACCTTTGTGAGATATCACATCTTCTGAAAAACTCTTTTGCCTTTTCAGTTTGACCATAATACCACTGAAGTCAGAAGCACCTGCCTCCAAATTGTCCAGTTCTTGTTCTGCCTGCTGCAGCCAGGTTTCAAATTCACTGTAGTCTGCATCAAATTTCTCAAGTTCTTCTCTTAGAGAATGAGTCAACTTCATCTTCCGTTCTGATTCAGCTAAAGCAGTCTCGTACTGAGCCTTCAGCTCTTTCATGTTCCTTTGCATCTTCTCTTTTTCTTCAGGGGAAAGGTAGTGCCCCTGTTTCTCAAGCAGTGCCTGAGCAGACTGAGTTGCTATGATGACAGCCTGCTGCTGTGAAATAATTTTCTCATGTTGAGCCTACAAGAACAAACAGAATAAATTATGACCAGCACCTTCTCGGATGGCTCCTCAGAAGTGACGAGTAAAATAAAGTCCATAAAAATGATGAAAAGCTTTCCTAAATTTCATATTATTTGTTAAAAAACATTTTGTGATTAATTTAAGTGAAAGTGTGACTCCTGGTCATCACATTTCCATGTTGCAAAACTTTACAAAACATCCAATGGTAATTTTAGCCAGATATACAGGCCATGACCAAACAGGAGTCATCACTGGAACTTGGAAATACTAGGATATATATATATCATACAAGCACTTTCCCCTCTACTTTTAAAATACAACTCTGTAGAGTAAAACTCGGTATTATGAATCTCTAACTTTTTTACTCATAAAAATTATTTGCTTATTACTTAGCACTTACGGGAGCATGCTTAGTGTAATCAAAATTATCCTAATTCCCTGTCTCAAAATAGAATTTATCAAATAAAGCATTCAAAGGTGGGTGACTTTCCAAATCAAAACTGTTCCATCTCCTGTTACACACACTGTAGCTACCATTTCAGACAAACAGACCAAAAGGAGTGCAAGTGTCAAACTCTGAAAACAAGACAGATACTTTCTTCTTATATCGAGTGAACAAATAGTATTATCCAATTGTTTTAATTTCATTTTTCTATTTCAAGAGCAGTGATGCTTATCAAATATACTTGGTCATAAAACACGTCCTTTTGACATTAAAAAAATCAAGACACATTCTATGCATGTAGATTGTTTCAATCTCATAAAAAAAATAGTAAGTCATAGGAACTAGAACTGCATCCCAACTAAAATACATATTTCAAATATATTCTTTCAAAAAATCTCCGTTCTTGAAGGTCCTCTATTCCCATGTAGAAGAGCTACATAAAATAGATTGGTATGGTTTTCTTCCATGACGACAGTGGGCAATTATTCTGTAGGCATCAGGTGCGGAAAAGAAATGTCAAAAAAGTGGAAGTAAAAACATTATGTACACAAAACCAAATGATCTTACTTTCTTAGGAATTTTTTTTGTCTTTTTAATAAGAAAGGAAATCCAAAATAGTACCAGCAATCAGCGTAATCATTTTCATCAACACGTCCATCAAACCACACCTAAAAGTTCTTGATTGCTCAACTGTAGGTCAACAAATGCCATAAAACAGAGCTCTTATTATTTTAAATGCTTCCAGTTATCTTATCTGGAAAATGTATTTTGAAAATACTGCACTATGGTTTTATGTAACTCATCCTTTGAAGTGTTCAAACAATGCTTTGCCCATGTGTTAAAGTTATAGGGAATAAAGATTATAATTTCAGCAAACTATTATTTCCAGCTATTTGTAATCAGTGTTCACAGGGAACTGCAGGGGGTTCAATCATTTAGCTATTCAAAAGATTTCTGAAGAAGTCACATAAGGAGTATGAATTTATGTTGCTTTTTTTGCTTTTTATTTACTTGCTTGATTTTCTCACTATAAAAATTAAGAATAATAGACTCACCACGAGGATTCTTAACATTTACCTTTTAAAGTATGTCCTTTCTCTTACTTTGCAGAAAAAAATCATAGTAAAAGTGAACAAGTGACAAATTCGCATTACATTCTGACTACTGAAATTCCTACCACTGCGTATCACTAGCTTCCTAGTGCCTGTTCCAAAGTCTATGACAGAAAGGATGAGACTGAATTCTCCCATGTTGAATGAGCACTGACACGCTTAGCACCAAATGTTGAATAAACCCACCAACAGTACCTTGACTTTCTGATACTGCTGGTTCAGATTATCTTCTGTGATTTTTACTAGTCCATCCATCTGAGTTTCAATGTCTTGCTGAATTTCCAGCAGATTACCATTGACATCATCCTCTTCTCCTTCCAAAGCCTTCACATCTCCCTCTTCAAAGTGTGTTCCATTCTGTTCTATCACCTGCTTAAATTTCCGGCCGTGCTCTGCTTCTTTATCCACATTTGATAACCAATCCAAGAGATTTTCTATTGTATTTTTACTTTCTTCCAGCTGCTCTATGGCTGCAACCTACATTGAAATTTTACAGTTTCAGTTCAGAGATCTGCTTTAGTCATTACAAAATATCACATGCAAACAGAGCATTTACAATATATTAACATTAAACAAAATTTTTGATTGACATATCTGTTGCTGTTTATTTTACAAAGAAAATAAACCAGCAAACAGCTTATTAGTCACCCAAATGAAATACGATTTTTATCTCTCCACAGCATATCAATAAGAAGTTGCAAGACTAATCCCCTAAGACATGCAAAAAGTTCGAATAAAGGTATGAAATGGTAGCCTAAAAACCTTTTCCGTTTCCTGCTTAATTGCTGTTGTCATAGCTTTATCCAGTTCTTTTTTGGACTCTTCTGCCTTCTGGCTAAGGAGCAAACACTTTGTCTTAGCTTCATTCAGTTTCTGTTCAAGAATAGTCTTATCTTCCCGTGACAATTTTTCTCCATTCTCTTTCAAGAAGGTTTCAGTATTTTTCACAACCTCTGCCAGTGCCTGGCACTCATTCTCATGTCTTTTTGGATCTCCTTTCGAGAAAAAAAGAAAGCAAATAGAACTAAATTATTCACTAGATCTTTGCAATTAACTTCACTGGAACTATCTTTGTTCTAAGGGTAAGCCCCACACAGGTCCCTTCTAACTTGGGAGAGTACATGAGACATTACTAATTTGCAGATAGGATTACTAAAAAAAATAAAATCAATTCAACATCCAACAATGTTGCTGCAGCTCAATCTGTCTTTTTTTTTTTTTTAATTTCAAGTCTGTTGGCTTAACCTTCTATTCAGACTGAGGCCACTTTCTTCCTTTGTTTAGCAGCTCAAATATTGTATTTCCACGTACACAGAAGAAAATATATCTTAATTTTTTAGATATCAAGAGATAAAGTAAATCTGCTACACCATAGTTAGCAAGGTGAGTCTCCTGAGAAATTCCGTTTTATTACTATCCTAACAGAAAGCTACAGAAAATAAGAAGACTGAATAAGATTCAGAAACTTGTAGTCATCTTTACCAGGTGGAAGTTTTCCCTTATTTCTTGGTTTTGTTCATGCCAGAAACGCCATAAGAATATTTTTCTTTAATTGTAATCAATCATAGTATTTCAATCTCCAAAGAAGGTTTAAATCCATTAAATTTCACAGGGACAGATGTTCAGTTTTTGTTTATCCAAAGCAGTTTGCCTACTCCTATGATAAGCATCAGATTAAAAAAATCTGCCTCCCAGTTGTCAGAGGGGAGCTTTAATTATAACAATAATTACGCTGTTGAATACCTTCACCCAGTTACTAAAATAATGGGTTTTTATCTTTATAGGCAGTGTAACACTCTTGAAGCTGCAAGACAAAACACTCGATTCTCATTCTAGACCACAGATCTTGCAGTACTTTTAGAACAGTTTGCAGTTAAAACTGCAGCTCATTTTAACACTTCAGCAAGTATGTTAGAAAGACTTTCCTGGGGACACTATACTAAGACAAGATTCTCCTTCTCTGACAAAGATCTCTGTGTTCCCTTTCAAACAGCTCACTAAGGATGAACGCTCTGACTTGATCTATATGAAAGACCTTTTCTAACCCCCCATTCCACTCCTGAGACACTTCTACAATGGTGTCTACAAGAAATTAGTCACCAAATAACAACTAGTCTGCTAGGCAGTCACAAACAGCTGATGGAAAAAAAATGAAGCGTATGCTGTATCAGTTCTTCACTCCCATGGGCATCCCATTTAGGTCATAAATTCTGAAGACAGGTAAGCGATATTAAGAGGTACTACAGGGGTGTCTGTATCTTTCCACTGACCATAAGGAGAACTTCAACAAACTAGATGTGTTACTTTGAAGGTAAGTAAAGCAAGGCAAAACTAATAAGGACATTTCTGCCTTTATAGATTACTAAACCTGATTTGGGGCGCTACAGTATGGTAAGCTACTACTAGGAGAAGAACCATGAATTCAATCAGTATCAGTCAGGACAGAGTAAATGCTTATCGATGACAGGACACGGCTGAAAAGCAAGGTCTCAATAGCAAGGCAAGCAAACTGGAAGGGCTCTGTTACACAAGGACACCAAGGGGATAGCAAGCAACACCAGAAAAAATCAGAAATCAAACCAAAACAAGACTGAGGCAATGGAAAGCCTCAAGCAAGAGAAAGCCTTGCAGCAAAATTCTTCAAAATACTGTGAACAGGAATAAGCGCTCCCCGATACCAGTTAAAAAGCTCGTTAAGTTATTCTAGTGTAATAAACAAGTGTGATATTATCATATCCAGCAGGAACAATCTTAAGCTAACAGATAACAAATATCAGGCCTGCTCCAAGAGGGCTTCTTGAAATGTGCAGTACATAGTCCCTATTCTAGTATCTCCTACTCTGAAAGCTTCTTTCCTCCCACTGGCACATACTGGAGTGTATTCATGGGCAACAGTTTAAATGCACGCCTTTACTTCTGGCAGCTCAAACAAATCTGTTTTACTCTCCTCTCACGTGACAGTCTTGTTATTCAACAAAGAGTCTAGTCAGTCTCCCATGCACCCAGTTTTCTTTAACTTATCCAATTAGAATTGTGCCTACCTCCTGTTTGGTCTGGTATTGTTCTAGCTCAGCCTTGCTGTCTCCAATAACAAGAGACTCTTGCTGTCCGATGAGTCGATTTTCAGTCTGCGTAAGCAAATCACAGATTTCCTGCAGTTTCTCTTTGCATTCCTGCTGCCGTTCAGCCACATCCTACATTAGAGTCAAATACAATCGAACAATAAAACAAAACTGTCCTCGCTTCAGGGACTAACAAACACTCTAATAGGAATTACCTGTGAACATCAATATTGCAAAGCAATAATTTTAGAAGTATGCTGTAAACATGATAGCAGTGGTACAAAGAGCAAGATGACCATACAGAAGTTATGGATAAACCTCAATATCTTGTAAGTAAAAGAGACCATGTTTGATGGAATTGCCCAATAGAAGTCTGACCATGCACATATGCGAAGGATGAAATCTCCAAACAACAGGAGGGAAAATCCAGTCTCTTAACCGCTTGAAACCTGTGATAAACTCTATTAATTCTGAAAAAAGGATATCAAAACAGAGGTTAGTTGTGATTGTGAGTTAGATCTTGGTGGTATGCATAATATGTTATCTGAATAGAAAATGTTCACTTTTTAAGCAGCAGTAAAGAACAAAACATGCAAGCTCATTATTGTTACTAATACCTAGGAAAGTTATCTGTGCCTTCCGTTTACTAAATTTTATGTTTCTTTCACAAAGTATGGTGGAAACGAATGTTCTTAAAACAGCAAAATAAAACAAAGTCTTCAGAATGCTAAAACGCCTTTCCTTATGCACAAACTGGGGGCTGAGATGGTGATTCTAAGTCTTAACAGTGCTTCTGTGAGAGCAGAGCAGATGAAGTTACCAGCCAGCCTCCTCTAACTCTCTAAAGGCTGCTTATGCTTGCCACCTGCAGCCATGCCAGCTGAAGAGGTAACTGTCCCAACTTGACTCTTAGCCTTCCCCGTGCCCAGAACTACAAATATCTTAGCTGATTTACTCATGTTTGTCCCTCTAACCTGCCTCAGCCAAAACATGCCATGCTATATCATCTATATGATGGTTTTAAACACATCTGGTTGACTATAAAGACCCAGAAAAAAAAAGTCACAGAAGCAGATGACCTGACAAATCAGAGGAAAAAAAGTCAGCAAGACAGAAGTAATGAGCGATAGTAAATTCAGTGATCAATGCAGCTGCAGCCAGAAGAGTTCACTGCTTTGTTTAATTACTGATATAGCTGCTAAACAAACAACACCTAGGAGAAACCTCAAGTAAACTACTCTCATTGCTAGCAGGAGCAGACCTGGTCACCTCAGGCTGTACAGATCCTAATGCCCAAAACTGTATCTGACCATAATCTAATATCCTGTTTCTGTGACTGTACCAAGGAAAGACAAAAATGACAGTTCCCTAAAGCTGATCAATACCATCTCTGTAGAATTATTAATGTATCTGCAGTAAAAACTGAGAAGACAGGAATACACTTAATACTGCATGCTGATATTAAAATTCCTCATCCATAGACAAAACCACTCCGCACACATTTACACACAAAGGCAAACCTTCTGATCACCCAGCTCTCGCGCTGCCTGTAACTGAGTCTCTAAACTTTCCACTTGAGATGTTATCGCTTCCTGTACTTCCTGAAAAGATTTTTGGGTGGTATTTAAGAGCCTCAGCAGCTGTTTGCTCTGATTAGGAGAAAGGTCTTGGGCGTTTTCAGAAATGAAGAACTGAACATCAAACGCAGTGGACTCCAGTTGCATTTTTTTACAGCTGAGCTCTGCAGCACTGTTCTGTAAATGAAGAGAAGGGAATGACTAACAATGAAGACAAATTCAGTACAAATAAAACACAAACATCGCCACCCTCTGTTCTTAGCTCCTGTTCCAAAACGCTTTTGGGAGACAGTAAGTGAAAACTCTCAGAATCATTCTGACACATTCAGATATGACATTTGAATTTGTGCATGGTTTGCCGCTCGGACAGTCCATGTCCACGTAATAACTAAGATGACCCTGAACATCTCTTTTCTTTGCCCTCTCAGACGGATGTCTGAAAATTGTCTGACCATCAACTCTGGAAGATTTATGGCAGGTTAGGTTTAACATTTCTAGGTTCTAGGTCTGAAGACCCAGAAATGTTAAAATAGTTACTTGAAAGCATTCCTATTCTTAACTCCACAGCAAGAAGCCCCACCTCCAGCAGTGTGGCAAATTCTGCCAATAGTTACACACTGTGCAGCCCCTATGACATTACCATGCATACTGGAACCCTATCAAAGCACAGTAAAATAATGTAATTTTTATCATTCATACATACAGTGGTGTATGAACCCTACTAAAAACTTGATCTGACGTGGAGTGTGTCTAATGAAGAGGCTTTCTATCTCTCCTCATCTTCTGTTCTCATATGTAATTGATATGGAAAGCAACTGAACTTCAGTAAAGATTCTGGATCTTATGCATAAATAGCAAATTTTAATAATTGAAATACTTGTATTATAAATTACCTTTTCAAAAAGGGTCAGATTTATTGCAACAAATGTAAGCAGAACCAATAGCTTTCTTGTTAAACCAAACTCTATCGTAATTTTTCTCAATATAAAAAACAAATCAACATGATTTTATTAGTGGATTATCAAGTAGCTGTCTTCTTAAGTAATTACTTCTAGCCGTCTAAGTGATAGAGGTTAATGAACAGGTATACAAAACCTAGCTAATAATTCATAATAAGTAGTAACATTTGTGAGAAGCACCAACCCCTGCCATAAAGGATACTTACTCTAAGTAGCTGTAAACTTCTCTTCATCTCTTCTATATCGCTGGTATTCACTATGAAGTCATTCATGATTTTACTGTTTTCTGTGATCCAGTCTGAAAAACTTTGCAGCTTGCTTAAAAGTTTCTGGTGTAATACTGCAAGTTTAGACTAGAAAGGAAGTTGTATATTTATTTATGCCTCTGGAGTCTAGTCACATTTTCTACCACATTAAATACAATCATACATGTATTTTGATATTAACATAAAACAAAATAAAGCAAAACCATATCCTTTCTTTTTAGGTGAATTATCATGAAGAAAACCATTAACCATTAAAGCAACTCTAACAGCATTTCTTATTTGCTTGAGATTTGACCCCACTAGATGTGTCACTCCCAAGCTCTCTCCTACAAGGAAAGGCTGAGGGAGCTGGGCTTGTTCAGCCTGAAGAAGAGAAGGCTGAGAGGGGACCTTACAAATGCTTATAAATATCTGAAGGGTGGGTGTCAGGAGGATGGGGCCACACTCTTTTCAGTGGTGCCCAGCGACAGGACAAGGGGCAA
>Ga0181612_111896_pt1 | contig 14110 bp, 6 predicted proteins | sample HoacroProtozoa21_FD_119630 | JGI IMG/M metagenome (GOLD analysis project Ga0181612, IMG submission 119630) | Hoatzin crop microbial communities from Cojedes, Venezuel. Combined Assembly of Gp0051906, Gp0051904, Gp0051908
AAGACATGTAGATGTGGCGCTTAGGAACGTGGTTTAGTGGTGGAGTTGGCAGCGTTAGGTTTACGGTTGGACTTGATAATCTTAAGGGTCTTTTCCAACCTAAAAGATTCTATGATTCTATGATTTATTTTTAGGGGGAGTGGCTTGGATTACGTGATTAGAAGTAGTGTATCAGAACCAAGATAAATATTAACAGTAAGTTTAAGAAACCAGTGGAACAAAACTGGATGGGGAAATTAATGAAGAAAGGCAGCATTTCAATCCTTAGTTCTACACTTACTTTATAGAGTTTTGTCTCCAAATACATTCAGCACAATCTTTTAAAATAGTAGATTGTTTTCAGAAAATTATTACTCAATTATTATTATTCAATCAAATTCATGTTGGTTCTCATTTGATGCTTTCACACTTAATTTTCATTTTAGGTCATGAGAACCATGTAAGTATTCTACCTGGTAAAATAAGCATGTGGGAATAAAAATAGCACCTAGACTCACATACTTATTTAACTAATTACCTATAAATGCTTTCTTTTGTTCCGTTATAGAATTCTGAAAAAATAAAAGTTATTGTAAATTCAGGAATAGTGATTATTTTTGCACCATGAGATAGTCTGCATACACAACTTTAAGTTTTTGAAACTTTTTGTGGAGGGAAAGTTAAAGATTTTGTCTTGAAGTCTTAAAAGGATAGTATGGATTATATAGCAGAACACAACTGAGGAAACACCTGGTTAAATATGTTTTGAGGTGACCTATAGAAGACATAGATGTTTTTTGACGCTTTGTTTGTTTGGGTTGATTTGGATTTTTTTTTGCTTTACATGAGAATATTATTTTTTCACGTGTTTAACCCTGTATAATCGAGATAGCTCATGTTTGTGATGCGCTGAAGCTGCATGTTCAGCCCTGAACTGTCAGTCAAGGCGATAAGTATGTGTCTTGATGACTGTTTCTATCAGAAAAAATGTGGTGATGGGAATCATAGGGGTTTTTTTAGTAAAAACATTTCAAAATGATTCATTGGCTTGAATAATTTTTTTCTGTTTGTATACTTCTCGTTTTTAACATCTTAAGAAAAGTCTAATTTGAATGAATGTAAATTTAAGTTCTTATTTGGTTCCCAAACTAACCCTTCTTCAGTTCTGCATCATGGGCTTTCTCTTCCATCTTTTGTACTAATATTACTGCTCTTACTTTCTTAGTAATAGTGACTTTTTTGTATATCTGACTCGGTATTATTGTGTCCTGAATTTATGCCCACCCTCTGTTCAAAGGAGAAATATTTGTTCTTCATATTTGTACACTATTCCAAATCTTTAAGCAGTGTAACTGCTACAGAGTGTATAAGGACACCCCCTTGACTATGAATAATTCATGTCGGGATGCTTTCTTTCAATGTACATTTGGCTCAGTAGCACAATTCAGTGATAGGGATGCTGAGGCTGTAGATTTCACTGACAGTTCAAGAAGAACTGTTAGATATGGTTTTTAGGATTCTTACTGTCATTCAATTTTATTTACCTTCTGGTCAGGTACCTCATCTGGGGTTTCATAACCTGTCTCCCTACTGTGTTAGTCTTGTGCTACCAGATGCCGTTTCAGTGACTCGAAAGAAGTTTTTCAATGTACAGCAGATTAATGTAGCAAAAGATAAGATCCAACTAAGTATGATATCTGAGCTAAAATGTAAAGATCTGGCGAATCCTTATTTTGAAAGGTTTTTCTAAATTACTTTTATGTGTAATAATGTTTTTATTGTTTTATTAGGTGTAGTAACAGTGTCAGTTACCTAGTATGTTTGTTGGTTAAGAATCAGCTTTTACTGCAGTGCCAAGTGATGATCTGAGTACTATGAATTGGTACTTTTGGCTGAGTGATTCATCCTGGAAAACATTATTTTAGGGGAACCAGAGGCTAGAACAGTGTAGTGATAAATGAGGTGATTCACTAACCTTGTTCATGTGGCTAGCTAATAATACTTCTGTGTCAGTCTGCATTGACTCCCCTGGCGAATGCAGCCAGATAGAGTTACAGCTTTCATGTATTTTTGGTTTGATTTTCTTCTTCCTTTTTTCATCTTCTTGTGAGAAATAGTGAAAATTATATACTGGAGCGAAGACTTGTAAGAGGAAGTTGGTATCCTGTTTGTCAAGAATACAAAAGGTGACTATTGAATAGCTGTTTGAACCTCCAGCACAAGCTTTGTCAAACTCATTCTTCCTGCCCACTGTGCTCAAATTATTACTAAAGTCCTGCGCTTTAAATGACATAGAAAGCATGGCCTTTTCTTGAAGGAAGCCTCTGTGAGATATACTGTTGGATAGAGTTGTTGACAGAGTGAGGAGTTTCAATTCCATGCTTTCTCTGGAACTTTAGCAGTCCACTGAAATGAATGGTAACCATAGCTCCCCTTTAATCCTTCATCACCTGCCTGCTTGCTAGTGCATTTTACTCTTATTTGGAACACTTCATCTGACATTCTGCGTAAGTCTTAACTCATCAGTGGTGCTTTTGAAACTCAGGAACATCACAGTGCAGTACAGTTAATAACAACACCGTCCTATCTCATGGATTTAGTACTTTTACTGTAACCACTAGCAACTTAATTTGCTAGGTGTATAGCATAACATGAAATCCATCTGCCTTTTGGTTTGTCCAGAAATTAGCATTGCCAGCTGGATTAATTAGTAGGATGCTGCAGTCTTGGATGTCACATGTGAAATCCATGCATGAATCTGTCTTTGGAGATCTGAAGAGTGTCTTGGGAGAGAGAGGGGAACCTTGAATTCTTTTTTTGCTCTTCCTCTAAAGGTTCAGTGTATTTAACTGAAGCATACTTTGATTTTCTGTGTATTTCCTATTGCTAGAACATGGAACTACAGGTTGGACACAATTTATGCTATGGCCAGAACATTACACTAGACAAGTTTTCATTGGCTGGTGGTGCTAAGGCTGGCCCGTCAATCAGTGCATTTGGGTAACAGGGGCAAGAAGCAAGTTTTGATTTTACAGCACTCACTGTCTCACAAGGAGCAGAAAGGGTCTCCTCGATAGCACAGTCATCGTTGTCCTGATGAAGGCAGCACATCCCACCACGTGTTTCACCAACAGCTCCTCTCTCCTGCAGTTTCCCCTAGAGCAGATGCCACTGGCTCCTCTTGCTTTGGTGTGCTCTACCTCCTGCCGCTCCAGCTGCCTGCCTGTGGCCACCGCAGGGCTCTCACCCCAGCCTGGCTCCTAAGCCACTAAGCCATGCAGTTTACAAACTGCTGTTCTGTTTTCATGTGCCACTTGCTGGCAGCTTGGCTGCCCAGAGACGCGTCTGGAGGATGTATGGTTTACAGATATCACATAGAGCATGAAGCTCGTTTCCATTCCCATAATGGCTTTTGCTTTTCTTTCTGAAAACAATACTGCTGGTATTTTCCATGAAAAAGCTTTTGAATAAACACTTTTCCTCCCACTTTTATTGGATTTGGAAATGGAATTTTCAATAAAGTATAAACACCAGCAGAAATCAATGGTTTTTTAGTCCTCTTTTTCTTGACTTTTTTTTTTTTTTTTTTTATAATGTATCTCCCTTCCCCAAAAACAAATCCCAAATCCAAAAGTCAGGAAAATATTTTCAGTTTTCTTTTTGTCGCCAGCATTTGTACAGTTACATGTAGCAGAAGTTTATAGATGGAATATATGATTGTTGGCTAACTAATTTTGAATAGGAAAAAGTTCTGTGGAAGAAACAGTATAAAAGTTGACATGTGCAGTGATTTGTTGTTGTTATAATATTTTGGAAAATAACATCTTGGCAGTAAAGTAATGGAAGAGGAAGTGGAGAAATACTTTCAATATACAGCCCCTGATGTTTGAAGTCAGCCTCATTGTTATTAGCAGAAAATGGGACATCTCCATAGCACCACAATGATAATTTCACTTCTCACTGTGACAAAGAGGAAAGGAAAAATTTTAGGGAGGTGAGATAAACAGGAAATTTCACTTCAGTATTAGACACCAAGAATAGTGAGGTACTATTTTGAAGAAAAATATTGCAAATGCTGTGATAACGGGCATTGTCTTTGAGTTAGTATTCATGAAATTTATAATTAATTAGGATATGTTGTTACTGTTGCAGCTGAATTTTAACTCTACAGCATTTTAGCATGCTCTTTTTTCTTTGACCTAAATCTGCCTAATTTTTTGTCTTCGTTAAAAGCACAGAACAAAACCACTATTGTGTCTTAGGCTGTGCTCAAGCAGATCAAGGAAGTTTGCATTGCTAAGCAAAGCCATATACATTTTAGTCATCCCAGAAATGTTTGAACTCTACACAATTGAGATGAGTGTCCACATGATGGAAATGTTAACTGTTTTAGCTTAAACCTGTTTGTAAAACAGACGGTCCGATGGGGGAACAAAGGAGGGGAAAAAAAGTCTGAAAATGTAATCAGGCATAATAACACTTAAACTTAGAGAGGAGAAAAGCATTTCATTTGTAGATGTAAATGAAATGTCGTTACAATTCAGTGTCTTCAGGATAGTTCTTCATTTACGTTTGTTAACATTAGCATTTCTTAAGGATGATTTAATATATATTTGAAAGCTTTTTTTTTAAAACTAGGAGATTATTCAGAAGAGCATAGCTGCAGTTTTGCAGATATCATGCAATCAGCACTTCCTAGTTCTGTGATTAAGATTTCTATTCTAACCAGAAGAAAATGGAACACGTTAGAAATGCTGTGAAAAATAACAGAATACCCTATGTGCTAACACATTCAAGACAATTGCTCATGATGTTATTAGGTTCTGTTTTGTTATTTGAAAGTCTGTTCTATTTGCTCTCTTTAAAAGGCATGCTTTTGGTTAAAAATATACTGTTTTGGGTTTTTTTTCCCCTGAAAGCAGAGATCTTTGATCTATTGATAGGACAAGATCACCAGCAGCCTTACAAGCTTTCACCCAGGCATGCCTTGCTGATGCCTCATGGCCCTAACTAAAAGAAATTGTCCTTGTAGACCAGTGGATATGTCACTGTCTGCTTACAAGGCTTGTCCTCTGAATAAGCTGTAAGCCTAAAGGCCGTGTAACACCAAACCAGGAGGAAACACCTGCCTGCTAGGAAATGAGGTGACCACCAATTCTTTTTTAATATGGCTAATGAACTGGAATTTTAGGAGAGAGGCTGATGTGAAGAATGGAGTGTTTCTCATCAGCAGTGTGAACCAAACAGGAGAAACAGAATTAAATAAAAGTAGTTTTGAAGGCTTCAGAATGGAAGAAATCCTGCAAAGACAGCGCCCATTGCAATGTTTATTGGCTGCTGGGTGCTTGAAGATCCTCCAGTTGCCTAACACATCCATAGACCTCTGGCTTACATCTTCTTTTGCACAATGCAACACTTAGATCCTTCTGTAAATAGGAAAAGTTATAGTAATGTGTTTTAAGCTTTTCTAATAAGCTCCATTTTTTTTTCCTGTCTTGAAAACTCCCTCACACACCTTTTAATGAAGTGTTTTTCTGCACTGGATCTACAATTCACTGTCAAATGTACATCCACCAGCTACCTATAGAGTTTTTCTATGAGTATCTGTAGCCACCAGACAGCTTCCTTCTGGGTTTCGTTTGCTTGCTATCCTCCTACAGATAAACCTATGGACACATAAAACATCTCTGAAATGGGATGAACATCTGAATGGAAAATTGCACATAAGAACAATTGCACATGCATGATCTTGCAGCAAACAGAAGACACATGAAAAGCTGAAAGTCCTGCTCATGGTGTCTCTCCTTCTCCCATCTGGATCAATTGCTGTGGATTGAGATATGGAGGTAGAGAGTTCCTTTTATTTCCAGAAGAAGTATCTTCCAGGCAGAGGCAACGCCAGACTGAACTTTTTGGTATCCTGTGGGTATGCACAAAGCACTTGTGTAGCCATACCAGAGTGAATTCCATGAGGTGGATTATTTCTGGAAGTAGGCGAAAAGAAAGGAAGGTCTGCTAACCCTATTTCAGGACTGTTTTATCACATCTTTATTCCACAGTGAGGAACGTGATTATACTCATACGGTTTTAAACTGGTGACCCAGATAAAAAGAGGTACGTTTCGTCTTGCAATACCTAAGCCACTCAGTCTTCTCGTTGCTTTGTTGTTTTCTTGGATATTTTCCACCTCCCTTCATGACTTCCCGTGGTTTTATACATTTTAGAGGCATGTTGTTTTTAGCACAGCTGAGTTTCAGGTGTGCTGATGATCAAGTGGCCTAATTTTAAATGTTGGCAGTGCTGCTTCAAATGTGATTGTATGATATTTATTATGCATGTATGTTATTATGCTGTCTGTATTTTGTCCTTTTTTAACTCTGAATTGTCTGATGGTTTGTCATCTGACATTTTTGTTGGGGTTTTGAGGTCCCTGGAGTGTTTCTAGAGTTAGCTAAGCACGATCACAGCTGATATCATCTTGTGTTAATGATAGTCCTTGCTTTGAGTAGGAGGTTGGACTAGATGACCTCCAGAGGTTTTTTTCCAACCATCACTTCTATGATTCATCATGTATTAGTCATTCATTTTTTGTGTATATCAAAGGTGTCCTTAGCTTTATATGCTTCCTGTGACTTCTTAACAAGCTTGTGATAGTGGAGGAAGTAATTTTCTGCTGCTCAAAAACAGGTTGAGATACCCAAGAGACACAAACTCCTGCTAGTGGCAGGGAATGCCACGTTCAGATGGCATGTGCTGTTAGTAAAATTCAGAATCCTTCTGTAGTTGGTGCCTGATCTTTCTCCCAGGAAATAATCCTTGCATGCTCGCAGTGATGGGGGGACCTGAGCAATTGTGCCTTCAGAACAATTTCAGTGGTTGTCTGAAAAGCATCACATTTTGTGCACAGATCTGGGAGGGTAGAGTTTGATCAAATGGATAAATAACATAGAGGAAGAAAATAAATTACCTAACTGGAGAGCAGGAGGTAACAGTGGACAGCACACCTGCAACTTAATGCAATGGGGTTTCTCCTGTATTGTGCCAGCTGCAATGTTGACAAAGCAGTGAAGTTATCTGAGACTGGTAGGTGTGACCTGGACCCTTGATACTTGTTTATAAAGAAGTTTACAGAACTGTAATTGTGCTACATGTATTGCTGTACCTGTTGGGCCAAGGTGTGGTATTACACTGAAACCGCCTCTGCCAGACCCTGGACCCATACACTTTCACATGGCAAGAGAGAAATAGACTGGTGGTGGGCAGTGCAAAAAAGGGGATCAGTTGCGGAATGACGAAGGCTGTTTAATGAGCTGAAGATAAAAAATGAATAAAATTTTAGTGCATATTTTGGCAGTGAGAGACAGATGGAAGAAGTCTACAAATTTGGGGAGTGTGAAAGCTCTCCTGGAAAATGCAGCTCTGTTGAAATCAAAACACTTCACAAAAGCAGGTCAACTGCAGTAGACTTTTTTTCAAAAAATCAAAAATACTGTCAGACAGAGCACATTTTAATGTTTTAGAATACATCTTTTTTAATTCCTAGTTTTGAAGTGATGCTTTTGAATCTTTTTTTATCTGTTTTGATTTCTTTAGAAACAAGTTCAAACAATAAAGAAATAAACAAAAGAGCCATGGAATTTTCCTTCCAAGAGTGTTTCAAGTGTTTCAGTTTTTCTCTAATTTGGAGCAAAGCCAAGTATAAAATCCTTGGAAATTGCTATCATCCGTTCCTTTCCCAGGGGGCCTGGGAAGGACTCATGTTCAGAATCGCACTATCAGCTAGTATCGCTTGAGATGGAGAAGCACCACTAATTGCCAATAGCTGTACTGCAGCTCTTTTGCTTTGTACTCCACATTGCAAGGGACTGAATGAGCAAGTGGTTTCAACATCTCACTACGCCTGATGTCCAGCTGTGGTGGTACCGCTTCTCCTGTCACGTTGCACTGAATAGTAGCAGCCTTGTTCTTTTTTTCCCTTCCCGTGTGCTGCACCAAATCTCTTTCAGGATCAAAGGGAAGAATTTTGTATTGACACTTTCTGGGGGCTATAGAAGAGATTTAGCAGAGCCTTTCTTTCTCTGCCTTCCTTTTTCTGTTCCATCTATTACCAGGTGACTGGGATAAGTGATGACTGTCTTGCAAGAAACAGCTCAGTTCTGCTGTTGGCTATTAACTAATTGTGTTACGCCACTGAGAGATTCTGTGTATGTTTGTACATGAAGGTTGCTGTGATACAGTCTGATGTTTGAGCATTTAAGGTGTCATTTAGTGCTGAAGAAGTTTTTGTTCTTGTAGGAATTCACAGAAAAAGTTTCTTGGAAAAATGGTTGCTGTCACTGTATACTTAACAGTTTTTATGATAAATATTTTGCATTGCACCAAGCTGGTTTGGTTTTTTAACAGACAGATTTCATTGTCTGTGATTATGTCTTGTACATAGGACATTTAAAGAAACACATAGATAGGACAACATTTAGAAGTCAGACAACTGAATGAGCTATTGAACTAAGCGTCAAAACCAGAGAAAAAAACTTGTAATTTTCATCCTGGTTCTGGTCTTGCAAAATAACCTTTGGATTAGTGTGGTATGAGAAACCTAGCATGATCCATTCAGCAACTTTCTGTCCACTTAGCTGCAGTGCTATCGTTACTGTGAAGTCCGTGTTCAGGGACTTTTTTCCTTTGAGGCACACACATCATGCCCACTGTGGATAGTTGGTTATATATGGGCAGCACGGGAAGAAGACTTTGCTTAAGTCCTTGGAAAGACACTGCTTCACAGAACTGCAGTAAATAGCTACTTTAGCAGTGGTTTTTGAAACTAATTTACGAGTTTGTCTTTTTTAGACATAGTGACCTTTAAACTAGCAAATACAAATTGCTGTGTGGTTTAAAGACATCACATGGCATTTTGAAGTGCTACTCAAGAGCATTGTGTGCATTTAAGATCAGTGGCCAATTTACTTTGAAGAATGGGGGAGCGAGGTGCTCTACCTAGCTGTCTTTTCAGGAGATTCCTTACTAGAAATGAAAGTAAATTTGTCCCTATTAAACCTTTAGTTTTTCTGTTTCATTCTCTGTAAAACCAGCTTTGCTCTGCACAATAGGTAGTGCTGCCCCAGTTTGCGAGACATCTAGGGGAGGATGCTCAGAAAGTCTTTGGATTTCTTGTACTGTGTGAAATAGAGACTGATGAGTCTTACAACAGAAATGCCTTTTGAAGATACTGTCTAGGAAACACTTGTACGGTTGTGCTTTGTACCACTTTAACTGGGATTCACCATGTTTCTAAGAAATAGCTTTTATCATACACCAGAAAGAGAATATTCTATTGTATTAGTGGGGTTAAATGCTTTGAAATTATAAAATGCTTTTAAAATTCAAATAAATTACTTGGGGGTGGGGAAGCAAAAGAAAAATTTAGCATTTCTATGCTGATGCAGGGAAGGTACTTAAGGGCTATTGTGTCCTTAACAGATAATTAGCATACATAACATGGCAATTTGCAAAAGTTACAGACCACATTACAGTCAAAGTCACAATTAGAACTAAAACTGTAGATAGCACAAAAACTGGAGCTGTCTTCAAAATAAGTCATTAAGAAGTCGGAAAATATGTTTTCTAATTTGTTTTAGTTTTTTTCTGTTTTTAATGAAAAGGACCAAGGTTCAGCTGTATATGAAATAAAAAGCATTAAGTACAGAAAGTATCTAATAGCTTTACATAATATCTCCTGAGTGGATTGCTTAGGTGCATCATGTAAGCTAAATTTTATCAAAATATAGCTCTTTGTACATGATGAACAGACTTTCTAATAACAGGTGAGAGGGAGGAGCCGGAAATCTATGCCAATCTAATGAGAAAACAGGTTATGAACTCAGCTTCATTTAGAACTGAGACCAATGTAATACCAAGACAAGGGCCATTAAAGTTTATTAAATTTGTCTAACAATATCAGCCGGAATTAGTTAAAAGATTGTGTGGATTACTTATGGAATATGTACAATCTGGAGTTAGTTTCTGTTCAGATCTCATCTGTGAAAAGTATCCTTTATGATGGTTTCATAAAGTAGTCATTAAGTGGCTAGACCAAATGTATTTTAAAGTGCTTAAGCAGATATTTCGTACAGCAGCAAGAAGCAGTACATGTTCCTGTTGCGATGCTTTCGAATTCATGAGAGAAAAAATTTTGCTTTTCAATATGTATATATTGAATTTGTAAAATATATGCAGAAAAGCTCTAATAAGACCCTAGGATCTCCAGTTCAAGGCTTAGCTCATAAAAATGTCTATGTGAGGTGCAGATGAGCCCCTCTAAAACAGACAAGCCAGACAATTGTGTTTCATCCAACACGGTCATGAAGGAGGTTCCTCTAAGAGATGGAGACACATGCTTCAGCCTCGGCCACCTTCTGTCCAGTAGGGTGTTTAGCACATATTTAACTGTCCGTGAAGGTTGCCATGAGTGTGTGTGAAGTGCTGTTTCTTGGAAATGTGATGCTGAGAAGGCCTACCGTTAGCTGACTTCGTCCCAGCTGACCACACACCTGGGAGCTGGCTGTGCTGGTCTCTCGGGGTGGGGAGGTCCAGGGCTACCAGGTGATATGCAAAAGTCATAGCCGTTGGTCTTCTGGGACTAATTGTTCCTGATCTAAAAACCCTTCACGGAGCAGGCTGAGGTTACTCAGAGTAACATGCTTCCTGAATTAACACAGCCTTTTCTCAAGATGTATTTTGGTAACTCCATCAAACATGAGCCTCAGGTAGGCAGACGGCATGTCTTCTTTTCTGCAAATAGGTTGCAAATGTGGCACTCTGGATTGCTCAGGATGTCTGGCCTTCAGAGCAGAGTGCCACGCTTACTCAGGTGTAGTCTTGCCATGGACAAACACAGGCACACCAACACGTGTACTGGAAGGTACAACGTGAAGGTAGAGAGAAATACTTAATTTAGATCTTCTCAAGCATTTTAAGAAGCAATTAGTTCATGGCATTCTGACCATGTAGTGGACATGGAAAAAAGCAGTATTTTCTTGGTGATTGAGGATTTTAGTTTTTGAACCAAGGTCTTCTGTATCTTTTGCTGATCTTTTCCATGAGTCACTTAATCGCTGCCTCATACAAGCCTTCGTGGAGTAAGCTGAAGCTGTGCAGCAGTCCTAAAGCCCGTGGATAACCAGAGGGAGCATGCTGAGAGGTTATAATAATAGAGATACCGACTGTACCAACTGATCTGTTCAAAACCTTGGCTTGCCATTGAGTCTGTCAAAGGTTTCTGCAGTCTCTTGCCTCTTTTCAGTACCCGTAGACAAGCCAGAGCCATTGTGCGCAGTAAGCAGCATTCCTCCTCAGAGCCTTACTAGTCTTTCCCTGCTATTTTTGTACTAGAGAAGCTGTAAAATGAGTGTTCAGAATGTATGAATTCTCTTTTTTTCCCCCTTCTCTTCAAATCATTCAGAAAGATTTTATTTACATTTCAATATGTTTATTTGGTTAATCATATGTACAGAAACCCGCATTTCTGTCAGGGACATTTCCAGCTCGGTGGCCCATCTTGAAGAGTAGAAGAGTATGAAATAGATTTACTGGAATCTATGCAAGTGGCACGAGTGTCTACTCCCAGGTAATGCATCCCATAATGTCATCTGTATTGCTATTTGTACATAAGGTACAGGCATACTTCAGGCCTCATGCATGGTGAAGGCAGACCCGTGAGGTGGTAGGTTAGATAGCTTGTGCTACTTTAAAAATGCAATAATACTAATATACCTTGCTGATTTTTTAATTAAAATTTAATTTTTTAATAAGTTTCATTATAGTATTTTTAGCTTAGGTTCAGTGGTGTTCGTGAATCAATGCTAATCAGTTAATGAGTTGACAGGGCTACAGTTTTCTGAATTAAGAAAAATGAATCATTAGTAGGATTAGGAGTCAGCATTCTTTATGGAAAGAGTAAGTTTTTTTTCAAATTCAATTAATAAAGACAGTATTGATTTAGTTAAAGGAGGAAGTTGCCTTCCCTTGGATATGATGGAATTCGGCTCCTATTTCACTTGTTTCTTTGTGATTATGGAGCAAAGAAAACCCTGAATATGTCAAGTAATAGTTTAACCAGAATTGCATAAAGCAGTAGTTGGTCAGATTATTTCTGTTGATAGCTGTATTAGACTCGCGTGTTCTAACTTACAGACTCTTTAGCTGTTAAACTACTAGATCAGAACACTTTTTTCTTAAAGGATTAATTCTTTTGTAGATAAGAGCATTACTAATATTGCTTGTTGATCCTGAAACAAGTGGACAAATAAAACTTGCAGGGAATTCAAACAATTGCTTTTAGCAATAGACTCTTCCAAAAGAAATGAAACATAATGAAGTTATAAATGTATTAACAAAAAATCATAAAATTTAAATTAAATTCATTCGAAATCTGTGAAGAGAATACACTCCCTGATGTACCAAAAACACTCATAAAAATTAATAGCTATTATATGAGATCCATGAGCTTGTTTTATTTTTGTGAAGAGGCAACTATTCTTCATAGTTCTCCATTAATAGGACAAGGGGAAAGGACCTCAGGTTGTGACAGGGGAGGTTTAGATTGGATATTAGGAAAAATTTCTTCACTGAAAGAGTTGTAAAGCATTGGAACAGGCTGCCCAGGGAAGTAGTTGAGGCACCATCCCTGGAAGTGTTCAGAAAACTTCTAGACGTGGTGCTTAGGGACATGGTTTAGTGGTGGAATTGACAGTTTTAGGTTAATGGTTGGACTCGATGATCTCAAAGGTCTCCTGCAACCTAAACGATTCTGTGATTCTATGATTCACAGGATAAGGGGAATTCTTGTAATTTTATTGACAGAAGTGGCAGTTTTGAAAACTGTACATAAGTAAAAGTAGTGGATGTGTGCCACCAAGTAGAGAATATGTGGCACACAGTTTCTGTTAAAAATGCAGTGGTTTACTCTTTCTGCAGCTGTTCCTCATTTTATTATTTACTTATTTCATCTTGCATCATTCACAAAATCTACAAACTAGTTGTTTGCAAGGATCATGGTAAAGTATTGGTGACTTTTTTTTCCATAGACTGGATGAAGAGAAATACAAAATGACCAGATAATACAAGAACACAGTAATCATGACCTACCGTTTGTTGTGGCAGGGTGTTGTTTTCTTTAATTCAGGTAAGATAGGTTTGTTGTCCTAAAAAACCAATGTTACAACTCATAGAGGATTTGTGAGATTTTTGACAGGAACTATTCAGTTGTTCTGTATTAATATAGATGGTCCCTTCTACATTTTTGTGACTGCTTTAGGCTTTAAAATCTGTCAGAAATGCTGTAGGAGACACAATAAGATGTTTTTCCTTCTGTAACTTCCATTTTTATTACCTTGCCATCATAAAAACACCAGGTGAAGAAACCCCACCCTAATCCAAAACAAATTGCCATGCAGCAAGATACCTCCTAACTTATCCAATTAAAAAATGAAAGGTATGACTTTTCTTACAAACCAAGGGGCAGCGTCTTCCTACCTTAATTTTTATCACCCTTTCTGCACCTGTTTCTGTTGCTGTGGCAGTAAATCTTTGCCCTTGTGGTCTGTCATTCTAGAGGTTATCTCCTCTAGCTTCTGGGATTTTTAAACTGGTTGTTGTCTTCATTCATGATTCAGAGGACAGCGGGGGTTGCAGCAGTGAACAGAGCTCTTTCATAATCGCCCATCTGTGATGAGCCGCTGAGGGGGGCAACACACACAATCCACCATCTTCATGAGCAGGTGAACAGGAGTTATGGTGAATAGGGATTGCACAATCAATTTTTTTCAGTGTTGTATGGTCGGTTTTTTGTTATTGGAGAGTCCTCAGAGAAAGACATTTCCCTAGCTGACATACCCTGCCCTTCACTTCCAGGCAGCTTCGCAACCGTTTCCAAGCGAGTGAGTTCCCATAGAGCATAGTCCCTTTGCTCCACTGTTTCTCTGAAAACAGCAACCCTAGATCTGTAGTGCCTGAACAAAAATACACTTCTATTTACAAGAAGCATTTCTAAATGGGATGACCCCCCAGCTATAGCAGCAATGAGGTTTATAATTTCATTTCCCAACTCCAGCAGCCAAGTAGCATAAATAGCATT
>Ga0181612_127285_pt1 | contig 14110 bp, 5 predicted proteins | sample HoacroProtozoa21_FD_119630 | JGI IMG/M metagenome (GOLD analysis project Ga0181612, IMG submission 119630) | Hoatzin crop microbial communities from Cojedes, Venezuel. Combined Assembly of Gp0051906, Gp0051904, Gp0051908
AGACCAGCAGAAAGACAGAACTGCTGATTTCTATCAGCCACTGTCCACAAACTCAGCATTAATTAAACAAAGGAGATGGGAAACAGAATCACAGAATGGTAGGGGTTGGAAGGGACCTCTGTGGGTCATCTAGTCCAACCCCCCTGCCGAAGCAGGGTCACTTAGAGCAGGCTGCACAGGACCTTGTCCAGGCGGGTCTTGAATATCTCCAGACAGACAGACTCCCCAGCCTCCCCGGGTTTTATTCTCCCGAGTTTAATTCTGAGACCTCTTCCTCTACTCCAGCACGTGGAGTACTGTGAATAAAAAATATGGATTGTTTAGCGCCTTTCTCATTTAAGCAGAAAGAAATTATGGACAAATTGTGGCTGTAGCTAGTTCCCTGGATTTTGTCAGATTCAGACAGATCCCAAATGTTGTTTTAATGTAACCTTAAAAGAAACCCCTTGCTATTAATTTTGTATTTATTGCAGTTACACTGACCCTAATGAATTTTTTTAAAATGAATTTGACAGATGTCACAAATATTTTCAATGCAGTTTAACATCATTAAATATAACCTTTCCTAGAAAAAAACTTCTGTGAAGTGAACATAGGATAAGTGTAAATTCTGGATTCTAGAAAGTCAAGGGTGTTGCATATTACTTACTACACAATAGGGAATAATGTTTATGGAGCAACATTACAAGGTTCTACTTCCCACATCTCGTCGGTACATCTCACCTAGAAGGACAAGCTCCTTTAGGAAGGAATCTGTTTATTAATTTAACACTTATGTGTTATATATAGTTGGCTATGCCTTCAGAACCAAATTCAGTGACCTTACACACTTTTTTCCCAGATTCATTTTTTATTACTTTGCTCTTATGTGATAACCAAGAGGGCTAAACAAAGCCTCTGAAAAGGAAAGGTTATTCCACTTCCTTGGAGACACAATCTTGTTTTATGTTAAGTTTGCACAGTTTTTTGCACCTGATGGTCCTAGTTCTGCTTGGAAGAAGGGCAAAGAATAAATCATAGTTCTTTACATTGTATGTGAACTTGTGAAGCAGTGCAAGTACATAGTTACAATCCAGGCCATCAGAAACAGAAAATGAATGATTTGAGGACTGGATTCTACTGGATTCCAATACTTCATAAACTCTAGAGCACTGGTAGGGTCCCCAACTGGAATACAAATAAAGCAAACCCTGTCAAAGGTTTATAGGACTATACTTGGTCTTCTCGTACTGCCTTAATTTATGATTGTTGCAAATTCACAAGCTGTGAAATGTGTTGGTCACAGAGCTGATGGCAATAACTTCAGAATATGAATGAGAGCATCTGGGTTGCTATTTACCTTTGTTTCACAAAGTCAGCTTTTTATCTTTGCATCATTTAACCTCAGAAATGTGGCTGGGTTAGACAGGCATATGGAGGCTTCAATGGAACAGAACATTGGCTTTCTGTAACTTTGTTAGTTTCTTCTGTGAAAAATTATACCATTTGCTTTCCTGCCACTGTGCTGTTCCTCTACAAGAATACAAATCAAATCAATATAAATTATAATAAGGAGCAGCTTCCCTTTGTGAAAGAAATAAGGGTGCTGGGACTCAGAAATTCTTTATTTTATGTTCACACTGTAGTGACTTGGGTAAAATGAAGGCCCGGGCAGCCTGCATAGCACTCAAAACTTTTTTAAACCCTGTTTTGCAGACTTTCGTTAGTGCATATAAATTTCGCTTTCTTTAATTACAGATTAATTTCTCTGTGCCTAACTTTGATGCCTTTGAGTTTTAGTTTCCATATCTGTGAAATGGTAGAGACATGATAAAGCGTTCTCAAATATTTTTCAACTGCCATCAGTTGTTCTTGGGCTGAAACTATGGTACTGAGTCTTGCTATTGTTCACCAAAAATGGGAATCAATTGTAGTCTGCATTTGTTTGAGAAGCCTCTTGAGACTTTTCTGAATTGATGTATTCGTAGAAACGAAACTTAGAGACTATTGTGACCATATCTCATTTTCTGTTTTCACTTGACTTGTGTCAGCTCTGCTGAGTTTATAGTAAATATTATTTGCAATGGATCCCCTTGCTTGGCTTCTAGTGTATTTATGGAGACAATTTCAGCTGCTTGAGTACTACTTTTACTGCCCAATGCCTCCAGGCCTCTTGGTACAACATATATATATTTAGCACCATATTAAGGACTGGCCAGCTCTAAGGGGATTGACTGAGGCAAAAAAAGATAGAAAGAAGATTTTCTTGAAAGAGACAAGGAGTTTTGTATCCAGTGAGAAATCAAGCTGTTTCCTCCCGCTTCCAGGAGGGTCCTGTCTCTTAGGGCCGGCACTGGCAATTCAAACAGCTTCCTTCCTCTTTTCTGACCAGCAAGAGGTTTGCAGCCAGGGGACTAGTTATGAGCCAGGGACTGAAAGCCTTAGATCAAAAGGAGGTAAGTAGGGAGCTCAGTTCACCTTTGGTCTTTTAAACTAGGTTTAGGTTCAGGCTATTTGTGAAGCTGAAGAGAGGTCTCAGACTAGCTCACTCACAGGACATGGTTGGTGCAAATGCTGTAAACAAATTGGCAGTTCTTGATGGGGTAGTTGAGAGAGCAGAAAACAATATTTGTCCTTTAGTGTTTGAAAGGCTAAAGATAAGGCCAAATATTGTCTACTGCTTTGAAAAACGGCCGCTGAGCAGGAGCACAGCGGTAACCCACCACTGTATTGTGCTGCAACTTGGCATACTGCTGGGGCTGTTCAGGTACTGTCCATGGGGTGGCTCTTTGCAGGTGACCAGTCCAAATCACTGCTTTGCAAGTAAAATTTCCAGAAATGCAGAGGAAGGAGGAGGCTGGAGCAGCCTGGAGCTTCTCATTCTCTCACTATAAGCACTTGAGTTTTTTAGTTGTTCTGTGTTGATTTCAGAGCAGACAAAAAGTGTTGATTCATCATTACTTGTTTATGTGTCTCTAATGTTTTTCAAAGAGCTTTTTACAGAGGTGTCAGCTTGACGTTGCTAATTTATCACACATAGGATTCGATTAAAATGTCGAGGATTTCAGTTAGAAAACTAGTCTTCCTCTCATGCAGACCTTCTCTCTGTCTGGTCGTCGTTTGTTTATTTTGCACTGTTCTTTTGAGTTTTCAGGTCAAGCCACAGGCTGGGGCTACCTTTCTGGAGTTTAGATGTTGAGGAGCTCTTTGATAAATGATGTGAGAGGAACTCAGCAAATATTGTCAAGTATCCTGAATGGCAGATGGTTTTGAAAAAAATTAATTCAACATTAAAGATCATAGGTAGTGTTGAGTCCAGAGTTTGTTCTCCCCAAGCAGAGTGTATATAGCGTGTGATAGACAGGTTCCTTGATGTCATTGTTTTATCATGCTTGGTGTGACGTGGAGATAGTTGAAATACCTCTGTAACATGCTACCAATAAGGGTGTGTGTAGTGTATATATCTCTGTATTTATTTGTGTCTTAACCTTTTTGAAAATATCAGTTGACAGTTTTCTGTATGGTTTTATTTCACAGACTGTAAATGGTTATAGTTCTAGCTTCTTTTCTTGGCTGAGAAAATTTTTTTCTGTTATTCTTAGCTGTCAGAAGACATCATGCTCAGGTGGCCTATAATAAATATCTATTATTTATAAATATCATTCCCACTGCTGAATTCCTCTTCTTTTAGGTGTTAAGAGTCTCAGTTGATTCTAGGCAGGCTTCAGTTTGTATTCATGATCAGACCATACCTTTTCCAACCAGGGTACATTTCTTTTTTTCTGTTTCTTTTTCTAAGAACTTTAAAAAGGAGTATTTTAGTGAGCTGGTGGGTGGGTGATTCTAACTTAGTGTTTCATTAGTGTGTTATGTTTTTATTTCCTCTGCTGATTGCTAGAACTAGAGTTGCAGAGAAGTTCATCCAAGATTCTCTGTCTTTTACTGGACGATGAAGCTCTTAATAAACTTAGGTAATGTATTTCTAATTTGGATCCATGTTCATTTATTTCACCATTGAAAGAAAGAATTCACAAGAGAGGCTCAGGTTCATGTCAGTGTTTTCTTCTAAGGATTCCTCAGCCAAGGAGTCCCTGACCACCACATATGGCTTGAGAGTCCTTCCAAACGTAGTGACCTCAGGTAATTCAAAAAAATTCCATCCTGGAGCCTGGAATCCCATTGGGCCTCCACTGGTCCTCCGTGATACCATGCTGAGCCCCACCTTTTCCCTAGTGCAATCTCTATAAAAACAAATGTGATCTAAGCAAAGATTAAATTAATCTTCATCCCATTGCCAACTTCATTCCACTTAATTTGGCTGTGTCTGCTCGCAACAGAGGAGAAGGTTGGCTAATAGTCTTGCAGATACTGTATTCTGGAAACTTTCTATTTCCTTTTTTTTCTGATTGTATGATACCAAATAGGCAAGCAAAGGTGATTGATTCTACACAACGGTAATGCAAGCCTTTCCGCCAAACCTATTTAAAAAAATCCTTGTGTTACTAGTCATGTAGTCAGTTTCCATTTTAAGAAGATGCAGTATTTTTGAATTAAATTAATGATGACCTTAATTTAGCAGTGTTAAATCTGCGATCAGAACTTTAAAGTTTTAAATTCTTTCCCAGTCAAATCCAAAATGCAGCTGTGGGTTTCTCACAGTGTGAACTGAACAAACAGAAAGGTCCTAGTGAAAACAATAACCATGGCGTGATGCAGTATATCTTTCTGTTTTGCATAGTAGTTTTTGTAAATACCTCAGGATTTTGTCTACAGTTTATAAATAACTTTTGTACAACAACAGCTGCAGCAGAGCGGCTCAGATTATGCAACTGCTTTAAAAGAGCCTGGACTAAACTAGCCCAGCTGTAATCAGGTTGAAAATTTGTTACCTGGGAGCTGAGAAATGAGCCTAGAAGAGGCAGGAAATTGCTTCACAGGGATAACTGAGATCCAAATAGTCAGGGAGAGAGTTGCAGTGGGCGGGAGCTCTGCCTGAGAGAGGACTGTGGTATCGAACGTTACTTTGGCAGTGATGTGAGCTGAGCTCGGCAGCAGCGGGGTCTGCAGCTCATCGGTTCGACATCCAGTAGGTGTCATTGCAGCCAACTGGGATGATCAGGCAGAAGAGGCAAGAGTGATTTGTCAGAGTGCAGGGTGGGAGAGAGGGAAACCCAAGTCAAAGTACAGGATTTCAAAGCTGTAAATCCACGAGCACTTTCGAAAAAGAATGCCTCTACTTATATTTAGATTTCTCCAAATAGGAAATCTGTGATTTCCCATCATTAGCCTCATGCATTTGGAGACATCTGTGTTTCGTTTACTGCAGACTAAAAAAAGAAGTAAAAGAGAAGTAAAATTTTCAATCCCTCCCTGTGAATTTGGATAGATTAAGCAGGAGCATGCTTTATGTGTAAAGAAAGATACAGTCTACATAGGTTAGAGCTTTGGTGAAATACTATCAAAAAGGTTATTTTAATCTGTAGTGGTTGATCTACAAATGGCAAATATTGTCCTGGAGGAAGCAGTTTATCATGGGCCATAAAGCTAGATTGGTAGTGCTACATTCAGAGTTGTGGTTTGATCTTAAAGAGACTTTTGCTTATGATTTGACTTAATACAGAAATCAGTATGACTACTCACAGATGTAAGAATAATTCACATTAAGTTAGAAACTGCGAGTGTAAGCCATGTCTTCGTATGTGGTGTTGGTGACAGTGACATAAAACAATGTTTAAAGAAAAGTATTTGAGACTTCAGGTTGCAGTTATATGTTATGCAAAATTATTTTTTGATTGCGATGTTTTTTTCTTTTGTGAAAACTCATGAGTTCACAAGATGATGTCTGGTGTTTCTGAATTAATCACAGTAGCATTTATTACATTATGTGTACAGATTTGGCCTATTTCTTTGGAGAGTTCCTCAAACAACTTGAGAAGTTGTCTTTTAACTGAAAATCAGGAAGCAATTCATACATATGACTTCAACATCTTTTAAAATCCACGTTATTCTTGGATAGACAAGCTTTATCCATCCAGGAACTACTTGGGTTAGCTTCAAAGGATCAACTTCTGTAAGTGTTATTCAAAAGATTGTATGATTAAGGCTCGTAGTAAATGTTTGGGAATGCAGTGTATCACACAAACACACACCCACCCCGTGTATTTGGGCTAAGAATAAAGGGTGTAGATTCTCTTAAAGCACATTTTGAAGTGTTTTCCTCAACACTTGCACAGCTCCAGACTAGAAACTGTTTAGACGGCCTTTCAGAATTTATTTACAAACAGTAGAGAGTACAGCAGAAGAAGCCATACATGATCACTGCAGATGAGTTATTCATGTTAATATTTACTAAACAATGCTACCTAAAACAGAGAGATTATGAGCTTAATTTAGAAAGAGATTTGGCCTGTAGCACACCATGTCCAGTACCCCCAGCAGAGGCACAGAAACATGGCATGGCAGATAACAGCTCCCTTTAGTCTCTCTAGGAAGTACTAGGACTACACAAGCAATTAGTGCTGTTTCTGTGGAGACAAAAGATGCACCATGAAAGAAAATTCCTGAAATAAAACCAACAAAAGTAACTTAAAATATAGTTGGGGAATGTTGTGCTAGTTCCACAGAGCCATAAGTAAACACAACTTTAAAAACAAGTGGAGCTGTTTATCGGTGAATGTATATACAAAATTGGCATAAATGCAATCAGCCTTTGCTGTGATGATACAAAATCCTTTCTCTGCAACACTGCACCCTTCAAGTGAGTTCAGAACATGGTCAGACTGACTTGAAAATACATCTTTTTAGTGAAGTGCCCTGTTACATTTTCTTGTAATTGGCACTTCCTCCGGTTGCTTTCAATCTATTAATTGCAAATGGATACTTTCTGTCAAAACAACTTTTACTTTAGAGGACACTAACGAAGCGAGAACCCATATAGTTTCCACAAGAGGTGTAGTTATGATCTTCTGTGAGTCCCAGGAGACCAGAATATTCGTCCTACCGTAATGATAGTTCTGTACATAGGGTGAAAAGAAAAAGCAGCTGCAGAGGTCACTTGTACCTATTAACCATAGAGTGACATTTTTGTAACTGATCGGTTTTCTTCAGACCAGGAGGTAGTAGTGCAGTTTTTGCTGAAGGTGCTTGGTGATACACAAAACCTGCAGTGCCACCAAGGAGATGACAGAGCCACTCCCCAGAGTTTTTGAGACTCCCAAGAAGCAGCTACTAACCTCGGTATACTGGTGGGCTTACATCTTCTGGGCTGCAAGGTAGAGCCATTGGTGCCTGCCACAGTGGGCAAAAATGTTGCTGTAGTTTAAATTGCTTCTCTGTGTCCATGTTTGCTTTGCAAACCTCCTGTGCTCCTGTCCCCCTCTTCACATAACCTTCCAAGGACAGCTGTAAGAAAATACACGATAGGTGATTCTCTTGGTGAGAAATGGACAGTGTTGTCGGAGAGCTGTATGTAACCTATTTCTGAATACTTCCTGTGCTTGATTTATCCCTGTGCTGGGGTTTGTGCTGGCAGGGCACCTGTGACATGTCAGGGGATCACACCTCTGCCCTGCATTTTGAAAGCCTAAAATCAGTTAGCATCCCTCTTGTACAAGTGTGAACTGGTTGATATTAGCATAGGCAGTGCCATCAGGATGCACATACTTATACTGTTTCCGATTGCGTACAAACAGTTATGCTAAGCTTGAAGGGTAAAACCGTTTAACAGTCAGAATAAGCAGGTAAGCGTAAAACAAGTAAAACAGCAAACAAATGTAATATCAGAGGAAGTATGAACTTGCATATGAAAGAATTATACACTTATATGAATGATTTATCACTCACAGATTACTTTGACTTGGAGCCAAGTGAAAATACTGTAAACTCTTTTCCAATATATTCCTGTCTGAATTTTTCTGTTTAGTTTTGTTTCAAAGTCCCTTTCCTGAATAGTGTATTTGATGTGGTTAGTTTATTAATGTTTTAGCATGGTGGCTAAAATAAATTCTGATCACTTCCTGTGGTATGAAGAGAGAATCGTACACATTTCTTAAAAATCAACCTTTTGCCTATAGCTTTTATATCATTTCTATGTAGTGGACAGTGTGATTCAAAACCACCTCTTCACTGAAAGAACACTTTGGTTTATTATTGGCTGGACTGGAAACCTTTCATGTGGCACTTACAAAGGTCATCTTTCTCTCTGTATTCATCAATAGTGTGTGTCTTAAAACTGCAATACTGCTCTCATAACTTTAATCCTGCCTTTTATCTTTGATAACTCTTTTAAGATCGAGAGAAAGATGCTGTAGAACCTCTTGTACACAGCAAAGATTATTTGCAAGATTAAGCTAAGCCGGCACACCTTAGCTTAAAAAGTTTTGTATTCTCCTCTAGAAATGTTGAGGAGGTCATAAAGGAGTTGTTTTAACATACGTTTATTGAATAATGGGTATAAGGAGATAGAATTACAGCCAATGAGTAACAGTTTGCATAAACATACTGTTTTTTTTAATGTTTCAAAAAATATTTTAGACCTTTAGGCAATGAGGATGCGTGCTCTGAATTTCAGAGATTTTTAAGTAGCAAGTTGGAGTAAGAAGTTGTTAAAATACACAACTTTGAAAACAAGTCAGAAATCCCTTCTACATCCATTTTTTTTCTTTTCTCTCCCTGTATGCTACCAATGTGAAATAGTATTTGGTGGCAAACAAGTAATCCAAATTCTGATCTAATCCAGAAGGAAAATTTGACAGAGATCACTGATAGAAATGAGAGCTCTGCTGGTATGGCTCAGTACTTCCGAAAAGCTGTACAATGCAGATACAAAGAAATCAGCATAAAGGCCATCTTTCTATAATTCCCAAATTTCTGGGAATTCTGAGATTAATAATGAACCCCCCCCCCCCCCATCACCCCCCCCAAAAAAAAAAAAAAGTCTCTTAGGGGGACTGTAATTGCTTTGAAGTTGTGTCAGCCTCAATTTAGGAAGATGGCCAGTCCTGGCTAACCGGCTTTAGATCAACCTGCTTCAGCAGGGAGGGTGTACCAGAGAATCACCAGAGGTCCCTTCCAACCTCAACCATTCTGTGATTCTGTGAAGACCAGAATATTACTGGGATGTGAGCTGAAATGTTCTGTATACAAAAACAGCCACTCAGTAAACATCTCCTCAGATTAATTCGGTGATTTTTTACTATTGTTGTATTCACCTGCCCAATAAACCTGTACTATCGTTTTGTAGTTGATCATGTAGTGAAAACTTACCCAAAGCATTAGTTCAATTACCCAAGGCCATTAATTCAGCTTTCCAAAATAAAGAGATGGGTTGGTTTGTTTTTAAAAATCCATTTATAAATGGCTGTAAAGCATAAAAAAGTCATTGGCCCAGGGTGTTCTGTGGATGTCACAGAATGCTGTGTCTTTGCCTCTCGAGTGCTGAGCTGTAGACCAAACACTTGTGTGCTAAGCACTATGAGTTTTTAGCAAATACTGATCAAAAAACAAAAGGGGAAAACAGCAGGGAAAAAACCTTATGTATTTATTTTCAGGAAATTGTCTGATCTTGGCCGTGCTAATTAGTAGTTCCAGAAGAAAAACATTTCATTCTTTGATTCTAGTCCTTCACTTTGTTATTCTCACACATCGGTCTTTGTTCGTTCCTTGGTATATACCTACAGTATAGCTATTTTTCTGTAGTACTTTTAAATCCAAATTGTCTAATAGGATACACATTATGCAGATACAAGAATTAACTTCCCATATTCTCATGAAAAGCCTTGCACGATTTTTGGCATGGGAATTCCAACTTAGACTGGATGGGTCTTCTAAGACAGGGATTTATTATGATTTTGGAGTGTGAAATTTGACAAGCACAGCATGATTTAGTTAACTGTTTTTAAATAGATTCAAATTTTTGAATTACAAATGCTTCAGTTCCTGAGTTCCTGATACCACTGCTGATACCAGGTGAAATTAGTTAAGCCCGGAAAAAGGCCTTTGAATTCAGAGATTGACTGAGAGTCCAGAATTTAGCCTTTTGACAGGGGAAGGGAACATTTAAAGCATGCCTACACTGGGATGGCAACATGAGCAGTATAATGAGCACAGCCTCTACAGCAGCATCTGCATAAGCTGTAAATCTGGTGGTGGAAGACTCAGCAAAGGCTGCAGGTTTGAACACTTCTCTGAATTAACTGGAGCAGGGGAGGAATCCAGTCGGTCATGAACCTGTCTCTGTTTCTCCTTGCCGCCTCAGAGTCTCTCAGAGTAAGTACTCTGTGACAAGCTCTCCCTTTGTCTGGGTTTTCATTTGTTGAGGGAATAAAGGTAAAATTCTATTTATCTTTCAGTCTCAGGTGGAAAATAGGTTCCTTTCCTTTTCCTTGTTTGAGGGTGATTTTTTTATTTAAGAAAGGCCTTTGTTCCTCTCCTAAAATTCTGTATGGTTTTCAGGGACTAAAATTAAAAAATAATTGTTGCTACTGCACTGAAGGGTTTTTCCCCCTGAGTGTCCTAAAGACAGAAGACAAAATACAGCAATTCTTTCTGAAAAAAACAAGTGCCGACTCTCAGCAGAGCACGAACTAGGCTTCATCAATCAGGAGACTGCGAGCAACAGCATGAGGCTTACACAAACAATCACACATGCTTGCACGCATACTCTCTGCTTATCTCCTCACACTGAAAATTTGCTGTAAAAATTTTTGTATCATTCAGTTATCTGCTTGCTTTTTTACAGAACATTTCTGTACAGCCTGTAGTTCTACAGTACTTCTGTAAAAAAGACTCAATTTTGTGAGCTGTGAGTGTTTAAATTCATGCAAAATTTAACAAGAAAAGGTTTTTTTTTATGGTGATGAAGCCTCACTGGGGTTGCTCAACAGAGTGAAATGGGGACTTTGCCTCTGTCGTGCTATATTGTATTTACTTTAGAGTCATATGTAGGTGTGGCTATCAGGAAAAAAAAAGGGGAAATTATTGCAACATCTTTTTCCTTTTACAAAGTGCAATTAAGAGCAATGTTATTTGTAATTATTTTAGACTGAGATTTTTCAAAGCTGCTCAACATTAGCTTTGTATTTACCCTACAGCAGCTTTTTCTTCCCCTGAGAAATACAGCTGAATCTCAGTATAGCTATGGCAGTATAAAGTGATTAGAAAATCTCTGCAGCTGGTAGGAAAGGGAGCAGACACTCCCTAAAATCTCCCTTCTGTGGTTTTATTAATGGTCATGCTCAATAAATGACCTCATCACATAGTGCATATTGAAAGTGAGGGGGTTTACTGGGAACTAGAGGTGTTCCTAGTGGCCTATAGACAGTTTGGGGAGACAGTACTGATTTAAGCCCTTAGGATTCCTAAAATTGCATCAGGCACTGCTCTGTGCAATGGAACAGCCCACAGTCCGGGAGCAGAAAAGTAAGTTACATCTGTTACTCGTGGGCAAGTCAGTACTGTGTTTTCAAGAAGTGTTGCAGCAGCAGAGTTATACTAGTACTAAATCCTGAGCCTGCTCATCTGTGCAGAGGGGGTCTCAGCTGTGTCTGTCACGCTAAGGTAGGAGCCAGGCTTTTTCTGCACCCGCATTAGCTTCTCTCGGATCAGCTAGCAGTGTCTGGGATACCCGAGTGAGAGCTGCAGGGTGAGATCCAGTCATAGGTAAAGCAATGCTATTATTCGTGTTTTTAATGAGCTGCCTTATGATACCTCATGGTAAATACGATAAAAAGAGAAACGGCAACAAAGCATGGCTATAGCCAGTTCCCTGTAGTTCTGGTTTTCAAAACACTTGTATCATTTTTTTTTTTAAAAAAATGGGGGAGTGGTAGTGGCATTGAATGAGAGGGAGAGCTTAGCCTGAAGTATAGTTTCCTTTTGCCAAGAGCAAAGAAATTATAAAAACAAATTCTTGGCTGAAAACTTAAAAGGATAGGTTTGGAATGTTATCTTAAAGGACGTTACAAGCTTGGAGCTTCCAGTCATACCCTAGATAAAGCCCTTTGTTTATGCATTACCCCATTTCACGTACAATGGCTTCTATGGTAGAGGAGCTAGAAGTATGCATCCTGGGTTTGGGAGACATATAATTTAATTAGAGGTTTGCCTTTTTTCTTTCTATAATCTACTGATTTTATACATCACACACATGATCTACATTTTTGCAGCAAGTACTAATTCAACTGTTCAGACAAATTTCATATTGTAGTTGTAGGATTTATTACCTTTCAGGTGTAAATGCTGAGGAAGCCAAGAGCAGTAGAAATACACAGTGTTTACATCAATATGACCTGGAGCAGAATCCAGAAGAGAGTTTTTAGTAACACCTTTTGCCATCCACTTAAGACTTTGATTGTAGATTTTATCTATGAGTTTTGTTTTAAAGAAAGTGAGACTTTTAGAGTTGTCAGGATTAAAATTATGTTACCATTTTTATACTTTGAATTGTCTAAAGTGTGACATTTCCAGCAATATGCATACCTTCATGACTGAGAGAGATCACAGTTTGAATAGTATTTAGCATAACCAGTAGTTGAAAGACTCACCACCTTACAGCAAGTGCTGAACACACCTCTTTATTGTTGAAAACAAATCACAAAGGGCTAAATTTCAGGTTTGTGGGCTTAGATAATAAAAAGAGTTTCAGTTCAGTTCTGGCTTCCACTGAAGTTGATAGCAAAACTCCTGCTGACTATACTAGCAGCAGGATTTCACTCTATACAGCAAAGCGTGGGAGAGTTGTGGAAGATCTGTAAATGTTTTTGAAACTCAGTACTGACTTTGGTTCTCCTCGGTGCTAAGGAAATGCGTGGCATTTTCACTCCTTTTAATTCTGCCTGGTAATTTGCCATTACTTTTGCCTAACAGTGTCGGGGAACTACAGAACAGAAGGTGTGGTCTTTTTAAATAATCTTGTATTGTTTTTGTGGGATCCACTTGATGCTTGACACTTCAGCAGTAAAAGTGACTTGTGCTGACAGCTGGAGTAATTGCTGTGCATGGAATAAAACTGACTGTCTTTGTTTTCTTGCTCCAGTTCTGAAATTTAAGTGGATTCTTGCAGATCTAAGCTGAAATACATAGATAAATTTTTGCTGTATGCAATAAAAATGGTTTATATGTTTTCCTGGTGCTTAAATGTGCAGAAGACACATGTAACGATTATTGAAAGGTAAAAAAGAGAATGGGGCAGATTTGGAGGCAATACATTTTATTTTTATATCGTATTCTTTCTCGTTGTTTGTTTTTTTTAAGCTCTGCTAGTGCTTTTTCGAGCTCCCCTTGAAATTAATGAGGGCCAAACCAAGCTCAAAGAGACTTTTGTAGACATTAAAAAGATGAAACACCCGTTCCTTCGAAAGGTGACAGAGCTCTAACTTTAAAATGTGTCCTGCTAAAGGGAGTTAGGAGCCATCTGCTGGTGCTGCAGGTGGGTACCTGCTCTGAGTGGAGGTAGAGCTTTGAGCAAATGTTAGTAAGTGACGGTCCTGTCACGGCGTTTGTCGAAATTTCTGCTTGTTTCCATGTATGAACATTGTCACAAAATATGGCAAAGACATGAAGATGGCCAGATTTGTACTGAATGCCATTGGAGATAGGTAACGGATTGGGCGTTTTCACAATGGTCAACTACTTTCGAAACCAGCAAACCACGCATTTTGAAGGTCAGATAGAGGAAGGGATGACAGCACATTGTCTTGTGAATCTTCTTGTCTCACTGGTCAATTTTGTCATGTCATTACAAGATGGTTACTACAAAAGTTTTTCTTCTGTTTTTTGGCTTCTTTTTCAACAATGCTGTCTCGGAAGGTAATGGGAGGATCTGTTTTTAGTGTAGCATACTTGAGGAAGATAGAAATGCTATTTAAGCTTTCTGCAGTTTGGCAGTAAAACAAGTTTCAAGAATCTTTTGCACTAGTTTAGTTATTAGCTGTAGGATTAGTGGTATCCCTAACAATCACAGTGGGTAGCAGCTCAGGGGGAGTCAGAAGTTCCCTGGCATCCATCCCTTTGTTCACATTGGCATCAGCACAAGCAGGTTTCAGCCGAAGGTGGGAGCACTAGAAAAGCCAGCTCTCTGTGACTCTTTGGCAAGACAGAAGAATATACAGTAACATAAGGACTTTTTGGCTTA
>Ga0181612_101647_pt1 | contig 14109 bp, 18 predicted proteins | sample HoacroProtozoa21_FD_119630 | JGI IMG/M metagenome (GOLD analysis project Ga0181612, IMG submission 119630) | Hoatzin crop microbial communities from Cojedes, Venezuel. Combined Assembly of Gp0051906, Gp0051904, Gp0051908
CTGAGTTTCACTGCTGCTCTATGGTAGCTGTAGCATGCAGAACACTGCCAAAATTATCTCTAAAATGCAGCTGAACTTCCCTTTTGGTCTGGTGCTGTGGCCCTGGAGCAACACCAGATGCAAGCCCTTGCTGGAAGGGTCTGGACTGCTCTTGTGCTGGGTTGCCATGTACCTCCTTTTCCTTCTAGCAGCAGAGCCTGGAGCACAAGCCTGTTGTCATGTGTATCTTGACCAGCAGCAGGAAATGAGATCTCAGATTCTCTGATCAAGATAGCTCAGTGTGCAAACTTATGACCATGAATACAAAAGCAGTGGTGGTGAGGGCCAGGTGTTTGGATAAATATCCAAAAGGGCAGATGCCCGTTTGAGCGCTCTCCAGACAAGTGTGTGCTTCGGGAGCTGCTTGGGCAGTGCTCCTTTCCAATACTCAGATTAGAGAAGCTTATTTATGAGTTCAAGAGTCTTTCCACCACTTGGTGGTTTACTCTGTGTCCAAACTAGTATGCCCTGTAGACTTGAGTGTCTGGAGAGTTGGGTTTTGACTAAGACTGCTTAGACATAGCACCTCTCACAGGCTGTTTCTTGGCTCTTTCAGATCTTCCCTGATCCTTCAGACTTCGACCGTTACTGCAAGCTGAAGGATCGCCTGCCCTCAATCGTGGTGGAACCGACGGAGGGTGATGTGGAGAGTGGTGAGCTGAGATGGCCACCGGAAGAGTTCCTCGTGCAGGAGGAGGAGGAGGAAGAAGAGGAAGAAAACTGTGAAGATGTAAAGAAGGACAACAAGGAGCAATAAATGGCATCTGAGGAAAGGCAAGGGACTGCACCCTTCTGAAGGAAGAGCCACACTTCTTTTGAAAGTCTTTTTAAAGAAAAAGACAAGTTCAATTTTGCACCTGCAAGATCTTAGTTTTTTTGTATTCTCTGTGTCGAGAACTGAAGCCCTCGGTGTCACCAGACCTCCTGAGGAAGGAAGGAAGTAACGCAGAGAAATGTTTGCTGTTCTCGAGATTGCTATCTATATTTTTCCGAGGCAGAGGCAGCAGTGAAATTCCAAGCACATGGCAGAGGGTGACCATGCGAGGACCGCTGGAGGGGGGAGCTCGGGGAGGGGGAGGAAAGTCAGAGCCTGCAGCATTTGGCTGGGAGCTGCCTCCAGCTAAAAGCATGAGAACAGAGCTGTCATCTCTCAGATTTGCCTTTCCTACAGCTTCCATTTTGTGTGTCGGGGGGTGGAAGGGTGTCTGTAGCGAAGCATGGCTACTGGCGAGGGGTCTGTAGCTCTCCCCAGTTTGGCACCTCCTAGGGTAATGTGAGCATCCGTAGGAGTAGTTGGGTTTCTTGCTCTTGCTGTCGAGCCTGTTTTCCAGCCACTTTTCCCAAAGCCGTTTTCCCCTCCTCTGTTTGCCTTTAGACTCTTCAGTGCTGAACAGCTGTATTTGCAGGATAATGTTAGACTGCTGCTTGTCATCTCTACTGCGAGGCCCTAGTTCATCTTGCAGGTGGTTAGCGTGAGGTAATGTGCATCGGATGTAAAGATGCTTCTGTCTGCAGCAAGAGCTCACGTAGGTTTGAACACCTCGGATTTTTCTCTCCTATTTGCTGAGGCTGCTGTGGTTGGTCTCGTTTTGTACAGTGCCCAAAGCTGGAGGGTGGGGATTAGGCCTCCTTACCTTGTTGTCCTTGAGGCTGTTAGGGTTTCCTGTTTCCAACTTGCTGGTCAATGGCCTCGTGAGGGCTGGTGTGGGGGATGTCCTCCAGCCTTGCACTGCAGGGCCTCCTCAGTGCAGGACAGGCTGGTAGGGGTGTGCATGGTGGGTTGTACTGCTAGACCTGGAGGTAATCCGAAGACGAAACACCAGATCTAGTGTGGATCACCAGCAGGAGAGGGGAGGGGGGGTTTGCAGGACAGGGGGGCTCTGTTGGGAGAGAATTAGCCTGGGTGTCCTCAGACAAGATGTGTTCCTGCCATGTAGCATGGGTGAAACATTCATAGGTGTTTAACAAACCGCGGACTGGCTTGAAAAGTCTCTTCACCATATCCTGCTCTAAGGAGAAGTAATCTGTCTCCAAGGAGGACGCCAGTCTGCTGCCAGACAGGGTAACCCACTGCTTTCCTGGAAAGTGATGATCTCGCAGCTTTGGGGACCAGCTTGGGAGCCAGTTGGGTCTTGGGATAGGGTGAGAAGAGTTACCATCTAAACCAAATCTGGGGTCATGGGAGAGAAAAAGAAATGTCAAGGCCTTAACCAAACTTTCATAATAATCCCAATGCCACCCCCCTTTGCTTATAACTGGTTCCATTTTTAAAATATATTTGGACATGTGTGTATTTGTATTTTTAATACCTCATGAGTAGTTTAATGCTGGTGGGGGTTGGGAACTGCTTTTAACATATTGGCAGGATTGTTTTAGTCTTGTCTTGCTTGTGTTTAAACATAATGGCAATAATTTATCAGCTCTGCATAACTGTTTCAGACAAATAGGAGTTTGGAGATGAGTTAGCACAAAGCAGGAGAAACTCAGTGTTCCTACACTGCGACTGGTCTCTGGTCCAGCAGCGCAGACCTGGTTATACATGCTCCCTGCCTGTCTTGGTGGACAGTTGATCACCAAACAGTCATGATGTGGTGATACCATTTTCTCTAGCGATGGATTCAGCTGTTGTATCTGTAACACTTGTTCTAGTCTTGCTGTCTTACTGGAATGAGCTTGTATACCTGCATACCAGCCAGTTGTCTTATTCCTAAGTGTTACTCTATTGGTCTCTACTGTCTGTACCACCAAGTCAAAGCTGTATATCAAAAATACTATCATGTGGGCAGCAATGAGATGTCAATCCTTGGACTTCAGACCTGCTGTCTGCCCTAAAGACTTGCGTATTTCTGTCTGCATCCTTTTTTTGGAAGTATTGTGTATATTTCTATTTGTTGTTGAACGTATCTAAAGAACAAAGCACTCCAGTAAAACTCCTCCTGTTGTATGATATACATTCTATATTTCTGTAATTCTTTTTTGAGCCTCAGGGAGAAGCTAGCATTTTTTTCAAACTACATTTTTGTCACTGTGACAGTTGTAAATAAAGTTTGAAAATGCTTTCCAAACATACTGACTTTGTTCTTGCTGCCAAAGCGGGTTGGATGGTCAACCTTCCAGATAATGGCCAGTCATTGTGTTTCAGTCTGAGGTGTGCTGACTTGCAGGGCTAATGCAGATATCTGAAGAGAGTCATGTCCATCAGCTGAGGCTGTTCTGTGAACCTGCAGATACCTGTGCTTCATGTGTGGGGCTGACTTCAGAGCATGCCCTATGGGACTGTAAGCCTGACTTAGTGAGGGGTAGCATCTTTGCCATCTTCCTACAGTTGCTTATTGCTGTGTCAAAGGCTACAGCCTGAAAGGTGCTCCAACTTATGTGGGCCTGAAAAAATCTGTATTTATATCTATAATTACTTATCTGTAATCTATTTCTAACCCCTTACCTAAAGTTACAGAGCATGAAGTCATGGCGAGCGGAGGCTGTTCTTAGTTGCTCTTAGTACAAATGCAGTACCTGTGCATGTTCTCAGTGTTCACCATGCCCTGAGTAGCAAGTGTGAAGACAGGTCTTGCCGTGCTTTGTGCTGTTAGGGTCTCAGCCAAGCTACCTGGGGTTGCCTGCTTTGGCTGTTTTGGGTTTAGAGGTCAGCTCTTCTTAGGTAGCCAGTTGTGCCTTGCCACACACCAATGGCTGTGTGCTACAGCTTGCAGGTCAGAGGGGGAGATGCTGTTTCTAAGTGTGATTCTGAACTTGTTTGGTACCAAGGCAGTGTTTGTATAGAAATCTGACTATGCCAGGATTCAGTAAATCAAATTGTGTGCTTAATGGGATTAAATTTTCCACTAAAATAATGTGGTAAGAAGCAAATGCACTGGAGTACCCCTATCTTTCAGATACATGGAGAGAAGTTCCTGTGATTTGGCATGTAAGAGACTCTAATCTTACCTGTGCAAACAAGCTGGGCTGAGGCTAGAGTGTTATGTTTACATGAGGTTGGTTTAAATACACCAGCTAATGACCCCCAGATGAGGGTAATGCTCAACATGAGCCCCACAGTTCAAAGATGAAATGTAATGTGCTCAGCCCTCACGGATGCTGTATGCTGCAGAAACATAAATGCAATGTTGAGGCTTGCCTCCCTTATTCTTCGGTCAGCCCCTAGCCAAGGTGCTTTCTTCCCCTGCTTGAGCATGGAGTTGTGTTCCTTCTAGAAGAAGCTGCAGCACTTCCAAGATGAAGTGCCAGTCTGAAATGATGGGAGATGTTTAGGCTGGCCCTGGAACATTTATGATTAAAATACAGTGCTGGTTAGGGAAACTGCAAATGAATTGAATTTGTCTGCTACGTCCATGTGCTTCCCATGAACAGGTTTTTCAGGCTCATGTCAGAATGAAGCCATGCATTTTGGTTCCTTATGCATCATGCTATTTTTGGACCAGACCAGAAGGGCTGGCCTCTGAGTGGGGCTCACTCTGCTTGGGGGACTGTTTTGGATTGGTCTGGAATGGTGTTGGCAGGGGAGTGGTGGTGCAATGGGGACTCTTCCCTGGTCCTTGCCTCTAGCTGGTATGGTCAAACTGGAGCTTGTATCACCAAATGAAAATGGGTTTGCAGCTGGATGGGTGACCCTGTGTCATCCCAAGAACTTAATGAGTAGCAGAAGGAACTTTCTTTGTACACAGAGCAGTGTTTCTTCTGGTTCTCATTTAAACTTCAGGCATTTGTCTTCCTCAAAGCTTTGCCCTGTGGTTGCAACTGATGACACAGCAACCTGTGCACTGTTGCTCCGCTTAGTTCAGCCTGTGTTCACTCTCCCAAATACTTGGTTTGTTGTTTTTGGTGTGTATCCACTTCTGTTCAGCTTCACCAAAGCACATAGTCACCTGAAACACACTGAGCAGATGGACTTTCGGCATCTGGCTTTTTCTATGCTTGAGTGTAGCCAGGCAAAATTGTTGCTCTACAGGAGTGCAAAGGTAATTCACCATCAGTACTGCACATGAGGAGCAGCCGCCTGGACATGAGCCCCCTTACTGCATGTCAAAGTCCTGCTCTGCTGTAGCCACACTCCTCCTTAGCATTGCAAGCAACAGAACAGCATTGCCTTCCAGCTGCTGGGTCAGGATAACCTGGGCTGCCTCCTTCACACTTTAGATCCTGTAGGAACTTCCCAGCAGCTGAGGACATGGAGTTTCATCCCTGTGATGTTACCCTGCTTTGTGATGCCTTGAAGTACAATAAAAACCAAAACAAAATCCCCTAGTCACCTGGAGGAAAACAAGGGATGTGAGGAGCAACAGCCTGTAATGCATGTGCTGCGAGCTTTCCAAAAGCAATACTGGGCAGCCAGCATCTCTGTATAAACAAGAGAAATTACTATCCATAAATCCTTGCTTGAGGAGAAAAGTTCTGGGCATTTCATGGTTCAAATGATGCCTTTTTGCTTATGTTGGGGCAGAAGAGGAACAGTTTTTGGAAAATAAAGAGGTGGGCCTGGATCCGAGAGAAGCATCGCAGAGTTTGATTATGCACCCGTCTGATGCCCCTGCAGTCGGCGTCATCTGTGTAAATGCATCTGTGCTTCCAGGAGCACGGTGAGAGCGTGTGTCCACCCATCCTGCTGCAAGGTCATTGCTTGCTGTGTTTCAGGGTCTTCTGGTAGAAAGCTGGGATTACAGGGTAGGGGCGAGTGGGTACCGCCGTGACCCATTTAGGGTTTCTTTGCCTGGGAACGTTTGGGCAGGGGTGAAATGTGCTGGGGCTCCCCGCGGCAGAAGGGCTGCCTGTGAAGGTGTGGGGCATCCCTTGAGCCGCAGCTCTGCCCGGGCCCTGCCAGAGGCCAGCTGTGCTGATAGCACAGCAGCATCGGCTTTTCAGCCTCTCTGGTTAAAAAGGTGTCTCTTTTCTACAGCTACAGCTATCATCCAGCTTCAGCAAGAGCTGTGCAAGCCCGGCTGGAGAGCAGCTCTGCTGAAGTAAGCTCAAACTGATCACAGCAAAAATGAAAGCTTGTGAACACTGTTTTTAGGAGGAGGAGGGAAGAGGTTTCAGGCCCAACACCTAGGGAGGAACTGAGTTCAGAGAAACCTGTGAACAGCGTGAGCTTTGCCCGGGAAACGCCTAGGACTGGTGGTAGCACCATGGGTGAATGTGGTGATGAGCAGAGCTGGAGAAAATGAGAGTCACTGCAAAGCAAGGAAGGGCACCGTGGGTGGCTGCTAGCTAGGGGCAGGAAGGGGAGGAGGATGGGGATGGGGTTGTAACATGCGATAGCAGGGGGCTGAGCTGCTGGAGCTCCTTTGTGGCCCTGTAGCTTCATGCCTGAAGGGCTGCATCTGCAGCCAGGACGTACCCCGGGGCGCCCGCACCCCTCCACAACTCCTAACATTCACTCAGTGGAAATTCACATGGAGAAAGGGGCGAGTGGGGCTCGGCTTTGTCATGCTGTGCTGACAGCCACAGCATGAGCTGAAAGCCTGGGGTAGCTGCTTGTAATACCCCAGTGCAGTTTGGCTGCCAGAACTGGAGACAGACCAGCAGGGGAAGAGCTTGAGAGCATGAAATTTTCTTCAAGTACGAGCCATAACCCTTGCTAGTGGAACTCTTATCAACAGAAATTACTTTGGTGGGACTGAAGCACTGGTAAATCCACTGATGAGGCTCTAGTACCACCCCAGGAGACGTGGGGCAGCACTGCTTGGGGCAGATGGGAAGCCCGGGACATGAACTGATCTCCACGGTGTAGGAAGCCCAGGAGATGAACTGGTCTCCACGGTGTAGAGCAGAGCACCAGCCTTTGTCTTCTGGTCCCACCTTCCCCATGATGACTCTAGAAGGGGAAGAAGTGGGCTCCAGGCAAGAAAAATTTTGTTGTTCTTGTTCTTGTTGTTTTAAATCAGACTTTATCCTGTCAGTGACGAGCTTTTTCCCTCAGCCCAAGTTATCAGCCCTGAGAGAGTTGTTTTGTGCTTTTTTCCACACTAAAACAAAAAAAGACAGCCCCATACTTGGGGTCAGAGACCTGTACTTCAGCCACCAAAGACGGCAAAGGTAGACCAAGAAGAAGGAGAAGACAACAGTGGCCGGTGGGCCAAGCAAGCAGAGCCTGAAAGGGTGAAACTTTGCCCATCGCAACAGGCAGCATTCACAGCTAAGACATAACAAACTCAAACACACTATTTTGAGAGCCCTGAGGGGTGGGAAGACGGAGCAGGGAGGGAAGCCGCAAAGGAAACATGCATTGAGCACTTGCTCACTGCCAGAGCTGTAACCACACAGGGTTACCGTAGCAGCGACCATCAACTTCATCTGATAAAAATAAGCAAGGAAGTCAAGTGTACGAGAGGCAGAGGATGTCAGAAGCCAAGCATGAAAATGTCACAGCAGCTTTGCTTTTATTTTCAATACTTCCTTCTTTATTCTGCCCTCAGCCAGCTCAGGAGCCCAGGTATTTCCTGCTCCCTCGGTTCCAGAGCATGTCCTGCCACTAAGCACCTCTTTCCAAAAGATCCCCCCAGCCCTGGTACCTTCACAGCTGCACACTGGTGCGCACAGTGCCCGGCCATACCTGCTGGGAGCCACATGCACACAGCCTACAGCTCTGCTGCAAGCTGCAGAGCAGCAGCCAGTGCCTCAGCCAGCTGCAGCGAGGCAGCTCCCTGGCTCCTCCCGGGTTGCATTGGCCGATGGCCTTTGGCTCTGGCCTGAAAAGGTGAGGATCAATACAAACCACATGGGAATAAAATCCCAGAGTGGTCACCACCGCGTAACAGACCGCTCCAGCTATGCTCCATGCTGGGGGCAGCTCAGCTGGGGTGAGGAGATGACTTGCTCCAGCTGTGCCGGGGGAGGAAGAGAGGGCGGCTGTATTACAGGGGTTTTAAACTGTTCCTCACAGGATCTCTGCGTTCAGGAGCATGAGCTGGGCGGGTTACAGTCAGCTCAACAAATATTTGTCAAGCGCAAGCCTTCCTGAGCGCTGTTTGACAACTCTTTTCCACTGTGGTTGTTGCCAGCGCTGTGGCTGTCATCTGCTTTGGGTGCTGCCTGCGGGGGTGCAGACTGACCCCTGCTTCAACGAGAGCGATGGCGGGATTTCCCCTGGTTAAAATGGCGCCCGTCTGGTGGCTGGGGTCACAACACCCTTGCACCCCATGGGTTGGAGGTCATCTGGTTGAAGCTGGGTGGCCGAGCAAGCTGCAAATTTGGAGCTGCTTGCCATGCAGCCTTGCAAACGGCCTTGGGTGTGCTGAGAGGGCTGTGCATGTGTGTGCATGAGTGTGCATGTATGTGCATGTGGGATTTGCCTCTCAGCCCCCCGTCCTCCCCTGCTCCAGCACTGCAGCTTGCTTTACCTTCCACACAGCCTTTGAAGTAGCTGGCGCATTCTGACATGTGGTAATGCTCCAGCTGATGGGATCTGGGATACCCTTGCAAGAGGGGGAGGCAGAAGGGGCTTTAGAGCAGGGTCTCATGCGTAAACTTGGTCTGATGATGGAACTGAGTGGAGGCTTTGCAGGAGCTTGTCAGTCTCCACCAGGCTCAGCTGATCCATGCTGGGGTTATTATCCCCTGCGCCTGAGGACAAAGCCACTTTGTAGTGTTCAATCTCATGACCTGTCTACCCATGGGACCTTCAGCTGAGCTCAAATGGGATTTGCCAAAATCCCCAGGGCTCGGATGCCAGTTGCTGGCTGGGTCTGCTGTGGGTGCCTGTGTGCAGTAGAGGGGAGAGCCTGTGGGTGTTTGTATGGGGCAGACGAGAGCTCTGCTGCATGCCACCGCGCACCCCTCCGGTGCTCCCAGACAGATACATGGGCTGTCCTGGCCTGTTCCAGGGCCCTTCTGAACTGCGTGGTAGGTGCTTACTGCAGCGTGTTTCAGAGACCTCATCCTGCCCGTGGGCTCCTCTCCACGCAGCATCCTTTCTATTTTATCCCGATAGCAGCCAAAGATGTTTCTCCAGGGCTTCTTTCTATCTCTGCCCTGCTTAATCTGAGCAGCTAAATCTCTGTAATTATTACTGACCTTCATAAAATATGTTTGGCCACAGTTTGCATGGAGTACAACTCCATTACATTAACTCAGTGAGTATTTGGTGCTTTATAGGGACTTGCCATCAGTGACTCTCCATACCTTTCTCTTCCAACAAACCTTAGACATTTGTCTACAGGGGAGGTTCCTGGTGTGATGAAACAGCAGTCAGTTTGGAGAACACTGGCTCAGAAGAAATCTCCAGCGCCACTGCTGTTGGGAGAGATGGTTTATTTGACTGAGTTTCACCCAGGGAGCCAGCAAAAAGCTCCCAGTTGCAGATCCTGTGATGCTACCTTCCCACACTGGCACTGGCCTAATCACGCTGAACTGCCACTCTCTTAATTAAAACTTCGGTGTCTAGCCTGAGATAATTGTTTAGTCTCCTCCAGTACTCCATGGAAGGAGATGAACACCTCCAAAAGGTGATTCATTTGAACAGTCTATCTGGAAAGAATGACTTCTTGGAGGTCCTCCGGCTCTCACTAGCAAGAAAATGTAGATAACCATGTAGTTTTCATGACTGACTCTTGGGTAACTGAAGCTAGATGAGCTTAACCTCACCCCTAGTTTCTTTTGTGCTTTTGCTTTGTTGAGTTTGCACCTTCACGTGTCAATACCTCCCACTTGTTTGGCATAAAAAGGTCTATACATCCATGGCCAGCCATTCTGCATGAGCACAGTGGACTGGTTCCGCTGTAAGATTCACATTCTTCGACTGCCACCAAAAAACCCCAAACTGGGAGGGCGTCGGTGACATACAGTGACACAACCAAGTGAAAAAAAAACCAGTGGTGAATGGGAGGAATGAGGAAAACATGGCAAGACTGTGCAGTGAAGACCGTCGAGGTGGAAGGAGAAGTTTCAGGGGCAAAGCACGTTCAGCTTGTGCCACCTGCACGCCTCTTGTGCTGTCTTAACTTGAGGGAGGAGGGGAGGAAGGAAGGCAGAGCCATCCTCTGCCTCCCAGCCAGGTCCAGTTCAGGGACGTGTTCATTCCCACTCACAACTGCCCAGCCCATGGACATCCCATCGACTTGGGTCATGCTGAAAATCAGACGTGCGCTGGAGATGCTGCCTGATGTAGGTGAGAGCTTTCCAGAAGTGTGGCCATATAGCACAGGGCTCCCTTTAGCCTGGAAAAAGTCATTTAAATGGCATCAGTCGCCCTTGGGGGGGAAATTACTTCAAATTGTTAAAAAAAGGGGTTGTAAACTCATTTTCTGAACTGTCTGAACCCAAAGTTAGCTAGAGAGGTTCAAAAATCCTTGAACTTCATGAGTCTCATCTTGCTTGAGCTGAGGAGAGCAGTTAGACCAAGAAGGTTAAATATGCTGACAAACTTTTGGCTCCAGCACAGCTGGAGTGCCTCATTGTGTTTGCTCCCTCGCTCCCACATGTGTGGTTTCCCTCCCAGAGAAACCTCTGGCTGTAGGAGGGTCTTGGTATCTTTTTGTGTGCACTGGAGCTTCACCATAACAAATGGCAGACAAGCACAATCTGCTTACCAGGAATCACCTGAATTGTTCAGGAAAACTTGTTCTTTCCACTCTAATTTTTTCATACTAATATGCTGCAGACTCAAGTGTTTCTGTGGAGCATTTTTCTGCTCCAGCACATGCCAGTCCCAATACTGTCAGCAGCGGCTCACCCGCGCAGGTTGGCTGGACTGGACTCTTCCCACAAATTTCAAGGGGATGCTGGTCTTTCCACCCCTGTTGTTGTGGTCTTGCAACCAGTCTGTCCCACCAGGGAAGAAAATAAGCGGACTACCAGTGTGCTAGAGGAAACAGCAGCTTCCCCTCTCCCCTCACGAAACACAGGCTCTGTGACACCATTTGAAATGGTTTGTAGGCTGCACAGCCATGAGTGGTGGTAAGTAACACATTGCTATTTGCCCTTCATCTGGCTGCAGATGCAGCGGTACGTGGTGATGTACAGGTCGTAAACCGCTTTGTGAGCTGAGCAGATGAAAGCCACCGTAAAAGCATGGTAGAAGTATCGTTAGCAGGGACAGTATTTTCACTTTGTGTCTGTCAAAGCCCGCCTAGCTGTAACTGGAAAGAGAAGTGAGAAAATGATGCCTCTAAAGTTTTATTTCATGTCTTGCCTACTATTTACCACACTATATAAAGACCCAGTCTGGAGCTACTTCAGCGTTCAAGTGCTTAAAACAAAGATGTGTGGAAGGACTTGCAAGTTTAGGACCTCTTTTCCTCACTTGGCTGCCTCAATCCCCCGGACAAAAGCAAGCCTTGGGAAATGACTGCCAAAACTTTGCCTGTGACCAAAACGCAGTGGAGGACTGCCGGGAGGACAGGTTACCGACGGAGCTGATAACAAGCTGACTTTGCTAATTACTGTTTTTAAAGTCCAAAGTCATTGGAAAAAATGAGTAAAGTTACATTTCGCACACCGATGACGAGAAGAAAGCGCACTGGAATGTCTGAGTCACTGCTCTGAGCACTCCTAATTATACAGAGATATAGATTTCATATGCTGCGTTACATATTAGAAATGTGAGGAGACGCTTGGAAGAAGCCTGGTGGCTGTCATTATGCGTGCTGTTTACCAGAAGATTTGAAGCTGGGTGAGATGACCCGGTGGGCTGCAGTTAGAGAGGGGGTTTTTTGGCTGGTTTTTTTGTTTAGTTTTTGTTGGGGGTTTTTTTGGTAGGTGATTTTATTTGCTTTACAGCAACTAGAACAAAGTCTGAAACAAGCAAACTGAAATAGTAGGTAATGATTTTCTGATGCATGGCACAGCACACGCAGGAGCACATCTCACCCACCCAGCTGCTTCACGCATGTGTGCTTCATGCGAGCACACACTCGCACGCGATGTGCCTTCTACCCTGTGTCGGTACGGTGCCTGGCTCGAAACCTGCCATGGTGCTTGGTCCCTCGGGAGTTGCTCTGACACAGATAAGACTTTTGCTCTGTGTGTGTGCCAGCCCCTTGCTGGCAGTGGAAGTGGTGCATTGAAACCAACCGCTGGTCCAGGCTGAGCTGGAGCATCAGCATCCAAACTTCCCGGACTGAATTAAGGCAATCATGCAAGTCGGGGCACAGCTGGTTGCTGCTGACAGTGAGCACGTTCCTCTGCCTCGGCGAGGGGTGGTGGACCCAGGGAGGTCTGGCCCACGTCCCAGTGCATCTGGGTGGCTCATGTCAGAGGTACGGCCACCTCTGCAAGAGGTTACTTCTCTCGTAGGCCCTGGATGGTATCTGCCAGCCCTGGGCAAGTGCCTCAGGCACCCAAAGATGTCTCAGAAGGCGGTAGGTACCTACGCACGGGCTCCTGCATACCTCCTTGGCCATCACCTGGGCTTCCTGGACAATCCCAGGCAACAAGCATCTGGGGTCTGCTATGAGCCAAGTTTCCCACAGGGCAGGAGGACCAGGAGCTGGAGAGCCAGCACCAGTCTGCACTGAGAGATGCAAAGATGCCCTTTCGCCGAGTCACCTCCCGGGATGCTGGTCCCGAGGCTGTGGACAGAGTTCAATACCAAAGGCAGTGCCAGCCCCCATAATTGGGCACGCTGATAGTACTTTTCCTGGATTACCTTTGCACCCATGTGACTGAGCTTTCCCAACAAAGCATGCGAGCAATTAAGGAGCTGGGGCCTCATTAAAAAAGCAACCACACAACAGGGCTTGTGACAGGTAGCTGGTGTCTCCAGCACAATTACCCAGTAAGCATAAGACTTTGGAAAAATCCAGCGCGGAAAGGGTTAGGAGCTTAGTTGTGTAATTCCTTTAATAAATTGTTTTGTCATAAGCCATATCATAAACAGGCAGGAGCAAAGGCAGGAGGATGGGAAGGAGGAGGAGGAGGAAGAGAAGGAGGAGGAGGAGGAAGGAAGGCTCCTTATAGTCTCCGCAGGCTGAGGAGGCTGTAGTTCATTCACTGCGTGGTGACTAACATCGTTATCTATTTTTTTCCACCTTGAAGCGGTAATGTTTCATCAGCAGTTTGGCCTCTTCATCCTTTTGATTAAAACATGCCTGTTCACCTTTTCCTTCGCAACTCCTATCACTCCCCTCCCTTGAGACGGGAGGGATGAGCAGGGCAGCTCCCGGGCTCCCCACAGGCGAGGATGTGCAGCCCCACGCAGCAGGCTGGGGGCAAGGGGAGGTGCGTCCATCTGGGAGGAAAAAGGGCAGTTTTGGATCCCAGGTTTGTATCCTTTCCAGCAGAGCTGGCAGTGTCTGCAGCAAAGATGTCAACCCCGCCTGCTCCATTGCCACCAAAATTTCCCCAGCCCACAAGCAGATGGGTCAAGAGAAGCCGACACTGCATTACAGTGAGGCTTTGAGGTTTTTTATAACATAGCCTCCCATGAAAATAACGCCTGTTGGATGGAATGGCTTTCTGCTGGCCCAGACTCCCAGGAAACACAGTGACGGGGACCCCGTGCCTCCCCAGGTTCCAGGACAGAGGGCGGCTGATGGCCTGAGCCGCTAATTGCTGCGGTGAGCTGAAGAAACAGGCAATTAGTCACTTGTGTGCTGGCCAAGGCCCATCGAACATGTTAGGTAAGCTAGTGTCCCAGCGTGCTTGGCTTAGTCCCCCGGGCCTGGCTTTCCACCGTGCCAGGGTTTTTTTTTTTTAGAGTGTTCATATTTTCCATGCTATGGCAGAGATGGTGTCTGCTTATCAGTGGCCACTGTCACTCCAAGAGGGAGAGACACGCTCAGGCATGGGTACCAGCAGGAGGGCTGGAGGTGCCTTGGCTGCACTTGTGCTTTCCAACAAAGTCCTAGGAAAGCAAGGGGTGGAGGGGGCAGCATCACCCGGCAGCGACTGTGCGTGCAGGGAAGTGCACATACGCGTAGGAGCACACGTGTATGTGCGGATGTTCAGCTAGCTCGTTGCAAGACAAGGTTTTCCCTGTGGTACACAGTGCTGGGAAGGTGCGTGAGCATGTGTCGGGGGAGTACTCTGTCCAGTTCTGGGCTCCCCAGTTCAAGAAAGATGAGGAGCTACTGGAGAGAGTCCAGCGGAGGGCTACAAGGATGGTGAGGGGACTGGAAC
>Ga0181612_136462_pt1 | contig 14108 bp, 16 predicted proteins | sample HoacroProtozoa21_FD_119630 | JGI IMG/M metagenome (GOLD analysis project Ga0181612, IMG submission 119630) | Hoatzin crop microbial communities from Cojedes, Venezuel. Combined Assembly of Gp0051906, Gp0051904, Gp0051908
AGCCAAGTTCAGGGAGTCAGGCGATGGGATTAAGAAGTCAGCCACACATGCTGTCCACCGGGTAAGATTAGTCCCTGCTAAAGCATTTCTCAATCCTAGGAGCAACTGAGATAATCTAAGCACAGATTAACCAGGTCCAGCTGGAGTTAAGCTCCCTGCTCCCTGTTTATTTCTGTCAGGAAGAGACTACTACTGCTCTGCTCCCTCATGAGACCTTCGCAGACCAGACCTTGCTCAGGAGAATGGGATGCAGAGACTCAGTGTAGTAGATTTGCCTTGCAACAGAGGTCCAAAATCCCAAGTTTTGTGATATAAGGTGGCATTTTATTGCCAAAGCCCCATGTCTCAGGTTTCTCTGATTGCATAATAAACCATCTTGTCACTTCCAGAAAAAAAAAAAAAAAAACCAAAAAAAAACCCACAAAAACATTTTTTGCCTTCAAAATGCAGATAAAACAGTGTCAACGTAAAACTGTCTTCAAGAAAGCCCTTCCCTAGGCCTTTTCTGTGGGGTAAATCAGTGAGTAGCTTAGGGAACGATCTCCATCAGCCTTCCATGCAGCAATATTTGAAAAGCTACAGGGCTTGGGGACTTCATTTCATGTGTCTCCTTTTTGCTTTCTCAGTGGAAGGCTCGCGTGTGGCTGGGACTGGACATGGGAGCTGCTGCCACGTCTGGGTTTCTTTCAGTGAAAGTATCAGTGAAGGCTCGTTGGGTTTGTAAAGCTTTGAGAATGTTCCTATTATTCTTAGATAATACAAAAGCTTGTTTTTCAAAATAAATCTTTGCCAAAATATCATTGTCTACCTTTAAGTAAGAAAGGAAAGTAAGAGCATAGGGAATGTTAAAAGTTTAAACTGGTATTCCCAGACCCTTAAAATAGGTCTGCTTCTTTTCTCTTTTTTTAAGAAGAAACACCTAATTTTCAGTCTCTCAAACATTTCTGGATCATTTTAAGGTAGCAAGAGCACCATGGCAATGACTCACATTACTGCATTTCGATACATCCCTTTGTCATCTCCAATACAAGGTGCTTTGCCTTTTGGCTGAAATTTAACTTTCTCACAGGCACACGTACACATGCATATATATCTGTGTCTCCGCACAGAAATCATATACTGTGAGAAAAAGCTGGGTGCGGGATTTTCTTGGAGCTGGTGGCTCCGGCGTGCTGTGTTGGGGGCCGGAGGGAGCTGCTGCCAGCCCCAGGTAGCCAAACGGGCCGTGGCGGGGCTGGCACCGGGTGCCGGGAGCGTGCCTTGGATGCTGCGGGATGCCCCCTCTCACCTCACCACCTATGGGGCTGCTCTGCAGGAAACCATCTGCTCTCAGAGGGGATTCCCCTGGGACAGACGGGGCAGCTGGGTCCTCTCTTCGCAGGAGATAGGGTAGGCAGGAGCGGGCGCTGAGCGTCCCCGGGGGGTACCCATGCACCTCATGTCCAACCTGACAGGAGACTCAGCCTCCCCCACTGCCATGATCTCCTGCTGCTGCCAGCCTTCCAGGCTTGTTTTATTGCTTCAGTCTTCACTTCTCACAGCAACAGGCCGGTTGGGTGAGTGGGCACCTCACTGTTTAATGAAGAGCGGCTTCTCCATGTTGCATCCCGGAAACTTCCGCGTAGGTTTATAAACAGGGACAGGTTAAAGGGATTGATTTATTTTTCCCTACAAAGGCCACCACACCGCTAGACTGCAAGATGATTGACCAAATGACCTTTTTTCCATTTACTGCCCTTCCCAGAAACCTGCCGTACCCGTGCGCTGCAAACATCTCCGACAGGATCAAACAGCCATGCGACGCACGCGGTGCAGACACTGCACACCTCAAATTTGTGATGCCTTTAGCCAGCCCTCTTAAGTGAAGGGCTGGAATTAGTCACACGCTGTCACCACAGTTTTTTGTAGCGGTGGGAGCCTCTTGTTCGCCAGCAAACCTCCGCAGCATCACGACCACGGAGCTGCCGATCCCGTGGCGGCTACAGCGAGGAGGATTGCTGCCGCCTCATCATCCTCCTGCTATCTGGCTTCCTTTGGGTGCAATCTTCCCTTCCCCAGTCTCCAGCGGGATGAAGCAGAGGGCATCTAATCCAGGGAAAAAACCCCACGACTCTCCCAGGTGGTGCCTCTCTCCTCTTGGGGAGCGCAGTGCCATGGAGCATGGTTATTAACCAGAGAGTCCTGAAGGACACTTTAAAATAAATTAAGAGGGCTGTTCCGCTCCTGCAGCTGATTACAGGCATGCCTGTTTCTTTCTTTTTTTTTCCAGAGAGTGGAAAAGAACACTTGGAAAAAATTTTCTAATTTTCCCTTCTTGCCAAATCAGGCCTCTGTGTAATAACAAAACCACAGTGCTCGCCGCTCGCTGCTCTCTTTGGGACACCCGGGCTAAGCGAAAGTGCGTAAATCTGCAGGAGGCCCGGGGCCAGAGCGCAGCTGTCCTGACATGCTATCCGCCCCCCGCCTCCCCGCTACGGCTTTAGCATCCGAAAGGCAGGAGGCGTGCAGATCTGGAGGTAAGCCCTGGCGGGAAGGAAAGCAGCACCAAGTCCTGCGGGTCACCAGTTAAGCATTTCAGCCCAGAGCAGATCTCTCGTAAGCCACTTTTTGGAGATAAGCTTATCTAGACCCGACAGCTGAATTTAACCCTGAACTTTTGATCTTGATTTTTAGCCTTGGCGAGCCTATACGGTTCCTTGGAATTCTACACACTAGATTTCAGCTCCCCCGACGCAACGTCTCCCTTAAAAGGGACCCGCGTGGCTGTGCATGACAGCATCGTCCAGCAATGCCCCGGTTTCGAAGCCAGCCCTGCGAGCGAGACAGGCCCCGGGCCGGGGAAAGCCTTCGGTGACCAACAGTGGGGCTCCCGCCGTGGAGCAGCCCAGGTTTTACACTTCCCGCGACAAGACGTTTGCAGGTAATATTGCACGGAAGTGGATCATAACCCCGGCACTTTGCTACGCGGGCTTTTGGAAATTTGTTTTCAGTGGAGAGAAGCAGCTAGAAACGCCCCCTCTCGCTGCATGAAAGATGCACTTGGTAATAGTCTTTCTAGCTGGACAAGCTGACTGTGTCGGGGCTGTCAGTGCCATGACGGACTAGCCAGGAAGGGGCTTGCTAATCAGTTTTCCCAGCATCAAATCAGCATCTGCTATATACGATCAAGGAAATCGAGGAATCTCAATGTTTTTGCAATATTGCTTAGTTGGCCATGAAATATGGGTGGTTCTGAGAGGAACGGCTTATTTCTCCCTCACGAAGATAAAGCAACTTTGGCTAACGATGAAGCATCGCTGCACGATGAAGCCAGCTAACAGTGGCGCTCTGGTGAGGGCAGACACACAGCAGCATCCCGGCAGAAGGGGAGGGAGGCGTAAATGGCTTTGCAAATAAGACATTATTAATATGGTTGAACTATAGAGGGCAGAAGGGATTTCTCTTCTCCTCTTTCACTCCAGAAGCAATATTCAGAAAATGTCTAGGTTCCCACATTTAGCCAAGAAATTAAATTCTTAGAAATTTAGCTGGATGTTTTCTAGCTTGACTTTTGTTCACTAGCACACAAGACTGGTCTTCCTGGGCAAGGCGGCCGCCTGGAATCAAGCTGAGGAAACGACTCTTCTGGCCAAGGGGTGGATAAACAGTATTTAAGGAGAGCCAAAGTCCCACTTTTGGCAATGATCCAGGGCTCAACTTGCCCACGTCCCTCCTGACACTGGGGCCTGAGCTCGGCAGGCTCTCTGTCACTTCCGAAAAGGTACCTTCTTCACGTGTCTAAGCAGGTCTTTAGCACGCCCCTGTTTAAACCTACGGCACTTGCCACAGCAACAAAAAGCTCCCGGGGTCCATATGAAGTGGCACGACTCAGTGGAGCTCGTGGAGCCCGAGGGATCCGCAGCAGCTGAGGGCCAGGCCCTCCACCCTGGAGGCAGGGCAGGTATTCCAGGCATCCCCCAGCCCATCTCCGCAATGGGGGCACCTGGCTCACTCATGGCTCTTCCCGGCCAAAGCGCTTTCTGCGTTTCCGCTTTGGCAAAACAGCTGTGGTAGAAGGAGGGAGGAATCTGCTTCCTTCCTCCCCTCTCTCCCCAGCGCTAGCATCTTTCCTGGGTTAAAAAAAAAACCAAAACAACAACCCCAGACCCTCCCCCCCCTTCCCATGCAGCCCGGCACTGGGGAAGCCACTGTATGATGGTGGGGCTGGACGCAGGGACCGCGCTCCCAGGGCTGGCACGGCAGAGCTGGGCAATCCGGTGGCTCAGGAGGGCAGGGACAGCCTAGGTTTCGTGGCCCTTGTGAGATTTTTAGGTCAGCCACAGGCCGACCAGTTTAGATCGACACCGAAAAGGGCAAACCTGTTCCTGGGACCGAAGCGCATCAGCCCTTTTTGTGTAACAGCCTTGTGATATAAGCAGAAGCCGGGGATTTATGCTGTCTTTGAAGTAAATTGCATCCTGGTGCACTATAGCATGAAAGTTAAGATTTACCATTGCCGGGACACCGAAGACCCCAGTGGAAGCAAAGGAATAAATAGCGCGGCACTCTTCTCGCTGCCTTCTGCTGCACGACTCAGCTTCACAGACCTTCCTCCCCTCTCCGCCCCTGCTTCCACTCGCATTGTGTCGGGGAAGCAAATTGGTCACATCTGCATCCGGCCAGAGAGGAACAAATGTGCTGGCTAGGCAGCGAGGAGCTTTCTGAGGGGGGATACCTCAAAGTGAAATGAAAGGCTGGCCATCAAAGGTAGAAAACAGACCAGCGGATGAAAGGGATTCTTTGCTCAGCTTTGGTAAAGCTACTAGGTATTAATAAAATTTTTAAAAAGCACAAGAAAACTGGGGCATCCGGAGCAGCACGTTTTTTTCCCCCTCCCCTTTTCCTTTGCTCATCCTCTGTCATCAGTGGAGGGGAGGGATCGGCGTCCCCCCACGCTGCAGCAAGCACTGTTTATCTTCACTCCTCAGGACGCTGCCATTAGCAGGGCTTCAGTGTGCCATGATGCTTCGTCATTAGTTGGAGGTGCTTGATCTGGCTGGAGAAGAAATGAGCCGTTCTCCCCAAAGACACCCTCGCATTTCGTGGCCAGCTGAGCAAATATTTTTAAATACTCCAGCTCTGCAATTTCAGCGGTCAGATAAAACAAAGGGGGATCTGATACAAAAGGGCTGAATTCTTCCATTCGCTCTCCGGCAACCCCACCGATGTCGGCAGTGGTAACAGGGAACCGAGTTCGGCACAGCAGGGAAGCACATGCGTAAGTCCCATGGAAAATCCCTGCGGTCTTTACAGTTAATCATGTCCAGTTAATCATGTCCAGAGGTGGACGAGCGCTCAGCTGATGCACTGAATCATGACACGCAGGCAATTACCCTAAATCATAGCAGTATCTTCCAGTCCCAAAAGGCTCCATTATGCTTCACCAGCTCCTGAAGGGAAGGCAAAATTCCCAAACGGCAGCACTGCGGTGTAGGGAGGATGAAACAGCCAGGTGTTCCCCTGCCGCCTCCCCAGCACTTTTCTAACCTCGTGAAAAGTTCTGGCAGCTCTTTAAATCCAGGCTGTTGAGATTTACAGCTCCAGACCCTCCAGGCAGCTTGCTGAGTTTACTCTGGGTTTCTCCCAGCCGGCTGTGCGGAGCCCCACGGACAAGGTTTCACAGGGGCTGAGACTTATGGGCCAGGCAGTGTTTGCCCTCCTTCTTCTCTCTGACTGCAAATATGTGTCTTCCCCTCTTCTGAGCAGCCTGTGCCCCTTCTCAGGCACTCTGCTGAAGCAAAGCCCTCTTGCCACCCTTTCACTGCCTGGGCCCAGTGTGGCAAAGGGATGCTCTCCCATGTACCCCGACGGAGATCCAGCAGAAGTTGCTGCCAGCTGGGAATAGCCCTACCCCTGCCATGTGCCACCACCTGGAACACAGGCAGCTGCCGAGGGTTCAGCTCCCTGGGCATCCCAGCCTGTGCTCGCTCAGCATCATTGAGGAAAGGGCCCCTGAGGAAGGATGCTCGTTAGCTGCAGCGTCTCTCCTGTTGGCCAGGCTCCCATGGCTGCGCAGCCAAGACCTCGGCTAGCTCAGTTTGCCCGCCCAGGGACAGCAGCGCTTCGATGGCCTCTGGGCCTTCAGCTCAGTAGGATCCCTGGCTGCACTGCTCTGTGACTGGAAGTATTTTCCAGCCTACCGCTTACTAGGAAAAGAGAAATACCCGAAAACGAGAGGTTTTGTCGGGAGGGGACATGATGCTGGGGTGGATGGATCGGCGTCTGGGCGAAGGGAGAGGAGACCCCTTTCTGTGCTGGTTACACCGCCTCGAAAACAGGCACTGCTATCCCAGGAGCAGCTTTGGCATCCATTTATAGGATTACAAAATTGCCACACATTAAGACACAAGCTAAGCCCTGTTTTTCCTGTGAGCACAGGGGAAAAGGCAAGGCAGGAGGAGGGCCCGCATATTCTTGTTTAGGAGCCAAAAACTAATGTGCCCAGCAAAGCAAAATTAACCCAAATACCATGATTATGCAGAAAAAAAATCTGCCGGAGAATGTCATTTCACCAGCGATATCCTGCAGTTTTCTGCCAGCGAGAGTTCGAGAGGTGGCATGGTAACAGAGTGCATCAGGGCAGGCATTTGACTGGAAGCATTAAATACCTCAGAAAGGTGAATGGCCAAGGTCTTCCCGATAATTAAAATGTGTGCAGTCTTCATAGACCAAGGAAGGGACAGAGCTATTGTTTAAATAGGTAATTAGAGCTGTATTTTAAGCAAACTTCAGGCAATAACGAGCTCTCTCAGACGGGGACAGCAGCTCTCCCACTCCTGGTTCCAGCCCGAATAACCATTGCCCCCCTGCCTGCTGCCGGGGGACAGCCACGGTGCTCCCAGCCCCACTCCCCGGCGACTGTGTCTGGTGGGGGGGAGAAAAATATTCCTATTTGAGTTCACCATTTTTCACTCCCTGTCTCCTTCCTTCTGCGTTTAGGTTCAAGACAATTGGCTGAGCCACTTTTTTTCATTACAGCGGCAGCAGGGATTAAAAAAAAAAATAACAGGACCCAGTCAAGGCCCAAGGGAAGGGAGGAAAGAGCATGAGCCAGTGCTCGCTGCTCACACACGCCTGCACAGACAGACACACAGACAGACACTGCCCATCCACACAGGAACGGAGAAAGGGCAGAGACCTGGTGGAGCTGGCGGAGAGGCAAAACCAGCCAACCTCCGCCCCACAACCCACTCCCAGGAGACCATAAAGCCTCCTCGCCAGCCGAACGCCCGTGGAGGAGCCCCGGGGCTGTGCCGTGATCTCTTTCCGGACAGCCGGGGATGCACGTTCTTCTGCAGGGGGGGTCCGCACTGGAGCTAGGCAGGGAGAGACTGCAGACTTCTAATTAACCCCGTGTACACAAAACCAGAGAAAACAATCAGGCCTGGGGGAAGGCAAGGAGGTGCGTTTTAGACTGTCAACACAGTCTTCCATGAAAAATATATAAGAGCGAGACACCAGCAACGGGGAAGCAGGAGAGTACAAAGAACCGCACTCAGCTGCCTGGCTTTGCGGCCCGCATTATCTGCGACGCTCTGACGGGCCAAAAAAGAGCCTAACACAAAACACTTCAAACAGCAAAGGGCTTTGGGAGCAGCCCGAAAAGCAGGCTGGTGGGGAGCAGCGGGGTGAGGGCACGCTGCGCTGACATCGCCCGGGGTGAGGCAAAAGCCCCTGGAAAGCAAAGCGTGAGTTTGGGTCTGGGAACAGCCCACGGCTGTGTGCCGGCCGCAGCGATGGTCTTCTGCTCCGGCTTGTTTGCAGCCTGGATTCAGGTGCCAGCGCCGAAGTTTTGTATGGAAAACTCAGGATGAATTTTTGCTCTGTATTGTGCTCCAGAATATTGCTCCAGAGGAAAAGACTGACGGCAGCGAGCGTGGAAGGGCCAGCCTATTTTGAACCCGGCATCTCTCACCCCTTTGGGAGTAGAGCTGGAAGACAAGGCACGACACGATGAAGAAGGATATCCTTACTCCTTCAACAAGTCACCAAGCTCAGGGTCACCTCTGACAGTCAAGGAGGGCTTCGGCCGGTTCCCTGAAGTAGATTTGCTCACTTTTACTTACATTTTTTCTTAAATTAACTTATAATAGTGACGATACCTGCAACATGCAGAATTTTTCCTTCTCCTTTCCACTAGAAAGGGTGGGAAAGAAGATGAGCGGGAATGTCGTATTGCTGGTTTTGACTGCCCACGCAGTGCCTCATAAGCTTCAGAAATCATTTCTATTTCTTGTGAGTCTCGGGACATTGGGAGGTTTTGTTGCAGCCCCAGCTCCCGGAGTCCTGTGATAACATGAAACTCCCATTGCTCTCTTGTCTCCTCTAAGCCAACCTCCTGCAAGAACGCTGTTAAAACGTACGGTCTTTTAAGAGCAATGAAGGCCAGATTTCCTGTCCTCCATGGTTGGAGGTGCTCAGCACTGCTCCCCGGCTGGGACCGTCCTGCAGAGTGCTGGCAGGACCCCGGGCGCTAGTGAGAGCTCACGGTGCTCTGGCTGCTTCCATGGCAAGAAGCAGGAGAGGATGCGGGGTTAGCCCGGGTCTGGAGGGACCCCCCCTCCTGCCTGGACTCCAGCGTCCCTTCAGCAGCTGTCCCGCAGCCATGTCAGCAGCCGTCGGTGCCAGCAGTGGCTGAACTGCCCAGGTGCCCGGGGTGGGGGGCAGCCCGGCTGAAGGGCCACTCACCCGCAGAACAGCAGCGCTAAATATGGAGGCATTACCAAAATCTCGGGGTCACAGGTGACTGCTGGATATTAAAGATGGCTTCAGGAGGCAGTAATGGAGGGACAGGCCCTGTGGCTGGGGAGAAGGCGGCTCCCTGCGAGCCACGGCCGCAGCCCGGTAATGAACGTGAGGTGACATTTACGGCTTTTTCCACTGTGGGTTTCAAATCGCTTCACAAAGGTTGCTTAACAGCGCTGTCCCTTTCCTCCCTTTGTCTCTCTGCCCCCTCCCTATTTAATATAAAATATATGCGAATTGCCTCCCATCGCGCGAGAAGTCAGCGATCGAGCCAACGGCAGAGCACAAGACCCCGACCTCCATCTCCTGCCCTTTAGCCCCTACAAGCTCTCCCCTCTCTACGAGAAATCCAAGAACAGAAGCTGTGCCGCGACAGCTGTTCATAAGCCGGCAGGGACTTTCGACTGGAAAAAAAAAGGCTTGCTTTCAGCGAGGAGCCTTGACTAAAGCTGCGCTGCCTCCCAGGCACGCGAGGGGATGCGGGTGCTGTGGTGAGGGAAGCGGGTGCGATGCTCCCCGCGCCGGGGCGGAGGTGCCCAGGAGCATGAAGAGGCTTTGGTGTAGGTCCAGCCAAACACGCGTCTCCGGGCTGTAGCTCCCCGTTTGCTCTTTGAACACAGGCATTCCCATATTCCATCGCAGGCAGGCTGGACCTTTCCACCTTACTCTGCCAGGACGTTGTCTGCTGAAACAGCCGGCATCTCCCAGGCAGCAGACGAGGCATTGCACCCCAGCCGCAGAGCTCTCCAGGAGCTCCAGGTGAGCCTCCTGCAGTCCTGGATTCGGGCCACTGCGTCTGCAGGTGATGAGGCTTGAGACCCAGGACTTGCCTTGACGTGCTCACGGCAGCTCCTGCTTGGAGGCCCTCGTGCTCCCCATCAGCTGGCGTCTCCTGAGGGCAGGTGGCTCCCTGCCAGAGGGGAGGAGATGCAGACCCATACCAGTGAGGCTGGGTCACTCTCCGTCAGGCCAGGTGAGAAAGCCCCAGCCAGATGGAGCCAGGAGAAAGCACTACCAAGTTGTTGGCCAACTTCGGATGCGATGTTGGCTTCACAGGAAGCTACTTGGCTGCCTCCCCCTGAATCAAGATTCAGTGATGCCAGGAGACAGGCACAGCGGGGAAACTGAAAGCAAAAAATGGCAGAGTGGATGGCAACTCGACATTAATTCATTTTTACCATATGTCTGACTATTCATTACACTCTACCATTCTGTTCTACAAGACTCCTGGGGGTCTTCCATGCCATTTTATGGCTAGCGGGGTTCCTCTTCGCTTGCAGCACTGCATTACCATGCCGCCCCTCCCAGGCTAATGTCTCACGGGCATAGCCCCATCCCGTGCACGGCAGCAACGGGCAGCAACGCGCTCCGGTACTCATCCCCAGCACACCACGGGCCCACCAGGTCACCCGGCACAGGGGACTGTCCTCTGGGAGCACAGGCAGGCGGGCGTCACCAGCTACAGACACATTCTGGCACCTGCCGAGAGACCCCCACTGAGAAGCAACGGGGGGGCTGGGGTTTATGGATTTGCAAATTGTTCTGTATTTCTCTGCGGCGTCCCTCCGGAGCGTGCTGCTGGCACGGGACCAAGGCCCAGCTCCAGCAGCAAGCGTGACTCATCCCGGCAGGCAGCGGTCCGGGAGGGGGGGGATCACCCGCGCTGGGAAGCGAACGCCACGGCTTTTCCGTTTGCGCTGTCTGCAGCAGCGGCAGCAGCAGCTGTTTCTGCTTGTAGGTAGGAAGGTTGAATTATCGGCCCCCATTGCCTGGATCCAGCTGTCCAGCCCCTGTACGCTGTCGCGGCTGCCCACCCTCACTCCCATCACGCACCCACGAAGCAGCAGTGAGCTGCATACACGGCTGCCTGCCCTCTGCCCGCTGCTGCCCCACGGGCTGAGCTCTGTCCGGAGCCTGAGCAGACCCCTGTCTTCTTTAGGCTGCAAGCCCTGGACCAGCCCCTCGTGGATCAGCCCCTCTGAGGGACTTCAAGGGAAATCAGAGAGCATTCTGCGCAGGGAGGTGCAGGGGTCTCTCTGGGTATCAATAAGAAAAGCACAACAGCAGGCAGCGTAATAACAAAATTGCTTTATTAATAAGCTAAAATAAGAAGAGCAATATATAGAGCAAGTAATTCTTATGTCCCTTCAGATGCTGGGAGCCCCACTTGCACGCGGCATCAGATGGAGTCCACATGAGTAGCCACAGCACAGACTGCAGATCCCATCACCGAGGGGCTGGGTCTCCCTCCTACACCATGGTGCCTTTAATCTCGTGTGACAAACAAAATCATATATCTTCTTCTGACAGGTAGGGATGTTGTCTGTTTCAGGATGTCAGTCAGAGCGCAACGCTGATGGCACGAGGCATCTCCGCATCTTCCCTTACGCTGCTGCATACATGGGTCTGCAGCTCCCCCCGTACAGGGCCCAGTAGAGCAGACATGGCTTGCCCAGCATCACTAGCTCCTCAAACACAGTGTCTTCCACAAGGCTCCCAGTAGGGAGAAGACCTTTATTTTTCTTTCTGTCAGAAATGTCCTTTTCCTCTAAGTTTTTGTGCCTGCTAGTGACCACAGACTGAAGCCCAATCAATAGAGCTGCTGTCATTGCTTCCCCCAAGGGGACATGAAATTAGAATCGCCAGTGTTGCTCTGCCTAAAACACAGGGGCAAGCTTTGCCTTCACAATTTATTCCCTGAAATTAAAGTATAAAAATCCTCTTACAGGAGGATGTAATACTGATGATAAAAAATTACTTCAACACTTTATTTTTCTTTTGAGCGGTGCCAGGTGGATATATTGCACAAGGACTAGCACGGACTCAGTACAGCAGCGACCTGTGAAGCACAGGTACATGCATTTACTGGAGCACCCTGGGGATGCTGAGATTGTGTCTGATGTGAATGACCGTTCACCGACAACAGTACCCAGACAATCAAGGCTTCCTGCTTCTGCTTCCTTTGCCATCAGGGACAAAACACAGCTCCCCTCAGTCTGATACTCCTCAGACCTGGAGAAAGGCACCTGAGCGGCTGTGTGGGAGAAGTCCCAGAGGCTGCATGGGGAGATCTGACTCCCAGTTCTATGGTTGCAGGTATTCAAAGCCCGAAACACTCGTGCTCGAGTGAATAACTGGTAGTTTTGGTGTCTGTCCGTCCCTAAGGCCACTCAGTAACCCACTCCTGAAGACTTCTCGTATCCTGCTTCCACTCTGCTGCAGTGTCTGGTCCCTGATGGCTGCACTCCTTCACGACCAGTTTTGCAAACAGTCGGTGTTTCGCTGCAGAGCTCCTTTTATGTGAGGTCCCCATTCAGTACCAAACCAGGAACTGGGGCAGGGTTGAGGAGAGAAAAGTATTTTAGAAGCAGTATTTATATCATGCACTCAGATGCAATCTTCTGTGCCCGTAGGATGATCTCCAGAAAAGGGGAAAAAGGCTGCAGATATTCCCCTCAGTTTACCCAGGAATTCAGAGGCAGATTTCCCATTGTGCTGCGTTTGCTTTGTGCGACATTGCCTCCACATAGGGATGGCTTTTTCTTCTACGGGAAAGCAAGTGTTCCTGTTGCACGCTTCAGGAACCCGACTTTATTTTTTTCCTTTTTTTTTTTCCCTGCATTCATCTCCCGTGCAGTTCCTTGCGGCAGGTCTCGGCAGCACGAACCAGCAGCGCGTCCTGCCAGAGCCATGAACTCACCGCTGCGGCTTGCGGGGCTGGGGGGCTGGCTGCTGCCCACAGCGAGGCAGGGCTCTCCCCACCCTGCCTGCCGCTGGGCTGAGAGCTGCTCGGATGCCCAGCAAGGCATTTACTGATCCAGATCTCTCCCTTTCCCAGTTCGCAGAACGTTCAGCAGCAGCCTGCAACCATCTCGCGTTTATTCAGTTTAATGAATGAGTTTCACCGAGAGGCGCTGCGAACATTCCACATCTAAACTGGTATTTGCGTTCGTATTGGCACATTTCCTAAGGAACTCGAAATCATTTATGTTGCATTATTGGCTGCCTGCTGTAGCTAATTAACAACATGAATTAGCGTGGAACAATCCCAAATTCAATTTTTGGAAAAGCACCTAGCTTTTGTCCCTGAGATTAGAAGATATCAAATCACGTACACAGCACAATGCGTATGATACGTACGATATTTATGTGCGTGATGCACATGTACCAAATACAGACCTAAGCAATCGGACATAAGTGTTTACCGACATTAATCCGCTTCAAATCATCGTTCAAACTGCTTGAGAGACAAACGTTCACTCTGTGACCTTGCCAAGCACGCGGTTCCTCAGCCGATGCGACGCAGAAAGCTCCTGACATAAGCGATGACTAAAATCTTACCAAACAGACACACGAAAAGGTGTGGGTTAGAGGAGTACCCAGCGGAATCCCCACAGCGACCAAGAATATAGGAAAGGATCACAACACTTACTTCCGCCGGTCAAGTAACGGTAGTAAGACTAATTAACAAATATGTGCGCGAGGCTTGCATGAAAGGTCTGTTCCTGAGGAAGACTTCTGCTCCTGGAGGAGCCATTCCGGACCAGCCCTGAAGCCAGCTGGGGGGTTTGAAGGGCGACGTGATGAGTATGTGCAGACGACGAAGCTCGTGCCAGCAAGAGGGAGACCGGCGGTCGCTGCGGGAGACCTCGCCAGTGGGAAGCAGAGCACCTAAGGGAGGGCCTGGAGGGTGGGACGCGGTGACCAGCGTGATACAGGGCTGGGACAGGCTGTGTGTTAAAAGTGTCTCTGACAGTTCCTTGGATATGACCGAGAACTGAAAGCATCAAAGCAATAAAGCCGTTGCCAGCTGAAGGAACAATAGGCGAGCCAGAGCTATCTTTAGCTCATGGGATTAAATTCAAATTGCAAATGCAAAGGCCTCCCTGGAAGAAAAGCCCTTCCCGTGCTACCAAGCACCGGTGTCAGTGCACAGCACAGCACAAGCGAGCACCCGCAGCCCCTTTGTCATCCCCTGCCATCCCCTCCAAAGGATGGGCAGAAGCAGAGCCGGCGGGGAGGGGGAGCCCATCCCTGCCTGACTGCAGCCCTCCCAAGACCAAATTTTTCCCTGGGACGGGTGGTCCCGGGAGGGTGCCATGCCTCGGCGGCAGCCCTGCAAGATCCAGCATCCATCACCGTCCGGCTACAGCCACGCAGACCCCTGCACGGGCTGGTTTCTCCTGCTCCTCGCTGAGGGAGACGGGAGCGGGTGGCAGCTGAGGTATGAGCAGTGAGCACGGCCCCCTGCAAAATCGCTAAGGGAGTTTTCCGTCTGAACACGAGAAAGAACTTCTTCCCTCTGAGGGTGACGGAGCACTGGA
>Ga0181612_110757_pt1 | contig 14107 bp, 1 predicted proteins | sample HoacroProtozoa21_FD_119630 | JGI IMG/M metagenome (GOLD analysis project Ga0181612, IMG submission 119630) | Hoatzin crop microbial communities from Cojedes, Venezuel. Combined Assembly of Gp0051906, Gp0051904, Gp0051908
AGAGTCTGGCCCCATCCTCCTGACACCCACCCTTCAGATATTTATAGGCATTTATAAGGTCTCCTCTCAGCCTCCTCACCTGGCGAGGAGAGAACCCTCACTGCACCAAGTGCCTCTGCAGCTCACCAATTTGGCGGAAGGGCCCCCGCTGCTGCCCGAAACCCTTTTTGGTTTGAGCACCGAGCTCCAGTGAGTTCTGTGGATTTGTGTCTAATATTCCCGCTATGGAAGTGTCCTCATGGCTGTTTCTCTGCCAACACGTGCTGTTATGGGGGTCCAGAGGGGAGAGGGGCACAAAATCCCTCACAGACACAAGACGAGCACGCTGCTTTGATCAATGTCTCCACGGCTGCCTCTCCGTACACCTCCCCCACTGACCTGTTTAACAGCTAGCTGCAGTAAGTGCTAACCAACACAGGAGAAATTACATCATACCTCATCGCTCAGTCCTGGGCACCATGCCTATGTGAAGCAAGTGGGACCAAAGACCTGTACATAAATTACAGCAAATTACTTGGCCATGGGGGAAATTTGGTCTGCTCAGGTGAGTGGATCAGTGGCCAGGCATCATGTACCTGCTATAACTGAACTCAGACAGGATAAAACTGAAGCTGCAGTAAGCCAGGACTGTTCTCAGTACCCAGATGAGTAATACAGGACAAAAGGAACAATATTCCCTTTTTTTTCCTGTTTTGTGCAAGGGCTTTCATACTCCCAGGCATCTGATTACTGGTTAAAAGGCAAGTGATTCCTGAGAAGTGACAAACTCTTTACAAATGTGCAGCAGAAATAAATGTGTGTATTGATTTACAAAGTGCAGAGAAATGCAAATACTCCATACTATGAGCTAAAACACTTGGACTCGCCACTAGCACCATCAGCTTTGAATGGCAGCGTATAAAGACATAAAAATGTTTTTCATATACGACTGAAGAGAAGCATGTAAGCCTTAGGTTAGGAAAGCAATTTATTTTCAAAACTAAGTGAGAGGATCAGGCAGGATAGAAGTTTCAACATGAGTTAAAGTCATATAGCTAACAAACTGCCTATTAAATTTATATTTTTCTCTTTCTACATACCCTTTTTTATTCCTGCCCTCTTAAAGTGGAGCTTCATCCTTCTACCTTAAAGTTTTCAATTATGAGTTTCAGATGTGGTGGTATTTAAATAAAATTATTTTATTTATTAATTTATTTCTAAATAAAATTTTTTTTATTTATCTAAGAGTTTAAGAAATCTAAAATTGCATGCATGTTAACTTGTTTCAGTTTGACTAAATATCCTTGAACAACTGGACCTTTCTTTATCTGCATGTTTAACAGTATTCATTCCATTCTATTATAAAAATATGCATCCCTGATTTTAATTAAATCTAGGGTATTGGCTTCTATCAAATTTAAATATTTACTTAAAGTGCAGTATCACAAATGCTTACCATAAGCCTCTGGTCTTCTCATTCTGCTCTTAAAAAAAATTCATGGCATTCATGTACATTTCTTGACAAAGAAGTCAAATAACCCATAGATTAGATTGCAAGCAACATCAGAAATTATCACTTTTTGCCTCGGAAACAGAAATAGTCAAAGAATCAGGTCTTCCTGGGGAAAAGAGTGCAATCGTCAGAGAGAGTTAAAGAAACAAACTTGTCTCTTGAAGCACATTCTTCCCAAATTCTGGATTTTAGTCACCTCTGTGTTACTGGCATCACTGCATTGATCCCATTTTCTTTATCCCGAATCAAGTAGAGGTCCTATGGACTACAATCTTCAAATGACAGTGATTTCTTTTACAAAAGTGTTTAGATTTGCCTTGTTATGAAACATTTTTTTTTATTAAGGAAGAAACTCGTCACTGTTTTATATTGCTATGCCTCTAAAAAACACTAGAGGGTAAGTCTTTATTGAAACAAAACATGTCTTTCAAAGGACTGACAGAACTTTGAGAAATCACTGAAAATCCTCCTATCTATACACACAGCTTTCTATCCAAAATCAATCTTTTTTCTTTCCACTGTTGGTATATCGTAACAAGGATTGCTGAAGAATCTCCCTTTCTAATCTAAAGGTATATGTTATGGGGTTTTGTAAATGAATTTCCTTTATAGTTTGTGTGAAAAACACTGAAGTAAGGAGAAAAAATACTGAAAATAGGACAAGATATGTCTCTCGTTATGCAAAGATGTTTAGTTTCTTTCCTTTTTGTTCAGGCTTCCTTATTTGCTGGTGGGCAGTGGAAGATCAAACCTACTGTGATATAGCATCCATGCGTATCATGTCCTTCACTGGGGGATATGCCACTTCAGCATATTCAGGAATGTGTTCCTTCTGCCCACACCTCCCTGCACAGCTCTTCCACACTCAGCTCCCGCAGCCCCTCAGCAAGTTTCTCAATCTTTTTGTCTTGATCACAACATAGTCTGTCCTTCCATGGATAAATGATGTTTCTCCTGAGTGGATCACTCATACATAAAGTCTCCTGAGTCCAATGAATGCTGTTATTCTTTCATCATGGGTCTTTCCTTAATGAACTTTAAAAGACATATTCTAAACGAAACCCAAAATGTTCCCAGTAGCTCTAAGACTTAATACAAACAGTGTAAAGAAAAAGTGAGTGAAGTTTTAAGGACTGATTAAGCCAAACACTGCCTGCTAAATAAATTTAAATACACTATTCAGGGTTACCTTACAGGGTTTACATCATTTCAATGTTGTTGTTTTATATTATTAATAGTTTTTAAATTATATTTCTATGGTACTTACAAGGTTAATATCTTAGCCATTGTAAAGTTCGTGCTGCAGATAGATAACATACTTAATGGCAGCAAAGCTTAAAACAAATTTCTTGCAACATTAGCTGCATCTAAAAGTGTAATCTTAAGCTGCTTGCTCTTGTTCAGCAACATTTCAGAATAATTGGAGAGTGCTTGTATTTACAGTGGAGAAAATAACATTCACTATTAACACTGCTTATGACGCTTATCATTACTTTAGAAGCAAAGTCTGAAAAAATATTGACAAAACTCGTGTTCTAAATATATCCTCATTAAATAGGAAGCATCTGAGCTTATAGGACTCATAAGCATATCCTTAGATTTTTAAAAAAATATACCAACAAACAGATTCAGATTTAGCCAATGTTCTTAAAGATTATATCAAATATTTTTTTTCAAATGGATGGCTAATGGATGCCCATCTAGGCCACTGTCTACCGAATTTACTTGAAAAAGATCCTCTTTCATTCAATGAGAACTGACTGAACAGCTTTGCCTGAAACTGGCTGGGGTTTTCCTGTTTGGTTTTGGGTCTTTTTTATTGTTTGGGTTTTTTTAAAATAAGATTTGAGCATTCAGGTTCCCATTTAAATTCTATAAAGCCTGATGCCCGAACGTGAGAGTTGATACCTAATTCGCATCACCCACCTTAGGAGAGGTTCACTGTTAAGCCGGAGAGCATTGGTGTGTTCTGCATCTACTCTTTAGAAAATCTTAATCAAAAGATTATTCTTTGAAGACAGCCAATGTTGCAGGAAATCTCACTGGAGCTTTGCTTTCCTTAAGTACATTATCTAGCTGGAGTACAAACTTAAAAGGTTAAGATGTTAGCCTTGGCTTTACACTACAGATACTGTTCTACAAATACTGATAATGTAATACTGGGTTTACTTAAAATGAGGAGAGGAATGAAGCAAACAACTTTTGGACTTAAAAACAATAGTACAAGTAAAACACAAAAGCATCTTTTCTAAAAAAACAACTAAGGCTTAAGTTCAGTCCTTCTGAATAATCCTGACACATGTGTACCACACTTGTTTGGGAAGTACTTTATGTGTTCATATCTATCCCTGCACAGGTGTAGATGAAGTATGTGCCTTATTATTTGCTTTTGAGTTTAGGGATACCCAAGCATGTCTCAAGTATTGCCCTGAATCATGGCCTAAGTGCAGAACTTCAGCAATCTACTTTTGGCCAGTCATTATATGCAGATTGTAAAGACTTAACACGTGTAACGAGTACATAATGAGCACAATCATCATTCAAACTTCTAAAGAAGGGCTCTCTGTGTAGAACGTATTCAGGATTGACTGCTGGGTTTAGTGTTTTGTGTCTGGGGCTTTCAGTCTATTTCAAGTGAAAATATACAATTCCAGGCCACTCTTCCAATACATCACAGTCATTTTCTGCACTTTAGTTTTTCTCTCCATTTTTCCCACAAAATAAAACATCATTACAGCAGGTTTAAAGTGCACTTTAGTGCCTGCAATCTTCCCATGCTATTCTTTAATATTTCATCATTAAATAGCAAAATAACCTGATATGATCCTAATTTAGTGCCAATTACACTGCATTGATCAAAGTGACCTTTTCATACTGGAGCACAAAAATCAATCCTGCTGTACAACAAATGTCAGGGGGATGAGAGCAACATATAATCTGTGACAATCAAAACATTACTTACAAATGAAATCACCAATGACCTGCATGCCAAGGCAATTTCTGCATAATGTGCACTGGTTTTGTTTGTAGCTTTTGTTGGGTTTTTGTTTTGTTTTGCTTTTTTCCCCACTGTCTGCTGCCAGACATAGTTGCGCTGTTTCACAGTTTCACTGACAACGCTGAAAATGTAAAAGCTCTGTGACTGGTACCAATATAATTGCACAAAGTGACTATGATCTGTAATGTACCTTTAATGTTCAGTGAAGTGAGGTTTTCTGAGAACCCAGAAGCCAGACTGCCTTCCAACGATGCTCCTGCGCCGAAGTTTGGTGATATTCCAAAATACAGCCAAATTAACTAGGTCAGATGTAGGCGGGAGAAACATGAATGACTGCTCAGAGGTACTTACTGTTCTCCATTCAGTGATTCACGAACCAGTTTGACTTAGGTATTAGCTCTGCGAAGCTAATGACAAAACTGCAGTGACATTGATGGTGTCTGGACTTCAGCTGTTATCTCTATGTCATGTCTGGGGTCCAAACTGGGAGGCAGTTGGTTGCACAGGCAATATCATCTTCCAACTGTAGCCAACAGACCCTTAAACTATCTATATCTGTAACCCATAAGAGAAAAATTGCTTTAGGTCAATTTTCAGGGTATTTCTTTTTAGCTGTCTTTTAATCACATAATAAAGCTATCTAAACTTCAAATTGCTTTGAGTTCTGTTCATAATTAATTAATTAGGGATGATCCCTCCATTGAAAAAAAACCTTGCCCACATTCAACAAGATTTAAATTGATTCATGAATCTGCAATTCATGAATCAAAGCTACAAAACAATGTACTTGAACGATATTATTTAAATCCACACTTTTCAGCCATTCCACTGTTGCGAGCATGTCACAACACAAGAAGATCTGACACTGCATTTAACTGTTGCAATAAACTGTTGGTGTCTTCTTCAAGCATGCAAACTATTGGGGTTGTGGGGTCTTCAAGTATGTAGATTTCCAGCATGTAAAGTGCTAAGGTCTTCTTCAAGCACATAGCCCTACAGAAACAACTGGGACTCCACAAGATGAAAATCCATCTCCTCCAGCACCTCATTAAGACTTAGAGCATCTGGGAGATGAGATCTCCCAGTGGCAGCTTGTGAGGTCTTGGCCAAGAAATTTAATCTCTTTGTGTATTAGTTGCTTTCCTGTAAAAGAGAGGTGGTATTTATCCTTCACTCTTGGCTTTTTTTGTCTTTTTAGATCTTAGCTGGATGCTCCTGGATGATAACTTCATGAACAGGGTCTGTTTTTTAAATAGCTGTGCCATGGCTTTATTCAAGATAAGGAGTGTGATCGTGAAACACATTCCGTTCAAATACACTGAAAATGTTTCACCTTGTTTTGCAAACATGCTTGGTAAAAGATTGGCTCAGAAGAATTGAGATAATTTCCCAGGGTTGGGGTTTTTTTGTTTGTTTGTTCTGTTTTGTTCTGTAGTCTGTTCTCTAAAGAGAAAGTGTTCTCATTTAAATAATTTGTCCCTAAAAAAAATCTCCAAGGCCTGGACATTTTTCCTGCTCATGCACACTAATCTGCTAATCAACCAAGAATGAGAGAGCTTGGGAAAACCTAACTCTTAATATCTGTCTCAAAAGTGCTTATTCTTCCAGATGCTTGAAGTTCAGATCCAAAATAGACAAAAAATAATTAGGGAGATTCTCAGGATTTTATCATTCCTATTACTGTTCTGGGGGTCACAAAACATTCCCTTTTATAGCATTTTGCTGATAATGAGACTACAGCTTCAGATAGGATTATCTGAAAGCGCAAAGCTAGCTGTGCTTTCCACCTCATAGGTGAATGAAACCTTATTGCAGGACTTGAGAGCCTCAAGGGCCTCTGCATCAATGCTAAAGACCCCTTTTGGACCCTAAAGAAAATAAGCTGTAATTTGGGAGCTTTCATATAAATTTGTAATTTTTTTCTTGCTAACTTTCAATGGTATTTCTTAGAGACACAGTACGTGTCTCATTTACCAAGCTGATTAAACCACGGTTCTCTCTCTTAGTCATAGAACAAGAATATCTCTCTTCCTAGAAAGTCCATTAGCAAACATGATTTATGACTGACACTTCCACAACTCTGTATGTAGCCCTGGTACGAACTAAATAATATTCAAGACCTGGTTATGAACCAAATCCAATTCATTTCACACTGATGCAGAAATAGTTTCAGACTAACGTAAAGGAGCAGTATGGGCAGACTGGTGACTCCCTTATTTTTAACATGTTCTTCAATGCAATTTGCAGATTAACAGCCTCACTATAAATGACGTGATTAAGTTTTATATGTTTCTGTATATTTGATGTATTTACTCAAATGCATCTGTCATTTTGTATACTGTTTCAGATGTCTAGAACTGCATCAATTGTTTGCAGTAATCACAATTTCGAAAGACAATTTTTTTTTCAGTGTTAAGATGTAATGCAAACATGAACTAACAAAGTAAGGATGAATATATAGATCTGAACAAAATTAATTCTTCCATCACCATATGAAAATTGTGAAGTATATTGACCATTAAAAAAATCAGACTCATTAATTCATAACTTCTGGCAGATACAATTAGTTGAATATTTTGCACCACTACATTCAAAATATGGGTTCAAAATAGCTGCTCCAACTCAACTTCTAGCATGTCCAGCTCATTCTTTAAAAGCAAGATCGCTACTTTCTTTCAGCAATTACCTTGAGACATGAGTGCAAATTGGAGACAATTTATCTGCTGTAACCAAAACCAATCAGTGTTCTGATTGATTCTGGCACTTTAATAATAGGTACCTTATTAGATTAAAAAATTATAAATAGGAATATGCTTCATAATGGACCTTATAGGGCCCAGTATAAAATGCATAGTGCTTATTGAACAAGACAAGATTATGTATATAAATATATTTATATTTATATGTCTTAATTTATGGCTTAAGATATAGGCAGTAGTTGCCTCGGGTACAAATCGCCTTTCATTACGTAACAAAATAAAAGCAAACTTTCTTAAAGGAGCAGAAAAATTGTAGGTTTGACCTATCAATATTTAGTACAGCTTACCCCAAGGTCTAGGCTCTTCTTTAACTTGTTGCTAACTGGACTTGACCAATATGTGCAACATAATCACTCATCATTAGAACGCAGAGCAAACTGTGAATTTAGAAAACAGTTCAGGGCTACCTCTAAAGTCAGGGCTGAAAAGAAAGAATGAGTCAAATAATAACTCTTTAAATAACAGGAAGACAATGACTGAAATTAAAATTATTTTTTTAATATTAAATAAAAATATGACTATTACACTTTAATACATTATGTGGCCTACTTGAACATTCAACAGAACTTTCAAATATTTAAACCAAAGATTGCCAGGGCTGCATTCCACTGTTTTGGGCAGTATATTACCACTGTCCTGGGTAATGTTATCTCTAAAACTTTTATTCTTTAACATGAGGTACTTCAAATTGTTAACTTTTTATTGATTCTGAATGCCACAATTTCTATGAACATCTGATTTCTTTCTTATCTGCATTCTTCTTAATCTATATGTATAAATCGCATTCAGAAATTTAATCCTCAGACACCACAGAAAACCAATCGTTTGTCTACTCTGGTTATAAATCATACCTTATTAGAGAAAATCAAATTTTCTGTGATCCCAGAATGGAAAATTATTAACTTAATTCTTTACAAATTGCACAGGAGATAATATCCAATAATCCATTAAGAACATCTTTATCAATGTCTATCACTGTAATGTAAAGCACACTGATAAGAGTATGCATATTGCTGGTGAAGAGTACTGCTATAGCAGTCTATACAAATTTCAAAGAACTTGAGTAGAGTGCTAATACATCAATCAACTGATTTGATTAAAGAGGAACAGCTGAGGTATTTAGCATGCATAAGAATCTGCATTAGCACCCACAAATTTTAAAGTACAATAAAGTAATATCTTACACGTAATTAGAGAAACTAACTTCACTTCAATATGTATATAGAAGTTTACAGTTCGCTTGGCCCAATCTGTATCTTGTGTGCTTCGGTGGAAAGATTCTTACCAACTTCACTGGGCTTTATGGCAGATTTTTGCAGTCTAGTGTTACATCTTTCCTTAAAATAAAATTTTAAAAATAAAGGATAGCTTTCACAGGAAATGAATAGGACCTGTCACACTTCTACTTTTGCTTGAAGCATGTCTTGGAATGAGTTTGCTGCATGTGTATTTATGCACTAGAAAATCCTGACTGAACTGGAGCAGATTAAGTGATTATAGTGTGCAATTCAACAACTTCCAGAAACACGTTTCAAGTCCCTGAGTCACTCACATGCTGTTCAGCTGTTTATGCACTGTGAAAAATTGCTGTGTGACAAGCACGCAGAATAAACTTTTCTTATCAAGAGTGTAAGTAGTTTTATGTGTCTTCTGCTAAACTGACCTCCCAATCTATCTCCTGTCCCATCACACATTCTGAATAGTTCCTTAAGTTCCTAACGAACTGCAAGTAATTCAGGAAGGGAAATCAGTCTTGAATACTTTCTATCTAGAAACTTTTCAAAGCTCTAATAAAATTCTTCCTTTCTATGAGATATCACTTGTATGCGGAAATTAGTGTCACTGAGCACAAGTAACCACACTTCCTTGTTGAATATAAAAAAGATGTTAATTACATGAAATAAGTAATTTCCCCTTTTCAAGACAAAGGGATAGTACTTAAAAAAAGTCTCCTTTTCAGTCATACAAAGTCTTCTTCCAGTCTGCACAGAGCAAGCTATTCTAGGAGTTCCATTTGTTTAAGAAAATAGGTCTAAATTGATTAAACTAATCATTTTATTCTAACTGCTCTTTTTAAAGACTACTGCTGATTGCATGCCCCTTTTGTAGCTGTAGCTGAGCCGGAGATGGTACAAAATAACCATCTTGCCAGTTGTCACAACTATTTGCTCATTCTTTAATTAAACATAATATATAAACCCATATAATTTACATCTAATTGGGAAACATCTTTAGTCGGAAGGCAGCTTGGTCTGATGGCGTAAGTAGAGACTTGGGTGTCAATAGGTCCTGAGCTACAGTCTGACTGTGCTGAGGAACCCTGGCTGGCCTTGCAAATGTTGCGTAATCTTCAGGTTTAAGACCCTCACGTACTTATGGAGGATAATTTCAGTTAACCATTGACTTCATGAGCATGTTGTGAGATTTGATTAATGTTTGTGTAGTGCAGAACTTTAAATAAAATAAAAATTCAGTGCTGACCTTCGGGAGCAGCACGCTGTGATAAAAGCAAGGTTGTGGTACGGCTGGCCTTTAAATAAAATGGAAGAAGGCCTGCAGCTGCAGGCTTGTCTTAAAAAAACCCACCAAATACAAAAACCTGTGTTTCACAGTCGTGGTGTGGTTTGCCACATAGTTTAGTTTTGCTGAGTCTAGCAGGAGGTAAACTGTAAATACAATCATCAAACTCCATGAAATAACAGGAGTAGATTTAACCAAGGAGAGACGGGGAGTCACCAAAACACCACAGCCATGCTTGGTGGAAGAGAGGCGTGGGGCTGAAGATGTCCCCTCAAGACTGGCTGAGCACAAACAAAAGAGCATTAACTGAATCTCCAGCAGATTTGACGCGGGCTCAGAGCAAATTCAGAAGGATTTATTTTAACTGAATGTCAGTGGGCCTGGGAGAATGAGCATACAGCTTTATTCGATTCTTTCTGCAAACACCTTCACAGTAAGACTCAGCGTTGTTGTTTGACAAAACCTGGCACTGATAGTTGAACTGGTGAATGAAAACTGCGATGGCCCTCACTCATTTCTCTGTCAAAGTAAACTGCAAGCATAAAGTAAAACTGGTGATTCAATGCAGATCATCAGCCACTCTACTCTAACCTCCTCCACATATGTAGCAACTCTTCTCTTTTTTTATGGACATATTAAATATACACATAAACCAGCATATATATTATTCAGTACTGCTCCAAACACAACTGTTTCACCAAAGGCAGCAGCTTTTGTGTAAGCAGAAATCAGATACTAATGAGTCATTACGTAGTGTAACAGGCCAAACTTTTTTTAGATATTCAGTATACTTTCAAAACTTTATATTATTGTGAAATCTCAAACTGCTCTTTAAAGTGTCTCTTTTTTCCTCAGAAAGACCCCAAAGAAGGAAACTTTCGAAGCAGAGGAACAATCTATTATTATTCATGATCTGGAATACCTATTATCAGCAGTGCACTTAACTGAACAGGCCAGCATCCATACTGCAGTCTAAGTTAATCTCTTGCTTTTCTGATTGAGAGCTCTTTTTCTCAAACAAAGGAAAAAGCATTAAAGTAAAATATGCCCAAAGGTCCTTTTAGTGCATATAAAAATTAACCAGGACCCTTTTCCCACACATGGGAATATGCATGCTGTTAAATTCAAGACAATGAAAACGACTGCTTGTGTACTGACAGGGAAGTGGCACCTGTGTTTTGGGGATAATATCTTTCTCATCGTTGGACTAAAGCTTTATCAGCCGTGACATTTTTAGATTTTTTTTCTTTTTTTTTTTTTGACAAAATATACATCACGGTTTGCACATGCTTTATGTTTTGGTCTCCAGGCACACTCTTTGCAGGGAAATTTTCTGCAGCTAAAAAGAATATCTCACAATCTGGTAAATTTATAGAGCAAACCTCTCTTATGCACAAGTGTTTTATGAGCTAGACAGTTCACCGATATCCAGAGGGAATGCAGAAGTGCCACAGAAACAGAATCTGCTCCATACACTATGCCTTGCCTGCTCCAAAAATTAAATATTAACTAAAGCACAGTGTAAAATTAGGCAATTAGTAGGGCTCTGCACCCTGCAGCTTGATCCTGTATTGTCCTGCATGCCATAGCATGAATCAAACCAATTACTATCTCAAGTATGGGTGGCCATATTACACATGCCAGAGAGTCAACACACTAGAAGGAGCCAGACTTCTAGTTCTCAAAAGTTGCAAGATACCAAACCAACACAGCAGTCTCCTTTGAACAGATCCCCACGCCTTTGATCCCTGTGCAAGCAGGAGCTGGGACCTTTTACTGGGTGCAGGTTCCAATGCTGAAGGAGCAGGAATCAACAGCAGACAGAATGTCATTTTGCCGATGACAGAACTATTGCGCTAAGCCCTCGTTTTGTCTTTTATGCTTCATTCCTCCACTCTTACCACATGTAGCTAGAGATCCAAGATGGAGAATACAGGAATGCTGGAACACCTGAAAATTAGCATTCACGAAAAGATATATAATACACAACAGACTGAAACAATGACCTGAACCGAATTAGAAAGAAAACATAAGGAAAAATCCACTTTTTCAATTTACGACCATCAGGGGTTTGAATGCCAGTTTTTGCCTAGTACTGCGTTAAGAAACACTCTTCACACCTTGTCCTTGATCCCAGGATGTCCCCTTCCCAGCTCATACTTTTTGATCAGCTAGTTTCTTCCTAGTCCCTGAAAAACCACAGCTGTCACAAAAATAAAAGCTCTTTAATGGATAGTCTGAAAGCAGGACTGGTTGTTGGATGTTATGCAGTTCACTGCAGACTATTGGGCATCTTTTGAGGACAGTTTTCTCTGTCTCCTAAACCTACCTCCTGGCAGCCAGGGTCCTCACACAAGGACTAAACGAGATGCTGGGGAGAGAGAAGATTATTTTCGCTGTCTTCTGCATCTACAAATAAAGTCACCATTATCTGAATACTTCGATAATATAAAATATTTGAAACCTGTGATTCATCTCCCTACTGCCTTCTAGGACAAAGTCAAGAGGAAAATTGAAGAACTGCTGAAGAAAAATGTAAAATTATAAACTAAAAATAACAAAAAATTTTAGGTTGCCTTTAACTTGTGTGACTCTTCACATTTATATCCTATTTCTCCAGTTTTCCTCTGTGGCTATGAGTGATAGACATTCATTCTTCATAAAAGTCGTAAGTTAAAGTTCTTTCCTATTTACTGATTTCTGCAGTAAAAATTTTGAGAAAACAACCAAGCATTACTAAACTCACACTTTAAAAAAAAAAATCAGAACCATTTATTATTTGTTTTAATTCCAGCAGAAGTTTTATATGAAACTGTCCTTTCATTGATGGGAAAATATATCATTTTTCCCGATATTTCAAACACACATTATTAGATGTAGCCAGGAATTTTCTGAATAAATTGATCCATCACACTCCAGTCTTTTGAGTAACATATCTATTTTGACACCTCTTCATTCAAAAAAGTTTTACAGCTTCAGAATAGACATTCTGGTAAAAATACACCTTCATCAACTCAGAGCAATCAACAGACGAGCAGAAAGAGTCCTTGGGTTTCACCTGGAAGACCTGGCTTCAAGTCAGACTTTGAAGAAGTCAGACAAGAAACGTGAGTCTAGATTTTATGCAACTGTCCAAAGCCCCATCTTCAAAGGACGGGCCAGTTTCTCTTAAGCTTGCTATAGAAACTCTTGTCCCCAGAGACTTCCGAAATGCAGAAAAAAATAGGTATTTTAGAAACCTTTATAATTCTTTGTAGAATCAACACATAAAACCTCCGGACCAATTAAACTTTTCAAGTTTCTGATTTAATATGTTAATTGATCAATTAGTATCTTTCTCCAAGCAGCATGAATTTCAGTAGTACATTTTCCATTCTTTCTGAGTTGTTCCTAGAATTAAAGGTAGAATTATTAACTACTGTGATGATGGAGAACAGAAAAGCTAAATATGGTGTTACAGAACAACACAGCCACAATTTTGCAGTAAACTTTACTTTTTGGAGTCTAGAAATCATTATGAAAATCTGCATTATACAGCTGTGGTCTGATAGCTCAAAGAGTCTCATAAAATTCTGGGGTTTAAGTATCTGGTTGTGCCGAGGGGTCTTACTATTGCAAACATCTAAACTTCTTCAAATCTAAAAATTTAATGGAAAAACATATTAAAAAATTAAAAATCTACTTCTCAATCATGCAAATCAAGTTTCAGCCAGGTTAGTGAGAAATAGGAATGGCAAGCAGAAAGAAATGTTATTCAAGCCTCACAGGTGAGTCAGAATAGTTTTGACTGAATCAGCTAGATACAATTTCTTGACTATAACCTGTGAGAATATTATCCTGTGTCAGCAGCAGTCTCTGGCTACAGGCAAGTCAGTAGAATGATGATAGTTGACGCCAGCTGATGATGTGAATTTGCTGGTCTATTATCATTACAGTTTTGCATTCTTAAAAACAGCTATTGAATGTGGACCAAACCCAGGACCTGGATTAGATACAAGTGCAATGTAGTTCAGAACACAAATGTGCTTTAATGTGAAAATCTCATTTCGCCCTACACTTTGTAATCACAGAATCACAGAATCACAGAATGGTAGGGGCTGGAAGGGACCTCTGTGGGTCATCTAGTCCACCCCCCCCTGCCGAAGGAGGGTGACCCAGAGCAGACTGCACAGGACCTTGTCCAGGCGGGTCTTGAATATCTCCAGAGAGGGAGACTCCACACCCTCCCTGGGCAGCCTGTTCCAGTGCTCCGTCACCCTCAGAATGAAGAAGTTCTTCCTCATGTTCAGACGGAACTTCCTGTGCTTCAGTTTGTGCCCATTGCCCCTTGTCCTGTTG
>Ga0181612_127921_pt1 | contig 14107 bp, 4 predicted proteins | sample HoacroProtozoa21_FD_119630 | JGI IMG/M metagenome (GOLD analysis project Ga0181612, IMG submission 119630) | Hoatzin crop microbial communities from Cojedes, Venezuel. Combined Assembly of Gp0051906, Gp0051904, Gp0051908
CTACACATTACATGGCTTAAACAGGTAAGGGATAATTTCTACCACATTTCTGTAGAAATCATCAACATTGTTGCAAAATTACTACCAGATTTGCTACAGACCCTCTTAATTTTGTCTAGCCTAGTTGAGAATTCACGATTAAACATTTTTCCTACACAATTACTTACTTTTTTATTGTCTCTGTATAAAGCCTTGGCACCTCTTACTGCAAAATATTTTTACTTTAAGAAGGCAAAACTGATTCCTATTCTATCGCGTCCTTCAGTTTTAAGTCAGGACAGGACTGACTTACCCATAATCCAGTGGTTATCCAGTTTCCTTAGTCCCGTGACCAAGTCTGGAGACTTCCTAAACTTTTGAAGATATAGATCGTGTCCACTTCACCAACACCTCCACTTCTGTAGTAGCATTCTTAAAGGAGTTATGCAGGATTATAGAGTAGCTAGTATTTTGTATTCATCCATATATCTACTGCTTATCCATGAAAAAAACTCACGGCTCTTCTAAGTCCATTTCATTGTCCTATCGGTCTTGAAAACAATTTTACGCTTTAAAAAATGTGCTATACCTTGCTAAACCATGTCTGTGTTATCGGTTTAGTCTTCTTGAAGTCTTCCTATCTGCACCTTCACCAAACCTGAAGCAGCTAATCAGGGAAAAGAGGAGTAACTCCTTACTGGATGTCTGACCTCTGTAGGCCGTTGAGAAGATGCAGAGGGTGCACAAGAAGTCTCCCCAGAAATCTTGGAGGAGAAAGATGTTTTGGAAGTAAAACCATAAGACATTCAAATTGCAGTTCACTGATCTTCCACTAACACTTTTTAGTCCAGAAAAAAGCACCCAAACAAGAACAAAGCACACATTAAATGAGTACTTAGTGAAGTAATGTGGCACTCAACCACACAGTTGCCAGCTGTGATCTCATTAAAGTTCACAAGTTGAGTAAGGCTTGGCCTGATCAGTAATTGGAAAGGACATCTCTCAGGAAATTCTCTCAAAATGCTGCAAAATATTGTTTAGGTGATTCAGTAGATGGCACTTTTCCTTCTGGAAAAAAATACCCTACACCTCAGCTCAGTGTTACAAGCGGAACAAAGTGAACAGACCCACAAAGAAGTCATTTTATCATGCTGTTTTAATTATGCTATTTATTTTATGTGTGGAGTCACAAAGAGAGTTGGACTCTATGCAGGAAATCATGAGTAATCATAAAATGTACATGAATAACAGAAAAAATTTTTCATGTGAATCAGACCAGTCGTATCAGAAATACAGAAATGTAATTACTTTTAAATTTAGTCACTCCTCTTGTTAAAAAAAAGACAAAATAATTCAAAAAAGCCCCAGATGCTTACCTACTTGGGAGGCGCTGATGCAGTACCATAAAACTTTCAAACTTCTTCTTATATAAGAATAGAAACCAAGTAAGTACTCTACAAATTATACATGCAGAACTAGGTCCCACCTTCTCCAAGTCATTAGTATTTCAGACAAATAAATTAAAAATTAATTTGCTACTGCATGTTGAAGGTATTTTGTTTGGGATTTGTGTGATTTATCAAAGGTCGAAGTTGAACAAACTATTTTAGGTCAAAAAAACCATTTTTTGTTTGGATGTTCTGATTTATTTTAAACATTTTCAAACCTTCCGAACAATATCAAAGAATTTACAAAGCAGAAAGATAGCTGGCTGAACTAGCTATTTTGGGGAATGAGAAAATGAAACCTTAATTTATTTTCTATCCCTCTCTTGAAAATGTCCCTAAAGAAGATATTCCACATACAAGACAGTGAAGCACTGAAACAGTAAACCTGTCTTTTGCATCCCAGATGAGACTGTGGAAGAAAGCTTAATTCAATTGCTGCATGCTTGCATATTGGACACATATTAATTAAAATATTTATTGAAATCTTCAAAATTAGTCATGAATTAAATTAAAACCATGGATTAAGCTATAGTACAATGCCACTAATTTACATTCCAGGTGCTTGTTAAACCCAAGTATTCATCTTTTATCTTTTCTATTCTCAAATGATAGTGGGCTAATCTCTTTCCAAGATGGTCTCATGTTTAACTGAATGTGGTATTCTTTGCTTAATTCTATAACAATCCTTTAACAGTTATGCTGAGGAAGTCACACTGGCTGCTTTTGCTCCAAACTGTAGCATAGTAGTTCATTTGGATAGAGGCTGAAAGACTCTTCAGTTAAAGGAAAAAATTGAATACACTTTCTGAAGTGTGGTATAATTAAATATCATTATGCTATTTCACTCTTTAAAAACAGTAAGTTGTTCCCTTAAAATGAAACTCAGGATGTCACAAAATAAACAATATTCTTCTGAATTAAGTTCGCTCATTTCCAAACATTATCTAGCATACATAATGGAGTCAGGATTAAGGCAAAGTCACCCTTTGCACCAAGTTCTTGTCTTACTTCTCTCCAACTTTTTTCTTCTTGATATTGATTTAAAATCAAGCATACCATATGTACAGTATGAAACTAGTCGTGTCGTTCTTTCAGTCAAGTGCAGAATCCACACATATTTCTCATAAGGATTGGCATATTGATAAAGATGATACGGGTCTGGTTATTTGTAGAGCAAAACTCTGACCACAGATCTAGGCTTTTAAGAAACTTTTCATGATTTAACCTGGCAGCCAGCAACTAAGCCCTAGACAGCTGCTCACTCACCCATCCCATTCCATCACAGCAGGATGGGTAGGAGAGTGATTGAAAGGAGAAACTCATGGGTTGAGATAAAGACAGTTTAATAAAGCAACAAAGGAAATGCTACGACTACTACTAATAATAATGAATACGCAAAATACATAATGAATACGCAGTATACATACCATGATTTTCTCACTACCTGATGACCAATTTGCGGCCAGCCCCTGAACACAGAATTTGTGAATTTTGCGGAACTCTCTAGAAAGAACAAACTCCCACGCAAAAAAAAAAAGGATCATGGAAAAAAAGGAGACTCGTGCTCCCTGGACAACCCCCATTTATAAACTGAGCATGGCGTCTACTGTATACAGTATTTCCATTGGCCAACTTGGCTAGCTGCCTGGCTATGCTCCCTTCCAACTTCTGCACACCCGCCCATTAGCTGAATGTGAGAAACTGGAAAAAGTCCTTGATCTCTCAGGAACAACTATAACCATCAGTGTTATTGACATTCTTCTGGTACTAAATCCAAAACACAGCAGGTACTGGGGGGAAAATTAGCTCTATCCCAGCTTCAAACAGGACTAATCTGAGCTGACAGCTTTGTGTGTGGTGTTATCCGCTAGAAGGAAAAGTAGAGCAGAGTTTCATGAAATTAAAATGTGTTTTCATTGTGTGTTGTTTTTAATGTGTATAATCAGAGAGGCAAAAAAAAGTTACTTTTCTGATCTGGCAAATGCTTTGTGGAGTGATGTTGTGGAAAGAAATTACTAACTTATTTTGGCCTAACTTAAAAAAAATATATGCAAGAATTTCTTTATTAAATATGAATAAAATGTCTCCCATGCATAACTCATGTTCAGTTCAATCAATCTGCTCAGGATGGAGTGTCACATTAGTTAACACAGTTCAAAGAAAAATCTGTATAATGTTTCTGTACTGGAATGACAACTCCATGTGTTTATTACTGCTTAACAGGGAAGTAAAAAACACTACCTAGTTGGAAGATAAACTTGCTGAAACTAACTCCTCTTTGAACCACTTATGTTCCATCAGGCTTCCTTGGTGATCTGTAACATAACAATAGCAAATGAACTATAGTCCGTATGGGATATTCCCCAGGCTCTAAATTGCGTTGGGCTTTTTTCTGTTAAATTTTAACTGGTGATATTTCTGCAAAAAAGTCAAAAGCTCTGAAAAGTACACAAGAGAAAGAATTTAAATTTTTTATTTTCTACAAACTAGTCCCTCAGTTCCTAGATAAAGGAGTGGACTATCTTACTAAAAAATATGAGTATCAGTTATATCCGTGATTTATTTTAATTCAACAAAGTTTCAGCTTTCAATGTAAAATTCATCCAAGTACAGCCTATGGATTTAGTAAGACAGGATAATAAAAACAAATTCAGTCAGAATACAAGTACCTAAAGGTGATGTGATGTTATGAACTTTGTCTAAGTTATGTGGACTTTATCCACTCATGTTATACAATGGCTTCGAAGATTGTATAAATAATTCTCTGTGCAATGCTTTGACTTGATGATGACCCACTGGATAGGCAAGAAAAAAAAAAGTCAAATAATTTAAAGTGGGAGAATAAGAAAACTGAACTATATGCATACACATCCTTGAAAGACACAGAAACGTATTCTCTTTCACAGTAGATAGTTCAATGTTAGTCTTTTCGTAGAGAGAATGAACAAAAATGGCTGTCTTAATGCAAAGCAATAGAATATTAAACATGACAAAAAATAACTAGGAAATTGGTAAGGAAAGTAGAAACACAATTACACCATGCTTATTTCATCTCTCTTGCAAATATCCATCAAAATGTTTTTAAAGTACAGGAGTATTGGGAGATAAAATGTATTTTTCCTCTGTTGAATACATTCTGCACAATCGCTTGGAAAGCGTAGAATTTGCTTTTGTTCACTACAAAATTGAAAAGTAAACAGGTAGTAAGACTGAAAGGAGATTTAAGATTCTGTCATAACCCTAAAACAATAGTTTATATTAGTAATTTCTTATGCTTGTTTTTCAAACTCAGCTACTGGAATTTACTTACTTAATCTAATTTTACCAAGATTACTTCTTTTGTTACTGGTTAACTGTCAGCTACCAAACTGGTGCCTTTTTTTCCCTAAGGAGCTATTGGTTGGTGTCGGATGCAAAGTATTTCCTGTGGAGGAATATCCCTTTACTGCTGGCATTCACTTCAGTAGTATGTTATTGCAAACATCTGGAGCACATAAGAAAAACACTGTCTGGATTCTTTCCTAAAGCACCTCAATCAGAATAGTTCGAGCAAGAGAAATGCCAGATTGAATGATTAACCCAAACATGGAGAGGGACTAGAGTACAGTAGCAACAATACAAAGGCAAAATATGCAACTTGGAGGCCTACAATGGATTTATACAGCCTCTGTCTCAAAGCCCACTCCAGATACTGCAATTAAAAAAAAAAATTTTTCTGTGTCATACACTATAAAGCAAAGGTGAATATTCATACATTCAAGGCTTTCATTTTAGATTGATGAATTTTGTGTTGACAGACAATGAATCTCTGCCACTTTTTCCCCTACTCTCTAGATTCAAATTATGTTGAAAGCCATAGTATAGACTAAGAGAAAGACGCCAGAAACATAAATGGGAAGGATCCATTATTCACTGATGAACATACAACTGGACTGTCTGAGTGCCAAGTAGTCCCTTGAGGTACTGATTGCTCTCCAAGTGATGGTGGGAGAACAAGCTGGTTCTGTCCATGTCTCGCTGACCTGGGTACATAGCATCACAGACCCAAGCACCCAGGGGCACCATTCAGAGTCTTCCAAAGTATAGAAAAATATTCCTATATTCCACTCCTAAATTCAGGTAATTATAGTTGAAAATATGTGCTCTTTCCGTTATTCAGTGTTCACTAGTTATTATATAATGTTGATGTCATCTGCTATTAATTTGGTCATTAATGTTTTTCCACTAGCTTGGGGATTTTTTAAACAATATTTGGTATGAAACACTATCCTCACAAATTCCCACAATCAATTTACCTGCAATCAGCCACATCATTTCTACCAGTCTCTCAGGACCTACGACCTGTCTTTAAAATGTCCGTTGCACAGTGATGCATACTGGTATGCACATTTTATCTAATGCTTCTTTGAGAAGCCAGGTATTTTCCAGGAGGTAATATTATCAGTGAATATCCAAATGTCTCATGCACCAGTCATTCGAACAGCATGGCTGTTCTTGCTTACCTCAGCTTTGAATTTGTTCTGGAGGATATGCAATTCTCTGTAGGTGTGCTGGGAAAACTCACAACTCCACTTCTCCCTAGGTAAGAACTATTACTAACAGAAATCTTCAGAATGAAGTGCATGGCATTTGCTTCCCTGGCAATAGCACCGGTCCATTTTTAGCTACTTGTTCAGAAAAAGGAGGTCTACAGCCTATGCACCCTGGATTATAATCCCATCTGAAAGCTACAAAACCAACACAGTGATAGAGATTTAACTTTTTCATGACATTGAATACTTGTTTTCTTTCAAAACAGAGTTTCTGATCTTTTTAGCAAGCATTAGGAAAAATTAGTAGCACTCAGGTGACAACAAAAAGCAGTTCTACCATACTCATTTTTATAACATTTTTTTTTTTTTAACAGGACATAATATTGCAAAAGTTTAAGAAGAGTCACTTTTTTTCTCTTATGACAGTACTACTTTCTCCCAAAATTATTTTTTCTATCTGTTTTTGTTCCTTGTCACTGGATTCTCATTCAGATGGAATTTTCAGTCCCTAAGGAGAATAATAAATATTGAGGATGTGCGTATCCATATTGTAATCATTTTTTGAGAGTTTTTGTACATTATCACAGGTTGAGAAGAGGTAACACATTAAGAAAAAAATCAAGATTGATCACAGGTATAAATTCTAATCCACACTAAAAATTGAATTCATACAACCACAAAGACTAAGGTATAATCTTTAACAGCTTTGTTGAATAAAAACATATACTTTAAATCAAAATTATTGGCAATCTAAGAATGTATTATATCAGATGCTGAATAATATACAGAGCAGTTCTTTGACAATGAGGAGCAGATCATTGCCCTATTCTTCAGGCTATAAAATCACACTATTAATTCTTCCTTATGACCTTATGTATCTTGAGGGTTTTTTCTGCTCAGTGTGACACCTTCCTTCTCTGATTCCTTAAGACAATTCCCAATGAGGCAGAAGGTGTATATTTGAGTTTAATCAGGAAGATTTCATGGTCTTCAACATCTTCAGTGAATTCTCTGATCACTCATAGCCACAATGTGTAACAGCTCACTGTGTCTAGCAGTGCTTTAAATCCTCATAGTGCTGCATTGCTCTTGGAAAGACAGACACAGTGCCATACTTTCTCAAGTGGTTCTCCAGCAGATGGGAGCTCCTGTCGGTTATTCTCATGGGATACACTCCTGTCCTTAGTATTTGCTGTTGGTTAACCCTAAGCTGTTCTTCTGGGAACATATTTATGCGCTTTTTCTCTGTGAAACACAGAAGAGCCCCCTTGCAACTCACAGTGACTTCTGGTCTCCCTTCCACAGGTCATATACCTTGGAGGTGATGTCACAATGCTCAAACTGTTGTTTCTTCACATTTTTCTTGGGAGTTAGACATATGTGTAACAGAATCATTGGATAGGTCTGTTCTGTCACAAAGGAAACAGATGGAAACTGAGGACAAGCAACCATTACCAGAATAGTTTTCTGACCTGTGCTCTGCTCACTACCCATATCAAAGGGTACTCAGGTGACAATAGATAGGGAATGTCTTTGGAATGTATCTTAATGGAGCAAAGTTACTTCAAAGTCCATAGAGATGAAACCCCATTCAGATATGAAAATACATGATATAAGCTGTTGGCTGTCATGCACAGATCAAGTTTCAGGTCTGCTGTTCAGTCTTCAGGGAACAGCTGTTTTCGCACATTTGTCTGACTTTCTAATGTTAAAGTTAGTTAGACACTCCACTGTTGGACATACCTGGAAATTTCTGATACAATGTCCAGGTCTGGGGAGACCTGAATCTGCATCTTTGTGGAGAATTCCTTAATCAAGATTGTCAATGGCAGTGGTCCTCAAGCTTTCTTCCATTTCAAGCCACAAAATCTCACACAGATAAATTTGTGGGCTAAACAGACAGTAAACCTTATGCCCTGAGGATACAGGTCAATTGTATTACACATGAGGAATCAGTGATGCACTGCACATGCAATATATTCAACACCTCTCAGTTAACCTGATAAAAGCATTTACTTCTGTTTCATACATCCATGGACATGGCAAAGATACTCAGTATACAGGATGGTATAGATAGAAAAATCTGGGCTGCCCATTCTTGGTCTTCTCTTTTTGTAGATATAAGCTGTAGACAGGCTGCAAATCAGAGAAAATGTTCTGCTTCTGGTAGCTCATTCCCATCTACCATCTTATTTCAGGTTTCATGAATCCTATCCCACAATAATTATTGATGTGTGCTATTAATGATTGTAGTATTGTCAGTTAGGTTGTACCCAGAGTCTGGTGTGGATACTACTGCTCTCTTACAAGCAAGGATTAATACCAAGTATTAAATAGCCATACCAAATATTAAATAATCATACCAAGTATTAAATAATGGTTTCTCCCTTGCTCTCTTTTTGTCAGGACTTCAGAGCTTCTACCTTAAGCTTCTTATCTTTGTGAGACTATTCTTCTGTATGAGATCTATCAGTCACACTGTTAAGGTACCTAATTTGGTTGATGTTTTGGGCAAGCTCAGCAATGCTCTGGCAAGGATAAGAATCAGTTTTAATGGAAGAGGCTTCTCATATCTCTGGGTGAATGAAAGTGGGATAAGCTTCTTGCATGTATGCATTTCATCCAAAAGAGCTCAGATTTTGAATTCCTACTTCAAAGTAGTGTCACCTGGAGCAAATCACAGAATTTGCAGAGGGAAGTAGAGATGAAGGCTAAATACCTCCCAAGTTAGCAAATGAACTGTTGAGGACCAGCCTCACAAAAGCTTACCTGTCCCTAAATATTGAATAAGGAGTTTGAATACTGAACCCAACCCAGAGGTTTCTACAGCAGAGATAGGAGCCCTCTTAAATTCTGCCTTGCTGAGGTTAAATCATTCTTGCAGACCTACTCCTGAGCTTCCACTTCATATTTAAACAAACTTTTGTTTAGATAGAACCTTGCTTTTTATCTATAGAATCTTGATTTCAGACAGTTGTATCACCATGCACTTTACTTACAGAAATGAAATATTTACTAAGCAGATTTAAACAGGTTATCTCAATTTTAAACAGTTGAATTATAAACGTAATTAACAAATAACGCTGAAAGCATTATGAGGTCTTTAGAGTAATATTTAAATAACTGTGTCATGCCACAAATGCCAGTTGAATAAATCCTTTTAATTCTGATTTAATAAGGCAAGGTCTTTTACACTTGAAAGTCACAGGTTATCCACTTCCTTAGGTTAAAATATTTTAAGTTGTATTATGTAAAATATTTATCTTAGTTGAATTAAACTTCAACAAATTCAATATATTCCTTGTAAACACATATTACCAGCACATATATTTCAATAAACGGGGAATACAGCCTCTTGTCACAAAACAGTAGGTTCCAACAGCTCCAGCTTTCCTAATTCACACTTACAATGATTGAAGCCATCTAATATGCACAAAAGAGCAGTGGAAAATTAATTTAAGAACACATTTTGTTTCACATATGTTTGCAATAAAACTGTTGTTTTAAATGACTTAATTAGAAGAGTTTGTCATACTTACTGGAAACTAGCGTAACGGCATTGTTGTGACCACAAAAGTCAGAGAGGGAGTGAAAGGACTGGGAGTGGAAGGAAGAGAGCAAGTGTTTTAAAATTCCCAAAGAGTTTAACTGTTCCAGAAATAATACCCAACCCTCAACTCCACTCACACATCCCTGTCTGTGAACACACATATGTGTTTTCTTAAGGGGAGAATTGCAGATTTGTTTTCTGCAATGTATTTCATCCTCAGTAAACTGTAATTACTAAATCTGGTTTAAGCTGTGCAGTGTCACCACACAGAAAAAAGGGAAAACATATAGCCACTGCCTTGGCTTTTCCTTCACAAGGTTTTCCACTTGCAGCTTTAGTTACCAACAGCATTTGTCAGAAGTCCTTCCAACATATTATAGAGGGAAGGTTTGTGGAAGCATCGTGACATAACAGCCATCAGTAGTGACGCTCAGCAGAAGTTTCTGGAATTCAAATTAAAGTCATTTACTGTGACTTCTGCTGATGTCCCCAGGGCAGCTTTCTCCTTTCAGCCCTGTTTGAATCCAGGCTCTGACCTGCAGGCTCTCTGCACTCAGGTTTCCTCACTAGCCAGCAGCTCACCTGGTAAAGAATTTTAAAGGTTGCCAGATATAACTTTCTTTCCCCACAAGCTCACTTACCTTATTTGAATGCTTCAAGTCATATGTTCCTGTTTCAGGTAACTTTTCATAGTATCAGCGTTGATCTGGACAAACTACAGAGCCCAGCTTCTTCAGACAGACCCATTTAGGCTGACACCTTTCATTATATCTCTCCCTCTTCTTTTAAAGTAACTCTAGAATATGAATATTATTTGAATTTATAAACAAGAAAAATATTTTCATATTCTCCTTGCTCTTCCAGAAACTGAAGGGATACCTTTCAGTAGCTAATCTTTCAGCCATCGCAGCTCCCACCTTCCCCGATCATTATTACAGGCTTCTGTCAAGACTGATCCCTTCAAATACACTGTCACATCAGTGGTATGACATACAAAATTTTTGTGTTTGTTTTCACAGTTCTTTGTATTCCTCAGAAATCTGATACTATGAGCATAATATGGAAGTTTAATCACACTAATGAACAGGCATCGAAATAATGGATGTACCTCAAAGCATTTTAAAGATCAAGGAATAATACACAGTAACATATGTTACTGAGCCAGTTTTAAAAGATATTTAGATATTTCAATAAGAAATTGATGTCTCGAGAGATACTCATATACACTGAGAAAGTTAATTGACATTGCCGGAAATTAAGGTTAAAGAAGTGAGTATTTTTTAGAGTCTTACTAAGTGGTTGAATGCTAGAGAAGAATGAAAAACTGAAATTTCTTCCCATCAGAACTTTCATTATAAAGAAATACCCTGCAGCTGAAGATAATTCAAAGCCATGAATTTCTTTGTTTTTTATTGACCTCTTCCTCTAGTACCAGAAAATGAAAGCAGATTCTGTCCCCTTTTCCCCTTCCAATTTTAGTATCTTCAAAGTAGGTTCACAATCTCTTTGTCTTAAGACATTTTCAGTGTCACACCAATTAGTGAGGTAGGCAGACTGAGAAAGCAAAGACTTGCTTATCACTAAGAATAACATTCTCCATGGTTCCATACCAGACACACTTTCCTTCCTTCCTCTGTAAACTGAAAAAAAAGAGAAAGAATGAAAACTTTCTTGGGACAGGCTAGAAATTGACAGAAAATTCCCATTCAAATACAAGTTACTTCCCCTCTTCCTCAATGGAGGGGAATTTAATGTTTTGGGACTTTATACAGCTTAGTTTTTCCCCCCACCTGGAAAATAAAGGGGCAAAACCCCTAAGGTTTTGTTGGTTTTCTGTATCATAGAAATGCTTATTGTAATCCATCTTTTGATGTAATTTTTCCCTGAATGTAAGAATGCGAAATAATGTACAGAATTCAACAACCTGGAGCCACATTAATCATTTTTATTAGTAAAATCCACACACTTGAAGTGAAAAAAAAAAAGAATTAGGAAGAGAGCAGCCAATATCAGCATCAGTCTCCCACCCCTGCTTTTTATCAGAAATTGAAGCTTTTATGATTCTGTCTGCCATAGACACTGACTAAAAAATAGGAAGGTTTTTGCGTAGTCCTAAGAATTAGCAGTGAGTTTGAATCACAGATGGAGTGAAATAGAGAGCTCTTGTCTCTGTCTTAGTTACATATGTCTTTGCTCAAACAGAAATTACAGTTTTCAAGTCTGTAGTATGGCTTTTTTCCCATCAGCACAATCTTTAGAATTAAACACTTCTGTGCTGAGGAGAGCCTGTTGTACAGTTTCTTTCTTTCTTCCCCCCTTTAGTCTAAATTCCATTAAAAAAACCTTTCTGAAGCTAGAAGGTTACTTTGATTTTTACAGCCTCTGGAGAGAGAAGGAATTATATTATAATTTAAGCAATGGAGAGCCCTGGCAAGATTAAATCTGATCTAAAAGGAAGAGGCTCAGGAGAAAAATACTTAGGATGTAAAAAAACCTCCTAAAACCACCCACCATCACCAATTTTCAGGATAAAGTTTGAATTCTCTCGTTCTCAAAAGCAGCTGTGCTTTCAAGAGAATGTCCATTTTTTGTCTTTAAAGAATCTATGTAACTCCAAATGAAGTATTTTTTTCTCCACCTCTGCTTTAGAGTAGAAAACACACAACTCCTGTTCAATTGCTGGGTATGAAAAAGGCAAGCAGCAGCAGTCTGTTAAGGAAGAGGTGGTGTCAAATGGAAATCAGTGGTCATTTGTTCTTGAGCCTGAGTAGAAGGGAATTTATAGAATCAGAAAGAAAAAGAAGGTTGTTTATATGTCAGCATGTTTTATAATCTTTCTGCTATGGTTATTTTTCTCAACATATTTACCCATGCTGTTGCAAGTGTTCCAAGTAGTGAGGTTGGTTAAAAAGATGAACTTTTCTGAGGAACTATTTATAGTATAGTATTTATAGTTGTTAAAAAGAGGTGGAAACACGATGTGGTACTAACATTCCAAATGTGTGCCTAACTGAATGATAAACTATCATCAATAAACAGAGACTTTATTCTAAAGTCTTGACAGAAATGTCACATGGAAGTGTTTAAAGCTGTGGATAGGTGCTAATACTTTAAAGTTGTTGTGCAATAACATGTTGACCTAGTAATCAGACATCCTGTTCTTTTCTTATTACATGCTGTTAGACTTGTTGAAGTACACATTGAAATATACTAGGAAATGTATCTTAGTGCAGAATAATAGTCATTTAAAGTGGAAAAGGTCAGTGGAGGGCTTTTCTTTGTAGTGTTTGGGGTGAGAGGGTTTTGGCAAAAAAAGGAGTATTGAAATGTTCAAAAAGCAGACATAGGCCATCAGACTGGATTTTTTTTGTCTTTTCAAAATGGACTCTGAATTTTTTTTTTTTTTCTTTTTTTTTTTTCTTTTATTTTTCCTTGTTGTAGAATACTTGAATATGGCACTGGCTTTTATCCAGAAAGCTCTGCTCCTCTAAGAGAGTGCTCATGCACCTGTTTCTGAAATTGATGATAAGCTACAAGTCACTTCTTAGTAATCGTGGGAACAGAACCAGCTCAATTCATTATGATCATCTGTAGTGAGCTTAAAGAGAAACTTAGCATCTTACTAAAGTAATAGACAAGGCACCAAATTCATCTTAGGTCAAATAAACATTCTGCAGAGGAATGAAGATCTTACAGTAGACATGTGGTAGTAGACTGCTTCTTGTTCATGTATAGTTTTTGTTAACTATTTCTTTTTCCAGACACAACAAGAAAAAAATGGTGAAGACAGATCTAGAAGAAAGGTATTTAGGACAGACAGCTACACCTACCCAGATTAAAAACTTCTGGAAACACTGGAGAGACATCAATCTGTTCGGAGCAAAGTTTTAAACTAAAATAGGGCAGATTTAGACTCGGTATAAGAAACAAATTTTTACAATGAGTGTGCTGAAACACTGGAACAGGTTGCCCGGGGTGATAGTGGAGGCCCCATCCCTGGAAACATTCAAGGTCGAGTTGGACTGGGATCTGAGCAACCTCATCTAGTTGAAGATATCCTTGCTCATTGCAGAGGGGTAGGGCTAGATGACCTTTAGAGATCCCTTCCAACCCAAACTATTCTATGATTCTGTATTAGCACACCCCCAAGCTATCAAGTAATAGCATATTTTGTGGTTCTAATTGGCTTAATACCTGCACAATTTTTCCAACTTTTTTTTCTAATAGAAACAAAGGTCGCAAATTCCTTTTTACTTTCAGCTATTCACCCCACAGTTAACACCATTTGTAATCTCTTGGTTTCAGATTCTGACAAAGACGACTTGCATTTTCTAACAACAGGACAAACACTATTGCCATGTATTTCAGATGCTAAACTATACATACTACAATCTTTACAATAAAAGCAAAATTCAGTCATTCAGATTTTTGTTTTTTTAATAGTTAGGACTGACACTGGGATTTTTGCACCATATCACTTACGAACGTTTGCTTTCTTTAACTCTTTTTTACTGTGACAAAAAGAACCCCTTTCCTATGTTGTCATTTACTCTTAACTGATTCACTTTTCAAAATAAAACAAAAATATGTTTTTCAGA
>Ga0181612_129026_pt1 | contig 14107 bp, 8 predicted proteins | sample HoacroProtozoa21_FD_119630 | JGI IMG/M metagenome (GOLD analysis project Ga0181612, IMG submission 119630) | Hoatzin crop microbial communities from Cojedes, Venezuel. Combined Assembly of Gp0051906, Gp0051904, Gp0051908
AGAGCGTAAAGTAGCACTCTCAATTCTGGGAACTCCTGAAACCCAGGAACAGAGCAAGATGCAAAATCATCAATATCACTCATTTTATTTGTGTACAAAGATAAAATATTGGATAGAGTAGATAAAGCATTAATAAATTATTAGAAGCTGCTAAAAGGTATTACAGATAAGCAGTATGTGCATTATTGGTCATGTAATCTGCCAGACTGCATAACCAGTTGGTGTAATGGATTGTTATCCATTCAATTACCAATGCCATGAACTACGCACGTACCCTAATCTGGATGGGAACTCGTTTCCTTTGTTCTCAATGCTGACATAAAACAGCTGAAAAGCAACAACAGAGTTTTCAGGAAACATGAATATTTTTCTTTTTGAGATGTTTGGGGTTTTTTCCTGCTGGTTCGGTTTGTTCTTTTAGAGCGATTATTTGCCAACAGCATCTCCAGGAAGAAGCATTCTGCTCATGAAACAGCTCAGAGCTAGATACCTGAGCCACCACCGGCATGCAGATCCAGTCTGGGGAGCGCTGGTCTGCGCTCTTCAAAATGGGAGGAGGCTAACGACAGTGCCGAGGCATCACCGAGGACTACGGCGTTCAGCCGTTCCCGAGAACCATCCAGAAACAGCCCTTGCCACCCTTGCAGAACCAGTTGCAACACAAAGACCAGCGACTTTAACAACGCATCTTTGCGTGGAACTTATATCCACCACCGGTGTAGGTGGGCTTGTGTTCAAGTTGGTCAAAATAGTTCTGGGGGGAAAGAAAAATAAAAGAGAGCTGAGCTGTCAGTGTCAAATTACAGCTGATGAATGAGCTCATCTACAAGACTTTGCTATGTGGGAAGTCTATCTCATCGGACACACCAAGCAAAAAGGAAAGAAAAAATATCAAAGGGAAAACTTGCATTAAAAACATGACTTTAAAAAGATTGTGGATTGCCCATGACATGTAATAAGTCATCTGTCTCTCTTACTAAAGAGAAGTCATTATTTACTAGGGAACTAATACCAGTAACTGTGACAAGCAAAACCAACAAAGCCCATAAAAAAATAAAAAAGCTGTTCTATGCAGTTAGGCTGAAAGAGAACACGTTCAATGTTTTAGATGAAAAAGCATTTAGGCTTAGAATCTGTTCTACCACAACCTCCGTTACATGTCGAAAAATGAAACAAGTATCAAAGTCTCGCCCTCATCCCCAACTTCTGCAGGAAAAACAGGAAACTTTTTTGTTTCTTTAAGGCATGAATTTAAGTCATAGGAACTTGCTTAGTGCTTTGGATTGATACCTATGGTGTTATAAGTAGCATGGCCTTTCAAACAAATGTACTAATGTTGCAATACTACATCAGCTTTGGATACTGTAACTTCAAGGCATCTCATCTCCTCTTCTAAATATAAAGTACATTCCCAAATTCAGGTTTTCTGTAGCCCATTGCCCATGTCTGCTGTTCTCTCAAGTATTCCAATCTTCAAGCAGGTGATGCAGTCGGATATTGTTTTTCCACGTCATAGCAATTTTGCTATGTCAACAATGCATAGGTTTTACCGCTCCTAGGACAATCCTTATAAAAATAAACTCATAGACCACTTCTCTAGGTATTGCAACTAAAACTACACTTGCAATGCCTTAAAGAACACAGGATTTATTTACTAATATTTTAGGATATTAATCTCAGTCCTGAAAAATTAAAAAAGCTCCAATTCAATCCAATTAGGGCAGTTAAAGCCTTATTTGTATTTCATGTTGTGTTGGCTTTTGAAAAATAAACTATCTATCTATCTTAGCAATTATTACCATGCCCTGTAATTCCTCAGCCATAGAAGGATACAGAAAGTTTTTTAAATGATGAAAGTATCTAACATGGATAAACGCTGGGATTAGAGGTTTGCTGCTTGACAAAACCCAAAATAGTTACAGAAAAATGTCATTTCAACTTATAAAATCAATGACTAAAGGGAGAATCTAAAACTGCTTATATTAACTTGCAGTTAAAGTAAGAAAAAAACAACCACCAATCAACTATGACATTTTTAGTTAATTTTACTTCGCATGTGTTTGAGCCTGTTCCTATTATTCATTTGTTTTCCATACAAGGTTTTCAGCAAATTTTAATAGACTTTTCGTAGTGAAATTCCTGCTTTGTGTGTTTAGGAATATTACAAATACTACGATTTTCAGCATCAGAAAGGTCAGGCTGCCTCCATTAGCAAAGCAAAGCTTAAAAGAAGCTTCTAACAGCAACGCTTATCTGATAAAAGTATAAACTGATATACAAAGCAGATATTTAATCAAACCACTGAAGCATTGCTCTAAATTTATATATCAAATCTTCAAAACTATTAACTCTGAAAGAATAAGCAAATGGATATATCATCTGGTGAAAAATTCTGCTGAACCCTTACAGAATGTATTACCTGATTTCTCCCAGGGAAAATTTCTCTAAGGTCATGCCTAAATGAAGGGGTGATCCCAAAAAAAGCTACCAAACAGCAAATAAATCTCAGCTAGCTATTCTGAAGGTTGTGATGCTTTGGGAAAAACAGAGGAGCTTCCTTTAAATATCAAAAATTTACTCAAGTAACACCATAACTAAATCTATTTTACACAAACAGGAAACTCACTTGAATTAACTATAATTTTAATCCTAATAGTGATTTTAGCCTCTTAATCAAACAGTTTTTTTCCAAAGTCATTTTACTGCTAACAAATGAAAGACATGAAAAACTAAATTGCATAATAAAGCATGAAGGGCATACAGTTATGAGATACCAGGCCCCTGAGAGAAGCAAGCAGTGGTTTATGTTCACTGAAACTCTTCAGAGCAACACACAAAAAAAATGAGATAAAATTCTTCAAACAATTAACAACCACATTCCAGGAGTGAATATTTAAAATACTGCAATTTGTCAAGAAATGAGAAACGCTGTATATCAGTAGCACAAGCAAGCATAACCATCTTCTCCTTAGTGATTTCTAAAATACTTATCATAATTATTGGAAATATATCTTCCCTGTCATTTAGGACCTTCAACAACTGGCCTACTATGTGACTAGAAAACCACTTGATTTTGGCAGCTAGTAATGCCCCAAGTGATTTTACTGTCAACAGAGTTTAAGAACTCGCTAAACAATACCAAAAGTATTTTTTACCTTTTATTAAGGAAAAACACTTCTTAGAAATTTCATGGAAAATATTATAAACACAGGGTGATCAGCAAAAAAAAATATTTCCTTACAAACCTAATTTCCATCTCCTGGCAGGAAGCTATACTTCTTTTAGGCAAGCACGTTCAAGGCAGCAGAAGGCTCGCAGCAATAACACCAAGCACTAATGTGTCTCATCTCTAAATGCTGGGAAAAATAAATTAAAAAAAAAAAATTCCAAAGCAACTGAAGAAACAGATTATTCTCTACATCCTATACACCTAGGCAAGCTCAGTCTAGTGTTTAAAACAACTGCATTTTAATCAAGGGGTTCTCTAGGTTTTCCCTACCATAGGTTACATCTCATTTCTGACTCTGTCCTCTCCCACAGGATGTTTTAATGGCTTTTTCAGATGAACTGCTTTAAGAGCAGCTTTATTTCTCTATAGCTCGAGTTTACAAGTAAAATGGGAAACAGTGCACCAGAGCAAGCGTGAGAGCACGCAAACGCAGAGGAGAGAAATGCAGATTTGTCCGTGCTATGCAAATAGCCCCAGCTCTCCTCACATCAGCCAACCACTTCCCTGGGTGAGCCAGATGAGCTGAAGGCAGAACAGTTCTTCACCAAAGCCCACAACCCCGGAACTTCGGGATACTCAGTGAAATTGGTAGGAGATCAATTTAAAATGAATAAAGTACAATTTAAACCTGACTAGTGAACTTCTGGAGCTTTCCGCTGCAGGAGGCTGTGAACGCAGATGGTACCAGCAAATACAAATGGAATTCTACACGTTCACGGCCAGCAGATCAATAACTGGATCTGCAGAGGGATGTATGCCCTAACATCCTTAATACAAGGATGCTGGGGAGCTGGACCAGAGTAGGTGGCCAAACCTGCCTGTTCCTCCTAAATAGCATCTTGTTGGCACTGCCAGAGACAGAACGAGAACCCAGATGGACTCGGCCTCAGCCCCAGCGTGATGCTGCTTAGCAACTAATCATACACGCACGCAAAGACCCGAAACATTGTCTTTTCAGTTTGGTGTGGATTTCTACTCAGGCATAAGCAAATCAACATTCAAATTTTACATATGAAAACTTCTCCCAATGATTTGCACTTAGACAAGGTATCCCACCTTCACAGCTGCTACCTCAATTGGTTCACTACTCTACAGTAAAATATATCATAACTATGGTAATAAACTAATACCAAATTAGGATTCCGACTAAGGAGAATTTGACTCTTTTAGAACTAAATGGTTGTAACAAAAGCAGTAGAAGACAGACACGTCAAACCCTCTTATTTTTATCACCACCACCGGTATGATACACCCCCTTTAAAAAGCAAGCAGCAAATGTCAGTTTTATCCTTCCCCTTCAACGAACAAAGCAAAAAACGATGCCCACAATGTCCCATTCTGCTGAAGGAATATAAAGAAATAGAAATCCTCCACTATCACCCCAAGGCAGCTTTGTCCCCTCAGCAAACTCTGGTTGCTTTGCCATCCTTAACGCTATGCAGTATGGCTATGCCCAGAGAAAACAGATAAAGCTTTACCAAAACCAGATAAAGCAACTAGCCATCATTTTGGCTTAAAAAGCAGCACGAAAAAATTCCCCCTTTGCCAGACCGACAGTTAAATGCTCCAGGAAAAAAAGATATGTGAAAAAATAGAATAAAATTGAATTGTTCTTGGGATCTTGATCAGCAACACCAGAGCCAATACTTCTGTGCTCACCTGTAGACATGAGACTGCACCAGAGAATTTTGAGTAAAAAAAAGTCATTCAGGTGCCAGGATGCTTTCCTGTAATTCTAACCAGTTCCACCCAAAGTGCATGCTCCACTTATTTCTGTTTGCCTAGAGGTTGAAAGGGGCATAGTAACTTCCACTTTTCAGCCCAAGCGCTACCGTAAGACTCCTGCGCGCTGTTTAACAGTGCCCGTATCTTACCCCGAGCGTGCCAGTGCTTCCATGATACGCTGGGCTTTGTTCCTAGCTCCTTCTCTGCATGGACATACACGATACGCACGTGTGCAGGTGACAACTTAAAGAATGCAGGAACCTTTCCTGATGGGTTGAAAATAGATTTAACAGCAGCAAAAACATTACTGTGAGTAAGATTCTTCATTTTTATACACTACTGTGCATTTTTTATGATTCGTGTCTAAGATCCTGTTAAATATTTAAACAACAATACAACATCAGTAAGTAAACTCTTTAAATCAGGCATCCTCTATACTGCATAGCGGGAACAGATGTGCTCTTATTAAGGCTATATTGTAACTCAACAATAATTTGTCATATTTGACATATTGTTAAATTATGTGCACCTGCCAGAACTGTAGTAGCAATTACAAACGATATATATACCGCTTTTACTTTAAATACCTAAACAACTTGTGTAGATGTGAATACAATGTATGGAAAAATTGTAATTTCCTAAATGTCATCACCAAACAACACCTAATGTCTCACCATTTCTTTTTATGTATATTTTATTATAGTGCCCAACTGTTTCAGCACTCTAGTGGCTGGACTTTAATGTGGTTCAAGCAGCCCCAAGTAACATCACCAAATGTTTAACATCTGTGAAAGCTGGACCAACAAATGCTCATATTTTCCGGAGGTCACGCTGGCCAGCTTTCATTAACAATTACTTTAAACTTCAGTTTTCTTTATAGCTTTTTAATTCAGGAAGGACATGTAAAGTTCACCTTAGTTAAACGGTTAAGTTATTCCAAAAATCACATAATATTAATCTTTAGAATATTTGTAAATTTTTGAAAGCTTCTTTTCCTTCCCCCAATATTTGGATCTTGTTATATTCACCCATTACTTTAACCTAGGGAAACGCCACTTCTAATTAGGTCTTAAGGGTTCAGCATATTTCCAGAACAGGGTCAGAATCTACCAGCTCTTATTTCCTTCTACTTCATTTTCCTACTCCCCCCCCATCTACAACTTAATGGCCTGGATGTTTCTTATTGCTGGTAATTCAAAAAAACATTGTATCTTGAAAGATCTACTCAGAGCTTTGAGTTTTTTGACCACATGATAAGGCTTGAATCTTTGCTGTAGACTTCTAGCACAAAGAGCTCCACTACGGGATTGGACACCTCCATGGAAACCTGTAAGCCAGAAGCCCACGACACTTGCGGATGCAGGAATTCTGGCAGTGGATTTTAGTGCAGGTTCAGCACCGTAGGGTGCACAACGACCTAATCCTTACATCTGCATAACAAATCCTCCAATGCGCATAGCTCATCGGGAAAAAGCAAAGAAAGGATCTTTTAATAATAGCACAAATACCGGAGATGATGATTAAAAGAACGTGATACACTATCTATGCTGAAGATCAAAAACCCCCAGTAACTTGAAGAGAGAACAGATGAGAGAAGGCACCACTGATAGTCTCCGCATTGCACACACGCTCATTATCCCCACGAAAATCCAAATCTCCCTCTGCTTCCATTGCCACATCAGCTTCGCATGACTTACGGCTTCACATTTCTTGCTGTAGCCTCTCTGTTGTGGAAGGAGATATAGAAAACAACCTGCAGGACACATGCTCTTTATGATTACGTACAGGTTCTAGTAATATGTATCATCAGTATGTATATCATCTCTTACTCCTTTTGCCATCAGGAATACTTGGCTTTCACGGCAAGTCTAGATCTTCCACTACGCACCATTTCAACCGTGTGTAGCTACACCCTCCCGTGTCAGAGCATCGGAGAGGAGGAAGCTTTGGTGGGCGATAGGTGGGAGCTGATCTCTCTCTCCCAGCCTACAAGTGGTGCAGAGATCCCACTCCGCAGCCTCGCCAGCGCTGCAGCCGTGCTCTCAGCTCAGCTAACCACTTTGACCTGCTGCACTCCGAGGAGAATTCGGAGCAGGCAGCTCCCACCCCAGCGAGCGATGCCAGGGAGACTCAGCCTCCTCCTCTCACGGTTCAGAATCACGACATGCGGGCTGTTACGAGGCTCAGATTTGCTCCAGGACCTCGGACCCGGCGCATCCAGACCGGGACCAACGTTTAACACACAGCTTGTTAGCGGCTACTTTACTGCTTCTCCCTTTTATTATTCACAAAGAGCACTGCTGCTGATACACTGGAAAGGATGGCAAATGTAAAGCTCATTCTAAAGAGCATGGAGGTATTTTATTTTGGAAATGTTTGCATTATGGATGGGTTTGCATGAAGGGCTTTCTAGACTCTCTTAAATGATTTACCGTTAAGGTACATATTGATTATAATCTCCAATTATTTAAAAGGAGACCTGTTTACCCCATAGCACTTAATGCATTGCGACATGTTTCAGCTGAACAGTGACACTGGTAAACAAAAGTTACTGATCTACCTAGCAAGTTATAAAACTTGTAACACGCTGTAAACAGCTCTGTCATTTTATTTAGCATATCGCATTGCACGAGCTGCTTTATTTACCTAGCGGTAAATCTTTATGTATCAAAAATGCTACAGAAGGCACAACAAATAAATTACAAACAGACACTAACATCTGACTAGTTAATCAAACAAATAGGACATGTAACAAAGAGAAAAGCTATAAATATTGACAACAAGCTGCTTCAGTCACAAAAACATTCAATACTTCAGTTCTCAAGTGTGAGTTTTATATCAGTCCCCTGGAAACAGTTTGTATCCTCCAATAAATTTTTACAGTTGATTCACCTGCCTGATACCCTTCAGCCATTTCCTTCAGAAGCTGTCAAACCCGCCAACAATAATATATGGCCCGACCAACAAGAACAGCTGTAGCCATTCTCTCTGCTGGTTCCCGCACCCTGTTCTGCATAAAATAATACATCAAGATTAATTGATTTCCCGTCAGTCTCACAGAACTGAAAATTAATTTTCATGTAGCTATTTTCCCCAGCTTATGAATTTCGAACATGGCAAGTAATTTAAGTTTTTAATTATTCATAAGCAGCAGAAAAAAAAAAAGGGGGGGGGAAAAAAAATCACAACACATGATAAAGCGAGCCCCTGAAAGCCCCAAGGCCATGGCCTGGACCTTGATTTGTGCTGAGACAACAATAGCATTCACTAATGCCTATATAAATAATATATGTATTAACATACATCTTAGTACAACACCAATTTCTCTCGCTCTGACCCAAGACTACCAGGTCACACAGCGGCAGTTTGTCACAGTCCGTACAGTGGGCTACACGCGAGTCAACACCAGAAAAGCACAGAACACATCAGCCAGACCGCACCGACCACGGCTGCCTCCAGAGCACGAACACACATACAACACAATGGGACGGTAATGGTCAGTGTTTGTGGAGAAGAGCAAAACTTGCCAGTCAGCAGGGTGTCCTGTCCCAGCAAACCTTCTCTTTGCAGGTGACATTGACTTGCGCAAGGAAAACTGCTAATGGAAAATTCAACAGAATAATCCATCTTGCTCAAGTTAAATCTTTTCCAGGTGATTGCTGAACCCTTAAAGAAAAACACAGGCCACTCAAAAGACAGTAAGATGTCATAAAGAAGGCATGTTTAAGAAAATCTCCTTTGCGAAGGTTCAAATTTCTGCAGACAGACATTGTCACAATTTGCAGTACAGAATTTATGACCTGGAACTGGGGCCAAAATTGTACAGGTAAATAACCATAACTCCTAGCATTCATTATAATCATTTGTGACAAAGTACCAACCACTGATTATTTATTTAGTGCAACACACAATCAATAAAGCTGGGATCGGATGTTTTATTTTTAAAAAAAAACACAACTACCTTGCACTACACAATGCTTATACATGGCTTGGGGGCGAGGGCAAGTCACAGGGTGAAAATGTACCCATAAATTCAAAAGGAGCATGCAAATGCTGAAGGCACTTCACTAACAAGCAACAGGTTTGCTTTTGAGTGCTCTTTCCATTCTCAAAAAGTTTTGGGAAGCTTCACTTTATTAGCTAAACCTCCCTAAGAAACCCCCAAACTGATGGACAAGGTGCGCCATACTCTCTAGGAAAGCTTCTTACCATCATCAGCAGCACCAGACAAATTTACAAGGATGGAAGTCTAGGGAAGACCAGCAAGACAACGAAAGTAGGAAGGCCCTGTGATTTGGGTTATATACTATGATGAAATATTAACCAAGGAACAGAAGGAAGTGTAACAACTGCCACAAACGTGGCAAAAACCCTCAATATAACTAGAGCCTCTGTACTGGAGAGTGAACTGCTTCCAGTACGGCTGGGCATCGGTGTACGCGAGCAGCACTGGATGGAAGATTCTTCTGGTATTTCCGTGATAAAATCATTCCCGCTGCTTTTTCAAAGGCTCCCGATTTTCCTATTCAGAGTAGGCTGAAGAGAGACAGTTTTTTAAACCCAAACTCAGTATGTCTACATAAAGCCTTTAAAAGGAAGCTTGGAAGAAGAACCCCAGGTTCTGTTTTCACTAATACAAAAGAGGTTCTCGAAACAGGAATCCAAGCTCTGAATTTTTTTTTTTTTTTATAAGCAGTGATGCTGGTTAAAGGCCTTTATCTTCCGTACATTTAGCCTTATGAATATATGGATATGTAATAACAACCAGCTTCTCAGCAAACAAGATGAAAATGTGTATGCCATATATTTTGCCCATCAATTGCATTTGTTAACACCCTGACATACTACTGATTCCAAGAAAACACCCACCAAAAAAAAAAAATTTACATGTACCTCCAAAATGTAAAGAACATTTATATTGCAAAGTACTAAATTACCCAGAACTACAGCTAATCTTTATTGTCAGATTTGAAAATAATTACATAGCGCTTTAAAGTAATTCAGCAAAAAAATTGGTGCCTAACTTTCAGGGGGAGGCTGGGAAGAAGTAGCTTTTGATGGATTCGGGTTTCGTTATTTCCTTTTCATATTACAAAATAGTTAAATGAAATAGTGCATTATACTTCGTAATACCAGCCACTCAACAACTGTCTTCACCTTTTTTCGTGTCAAATTTATCTGCAGTTGTCCTTCTAATATTTATTTGTTTTTTCTACCCTTTCATTAAGAAAATAACCTTATTGAGAACATAATGAGCTCATTATGTTCACCATAAAAATACATGTTTACCATTCTGTAAATGAAATGTATAAACCAGGGGAAAAAAAGAGAAAAAAATACAACCACCAAAAACCCCCATGCAAACAAAAAAACCCACAACTTAACAAACTTGATGCTGCTTCTACAGATACTGTTCCTGGCATCGCTTAAAGGTCTTTGTTTCTGTAAATTCAATTGAGTGTTTCTATTTCTAAAGCTAGCAAGAGGTTCTAATTATTGTTAGAAGCCTAATTAGCATTTAGTATTACATTACAACAACTGCAACAAAATTGTACCCGTTCTCCAATAAACAGTATTCACAGTGTGCAATCAAGCTGCTGAACGATGCAATGAGAATTAATAGCACTGCACGACAATGGTAAATCCTACAACTCCCGCTGTGTGTGTTTAATAATTTTTCACTCCTTCCAGATTGTTCCCATCAAGCACAATTCCCCAGATCCTAATCAGCTTTCCTCCCCATCAATACTACACAGAGATCTGAGCACCGAAAATTATCTGCAATTTCAAAAAGTGCTTTGTTGCATTATTAGGCCACTGACCTAAGAGGTAATGGGTAAATAGTTTCTGAAAAATGTCCAAAGCACAACATAAATTAAAGCTTATAGTCTTGCCTGCTGTTCTTACCAAAGCTATAACAGCAAACTCTAACAGCTTTTACACAAAAGCCTTAACTACAGTATTAGTTTTTACACAAAAATTAGTACAAAGATGACAACATTTGTATTTAAATAACTTCTTATACTGTATTTTACACAAATAACACAAGTTGGAGAGCCATAGGCGCCTTTTAAATGTATTGCATATATATACACACACACAGAGCAACCGGAGAACCACCACCATAGTTCTGTGCGTGTTCGCGAGTCGTTTCTGGAAAGAGCCGCGCACACATAACCATACGTGCAGAAATGGAATCAGCGTTTCAGCCTTCTTTTTTAGCCAAAGCAAGAAATCTAAATTCTAGTCAGAATGATACGTCATGATGGTCAGATAAATGCAAAGTTCATCGCGTTTCCTCGGAGCTTATATATTTCATACTCGCATTTCTCTGACAATTAAGATTCACTGAACACAGAAACGGCAGCGGTAGAGGGGGGACTTGTTTCTGTAGGGAAGACGCCCAGTGCCTCACCGATACTTTAAGCAAGGTACATCCTCCACACGCCCAGATAAATGGACTCGCCTCCTCTATAGAACCGGAGCTGCGTCAGCAGCGGGGCGTGGAAGAGCCGGAAACCTGGCTCCTAGGTCCATATGCCGGTCACTGCGCACCAACAGACGTCTGAATATTAGGAAAGAAGTAGTAAGTTTGGCAAAGTACTCCCTCTGGCTTTGTCACAGTAATTTGTTTCAGTTAATGGAGTTTCAGCCTTTCCCCATAATCACTATCCCTTATTATGGAAATCTTATCTGGATAATAAACTCGTCTTCTCACAGGGGACTTCTCTCTCCCTTCCTTTCGCAGTTTGTCAGTGCCAGTAGCATTTAAGTTTTACCTGGTAGTCAGAAAGTAATTTTATTTTACCTGGTTTATCAGGAGATATAAAAGACCATGGTATTAATCACCAAATACCGCTACCTCTAACAAAATATGGCATTATTATTTATCTTCAAACAACGAGAGGATCTGTTCATTAATTTCTGTAACAAAAAATAAGGATATCTGCAAAATTTGCATCTGTTGCTGATTAGGCACTTAAGGATCACACTGGAAGAAACACCAGGTTATTTCATACCTGGACACAGGGACAAGCACCTGGCAGGGAGGGGAAGGGAGAGCTTGAGGCAGAAAGCCAGAAATTGGGCACGAGGAAACAGGGGAGAACAAATGACAGGATAGCTTCGCCGCTGTCCAAGACATCGGTAGCCTTGAAAGAAAAAAGCAGTATTTCTCACACCGAGTCTGAGTTACGGCAATTGAATAGGAGATACATCAAATAGCAACAAGGAATTCGGTATTTTTCAGTTAGGCGAAGCCAAATAGGAAACGTAACGAAGGGCCAGCACCAAGCCCCTTGTCCCCCATAAGCAGTGTTCATAAACACAGAATCCGTGAACTGCGAAGGCGGCTTCTCCTTCTCACTAGACCTACTTCAGAAATGTGGACTTCTCAGTCCTGTCTGCAGACAACAGTCTTCCTGAACACCTCAAGCAGCCTGCTTTTCTAAAATAAATTACGTGTATCCAAACAATAGAAAATCTTGTTTTCACACTCTAAGTTGAAGGCAGGAGAGAAGCTTCATGGTGTAAGAGGTGGGGAAAAAAGGAGGTTCCAGATATGAATTCCTCACGTGACGTACGGCACTTGGTGGCTTTCACTTTGGCTATCACAGAAGATGTCACACTGTTAGCGCAACTACTGCAATTAAAACGGGGTTTATTCAATATAATACGACTTTTGCCTTTACTACACGCCTAATGACTACACGCTCTTCGAGACGTTCGCTCTCTTTTTCTCCTCTTCAGGAAGCGCATAAATCAAACAAATTTACACCTCACAAAACCGAAAACCACATAGATAATTTTATTATTAGCTGCGGGTACGAAAGCTGCACCAGCCAGATGAGAACGTCGGCGCAGCTTTTACTCTGCGCTGACACTTGTCTCCATGGAAGCCGTAACACGCCGCCGTGTTGGCGACTTTGAACTCGCTTCTTGGCCGTCACTTTGTTTGACTGTTGATGAGCTCTCCAGGCAGCTTTGTCCATTACTTCTCACAGGTTTCTTTTACCCTGAACCTTCAAACCTGCCTGTCATTCAGCGTTAACTCTTTTCTGTATATTCCCCTCTTTGTTTTTTGGCCTTTAACTCGGTGCAGCATTCCCAGTTTTGAAGTTTTGATATACAAGCAGGGATGCCCGATTCATTTGATTTAAAAATATGAACCCAATAGGCTTAATCCAGAATCTCTGGCTCTGAACTGGGTTACCATATGTTGTATTTGATTTGTATTTCTATCAGTATCAACCCAAGCATCCTTATACACACCAGCTATGAACATGATTTATAGCAAGTCATTCAAGGCAAAGCCTATAGCTTCCCTTCACAATTTGACGTTATCAGATTACTTCAGAAGCTGGCAGCAGCTACCATAAGTAACAAGCTGTCACTGTAAACAAACCACTCTCTCAGAAATAACAGTTAAAAATATAGATTAGCATGAACAGAGGTCAGTATTTTAGGCTTGGTTTTTGTTTCCCCTCTCAGCCAAGTCACAAATCAACCTTTTACGTGACCAAAAGGAAAACTAAAAATAAGCACAAAAATTCTTATTCATATCCAAGACAGAAATTAAAAACAAAACAAAAAAAGGTAGGCACCATGCCTTTGGGTAGCCCAGCTTACCAGTGTAACCACATGAGGGTACAGTCTTTATTTAGAAACAGCCATAATAAAAAAGCAGTAGCCAACAACCTGAGCAAGTTAAGCGAGGTCACTAGGGCTTACCTTACCAGTTTCCAAGTATTCTAAATAAAATCACTACGTGACACTTAATACGTGTTTTGGGAATGACTGGCCTCACACTTCCATCTTCCACACAGATATCCCTGCTCGGATAGCATTCTTATTTCCAGGGCTACTGTGCCCTGCTAATGCAAATCTACAAACACATGCTTGGAAAGGCTGTCAACAGAAGCACCAACGTGCTCTGCTGCAACATCGGTAGCTTCTAACGTGGCAGTCCCATCAGAGTACATGGAAAATTAGTACATAAACACAGCCTGCCCTCCCCCTACCCACAGGAAAGAAAAAAAAAAGAAATTCTCATTTACCTGCTTTGTTTTTCTTTCTTAAGAAAATCTGTTTAAAACTTAAAGAAATTTAAATTACTGCCTTAATTATTACAAGATCTTGATTTTTACTACAATC
>Ga0181612_146998_pt1 | contig 14107 bp, 13 predicted proteins | sample HoacroProtozoa21_FD_119630 | JGI IMG/M metagenome (GOLD analysis project Ga0181612, IMG submission 119630) | Hoatzin crop microbial communities from Cojedes, Venezuel. Combined Assembly of Gp0051906, Gp0051904, Gp0051908
ACAGAGCTAAATTTTGAGTTAAAAACCCTATGACTTTCAAAAATCTGCAGAAGTCATCTTGCAGACAAACATCACAGAGTGATGACTGTCAGGCACCCCTTTACAGCTGCTATCACACAGATACATTATTACGTACCACATTATTAGCAGTCCAAGAGTTGTCCACTGGCTACTTGAAATGACTTGCAGTTGAGTAATGTGGCACATACTACAGCTTGGAAATACTTACTACATAGAGGCATCCTACTCAGAGGCCGCTGTACAGAAGTGACTGAAGAAAAATTGGGAATATCTGATCACAACGCTAAAGCCTGTTCTGGCAACATACTGCTGCTAGAAATACTGTTTCTAAATGTCAATTGCAATCTTATCAAAGGTATGATCGCCTGAATAAAGCATTTTAGAGAGCTTTTTTGTGCTAAGATTTAAGGACCTGTAACAAAATGTCCTTAAATACAGCTCTTCTAATACATTTTCATTGTGTTCCACAACTGAAATATCCCACCTTTGGGGCCTATCAAGTTGTATACTGTAAGAATATACACATACAAAACACTGCAAATGACACCAGTCTATCTTTTCTTACACGACTTCATTGTGCCGTTATACACAATCATCACATGCTGTTTTGCTGCTGTTCTTCTAAGACACCTCGGTTCTCCCAAGAATAACTCCAAAGTGGAAAAACTTGTTCATCACACATCTGTACCTCTCTGTATTTTTCACTAGAGCTTCAGCAACACATCTTCTGAGAAAACAGAAGCAATTGTTGGAGAGATTGTGGCTCAGTAACTCAGCAAGAACTTTAATAATGACTTTGAATTGCTTCAGTCTTTTACTGGATTGATGACATCTCTGCAGCACAGCTGCAGTAAGCTGGCAGTAATAAATTCTCCATACACTGCAAACTAAGTATCTGACTCTTTCATACCTAAGTATGTGAAAGCTGGAGGCAAAGCCTGTCATTTTACAAATCAGTACTTGCTTCTTTTCTTATGTCCTCCAAGAAAGGTACTAGTGTAAGGCCAAATAAGAACAGAACTCCCTGGAGAAGCCTGCTGTGAGACACGTCATAGCATTTCTTCAAGAAATTTCAAAACAATATCTGAAGGGCAAGTTTTTCCATTAGAAATCAAGTTATTCTGAAAGAGTCAATATTTATAATAAAGGCCACAATACAAAAGATGAATTGAATTACTGAATTTTTAATCCAAACGTACAATATTTGAAGTTCAAAATACTTTCCAAAGTTTCACATTTATTGTCTGCAAATACAAACAAAACTCGAGGGTTTTTTCTTGTTATATCAAGCAAATACATCTTTATGTTAAATTAATGTGGACTTTATGGCACATAAATACAAAAAAAACCCCAAAATAGGATAGACAATTCTGGATTTTTTTCCCTTTACATTCATACAATAAATCTAAAGAAAATTTAAATAGTTAACCTAAGTAAGACCATAATCCTGACTGTATTACCCATACATTCTCTTCATCATATTCCCTTGACAAATTGTTCAAAGTTTCTTTAGAACATTTCAACAGCTACATAGTACTATCAGAATAACACTACTTTCATGCTACTCATAATATAAAAGTACTTCAGAGTTACACCTAGATGAAAGGAAAAGAATGTAGTGTTCCTTTTCTACCTACATGTCTTGCTATCACCAGGCATTTATTTGTATCTGGTAATTACTGTTTAATAATAACCATAATCATCAAATAGCAGCTTTTCTCTTACATGGTGACTACTTGCCAAATTCAAAGTCACCTGTCTTGTACTACCGAAAACTTCTAGCTTTCCAAAACATATTTCCTGAACTGCTTCTCCACCAAAATAATACGTGTATTTATACACCTTGTATTTCAGTTACTGACCATCTCACAATACGCATACAGGTTTTAGAAACTTGTCCTACTAAAACAGGAAATCTGAGACACGACAGGATTCCCATCTATCATAACAGACAATCCAATTCACGGCAACAGCAGCATTAATTGCACGAACCCAAGCAATAGGAGAAATTTTGTGGCACTTCTAGGTAAGCTTCATGGAAGAAGAGAGGAGCTTGGCTTTTAACAAAAGCAAAACAAAAAGGCATTTACAGTCTTACAAAAGGCAATGTACAATCCTACAATCACAGAACTTTCTGTGTGGATACTGCAGAACTTTGAATTTGTGAACATGAGCTTTGATTAGGAAAAGGACTCTTCCTTGTGTACTACTGATAGGAACAGGCACAAGTTCATCAGTGACCTAAATAAGGTCAATGATGGATCCCTAAATAAGGATGAATTTAAAAACACGTTGAATCATTGCAAACCCACTTCTTACTAGAACAGCTGCAACACTCGGAGCCGTAAGTGAAAGCCAATGAACGTATTGTTTGCACATGCACAGGGAATGTGACATCATACACTGTATTTATTGCTCTGCTTTTGATTCAAGGTATTTGATACAAAGACGGAAGGAGATGTGACACCTGAATTCCCTCAGTATTTTTTTAATATACGTCTAATCCTTCAAAATGGCATGCAAACACAAAAAACACCACCTGTCCCTTCACAGAGATTGCATCAGAAATTAATTCTGGCATTATTTGGAAATCTGGGTATTTTTTTTTTTAACACAGGCAAAATTTAGATATAAAGAACAAATGTTAAGGTACAATAAGGCCATCATAACTATCAGACATACAAGTGTTTTAGGCAGATACTGGCACAGAGTACTGTACTGCAGGAAAAACTTTTGATGTTTGATTAGGTCCATACAACATTACAAATATCCTATTGAACTTAAAAGCTGATAAGCTTTATATGGCTCTCAGAAACATCCCAGAACTCCTTCAGGAAATCCATTATCAGAAAAAGCAATGTATGCTTAAAGATTTTAAGAATTCTACGGATTTAATGAAATTTGCTTTTATTGTTGAGTGAAAAAAAGTTACTGCCTTCCCCTTTAAGAAATCAGAGATGAGTAAAATGACCAAATACTACAGTTTCCCCACCACCACGACAAAGCGCTTGCACAGAACTTCGCTCAACCAAGATTAAAATCAAAATTAAATACTCCCTATGGTAGGACTAGATTTTGTAAACAGTGGTGCACAACATAATGAAAGCGTGGCTTTCTACCACAAAGGCACTACCAGACATGATCAGGACTATTAAGAACATCAATACTGTAATAAAGCCATATTGTACCATGATCATTACGTGTGAAAATAAGACCCAGTACACTTCAGAGGCTGACTTTCATTGCAGGGATAAAACTCCTTACCTTGAAAAGACTGTATGGCTCTGTCTACTAGTTCTTCAACTGGATAACTTGCTAGATCTCCTCTGGCATGTTTAGTCTTGCAGTATGTACATGCATTGAGACACCTGTTTAGAAAATGAAAATATTCAGTTTCTAGCCAAGAAAATCTTTATATGCACAGCTATCTTTATTAAGTACACCTGGAAAAATGAGCTTTTATATCAATGACCAGAAAATAGTAGTATTCTGTTCTAAAAATCAATAAAGTAGTTTGCAAAGTGTTTTCTCCTCCTACCTTCTTAAAGTACCTTTCACATCTATATAAAAGGTTGAAAAAATGATCAATGGAAACCACATACAAAACACAAGAGTGGGCACTTACATATTTTTAGAAAGTTATAATAGGGTTAATAATTCTTCATTACTAAATATGGATCTCCAGGTTTCCAATCCCACTATTACACAAAAAATCCAACCTGAACAAGGAAATACAGGAAAACAGTCCTGAAAAACTAAAAGTAGGTTTTAAAAACAGTGTGTCTTCTTGAAAACACATTTAATTTTTCCTTCTTGCTTTTGTCTTGCATAAATAAAATAACATAATGAAGACAGAATCGCCAACCAGAAAGACAGCTTGGCACAAAAGATCGGGGTGCTAATGAAAACCTCCTGTAAGAAACTGAAGGAACAGTGTAAATGCTTTTAATTTACCTGGCAATGTAGTAAAGGCAGACTAATTCAAAGTAAAAGGATGGAAAGATCAAAACAAACAAAAACTACCACTAGCTGCATGTTTTTCTTGGACTAGCTTTTGGATCCTGGTAGTGCCATAAATGTGATAAGCAGAATGTTAAAAGGAGTTTGTTAAACTTTTTTCCCCTTCCCCCATTTTTAAAGCTGATATTGCCCTACACCTTTTTATAGGTTAAAGCATTTAAACCTCTAAAAAACCCACAAAACCAAAAAATGCAGTTATAAATATTTATCTTGTTCATGGTTACTAGAACATACTAAATTCTGTCCATTTTCACATGCAAAAAGCCACAGTTTCAATATAATAAAACATTTAGGTGCCAGAAAAAGCTAATGCCCAAATTACAGGAGTATTACTATAGAACATTCAAGACAACAATGAAAAGGAAAAGACAGCATCAGATGGTTTCTGAAGCAGTCACCTGCTACAGGACCGTGTTTACTACTTGGATTTATCTTGTCTTCTGTTATCACATCTGACAGCTCCATGACTAGGTAATTACTGCTTTGCAAATGCTAAAGGTTTTCCTTCACAAAGATCCCCACACACATTAGTTATACCTTGTTTCCCCAAGCAGCGGATCAGGAAGTGCAGTACATTGCGCAGAACATTTTCTCAGGTCCTGCCCCTGCACATCACCTCAGCACTGAGACCTTCTCCATCAACCACATCTTACTTTCTGACAGAGGACATCTAGATAATCCATGAGACTCTCTGCTAGACTGGATGTTATAAATCATGTATCATCTTACATATATTATTTTTCCTGCCTATCAGACCCAACCATCAGATTTTAGCATCCATTTTAGATCAGAAAACTAAAAGATAGTGCTTAACCGCGGCAATGAGATTGTTCTATTAAGAACTGAAAATGTATATGAAATATGCTGCCATTCAGTAAAATATACAATCATCTACTAAAAACAGAGAAAAAAGATCTAAGTGTGAACCTTTACAACCCACTCCAACTGATTCATTCCCACCTAAACACAAGTTATTCACCAGATGTGAAATCATTTTTACATATCTCCTTTCTTCTGCAAATCAAAAGCCTTTCATTGTGCGCAATCTAAAGCATGTTTAAAGGAGTAGCATTTGAAATCAAGAGAATATAAACACATAATTGGTTTATATTTTCTCTGTGTAGCCTATTTCGCAAACTAAAACCTTTCCTACCAGCTCAGTGGCCACCTGAAGTATGCCCTCACAGCCCAGGGGGTTCTCATTTCCCTCCCCGCTTCCCATCTGTGACGCTTTCAAACTCCTTCAGTTCTTCCAGGGTTGCAAAGCAGGTCTCCCTCTTTTTAAAATCTTTTTCTTTTATTTCCTTTTTTGGTTTTTGTTTGTTTCACATGTTTTTTAAAGCACACCTCTCCACTCAAACCAAGACTTAATTCCCAAGCAGGCTCCCGCCCAGTCAGCCCCCACCACACTCCTTCCCCTCTCCATCATTCACTCGGGCAAGGCCGCTTTCTTCCACACAGCTACACAAAAGCAGCATTGTGGACTGGTGACGCATGTTGTCACATCCCAGAAAGCAACGCTAAACTTGCCTTCGGCAGCCCGGCGCGGCGTGTCGGCGGGGGCCAGCAGCCAGGCTGCCTCCCCCTCAGCACGACAGGGGCAGCGGTCGGGCCGAAGGGGAGCGAGGGAGATCCCCCGCCAACCACTGCCGCAGGCAAAATGGCCTCAACTCGGGGAGACGTAACCTATCGCCAGACAATATAAGAACTTAGTTACAAACTCAGGTAGTGGGAAACAGAGACAAACATTTAACCGAAGCCTTTCTTCCCCTTTTTCCCAGGCTTAACTTCACTCCTTCGGTCCAGAGCCTTCAACGCGCATCCCGCCTGCAGCCGGCTGGAAATGGCCTCGCCCCTCGGAGGCCCCCGCAGCCCCCCGCTGCCCCTAGCCAGGTCTACAAAGCGCTGAAAGAAAATGCTGGGGAGACAAAACTTTGTAGGCAAACTCGTACGCCTTTGCAAGGGCACCTGGCAGGCAGCCCACCCCAAGCCGCGGCACAGCCACCGGCCGGCTCCTAGGACAACCTAGGCAAGATGGCGGCCGCCGCTCCTGCCCGGCAGCTGAGGGAGCTGGCAGGAGCACGGCAAGTCAACGCTGGCCACGGCTCTTCCAGCCGTGCAGATGGCATTTAGATAGCCATGTTCAGCAGAAGAGAGCAAAGAGTAAAGAAAAGTAATTACTTGTCATATATAGGCTGGCCCGCAAATCTTGGTTTGGGTTTTTTGGAGGGGTTGTTTTTTGTTTGTGTGGGTTTTTATAGCTCTGCAGTTGGTTGTGGTTTTTTTTTTCAATTATGCCTTCATTTCAAGGAAACAAAATCAGTTTCGCAGTGGACGTCTGCTTTTTCACAACCAACACACAAAAGTGTGGTTTACATTGATGATATGTGTAACGAACTTTGCTTTCTCCAAAGAAAACAACCTTACCAGCTGTTTTGTCATTTTTCTCAGGTCATCATGAAGAGATTTGACTTGCAACTATCCTGCCCCGTGACCCCAAGGTTACTTTAACACGGGCCCTTTTACTCACCAAAGAGAATTTTGTCAGCCATCAGTAACAAAGGGATGCATCAAGATTTTCTTTCTTGGGATGAAATAAACTTATCAAAATCAAATTTAAGCTAGGATTTGGGAAGAAAAAAAATAGTTACACCACTAACTTTTATCATTTACTTCAATTTGCAAAGTCCAACTTCTTACAAATTTGGGGTAAAAGTTTGAGTTTCAGTGAAAAGTTTATTACCAATTTTTTGTCACCTTAAACTGTAATCTTGCGTGAACACAATGCTTTTTGTAGACCTTCTTCAATCTGTCACTTCATCATAAGATTGATAAAAACTATAATTTTAGTAAGTTAAAACAAACTTCTAAATTTATTCACATGTAATAGATCCAAAACCAGCCCAAATCTGAACTAGTATTGATGTACAGTAAAAAGGATTATTTATGCTATTTACATAGAACTTTGCTGTTTCCTTATCATAGAAGACCATGTACAGTGTATTTATAAAAAACAGCATGTTACCTCTTCCCCTCTTCTCCTTATATTTTATGCATAAATCATATATATTTCTTACTATGCATTTTGCTTTGAATTTGGGTAGTAGTATTTGCAAAGCTCTACAGCAAGAGTATGAAATAGTACAAGTTCTAAGCAACATTATTAAATACTGAAATTACTAATCTCTGAACCTTGAGGATCAGTTTCATATCTTCAATCAATGTTCCTTTCCTAACACGGCCTACGTTCCAGTAAACTAGTTTCTCCTGCATCTTCAGAGCTGCTTTCTGGGCAGATGTTCTTTAAAATGAGTCCTGGGCTACCTGAAAAAATATGGTAATACCAGTTTTTCTCTGGTACTGCAATAAAATTGGTCACAAAGACTGAACGGAAATGTGAGGCAAGAAGCAGGAAGAAAGAAGGAGAAGTTACTCTCCAGATATTCACAGTATGATGTGGGATTGTTTCAAAGAGCTTTATTACTATGGGCTTTAAGTACAACTTCAAGGGGTTTGTTGATTTGTTTTGGGGTGGGAGCTGAAAGTTGCGATTTGGAGGCAGACTTTTTTTTCATGTTTTGCTGCACCAATTAATTTATTCCTACTATAAAATAAAAATACTGTGGAATGTCAAAATAATTTAGTTTTTCTTGTTGTTGTACTTTAAGAGATTATGTAAGAAAACCAAACAGACTTCAATGTAACACGGAAAATGATCAATTTTACAAAACAAACCAAAAAAAGACAAAACCTTTAAATCCTATTTGTACTATGTGTTAATTCCAACATGGGAAAAAATTAATCTTTTAGGCTACAGCTGATCCAACAAAAGGATGCAGATTTCAAATATTTGTAAAAAATTCCAAACTAAAAACTTTTCACAGACTTATGAATTAGCTAATATTGAAAATATGAATTTAAACCCAACCATAAGTATAATAAAGAATCTGTAGGTGTTTTTTCCCCTAGTAAGCCAGCCTCCACTCCAGGTTTCTGTTACAAATTATTCATACATCCATGCTGCCACACACTCAGACCACAGACAGTCAAGGGGAAAAGGCTTTTGGGAACTCTGAGAATCTGAGTATTGCTTCTTACTAAGCGGCATTCATCAGCAAGTGGATAGCCTAAAAACAGACCAGCAGGTAAAGCTCTCCTTAAAAAAAAAAAAAAAAAAAAATCAGCCTTTATCACAGCTAAAGCTCAAATATAAGGGACTAAAAAGCCAATATGCTAGTAGTTGCAAAAGAATATTTTGCTTTGTGTTAAACTGGAAGCCTTTTCAAGCATTTCAAGTTGGTTTGTAAATGTTGGTTTGTATTAATACAGGTCAAAGTTTTTTTGCACAAAGAAATCACAGACATTTATAGAAGCAATTATTAATGGTCATTGTGTTTATAATTACCAATATGTTTTAGATAAATTTTGTAGTGATTCCAGAACAAAAAACAAAGTCTTGGTTTTCCAACATACTAAACTGATTAAGGTGCTTTGAATTATTAACCTCTTGCTTTGAATTATTAACCTTTAATCAGCTATGTGCCCAATACACAGAACTACTTCACAGCAAGGTAAAATATTATCCACAGACAAATTACTACCATGTGGCTAATTAAAAACTTTTTGAACATGTTACCAAACTGAACATCATCAACATTTTGGTCAAGTGCCTGAAATTTTATTGTAGACATAGTAAACAGTGGTCTTCACTTTGTCCAGATAGTACGTGCTCATGTTGTGCACTAGATTAGCAGATTCTTCATTTTCAAATCAGTAATATTCCTCATAAAACACACACTTAACATGAAAGGCTACCCCCTACAGATGGAACTAATTATGAGTAAGAATACTTATGACACAGTAGGCAAACAAAGATTTTCCTTCAGTGGGACTAATCAGTGGATTTCAGCACCAGACGAGGATGAGAATACAGACATGAGGAGCAAAATCCTGCTTCCTCTTAACAGGACTTGTACCACCAAGTTTAACAAAGACAGGATTCCCCCTTCAGACAGGAGAAGTACAAAACAACTTTTGTTCAAGGATCGGAAAACAGCTCAATTCCAGACCGCAATGTGCCATTAGTGCGCTAGTCACTCGCATTTAACGTGACTGACCAAGACCAGACAACTGTAAGCAAGATGGGAGAGCTGAGCAGCTGAGACAGTAGCGTGTGACAGAACATCCCTGCTGCTCTGCAGGTGGTTTATTTTGGGGAAGATGGGGTGGTACTGCCCCCTTAATTTCCTGAATAATCCAGCAAATTCTTGTTTGGTGTCAGGCTAATGAGCTGGTAAAGAATCAAAAAAATCCAGCCAAAACCCAGTCCTAAGGTGGTCTTCTCCCAAATGAGAAATTTGCAGAAACAAATTAAGATGTCATTAATCACAATTCAGTCTAAACACTAATGTCTGCCCTTATGAGATCTAACTAGTTACTCACATTCATGATTTTATGGAAGTTGGCCCTATTAAAAAAAAAAAAAAATTCTGACAGTAGTACAGTGCCCGTACCCCCCTGGAACATCACATCAGTACAAATACAGAAAGATCGCTCATCACAGTCAGCCGCACCATCTCTCTGCACCTACCATCAGGCTTCCTTAGGCCTCAAAGATTCCAGCCCAAGAATATTTTGTATTAGTAAACCGTGGTTTTCCTGAAAGGAGATCATGATTTGCTTGTTTCAAAATACAGTTTACAGAAGAGATTTAGGCTTTTGTAAGATACTTTTAGAGTTTCTATCAAATGTAATTTTGATAAAAATGCTCTGTAGTGTAAGTAAAGAGAAAACTCCCTTTGCAGGCTTGACTGAGCAAAAGAAATACCAGAAATATGTACTCCCAGCAGACGAAAAGGAGATGGATACTAGTCACAACTCACTAAACAAGAGCTAATAGAATTCTACAAATATTTTTCTCCTTCAGATACAGAGTTTTGTAAACCGAACAACCGCATTTATACTGTATTTACAGTTAAATATCATACCGTAGACTTACATGCCATGAATATTACTTAGTGTTTCATGAATATTACTCAGTGTTTTACCTCTACAAATGCTACTTTGTACTTACAAAATTTCTAAATTCTGTTAACTGCAACGGATCAGGGAAAAAAACAGTAGTTTACAGAAAAAAAGCCCCATGCCCAATATGCCTGACTTGTTTTCAGGAAACCGTTCTTTTGCTTCAACTTTGCACATGTTACAATGAAGCGTTTCAACCCACTCTGACAGGGAAGATAATGTCCTGCAAAAATCTGGGGCTTGGGAGGTTATTTTCACTTTAAAAAGATTCAGGATTTAAAATACTTTTGGAACAGTGGCAAACTATTTCTCACCAAGACTACTTAGTCTACGCAGCAAACCAGACTATTACAGAAAAACTGTTCCTAGTATCCTAGCTTGTTCAGACTGAGTTGGGGCACCAGCCACAGGGGCTATGCTACACAGATGCACTCCATGTCACAGCATTTTCTATATGATAAAAACAGGATGTCTATGAATTTATTTTTGTAGCCAACTAGTTCAGAAATTGTTCTGGAAGTGCAATACCAACTTAAAAACAAAAAGCCTCTCAAAAAAGTTTTATCAGAACATAGGATAACCTGTCAAGAAACACTGTACAGTGTATAGGACTGTACACATTTTTCTCAAAGGAGGATGCCATTAGGGAATGCTGCTTTTAAATTCTGAAACCCATCCCACGCTCAGTAAAATGTGAAAAAAGTGCATTATAATTTTGTTCTTCTGCAGACCTTTGAAGCCAGTATTTTATTTGGTAATGTCTCAATAGTTACTAATCAAAAGGAATTCGGAGAGAAGGCAGCTTAGTTTGATAAGCTGTAATATGATTTAATTTTGTACTTTAAATATTTGCATCTTGTGAAACTGAATTCCTACAGTCAAGTGCAGGTGATTCAAAGGTCACAACTATGTAGTTATATCATCATACATTCAACTTGCTCACTTTAAGGTCAGGGATTTAACATCAGCAAAATCAAGTGCATCAATGGCACTTGCTAGTGCTTGTCTCAAGAACATCTCGATTAACTATTGCGCCTACACAGTTTAGCAATTGTTCGAATTAATTCACTCAGGCATTCTAAACTTATATTACAAGATTAAAAGCGCCATGGCTAAGCGGTACAGGTCTGTGTCGCCCCCCAACCCAAAATGGTGCATTGCTAGACACTTACTGGAAACTGCAATTCAAACTACAGCTCTGTGATTCACAAAGACATAAATTATTTTGGAAGTATTTCCAAATAGCTGCTTCGCTACACAGACCACAACTTTGGTGGCAGATCATGACAGTCATTAATATCAAGAAAGTGACTCAGCTGAAATAGCAGAGGTAGATAAATTAGGTTCCGTGGTTGCACAGAGCAGAAAATGCCATAGCATGGTAACTACAAGTAATCAACTCTTTCAACACTTCATAAAGAGCAACAATATTTGGAAGATGATGACTTCTAGTCTCAGTCAAATAGCAGTAATGAAGGTGGTAGAAATAAAGAGTTATGACATAAAAACCTTAGAAAAGATACTGTCTTAGAAATCTGCTCACAGCTAATCCCACAGATGCAGTGGCAGAATACCCCAACGTCACTATTTCAGCATGCATAAGCAAGTATTATTCTCGGTTCCCTCCTAATAAACAGCAGTGATTGGAAAATGACCTCTGGGGACAGGATTCTTGGAGGCTTGCTTTAATTTACAAAGGTTTAGAGAGCTGTGAATTGACAAATGCCTTAGTATTTAAAGCATCAAATAGGATAATTTTATTAAAAGAAAAAAAAAAAATCTACTGTCGGCAGAAGATTTAGCATACCTTGTACATAATGTGCTGCAAAACCTGACTGGGTTAATAATGAATAACTTCATAAGCTTTAAAAAATTCTGCTTTCATTTTTTTTTAACAAAATACTAAGGATTAAATTGAAACTGTGATTTCTACATAGCGGTGGGGAGATGATGAGCACATTTAAAGTTCTGTTTCAGGAATGAAGCATCTCAGCAGATCTCTATGAGTGGAAGGAGAAGCCTAAGGGGACTGAAGTGCCTTTCTACACGCAATCCACTTCATTTACCATCCATCTTCACAACATTAGCAGCTCCTGAAACACCCACACAGAAAACATGGTTGAAAAGTAGACCACTGCCTGTGATAAGAGCTATTGTTTTTACTTCCCGAATGGCTTTTGGGACAGATGCTTTTAGAGTGGTGAAATCTCACAGGAAACATTAGGCTGCAGTTAATTCTGTAACATACAGCAGGTACCACACAGATTCACGGGATAAAAGGCATTGTTTTAGTACTGGTCAAAACATCCTGGAGAGGAAAAATAGTTACATTTCAGCAGCACTGAAACCACCAGACTTAATTTAGAATTTATCTGAGATTGCCATCAGACCAATTTCCAAAAAAGTATTTGTAAAATGTCTGTGGGAAAGTAGATCTGAATTGTCTGGGTAAAATAATGGATATAAGTGCATAATAAAAACAAACTCAGCATTTATAATCTAGAAAGAATCCCTTTGCAATGATCGTATCCACACAAAGCTTTCTGCCCCAAAAGGTCCTACTGGTTGTGGCAGCAGTAGAAGTTTTAAAAGCTCCAATGCAGATAAGGATCTAAGCATTATGTGCAATTAATACCATGTTGTTGCTCGTAAACGTCATCTCTGTCTTGTGGTAAGTTGGTTAGTCTTGCTGAAAAAAAAAATGTACGAGCAGCACTAGAGACATACATGCTTCAAATACATGCTCTTGGTTATGTATTACTCTGGCAACTTAAAATGAAAGAAGACCACATATTTCAACATAATTGCCCAATCCTAGATCCGTCTGAGATTTTCCAAGCAATTTAACGGACTGATTTACACAGTTATAAGGATCCAATGACTGATTTCTTTTAAAAATAGAAATTTAAACCAGGGGCCTTATGTTTGCCTTTAAGAGCCTCCAAAGGGATTTTCAAAAGCAAATATATTCCCTTTACACAGTTGCAGAGCTGCGTCAGTCAGATTGTCTTCACGGACATATCGTCCTTACTGCCCCTGTACCTCTCAAGAATCTCTTCAGGGAAATGCAAGTTAAGGTACTTACTTCTGAATAATCAGGAAAACTAATTTGATTAGCTAGGCAAACTAACATTTAGAAATTATTTTCTTTTCCTTATTTTATAATGTCATTGTTTAAATATATTTTACAGAATTTAAAAGCATAGTGACAGGGCAGAAAAACAGGAAACAGTAGCCTTTTGTTACTAAACTACCGATCCTCAACTTCTCCATCTACTTCTCTAGAATTCTCCCCTTCTAATGATTCCTCAGCTCTTTTCCTCCATGTTGCCTTTTTGCCTCCCATTTTCTTAACTTTTTCCTGTTGCCTTGCATTCAGTGACCATTATGCTAATAACTCGCCCGCGATGTCCTCATGTCCCAGTGACTGGAATAGTCTGACCTTCTTCCAAGCCTGTTGGCCAGGGTTTGTATGCTTTGATTTCCTCTTTAACCACTCAAGTCTGTGGTGAGTCTGAAACTTTTCCAGTTCAACTGATGCCAGCTCTGACAGAAACCATAACTTGCTAGCTTGCTTTTTTTTTTTTTCTTAAACCACAAAGATAGACAACCAGTTTTTGTCTGGTTAGACCTAAGCTGATGAAATATTTTTTTTTTTTGGTCACCTCCATCACAGTTTAGATAGTTATGGTCAGTCATTTAAAAGAAAATCAGGAAGGCCACGACTAAAGCACCTAATGCACAAATCAGAGCATTAAAAGCAGGCCACAGAACCCCTTGGGGATTCAGGATCGAAACAGCCTTCTAGACATTACAGGCTGGAAAATACACAAGAGGCAGCTCTAGTCATCAAAAGCTAGACTTCACAATAAAGAGGAATGGAGAGACAAAACACAAAGTAGCTCAGCAATTCAGTTGTTTACAGGCCTTAGTCAACACTTAAATGGAATTTTTCTTCCTATTTCCACAGCCACACTTGGCTACAACATTATCTTTGCAATGGCTGACTTGAAACAATTTTTCAACTTTAACAAAATTCTTA
>Ga0181612_157537_pt1 | contig 14107 bp, 3 predicted proteins | sample HoacroProtozoa21_FD_119630 | JGI IMG/M metagenome (GOLD analysis project Ga0181612, IMG submission 119630) | Hoatzin crop microbial communities from Cojedes, Venezuel. Combined Assembly of Gp0051906, Gp0051904, Gp0051908
GGGGGGGGGGGGGGGGGGGGGGGGGGAAGTCTCTACAAGCACAGTGGTCCTTTTTCTTTCACCTGCGCATAACACTGTTGTGTTATAACACATGGTATAGTACACAGTCTATGCATCAGTCTAAGGAGTTAATCTAGGAGAGTAACCAAGCAATGCAAGCACTGAAACATCTTTTTCATACACAGGTAGAAAACAGCTGTCAGACAGCTACAATTTTGTAAGATAACTATTTTAGCAATAATGAACATTTTTTGTATTCGGAGGCTTTGTTAACATAAAAGTAGCAACACTGGAGAAATTACTTAGCTCATTTCAGCCCAGCTACTCAATTTTGGTCCTGAATATTAATGTAAATAGAAACCATTTATGCCTTCAAATCAAAGAGTTGTCTTAGCACAAGAGACTTCTCAGAAAGGTAAAAGAATCGGTCCCATTGTGTTTGTATGCATATACCTCTCTCTGCGTGTGCATGTATGGCTATTTCCAAATACGAATATAAAAAAAGGTATCATACATTTTGAACTCTAAAAATATGTATTAAATAAGAATTCCATATTTTCAGCTCATTCTTCCCATATTCATAGAGCAATACATGTTCTTGGTATTAAGTCTCTGAAATTCCCATCACTGCTAAACCACGAAAATATACAGTCAATCTGGTGACATTTCTCTTATTAGTTGCTCCACACTCTATTGAGATAAACTTTCACCAAAGTCTTTCCTATCTTTAAATTTAAATAAATTGTACTTTCATATCTTGCAAATGTTTTTCTTGTTTTAATGAGTTACTTCAACAATTAGGACAATCTCTAAAATAGGGAATTTTGAGAAACATAAAGAAACATAAACAAATAATAGAAAAACAAGATCTCTACACTATTAAGCCTCCTCGTCATTAAATGAAGCTTACAAGTAGTTAGTTTCTTGTAACTCAGTGGTTTACGGCATCTTTCCGTGCTATAATAAACAAAACCAAAACTTTCTGAGATTTCTTCCCATACTCAAAATTCCATACATATAGCAAGCAGAAAGGAGTGTTGAGATGAGTATAGAACTGAAATATCTTACAGAAATGTATTATCAAGTTTTCTACACCCCTATAGAAACAGTAGTTACAGCTTCAGTTTCCTCCTCCCCCTGATTTTCCTGTTAAACAGCTGCAACTTTTATCCCTGCTGACCATTACCTCAATTTGCATCTTTTGCAAATGACTGGAACTGTACTATTAGAATAGCACGATACTTTTCAATGTAAGTAGTATTATGGCCAGATATGCTCCATAATGAGATCTTTAATTAAAAAAACTGACACTCTTTCACTTTAGGATGGAGCTTTAGCTTTTTATTTCCCTTTTTTATTGGTAATGAGCATTCATCAACACAGTACCACATACGTCAGTTTTCAGTTTTTGGAAACTAAGATGGGAAAAAAGTGAATGCACAAAAACCTGAAAATGCTCCCCACAGGTACTAATCAAAATCCTTCCAGTGGAAGAGGACAATCAACTTAAATAATCAATATAAACCAAAAGATATGGATTCTTGGGACCTGGCTCAGGCGCAACTTTGTTTGTTTGTTTGCTTGTTTTTTTTATTTTTTTTTCAACCAACGATTGCCACTGAAAAGGGCAAAAAGCAGTTTCACTGGTTCAGGTGGTTCTTGAAACTTTATCATTACTGATATTGCAGCATTTGCTGCGCTTTCTTTTCAACAATTTCATCCATTTAATGGACTTCTTTACTCAGAGTTGCTCATGCAGCAACAACCTAATTGCTTTGGGGTATTTACTTTGGGCTCCTTGTTCATGTGCTGTTTATCCTTGTTACACAAAATACTTCAACACATACGTAGACATCTAGCACTCGTAATTTATACACAATAATTAGTAACTGAAGAATTTGACTTTTAAAGGAATTAATCAGCGAGCACTTTACATCCTGAGCTCTATACTACATCTAATGGCCTCTCAGGCAGCCATACTGCTAGCAGAAACTTCCCTCCGACAACTCAGAGACATGCATTATACATCATTAGCAGTTAAGCATTCAAATATCACAAGATCTGCTGATGAGAACAATGAATGCATTGCAAAGCATCATTGGCCTCCAGTTTCATTTTTGTAGACTAGCAAGTCTTCTATAAAATAACTAGAGCCCAGGGCAACCCCTCCTGGACCAGAATCAAGCCATGGAAAGTCTTAATTTTCATATTCTTCAGCACTACGATGAAAAATATTTTGCCCTCAAAAACCACACAGCATTCTATACAGAATAAGTCCCAACATCACTCAAAAAAATACAATTTCACTCTATTGATGATGGTTTTCAAGAACAGATCATGCCTTGTCTTCCTTGCTTCTAGGAACCAAGTACGCATTTTCAAAAAAACATTTGGGATCGGTTCTTGGATGCTTTTTAGGCTGGCAGTGCATCAGGAAGGAACATGACCTCCTCTGCTCTGTGGCAGGTTAAGCAGTCTGATTGAACATTGCTGCTAATTAAGAGCTCTTGTTGTTTGGCAGGACCACCAGAGTACCTTCTGCACTTGTTCATGACAACAGCACCTCTTTCAGAAATTAACTCTTGATGAGTGCAGACAGGGGGCCCAGCTGGTTCTCCCAAATCCTCCAACTATATAAATGAAGCCTAATAAGAACACTGGTGACTACCGAGGGAAGAAAGGCTATTCGTGACCTCTTTTTAAAAAACAGAGTATACTTTTACATTGACTTAATTTTCTGCATTGGGGGTAGATAATGCAGCTGGGAACTATGTGAACAGAACTAAGAATCACAGGAGATTATAGTGAATAATTCTGTAAGAAATATTTTATTAGGTAAGCTAAAATACGATTTTGTTCACAGAGCTTTCAAAATCATTGAATAATATTCAGCGATCAGGCTACAAAAAGAAAGTTTCACAACAAAAGCTGAAGATGAAAAAGGAAAAGTGTTTGTGAAAAAAATAGCATTTTATTAAAGTTGATTTGATATTTTATTTCTAAATCTTCAGGATGCATTCAGAAGTGCAGATTTGTAATATTCAAAAGGGATGTTCCACATGTACAAATAGTACAGGTTACCCTGTAAAACACATACAGAGCTAAACCCTCCACAAAATACAACCCATTCCCTTCACTGTTAACATTGCAGCATATAGCATCAACCAACAAATCACTGGCATCTCTGCTGACATTGCCGCAGGTTAGCATGGTTTTCCCCTTCTGAAGAGGCGCTCCCTGATGACTTGGCATGAAACAAAACTAGAAGAGCAACGGCAGGAAGCTCACCATCATCTTTGCTGTACTTCCTTTACACTGGCATTTCAGACTTCAGGACAGCTTGCTTAACACAACATCCAAATCAAATTCATGAAGTGACGTCTACAGATGGACTTCCAGATAAAACAAGACTGGCTACCAAGCTGATAATTAAGTAGCAGAAGTACTGTCTATTAATATACTAAGATGCCATAGCCAAAAACAGTGATTTTTTTGGTCTTTTGTATTGTTTCAGAATCTCTTCTCCGTACAAAGATCCTACACGTCTGTCAGCCTTAACTTGGCTGTTAAGAGCTGAAGCCTATGGAGATGTAAGAACAATTATTACTATTTAAAAATATTTATATCAGTATGATCTATCATATTAAGTAGTGATTAGAAATAATCACATATGCAAAAAGTGCTTGACTGCAGCCTTCTGTGCAAGACACTATCATCAGATATGACAAAAGAAATTGAAAGGCTATGACAATTGGAAACAATAATTTCCGCCAGCTAAAAAACGTATTTTAAAACAATGCAATCCTTGTATTTCTTGCCCCTCCCCCCTTTGGTTACATCTTGTACGAAGACTTAATTTCAAGGTAGCTGACGTCAGAAAAATCTGAGAGTGGGCAATATACATTTCCTCACTTCAAAAAAAAGAGGAAGTAAGAATATAGTAAGAGCAGTAAGCAAATGTTTTCATAAAGTGCTTAAGGAAAGATGTCTTCATGCATTTTACTGGGATGAAAAATACCACCAGAAACAAATACTTGGACACATATAAATGAGATGTGAACTGCACACGTTTTGTGTGACTCAAAAGGTTGTAATATACATCCTTGCTCAATTAGTACTTGCTTTTTTCCTCCTGAGATGATTTCTACTTGAAAAAAGTAACCAATCATTCAACCTAAACAAAGATAAAGGATGCCTCAGCAGTCAGCATACTCGGAGAGCATTCAGATTAATCACGGTATTTTAGCTGTGGTAGGATGTTACTGCAAACCTCACACTGTGGTGGCATGTGTATATTTTTTAAAGTGCCTCAGCTGCTGAAATCTTGCAAATATATATTTCAGCAAAACACCAGCCTTGAGAGGTCCATGGGTTAGTCGGAAAAACATGACCTAAAAGTCCAAATAGCAAATGAGTACACCCACAGCTACTTTCTCCTAATCTGAGTACCAGTGAATGTATAGAGCTAGTACTAACATAATTTATTTTCCTTATGTTGGTAAAAAATAGGAGAGAACTGATTCTCTTTTTTTCTCATTGTATAGTTTCAGCAATCTTCTTCCAGCTTCTTCAACAATTTTCTTATACATAGAACCAAGCATTGTGGAGGCACAGGAAGAGGGCTGGAGGGCAAAGAGCAAGTACCTATGAAGCAGTTGAATCAGAAAGGTAAAATTTGAGCCACTGCTAACAGCTGCATCTGTGACAGAGGTGTACAGAAGCACAGTGAGTTTTCACGGACCTTTTTCAACTGTGAAATACAGCAATAAGAATGGAAGCAACCTATGATGGCCATCTTTCAGCACAAGTTTTTTCCATTGGACTAAGTAAGTGCTCTCTCTCACATTCGTATCCCAAACTAAACTCTCATGGACAATGTTTGAGGGCAGCAATAGAAGATGTCATGGAAGGTTTTTACCTTAGTTTCTCAATAAACCTCTTTAGCTTATAGGATGGGTAGTAATTATTATTAACATCCTGAGTAACTGTAATTTAAGATTGCACACAAATCACCTTTTAATAAGTAACTTCCAGTCACACCATTTCCACCACAGCTTTATGAAATGTTTCCTATTCAGTATGATTCCTGTTCTGTCAAATGATCTCTCCATCTTTTCTGGATGACGACAAAGGGGGAAGGGAAAGCTGCATACTGAATCGCAGGCCTTCAGTTAGGAGCATAATTATGTGCTGTAGTGGGCTTCAGATTTCCTCAAACAAACCCCTTTTCCAAAATCACCTATTGGTAAGTGTTCAAAGGCAACACAGCCTCAATTAAAGGTATCTTTAAGCCATCTGTTAGTTTTGGGAAGAAGGTGATTCAACTCACCCCATACAACCAACCAGTAACTGTTTTTGCAATGGGAAACAGCTGCATTCAGCCTAAAAGAAAGTATATTCCACAACCTGGAACTATTAAAAGGAAGAACAGACTTAAAACAAGATTTCTGAACAAATATAAGTGGCAGGGAACCGTGAAAGGAAAAATTCAGCATCTGACTAGAGTGGCAGACATCAAAAGTGCAGCTCAGGGCTCGAGGAGGGGACTGAAAAATGACTCTTACTCCAAAAAGCATTCCAGATAAAATTATGGCACTCTATATCACGCCATACATTAGAGCACTGTACTGTACTTGGCATGCTACTTTATACAGTCAAAACACTATGTAAAGTAATAATTACAGCCTGAGCTAGTTCATCAATGAATTTCTATCTGAACGGACAGCCTACAACACAAATGCAAAACCAACGGCTCCTTGTAGCAAACAGGCAAATTTAACGTGGATAACTGCACATATACTTTCAAAATAATTTCTCTAAAATTCAGGGAGATTTTTTTCTTGAATAATCTATTTGGGGAAAAAAAAAGAAACTCTGAGGGAAAGTTTTCATACTAAATCTTGTTGCACAGTGGTAACACCATAGTTAAAGGATCAGGTTCTGGTCTGACTGATTAAGGTTTGTTTCTTCTGGAGGGAGAAACTTTAATCCCTTCCCACAGCAGAAAGACCTCCTTGAAGCAGCATTCCGTCTTCAACTCTGATGTAAATACCCACAAAGAGCTATGCTAAACTATGCTCCTTGCTGTAGAGTAATTCTTTCAAACTTGGCCGTAATACCTGGTGAGTAAATAACGTACGAAAGATGATGCTGCGTCAGAGCAAAGCTTCAGCTAGGTTGGCATCCCAACCACGACAACGCCCCAAAGCACGGCCAGGGTAGAACAACGGACCGGAACAAGCACAAAGCCATAGCTCTCCAGGATAAGTCTCCTGCTTTCAACAATTTGCAGCTCAGAGGCTTCCTGAGCCCAAGGCAGCATCTTTCCATGTAACAACCCTCAATGGATATCTTTTCTACAAACTCATCTGTGCAGCGATTTTATTTGCAGTTAAGGAAGGACTTTTACATCTTTATATACTCTGTCATCAGAAAAAGGTATACTTTATATGCACGCATTGCTCATTGCACACCTGTCATCTCTCATTTGAAGCCAGTGTCTTTCACATGCTGACACTTTCTCTTAAGTCACACTCCCAAATGCTTTCAAAACATTTAGCTGGGAGATGTGACGCACAATTCCTAAAATCAGTTAAAAGTCAAACAGAAAAACGGCTTTACTCTGCAGACAGAGGCGGTGACTCAACCTTAGCAAAGACACCTATCAACAGCTGGTGCCCTTGCGGGTGATCACAGTACAGGCCAATCTCAGAAGACCAGTGGTAGTGCACAAAATCCTGCTTTATGAATAAGCATTTCTTCTTAGGATAACTCGCAATTACTATAAACAGTATAATTGTTGTAATTATTATGTTTACCTAAAGAGACTTGGATTTAATAAGTTGCAAAAGAAAGAGTTAAAAGTGGAATTAATTAAGAATTGCAACAAAGCCGCTCAACAGCCACTTAGCACCCTTAATTCGCAGAGCACCGATAGCCATCATCCAGGCATAGGGAGGGATGCAGGATCGACGAGGCCAATGCTAAGAAGCTCAAGAACAGCCAGTCTGACAAGAAGATACTACCTTTCTTTGCATGCTGTACCTAACTTGCACACTCAGGCCATCACCGCTAAGAACCGTAACAAATTACACATTACTTTTCTATACTATTCTTAATTTCTCTTCAAGACACCTTGGTTTCCTTTAGGCTAAGTCACTTCTTTTCATACTATGTGTAGATCCCTGAATATAACATCATGGTCAACATGTAGTCAATGAGCTTTGCTATCTTCCTTCAGTTTGAACCCATCCAACCTAATCGCTGTATTGTTTTCTGAACATCCCCAAGGTTCTTTGCATTTTTTTCCACTCAGGAGTATTCAGACTGTACATAACACTCCTGGAGCACTTTGGCTCAAAAGGCACAGACAGGGAATATGACCAATCAGCAAAGACTGAATTACTTCTATTCACAATTTACTCCTCCAAAGTATGAGGCAACCATATCTTCACGATGTCCTGTCAAGATCCACACACAGCAATGTTAATGCATTTCTTCTTTGACAAAATTACTCGACTCCAGATTTCCTTGTTATGACAACTCATCCCTCGGCATAATACAAACCAAACAATTAGACTAGGTTGAAATGCTCCATGTTTTCCATGGCATTTTTAGAGTCAGTCCAGACCAGTACTTTCTATTTAAAGGGTTTTCTTTATTTTTTTTTTTATTAAACAGTTCCACATGTATTTTTTCTAAAACAAAGTATGCAGCAAAGATTCACACTACTGACTTCAATGTTAGTCAGTACTAATGCAATTTCCTGTAAATACAAATAAGTATTTAAAATAAAAGCATTCAGCTGTGAGTTTTGGCTTGTCAGTCTCAGTTTTTATTCTTTCTTTCATGTCACTGAGCACTATAAGAGAAATAAAGGGGGGAGAACCCCAAACTCCGAAGACTGCTTAGGTCTGCTTAATGTTTCTATTTGCTTTTTTAAAGTTTGCTTTTGGTTTATACAAAGAAATGAAGATTCATTATTACTAAATTCCCAAAACAAAAAGTGCATCCCCAAACCTTTTCTTTTCAAAAATGAGTATGAGACATACTATGTAACTTCATAATTCATTCTGCATCTTACCATGCACCAGCAGTCTTGCCATCACAAATGATCTAACCATCCTGCCAACACTGTTCTCTGTATTTATGCAGGTGTATACAACTACAAGTTCCAGTAAGGTGGGTTCAATGACTTTACAACACCAAGCAGCATCCTAAGAGGTGGCCAAGAACTACTGCGTGTGTATTTACAAGTTATATTTAAAGTGTAAACCTTTTATATTCAGTTTCACAGCCTAAACCCCACAACTTCTGTTGATGTGAGGTACAGCTCAAAACAATTTATTGAACAAAAAAAAATTGTTCTTTTCTCCCAAAAGAGGATACACTATCAAGTCATTAATCTGTTATAAGTAAGATTTATCTTGTTGCTTGCAGAGATGATTCAGACAAGGATGTTTTATTTTTGCACTCAAATGGAATACTCCAGTTAAAAAAGGCATTTGAAAGTTTTCTGATGTGCACTGCTAGCCTTCTGCAAGAGTCTGCTAAAGAAATAAATCGATAGAAAAATTCGTTTTTATCATATTAATATTTATTTAGTTGTAGTTTCTAAAGGTTGGGTAATAACATTAGATTGCCTAATTTTATGTTGTGATCTCTCACACTATCAAAGTGAAGGACCTCGTCTGCAATAGTAGAGAACTTTTTTATGAAAGTGTTGCATAAGATATCTACTACAATATTCTCATGCAAAACAAGTTTTGCAGACCATTCATTCTTTTAACAAAGAAACACAATCTTAAACTGATGGTAGACTTACGTATTTGTGCAGAATCACCTTTAAATGATAAATAATAATATGCAAGTCAGGAAAAAAATGAGAATTTATTTACTTTGTTCCTTCTTCCTTCATTTTCACACAGACAGATGCTCAATTAAAAAATTCTTAAAATCAGGTCTTAGTAAGTAATTTCCACTAGTGTCCCTGAATGCATTATTTGCTGCTTCAGGTTTCACTCATATTTTTGGAAGCACCATACCATGGATTTTGCTAGCACTTATATGTAGAAAGAACATTCTCAGTTTGGAGCAACACTCAAAACCAAGCAAGAGATAACACCATGACTAACTTTCAGCACTATACCTATTTGATATTGACACAAGTTCCCCATTTAATATCACAAGATCTTTTCTGCTGTAGCTTTGATTCGAAGCTCGTTATTCTCAAATCACACTGAAAAAAGATGCTTTGGGCTGACAATTCCTCTTCTAATTTTTTCTACTTTTTTTTGTTGTTTTTTTTTTTTTTTTACAAATGATTATTTGGAATGTTTTTTCACATAACAGTATTTATATTTATAGACAATAAGACCTTTGTCAGATCTGAATTATAATCCTAACTTCGTCATTAGCATTTTGTACCATTTTTGGGATTAACACAGCATTCACCAGACTCCAGTGTCTGAACTCAGCATTTTACAGGCTAATCCTCCTTCCATCTGCACTCAGATCTGTAGTTGTCAACCTTTGCAAAACAAGTTATGTATTAATTGTGGACTTTTTATTCTGTGAAATACTAAATTGCAAAGATAATTCTCAATGATAAATACTATTTCTCAGATTAGTGTCCTGTGCTACAGTAGTGTAAAGACAAAGTCTTTGATTCTGCACTGTAAACACTTCATCTGAGGTTTGGTCTTACCTATTTTATCAATACATGAGCTACAGAAGGATATCCGTTATTCTGCATGCTCCCCAGTTATCAATGGGCTTTCTGTCACCAACAACGCAGAAAACTAGCCAATAAATTAGGCTGTAAAAATCACAAAACATGATGATCTGAAATTATTTAAAATCTCCTTTTATTTTTTCTCTTTATAATAAGGTGTTCTTGGATTAAGCAATTTACAGTTTCAGACCAAATACTATTGGGTGAATATTGACACTACATTCATTCCTGACAGCCCAAACATCTGCATTCAAATTATACATATACATACTTGGAATCATAAAGTTCTGCATACGGCAAGTTTTCTGAAAGGAAACCATCAAATAACAGACCTTTCTTGGATAAAGGAAGCACTGGTACAGCCCACAGATCATGGAAGAAAAATAAAGCATCTGCTTATACTGAGGCTAGAAAAGGCCCACAGACTCAGTGCCAAATTTGACTCACGGTTTATGTATCATTGTAAAACAATATTCACAATGACTAAACTGATATGGCATATTTCATAGGGAGGGGTACCAGGACTTTTAATCATCTCTGACCTTAAGGAAAATGCGGACGTAGATGAAGCTCAATTCACTAGAACAGAAAAAAAAAAAAAAAAAAAAAAAGAAAAAAAAAAAGAGAAAACAAAAACAGACCATATCTGAACTCCATAAAAGAGTTCACTACTCTTTCAGGGAGCAATGCAGTCAAACTGAGATATTTATAGGCTTTTGGGGACATATTTTACCTGAAACAGTTTGAACTCTTGCAAACCAAATGTGAATCCCAAATTTTTTCTTGTAAAATAGTTATATGTACATTGCAGTCGTGAAAGTTAAAGTAGAAAAGGTGAAAATGCAAACTGTAAAATGTTTAATTTCCTGGTATTTTTAATTGTGATGGTTTAATGAATCTACAAGTCAAAAGTAAATTATAATTAAAACTTCTCTTGCATTTTAATATAAAATAGACAGTATTTCTCTTTAAGCTAATTCACACAGGAAAGAACAATCCATTTTTTTGCTTGACTTTTTTAACTCATACAAAGGCACTATGTTGTTAAATACCAAAAGCTATTACCACCCGATCAGAGACATTTCCTTCCAAATGAAAAGAATCATTTCAGCAAGTTGCATCTGCAACTCAGTCACACTTTATTAATATTTAAAATATTTTCTTTTATTAGATGCCGTTCTCCTGCTCTTGCTAAAATATTTTACCATTCAAGTACCCCGCTCTTTTGTGTACATCCAAATTAAACATATTTATCCATAATGGTCCAACACCAGCATATCTCACAACCAGGGTTTTTTTCCGTGTGTATATATTTCCAGTTTTAGCAACTCTGAAAATTCTATAAATATGCAGTTAAATAAGAGAAAAAATATGTACAAGACGTCAAATTATGTTAAGCTGTGTTCCTGATTGCTCTTACTATGCAGTTAGGTTGGTGGTTTAAAGAAGACAGGAATTTTTGTTATACCGCAGGTTTTCAAAGTATAGTTGTGCCTTTTGCAAGCTGCAATTGGTTAATGAAGCTAAATTTAATTAGCTCAACTTCCTTGCAGATCCCATCAAACGCCACCATTTGATGCATTCTGTAAGATGACCAAGTCTCCTACAGCTGTCTAAGTGTCACAATGAAAAGGCATCTATACTTATTTCTGGGAACTGAAATGAGCTGTTTTAAGTGGAGCTTTTCTTCCATTTTCTGAGGCTGCACTGCTCTGACCTTCCCAAAATCAATCCTTTGCGGATTAACATGTAAAGCAGTGTCGAATTAATTTCAGAAAGCGAATATGAGATCAGCCTGGGATCATACAAAACATCTAACTCCTAAATACACTAATGCTTCTAGCCGCTCAATGAGAAGCTGTCAATAAAAAGAGGGAGGGGGTAGTTAGAAGGATTTGAAGCGTGGAGCAATCTATCAGGCTAGTTAGAGCTTTGCCTACTTCTGTGGCATGGCTAATGCATTCCTCTAGAAGTTAATCCTATTTCTAAAGACCCTCCCGTGAGGAGCACATAGGCCGTGCCGAATGAGAACTAAAATGCATTAAAATTCTCAACAACGTCACCAAAAGGCACACTAGTAGATTCTGAGAGCTGACAATAAGATGGTTCATTAAAAGTGCAAGGTCTTAAAGAACCGGCTTTCATTACAATATGTTGGATACAAAACGTTCAATGCATCTTTTCTGATGCACCTGCAAACAGCATCATCTCTCAAAAACCGTTAAAAGATCAAACAAAGACAAACTTCAATTAATGCTACCACTGTAAATAGAAATTGTCACAGTTTCCATGACACTGCAAATCCACTACAAAGAGGACAGTCAAGACTCCTTTAAGCAAATATTTATGTACAAAACTTACTTAGTATCTGTTACAGTGATACAGCATATGCAAATATGTTCGGCTATGTTTGCTTGCATTTCAAAAAGGAAATAAAAGCAAATTATCAAGTTACTACCTGAGAATGTGGTGCTTCTACTACACCAATGTGGAGTTTTACAAACGCCAATAACATCGTCAAACGCATGTCCAGTCTGTAGGCCATGAATCAGTTAGACAGAATTTCAGAGCTTTTAACTGACTGTTGTCTCTCAGTCTGCATTTTAAGCATGAGCAATAAAGCCAGAAAACCTCTGAAAAGGCTAAATATCATCTGGATACCTTCTGCTCTGCAGGCAGCAACATCAAAAGTCTGAAAGGTCGAAACCAGAATCCTTATTTATTAGTAAAGACAGAGAATAAAAGAAGATGGGGACCAAGAGAAAATAGATGGAATTCATATTATGAGCAAAAAATTCTCAATAATTATGAGAGGGTAGTGGAACCGTATTATCTGTATGTAGATGATGTTAATCTTTGTGAAACAAAATTATCCATTTCCAGATGAAGAGGATACCAAAAGGCAATACAAACTTGTTTACTATTGCTGTCTTGAGGTTGAAGTGTGATTGGGAGAACCAAAATCCAAACTCTTTGTGTTCTGTATACCTAGAATCTGTTGGTGTTTTCAGCACACGAAATATAATGGAAGCAGGTTAAGAAGTTTGCAGTAGTGTCACCAAAACTGGATTAAGCAGGTATCTTCACAAAAAGCACACTATGCACGAAACATTTTAGAAAACGACATTAAAAAGATATATTTTGTTATTTTCTACTCCTCAAAGTTTAGAAAGTAAAACACGTGCCCATTGTTCCTAATTAAAGACCACATACCTCATGACACTTAACACTAATAGTGAACTATACTTCACAGAATATTTCTTGATTATCTGATCCCAGAATAACTCTTGTGGTAAGAAAGGTCCCATTTCATTTGTAACCTGATAAAATCTGATACAGGACAAGTGAAGAAAAAAAAACAGAACTGCGTGTCATTTCCACAAACTTGTTTGTCATCCCCTCATCACACATATACGTTCTCTAGCAGTGATTAAAATGTGCTGGTGTTTTTGCTAGGACAACCAAGAAAGAGTTGTGGTATGTCTATCCACTGGATGCCTTAAATTCAGAAAAGGAGCAGAATTCAGGTTTTTAGGCCAAAAGACTGGCAAAAAGAATTTTATGACTGTTTGAGATCATACTTCATCTAGCTGTTTTTTAGTCAACACTATTCATGAAAATGTCTTGCCGACATCTACGTGTAAACGAACTCAGAACAGAACATGCAAGACAATCGAGCAATTCAGCAGTGAGGAATTGTCACTCCAAGCAGGGGGAAGGGATTTGCACCACCACATTTTGCTAAGCCGTCACACAACTTTCGGCCAGGTCTGCTTTTGTGATATAATCCTGCAACCAGCACACAAGCACCATCTTGAAGATACTTTAAGAGAAGATGGAAAATCCAAACTAACATTTTCCGCCATTTCCGACTACCACAAGCTGTGACCTACTTAAAGATAAAAAAAAAAAAAAAATTTTAACACATTTTTCCCCTCAAACAAAAATTATGTCCATTCAGTTTTTCAAAAAGGGAACTGATGGGCTAATGAAAGATTGCAATGTTGACATTAAAATGTTTCACACCATAAAATCACAGGAAATGAACCAAAGACATAGTTTCCACAATACAATGGACTGGCATAAGTTCGTCTAAGCTTAATGGGATAAAGTCTCTGCTCACAGAAATAACTGAATCATAACAAATAGCTAAAAAAAAAAGGCCATTAAGAACAATTAAGGAAAAAGTGAAAACTCAATTAAAAGTTAATTTAGTACTCAGTGTTGCAATTAAAAACTATGGACTGACTTTTCACTGAAAATCCTATAGCTAAATAGCTCTTAACAGATGCTTCCATCCAGAAAGTAAGGTGTTGTGGGTTTGCGTGGCAAGGTTTTGGTAGCAGGGGGGCTATAGGGGTGGCTTCTGTGAGA
>Ga0181612_109041_pt1 | contig 14105 bp, 12 predicted proteins | sample HoacroProtozoa21_FD_119630 | JGI IMG/M metagenome (GOLD analysis project Ga0181612, IMG submission 119630) | Hoatzin crop microbial communities from Cojedes, Venezuel. Combined Assembly of Gp0051906, Gp0051904, Gp0051908
TCGGCAGGTTGTGCTGTAAGTTCCTCATCTACTTTCAGACCATCCCGAAACGCTTTTATATGAGCATCGGTAATGTTCATATCCACCAGGGCAAAGTAGGTCTTATCCACATGGTGCCGGGGAGACAAAAGATGATGGGAAAGCTCACCGTTATTGGTAAGCAGTAAGAGTCCCTCCGTGTCTTTGTCCAGACGCCCTACGGGGAAAAGTTCCTTCTTCCGGGGGGTGTCCTCCGGGGAGATTAAGTCAAGAACTGTGGCGCGGTTTTGATCTTCCGTTGCCGTTAGATATCCGGCAGGCTTATGCAGCATAAAATAAAGATGCTCCACATATCCCAAGGGAGCACCCTTTAAGAGCACTGCCGGAAGGTTGGTGTTTTTTTCTTCTATATTAAAGGCAGGATCCCGGATGATTTGTTGATCCACGCTAACCTGTCCTTTTTTAATTTCCTTCTTGGCATCGCTTCGGGAGATTCCCCCGGCTTTGCTTACGTATTTATCCAGTCTCATGACAGAGAGTATAGCATATTTTTCTGCCTTGCGTTTCCTTATGAAAAAAGAGAAAATACTCCTATGGAAATGATGAAATTTTTTGTGTCGGACATTTCCGGCACCAATTGTTATTGTGATGATGTGGCCGCAGAGGAAATCCGCCGCCGCATAGAAGAATATAAAGACGAGAATGCAGGTGTTTTACCCATGGGCAGGTGGTTTGGATCAGGAAACTACCATTACCTGTCTTATTTTTTTATGGAACAGATCCGAGAGCCTTTCGACCTGCTTCTTTTGGATCGGCATTCCGATCAGCAGCAGCCCTCCTTCGGGGATATTTTATCCTGCGGGGGGTGGGTACTTTATGCCAGAGAGCATCTTTCGCAGCTAAAGGAAGTATACTACTGCGGTGTGGGAGAGGACCAGGAGATTCACTTTGGAACGCCCTTATCCTATTTGAATAACGAATCTGATGGCAGATTTTCCGGCCGGAAGGTATCTGTAAACAGCGCAGATTCATTCCTTAAAGATAGAGACCCATCCCGGCCATTATACATTTCTTTGGATACGGATGTTCTTTCAACGGAGGATGCAGCCTGTGACTGGGACCAGGGAGAGATGATCCTGGAAGAGCTTCTTGATCTCATTCATGCTCTGCAGGGCCAGAATATCATCGGTTTTGATTATTGTGGAGAGAAGGAACATTTTCCTACGGATGCAGACATTTCTTTAAACGAATCTACCCGAAAGAGAATTTTTTCGGCAATTTTTTCACTTTTTTAAAAAATCCCCTTGCATTTCAAGCCTGCCTTGCTATAATTAATTAAAAGAGTTAATTAATTGCCGGGAGGTGATTCTAATCGAAGCAAATATCATTGATGAAATGGAGCTTTTTGTAGGTTATGGTGAAAATCATTTCACCATGAGCAGGGGTAGCTTCACCTACAAGAAAAAGGTGGAACGAAGAAGCCTTTGTGAAAAGGTTAAGACGGAAGAAAAGGACGGCCGGAAGGTCTTAACATTCCGGGATCCCAAAACCATGAATCTTCATGTGATTTCCGTTACTTCTTATGAGGATGGATATGACATTGATTATGAAGGGAAGTGTCCGCCGGAGGTAAACCGGTTTTGGTTGTCTCTTCCGGCGAATCCCCGGGAGAAGATTTACGGATGCGGCGAGACTTATTCCGAGTTTAATCTGAAGGGCCAGAACGTTCGTATTTGGGTGGCGGAGCATCAGAACTCCAAGCGCATCAGCAAGAAGCTGATTAAGGAAAAGATTTTCGGAAAACATCCGGAAAAGACCCTTCCTTTTAAAAAATATGAGTCTTATTACGTGCAGCCCACCTTTACTTCCAGTGATAAGTATTTTGTTCATGTAAAGACCAACGAGTATGCGGAGTTTAATTTCCGTTATGCGGATCGGAACATTTTTTATCTTCAGGAAGAGCCTCATATGGTGATTCGCAGTGCAAATAGTTTTCCGGAACTGTCCCGAAAGTTATCCGACTTATTGGGACACCAGCATGAGCTTCCGGACTGGATTTATGACGGTGCCATTCTGGCGGTACAGGAAGGTTGTGCAAAGATCGATGAGAAGATTGAGCGCTCCATCAAAGCCGGTGTGGAGATTTGCGGAATCTGGTCTCAGGACTGGTGCGGATGTCGTCGGACGGGGTTTGGTTATCAGGTCATGTGGAACTGGGAGTACGATAAGGACTTGTATCCGGAGCTTCCTTCCAAGATTAAGGAGTGGGGAGAAAAGGGTATCCGGTTCTTAGGATATATCAATCCCTTTATGGCTATTGAGAAGCCGTTATATCAGGAAGCCAGCAAACGGGGCTACTGTGTAAAGGATAAAGAGGGCAAGGATTACCTGGTAACCATCACCACCTTCCCGGCAGCCATGATTGATTTCACCAATCCTGAAGCCTACACCTGGTATAAGGAGCTCATTAAGAAAAATATGATTGGTATCGGCATGGGAGGATGGATGGCTGACTTCGGCGAGTATCTTCCCACAGACGCCGTGCTTTATTCCGGAGAGGACGCAGCGTCTCTTCACAATCGTTGGCCGGCAATTTGGGCCAAGCTTAATAAAGAGGCCATTGCGGAATGTGGCAAAGAGAAGGAGGTATTTTTCTTTACTCGTGCGGGACATACAGGAACCGTTGCTTCCTCCGCCATGATGTGGACCGGTGATCAGCATGTGGATTGGTCCGTGGATGACGGCCTTTTGTCGGTTATTCCGGCTACTTTATCCCTGGCTATGAGCGGTTACGGCATTGCTCATTCCGATGCCGGCGGATATACCACCATTATGCATATGAGACGTTCCAAAGAACTGTTGCTTCGCTGGGAGGAAATGAATGCTTTTTCCCCATTGCTTCGTACCCACGAAGGAAACCAGCCGGTAAATGATGTACAGTTCGATGATGATGAGGAACTTCTGGCTCAAATGGCCCGGTGTTCCAAGTGGCATAAGGCGCTGAAGCCTTACCTTCAGGACCTGGTAAAAATCACCGAGGAAATGGGAACTCCCGTAATGCGTCCTTTGTTTTATCACTATGATGAGCCGGAGGCATATGCGGAGAAGACCGAGTACCTTTTGGGAGAAGATCTTCTGGTGGCTCCGGTTTACGTGGAAGGCGCCACATCCAGGGAGGTATACTTCCCGGATGCAGAGTGGGTTCACATTTTTACCGGGAAGACTTATACAAACGGAAGCGCCACTGTGGAGGCTCCCATTGGACAGCCGCCGGTATTTGTTCGTAAGAATAGTAAGCGGGCAGAGGAACTTCTTTCGGTAGTCAAGTAAATGTGGTTATAACCACAAATCAAATTTTGCCAGAAATTATTTAGAAATACATTTCAAGAGAAAGAAAAGGAGAAAAAACATGAAGTACTTTTTAGACAGTGCAAAGATGGATGAGATCAAGGAAGCATATCATACCTTCGGAATCGACGGAGTTACCACCAACCCCAATCACATTATGAATTCCGGAAAGCCCTTTATGACTGCTATTACCGATATGGCAAACTGGGTAAAGGAAGAGGGCATTGAAGGATATGAGAAATTCCCTATTTCTGTAGAGATTAATCCTCATTTGGATAATGCGGACGATATGGTTGCCGAGGGCAAGAAGATTGCTGCTCTCTGCAAGAACTTTGTTATTAAGATTCCCTGCACCGAGGCCGGCGTGGCAGCAGCCCGCAGACTGGAGAAGGAAGGAGTTCGAACCAACGTTACCTTGATTTTCTCTGCAGCTCAGGCGATTCTTCCGGCAAAGAACGGCTCTCTGTTCGTATCCCCCTTCATCGGATGGAAGGAAGCCAGCGGTGAGGACTGCAAGCAATATATTGCAGATATTGTTCAGCTGTATAAGAACTATGGCTTCTACGGCAAGACCGAAATTATCTGTGCAGCCGTTCGTACTCCCAAGCAGTTTGTTGACTGCGCCGTAAGCGGAGCAGATATTGTTACTGCCGGCCTGGCTGTTTATAAGGACTCCATGTATCATGCATTCACCGATTACGGTTTGAATAAGTTCCGTAATGCATGGGATAACACCGCTAAGGAGTGAGAAACAGTTAACAAGGTCAGTTTGGGCTAAGCATCACAGTATACTGAAAGAGAGGAAATAAAATGAAAATCGGTTTCGTAGGATTAGGAATCATGGGCGAGTCCATGAGTGAGAATATTGTAAAGAAGCATGATGATGAGGTATATGTATTTGACTTCATTAAGGAGAAAGTGGATCTTCTGGCATCCAAGGGTGCAATCCCCTGTACAAGTTCCAAGGAAGTGGCTGAGAAGGTAGATGTGTTTATTACCATGGTTCCCAAGTCTGAGCATTCCAAGAGTGTTTATGATGAGATTCTTCCGGTGCTTGACAGTTCCAAGACCTGTATTGATATGAGTACCATTGATCCCAGCGTTTCCGTAGAGATTTCTAAAATGGTAAAGGCTACCGGAGCTCAGTTTGTAGATGCTCCCGTTGTAAAGAGTAAGCCTGCAGCTATTGCCGGAAAACTTGGTATCTATGTAGGCGGCGATGATGATGCTTATGAGTTTGTAAAGCCCATCCTTGCTTATATGGGTGAGAATATTATTCATATGGGAGATAACGGCAAGGGCCTTGTAATGAAGATTTGTCATAACGCTTTGGTAAGCCAGATTCAGAATGGTGTAAATGAAACTTCTACCCTGGCTAAGGCTAATGGCATTGACATTTTAAAGTATGCCGAGGCAATTTCTTACGGCGGTGCCGGCAACTGGTATTTAGATTCCAAGAAGGATGTTCTGGCAAAGGAAGATTACACCACAGCTTTCTCCATCGAGAACGAGCATAAGGATGTTCATATCTGCCTGAATCTTGCAAAGGAGTGCGGTGTGAAAATGCCCGGCGAGGAAAATGCTGCCAGAGTCTATGACGAAGCTATGGAAAAGGGCATCGGCAAAGAGGATTTCTGCGCCACCATTAAGATTGTAAGAGAGCAGAAACAGTAAGAACGCAGCGATTTTTTGAACTGCAGATGAAATAAGGAGGAAAGCATGAGTTTGCTTTCACAGTTAAACGATTTAAATGATGTAACGATTTTATCAGTTCGGGATGAGGCCTTTCGTACCTACGGAAGGCTTCTGACCTGTCTGAATCGTGAGGGACTTTCGGAAGTCCTTACTTATATGAAGGAGGAGACTTCTGTGCCGGAGGAAGGGAATATTTATATTGCCTCGGATCCGGAACTTGAGAAACTCCCCCTGATTGATCGGATTCAGAAAGAATTCTATGGGAATATGCCCATCCAGGTCGGCTATTGCAACGGTCGTAACTCTACCTATAACGGGTTTGAGTACCACAAGGGCAGCGAAATTAATATTATGACGGAGCCTTGTATGCTGGCTCTGGGACATAGTTATGATATCGATGATAAATGTTGTTATGACAACAAAAATGCCCAGGTGTTTTTTCTGGAGGCCGGAGATGTTATTGAAATGTACCAGACCACCCTTCATCTTTCACCACTTCGGGTACAGGAGGAGGGCTTTAAGGCTGTAGTCATTCTTCCCAGAGGAACCAACACCCCCCTTGAGAACAAGGAGGAGATTAAGAAAAATGCCAAGGATCCCGAGACGAAGCTCCTGCTTCAGACGAACAAGTGGGTTATTGCCCACCCGGAGCGGAAACCATTAATCGATCAGGGAGCCTTCCCGGGAATTATCGGCTCCAATAAGGAACTTTATTTCCCCGGAGGAGATAAGGCATGAGCATACAAGAAATCTTATTTTACCTGGTGATTCTTCTTGCCAATATTATTCAGGGAATCACCGGATTTGCCGGAACCATTCTGGCTATGCCGGCCTCTTTAATGCTGGTGGGTTATGATGTGGCAAAGCCGGTACTAAACGCCCTGGGCCTTCTTTCAGGAATTTACGTTTTTGTAGGACATTATAAAAGCGTTCAATGGAAGGAATTCTTAAAAGTCGTTGTCATTATGGCCGTGGGAATCATGGGAGGCATGGGGATTAAAAGCCTTCTTGCGGGACAGGAAGGCGTGCTCTATATGATTCTGGGAGCCTTCGTGATTTTCCTGGCGGTGCAGGGGCTTTATGTGACCCTTCGACCGGAGAAGGAAGAAATGGCAGTATCAGATTTAAAAGATGCAGAAGCAATCCCGGTGACATCAGAGGAATCGGAAGCAGAAGCAATCCCGGAGTCTTCCGTATCCTATCCCCGCCGCCTGGGGAATTTTTTCCTCCTGGTGGCGGCAGGAATTGTTCACGGCATCTTTGTAAGCGGCGGTCCTTTGTTGGTAAGTTATCTTACGAAGGTCTTAAAGGATAAGGAACAGTTTCGATCCACTATTTCCACGGTTTGGATTATTTTAAACGGAATTATTTTTGTCAGCGATATTTCCACGGGAATGTGGACGGCATCCCTTTGGAAAACGGGACTTATTACGGTGCCCTTTTTGTTTCTGGGAATGTTTATCGGGGCCAAGTTATATAAGATTATGAGCCAGCATTTGTTTATGCTGATTACTTATGTGTTGCTGTTTATTTCCGGCATTATGCTTTTATTGAAAGGCTGAAAAGGTTGAGAAGAGAGGAAAGATTATGAAAAAAGAATTTCAGGTTGCATATGTACCCATTGGCGTGGGAACCTTCCATTTGGAAAGTGCAAAGGAGCAGTTTGACCAGTCGGTTTCTATGTTAAAGGAGATTGATCCTTCCGTAAAAGTTCCGGAAGAGATGCTTCTTACCATTGATTTGCTGGATGCATTTTTAGAGGATCTGGATCCGGATCTGGTGATTTTACAGAACATTACTTTTGCAAATGCGGCATATGCCTCCGAAGTTTTAAACCGTTTTGACTGTCCGATTTTACTGTGGACCTTACGGGAACCGGTAATTGACGGGGGACGTCTTCGTTTAAATTCTCTGACGGGAGCTTATTCTGCAGCTAATGCCATTCGGTCTTTCCGCAAGAGAGGACCGGAATACATCTTCGGCGCGCCTACGGAGGAAAAGGTGATTCGTAAGGTACGCGCATCCGTTGGGGCAGCCCGCATGATGTATGAAATGAAGCATTTGACCCTGGCCGCTGTGGGACATACGCCCCAGGGATTCGGTTTTGGCCGGGCATTGGATCTGGAAATGATGCCGACCTTCGGTGTATCCCTGGAGTCTATTGAGGCCCGGGAGTTAATCGATGTGGCAAAGGGATATTCCGATGAGGAAATCGAAGAATTCTTGAAGGATGCGGAAGAAAAGACCGTGGGGCTTTCCAATACTCCGGAGCAGAACCGGAAGGATTTTGCACGGCTATATAAGTCTTATAAGGAATATGTGACGGAGCATCATGTAGGGGCTTTGGCATCCCGCTGCTGGCCGGACTTCTTTACGGCCTTTGGTACACCGGTATGTCTGGTGCTGGCTATGTTAAATGATTTAGGTGTGGCAGCGTCCTGTGAGGCAGATACATACGGAGCTCTTTCCATGTATCTTTCCATGCAGATTACCGGTCGTCCCTGTTTCTTTGGAGATCCTGTATCCATGGATGAAAAGGAAAATACCATTACCTTCTGGCATTGCGGTACGGCAGCATGTTCCCTGGCCAGAAAAGATACGGGAGCTGTGATTGATGTTCATTGTAACCGCAAGATTGGTCCTACCTTGGATTTTGGCTGTGAGGCTGCCAAGGAGGTTACCATTTTCCGTATCGGAAAAGATGAAAATGGAGAATTCCGTTTCTTCGTCGCTCCCGGTGAGGCCCTGGATAAGCCCAAGCAGTTTAACGGAACTTCTGTTGTGGTAAAGACCGATGCAAATGCGGAGCATATTGTGTATGATAGTGTAGAAGCAGGCTGGGAGCCTCACTTCGTGGTTTGCTACGGAGATGTGGCAGAGGAGTTAAAAACACTGGCTCATATGTTGGGTCTTAGTGTTTGTGCCTACGAATAGGAGAAATCTATGAGCAAATATTCCGGCATTAACATGGTGGAAGTGAAAAAGCAGAACCGGGCCAGTATTTTCTTTTACTTAAATGAAAACGGGCCCACATCCCGTAAGGTGTTGGCGGAGGTGATGGAACTTACTCCCTCGGCCATTACTCAGATTGTACGTCCCTTGATTGAGGACGGTGTCCTGGTGGAGACCGGCACTTCTGCAGAGGAGCGCCCGGAAGGAGCTGCTCTCAGCGGACGCAAGCAGGTTCTGATTGACGTTAACTATGACTATCGCCGGATTTTTGCAGTAAATATTGAGGCAGACCATACCTACCTTTCTCTGACCAATCTTCGTGGAAAGATTGTGAAAAAAAAGAAAATCCGCACCTTAAAGGATCCGGCGAAACTTTTGGATAAGGTAGCAACCGAGGGGCAGAGTTGGATTAAGGAGTCTAAGATTCCGGTAGAAGGTGTTTCTGTCGGTATCGTAGGTGAGATTGACGCAGATAAGGGAAGTAGTATTCACGCCTACGGCATCTGGGAAAAAGAGGTACCTGTGTGCAGCATACTCTCCGAGAAACTGAGCCTTCCCTGCATTATTGAAAATAACGTAAAGGCCTTCGCCATGGCGGAAATGGCTTATGGATACGGCCGGACCTTTGATAACCTTATGGTTTTAAAATGGGGCCCCGGAGTGGGAAGTACTTTGATTATTAACCACAGTATTTTTGACGGACGCCATGGAAGAGCCGGTGAAATCGGCCATATGATTGTGGAAAAGAACGGCAAAAAATGTACCTGCGGCCGCCGGGGGTGTCTTGAGACAAGAGTTTCTTATAATGCGCTAAGCGAGAAATATCCATTTGAAATGAAGGATTTTGGTGAAGAGTACAAAAAAGCCGGCGACGAAGAGAAAAAGGATCTGGATAAGGCTATTGATGAACTGGCCCGTTCCCTGGTGAATTCCATGACCGTCATGTCACCTAACCGGGTGGTACTTTGCGGAGAGATGTTTGCGGGAAAGGAAGTTCGCCAGCAGTTGATTGCGGACACTACATCCTATGTGCCGGCATATAATGAAGAGAGAATTCTCTACACCAATCTGTCGGACCGGGAATCTTATGTAGGCCCTGTGGCAAGCTTCGTGCTGACCCGTATGCTGGGAATGTAAACACGATTCGCAATACTAATCAAATTGTAAAAAGTTAATAAGTGATAAAAATCCCCTGCGGAAAGTACATCGTAAATTATGTCCTTTTCGCAGGGGATTTTATAATATATGTATCGCTTTTGATTTGGTGATGACTTCTTAATATAGAATCAATTAAACAAGAGTTTGAGATTTATCCCCGTCCCAGATTGGCTCTCTTACGCTTCAGGGGATCTAAGATTCTCTTACGGATTCTTAAGTGCTCTGGCGTTACTTCCAGAAGTTCATCGGTCTCAATGAAGTCTAAGGCCTGCTCCAGGCTTAAGATTTTCGGCGGAACCAGAGTCAGAGCCTCATCTGCAGAGGAGGAACGGGTATTGGTTAAGTGCTTCTTCTTGCACACGTTTAACTCAATATCCTCAGCTCTGGAACAGGAGCCAATGACCATACCGCTGTATACCCGCTCGCCGGGTCCGATAAAGAGGGTACCTCTGTCCTGAGCGGAGAAAAGGCCGTAAGTAACGGATTCACCGGTCTCGAAGGCAATCAGAGATCCCTGCTTACGATAGGAAATATCTCCCTTATATGGCTCGTATCCTTCGAAGATAGTGTTGATAATACCGTTTCCCTTGGTGTCAGTCATAAAGTCACCGCGGTATCCAATCAGTCCCCGGGAGGGAATGGAAAATTCAATTCGGGTATATCCTCCGTTAATGGGAGTCATGTTCTTTAACTCACCTTTTCGCTGAGACAACTTTTCAATAACGGCTCCGGTAAATTCTTCCGGTACATCAATGTAAGCCGTCTCCATGGGCTCTAATTTTTTGCCGTTTTCGTCGGTCTTGTAGAGAACCTCTGCCTTACTTACGGCAAATTCATATCCTTCACGACGCATGTTTTCGATTAATACAGAAAGATGCAGTTCGCCACGGCCGGATACCTTAAAGGTATCGGCATTGTCCGTTTCCTCCACACGAAGAGAGACATCGGTGTTAAGCTCCTTGAAAAGACGGTCTCTTAAGTGACGGGAGGTAACGAATTTTCCTTCCTGTCCGGCAAAGGGGCTGTCATTTACCATGAAGTTCATGGCAATGGTGGGCTCGGAAATTTTCTGGAAAGGAATGGCCTCGGGGGCTTCCGTTCCGCAAATGGTATCTCCGATGTGAAGATCTGCGATTCCGGAAATGGCTACAATGGAGCCGATGTCTGCATGATCCACATCCACTTTATTTAATCCGTCAAACTCATAGAGCTTGCTGATACGTACTTTCTCTTTTTTGTCAGGGTCGTGATGGTTTACCACAATGGCTTCCTGGTTCAGCTTTAAGGAGCCGTTGTCCACTTTACCGATACCGATGCGTCCCACATATTCATTGTAGTCAATGGTACTGATTAAGACCTGAGTGTTGGCCTCAGGATCACCCTGAGGTGCGGGAATGTGGTTAATGATTGCCTCGAAGAGGGGAGTCATATCCCGGGCACCGCCCTTATGCATGTCCGCCAGCTCTTCTACGGCAAAGCCCTGCTTTGCAGATGCAAAAAGGAAGGGGCAGTCCAACTGCTCGTCGGAAGCGTCCAGATCCATTAACAACTCCAGTACTTCGTCCACCACTTCGTTGGGACGGGCTTCCGGGCGGTCAATTTTATTGACACAACATATAATAGGAAGATCCAGAGCCAGGGCTTTTGTTAATACGAATTTTGTCTGAGGCATGGCACCCTCGAAGGCGTCTACCACCAGAACCACACCGTTTACCATTTTTAAAACACGTTCCACCTCACCGCCGAAGTCAGCGTGGCCCGGGGTGTCAATAATGTTGATCTTGGTGTCCTTGTAATATACGGCAGTGTTTTTGGAAAGAATGGTGATTCCTCTTTCCCGCTCGATGTCATTGGAATCCATGACACGTTCTGCCACTTCCTGATTTTCACGGAACACTCCGCTTTGTTTTAACAGCTCATCCACCAGGGTAGTCTTACCGTGGTCTACGTGAGCAATGATTGCAATGTTTCGAATATCTTCTCTGCTTTGTAACATTTCTTTTTCCTCCATTTGGCGCAACTGCTATTATATCACACGGGTCAAGTCTTACAATGTGAAAATTTGCTAAAAACAAGGTTCTGTGGTATATTTCTTCGGTGATATTATCAGGAGGTGGAAAATGGAAGCAAGACCCATTCAGGTATATTACGGTGCGGGTTCCGGAAAAAGTTCGGCCGCCCTGGGGAATGCCATTCGTTGCGCCAGTGAAGGAAAGACTGTCTATATCATCCAGTTTTTAAAGGGACAGTGGGGCAGTGAGTATCTTACGAAATTAGAGCCGGAACTGAAGGTTTTCCGGTTTGAGAGATGTAAAGAGTGTTTTGATGATTTGTCGGAGGAAGCCAAGGACGATGAAAAGCAAAACATGGTAAACGGCATGCATTTTGCCAAAAAGGCTTTGGTGACCGGAGAGTGTGACATGCTGGTTTTAGATGAGATCTTAGGAGCTGTTTCCGAGGGTCTGGTTACGGAAGAAGAGCTTAAGAACGTGCTTAGTGTAAAGAGCCCCATGACTACGGTGATTCTTACAGGTCGAAGTCTCCCTGATGCTATCCGGCAGTTGGCAGATGATGTGTATAATATTTTTCCTGAGAAATCTCATGTGGATATTGGAGAGTTCCCGGGTTAGGCTGTGGAAATAAAAGTGTTCCCGGTCAAAGGATACTTTCCTATGGAAAAGCGTTCTTAAATAAGATATAATGCACTTTAGGGTAAAGAAGTGGCCGGCCCGTGTGTTGCGGGAGGCGTTTTGAGAAAGGACATAATATGCCGATTTTTACCGGAGCGGGTGTTGCAATTGTCACCCCTATGACCCAGGATTTACAGGTGAATTACACCAAACTGGAAGAGATTATTAATGAACAAATCGACAACGGCACCGATGCTATTGTGATTGTAGGCACCACCGGTGAGGGTTCTACTCTTACTATGGAGGAGCATAGAGAAACTATCAAAAAGGCAGTGGAGTTTACCCGCCATCGTGTTCCTGTTGTGGCAGGCACCGGTTCCAATGATACGGCCACCGCAGTACAGCTTACTAAGGAAGCGGAGGAAGACGGAGCAGATGCAGCTCTTGTGGTAACTCCTTATTACAATAAGGCAACTCAGAACGGTTTGATTCGTCATTACGGTATGATTGCCGAGGAGACCAAACTTCCCATTATTATGTATAACGTACCGGGACGGACGGGATGTAATATTCTTCCCCAGACTGTGGCAACCCTGGTATCTTCCCATGAGAATATTGTGGGTTTAAAAGAAGCCACCGGCAATCTTGCCCAGGCATCTGAGACCATGCGTCTCTGCGATGGTAATCTGGAAATGTATTCCGGAGAAGACGGCTTGATTCTGCCTCTTCTGTCCATCGGAGCAATTGGTGTTATTTCTGTAACCAGCAATATTATTCCTGCAGATACCCATGAGCTTGTAGCAAGCTTCCTACGGGGAGATATTGAAACCAGTCGTCGCCTTCAGATGAAGGCACTGCCTTTGGTGGATGCGTTGTTCTGTGAGGTGAATCCTATCCCTGTAAAGCACGCCATGAATTTGATGGGAAAGGATGTAGGATCTCTTCGTCCGCCTCTTTGTGAGATGGCTCCGGAGAACCTTAAGAAATTAAAAGAAGCCATGAAGGGTTACGGAATCCTTTAATCGCTGAATCCCGGGCGTCCCTTTGGGACGCCTTTTTTATAAGGAGGTATAAAATGATCAGAGCAATTATGCATGGGTGTAACGGACATATGGGACAAACCATTGCAGGATTATGTCAGCAGGATGAGGAAATTGAAATTGTTGCGGGAGTAGATCCTTTTCAGGGGAAAGAAAATCCCTTCCCGGTGTTTTCCACATTAAAGGAATGTGACGTGGAGGCAGATGTGGTTATTGATTTTTCTAATGCCAAGGCTGTGGACGATATGCTTAGTGCCTGCGTGGAGAAAAATCTTCCGGTGGTACTTTGCACCACGGGACTTTCCGATGAGCAGGTGAAAAATGCAAAAGACCTTTCTTCCAAGATTCCGGTGCTTCGTTCTGCAAATATGTCTTTGGGAATTAATGCCCTGATGGATCTTTTAAAGAAGGCTACCGCCATTTTTGCAGATGCCGGTTATGATATTGAAATTATTGAAAAGCATCATAATCAGAAACTGGATGCTCCCAGCGGTACGGCTCTGGCTTTGGCAGATGCTGTTAATGATGCCCACGGAAATGATTATGAATATATTTATGACCGAAGCAACCGCCGTGAAAAGCGTGACGCAAAGGAAATCGGTATTTCTGCCATCCGCGGCGGAAACATTGTGGGAGAGCATGAAGTACTGTTCTGCGGAACTGATGAAGTAATTTCCTTTAAGCATCAGGCCACATCCAAGGCGGTATTCGGAAAGGGCGCCATTGAGGCTGCAAAGTTTTTGGCCGGAAAATCTGCCGGAATGTATGATATGAGTGATGTAATCGCGGCACGGTAGCAGTCATTTTTTATAAATGCATGTGTCATCATAAAAGTTTAAAGAGTGCTGTGTAGTAAAACATAAAAGGACACCGGTTTTGTAAACAAAGGAAAGCGTCGTAGTTTTCTAATGCGAAGAATTCATATGGGGAATTAGTCGGCGACCGGCAGGTAATCGTAATCCATTACTTGCCCCTGCCTTGCGGCTGCGTCCGGCAGCCGCATCGCCTCTTAAGTATTTCGCATAAGAAAACTTTCTCCGCTTTCCAAAGGTTTATAAAACCGGTGCTCTTTTATGTTTTTTATACAAAGCCTGTTTAAAACAATAAATGATGAAAACGCATTGATACAAAATAACGGCAGTTGGTATATTTTTGTTGTGTGATATGTGCCGGCGCTTTGTATTATATAACATTGCATTTTCGTCGCAGATTTTCTTGGACAAGATGGTTCGATTTAACAGAAATGTATGGCGGCAGTTGATTTATAAACATTTGGAAAGGGGAGAGGATTTTCTTATGCAAA
>Ga0181612_165183_pt1 | contig 14105 bp, 3 predicted proteins | sample HoacroProtozoa21_FD_119630 | JGI IMG/M metagenome (GOLD analysis project Ga0181612, IMG submission 119630) | Hoatzin crop microbial communities from Cojedes, Venezuel. Combined Assembly of Gp0051906, Gp0051904, Gp0051908
AAACCTAGTTTAAAGCCCTCTCAATGAATCCTGCCAGCTCGTGGACAAGAATCCTTCTTCACCTTTGAGACAGCTGGACTCCATCTGTCACCAGCAGGCCCGGTGCCGTGTAACCCTCCCCATGATCAAAGAAACCAAAATTCCACCAACAGCACCGGTCTCTGAGCCACCTGTTAATCAGGTGACTTTTCCTGTCCCTTTCAGAAAAAGAACAAAGTGGCAGGACAAGAAAGCCTACAGGGAAAACAGAACATGAGAGACAAAGAGAAAATGAGCATTACACACTACACAGCGAAGGACCATAAACTAAGGGATGATGTGGAACAAGGGATGGTGTGGAACAGGTGTCTAAGAACCAAAGAGGGTCAAGAACTAAGCTTCCTTCAAAACTTGGATTTACTGATTCAAATCAAAATAAGACATGTCCTTAATAATTTTTCTCTGACTCAGAGGAAAGTAGTGGTGGGGTTAGGAGTAAAAAAGGGAGCTAGGAGAAGTACAGGGAAAAGGCGAGAAATGAAGCTGCAAAAACATGGGAGTAGCTGGCCTACCAAGGGAGGGAGGACAAGGGTGGGATGTAGCGCTGTCTTGGGGTAGCGGTTCAGAAGGGAGCAGAAGAGATGGAGGAAGTGACTACATGAAAAAGCAAACCTGATACATATTATATAGGCTATCTGTAGATGAAGGATAGGATACTATGCTATAGCTGAAATATTTGATTTACATGTTTCTTTTAACACTTTCTGGTTGAAATGAAAAGACCATTGTTTGTGATTTTTCTGCAGATGTATTTCTAATGTGTGTCAGAAGATCTTTCATTGCACACCAAATAAAACTAAATAAAAACAATGTATAGTGTATCAATCCTTTGTGTTGATGCAGAAAAGACAGTTTTAAAATGTGGACTCAACACATTTTTGTTTCTTATTTTCTTAAATTTTAATTAAAGTTTTCTGAATTTCTTTTGTACAACAGTAACAGTCATATCCTCTCAGACACTGAGTGAAGAACCTAGTCCTTCTGGACAGAACAAATTGAGCTAATACATCACACCAGTAATATGTCATCTTTCCTGTGAAACATACTTGCTCACCCTCCTATCTAACTCTTGATTTTGCTATAAAGATGATGACAGGTATTTGATTGCATTTCAAGAAAAAAAATGAATAGTAAATATTAAGGGACCATTCTGATTTTCTTTTAAGTAAATCAAAGATTACGAATGAGTTCTGTGGGCCCTGGATCCCAGCAGAGAATGGAATTTCAGAATGAAAAACACAGCAAGAAAATAAATGCTGACGACCACACAGTCTGAGTGTCTGGATGCCAGGAATACTATGAAACAAAAGTATTTTGAGATCTTCCATGGTATATTAAACAGAGATCATCTAGAAGAACCTACTGACTTTAAATCATTTCAGCCTATGTGAACTGGAAAGATAGATGCAAAGAAGACTTTCTGCCATTCTGTTTTCCAAACCTGATGCTGGTTTTTCCCTTGCTGAAAATCTGCATATTTTCTCAGAGCCTGTTTCTTTCTCACAATAAACAATGCAAAGCCCTTCTGCCAATAAAGTGTCCAAATGCTAAACAGTTGCTATTATAGTCTTTATTATAACAGCAACTTTGAGCTGTGTGCTTTTAAATTATAATTATTTCTACAAAAGATTTTTATGTGTCTTGATTGCCATAATTATTATTTCATAGTAGTAAATGTGTATTTAAAAAGTCATGTTAGCTTACTGCTCAAAATAAATGAGTTTCCTTAAATGAACTTCATACAAATGTGTGGTTTTCTTTGTATGTGTCTTATTTGCTATGCTAACAACACACAAGGATGTATTAAACAGCCAATAAACTATTGTTTCAGTATAAAAATAACTATGGACAAAGATGTCAAATGAAAATCAATGATTTATATGAAATATGTTTCACACAGATAATAGCAGATGTTAATTCAGAAGTGTGCATTTCTCTTTAATTCTGTTTCTCACCCGTCTGCTCTTGCTTTGTTTAAGGAGACCATGTCAAGAAAACAAGGTGATGAAAAAGGAAAAAGGAATCGGAGACCATGTCTGTTGTGCAGGCTAGCACATGTATTAGCAACAAACCTGTACCCTGTGTAAAGAACATCCAGTATAAAGAGCATCTCAGGGTCCAAGATGTTTAGTTCTGCAACTAAAATTCTGGTAGGGAATAAAGACAGAAAACAGTCATCCAGTGGGACACCCACCAACGGCGCCATCATCCCAAAATAGGACCTATGTCAGATCATTGCTCTGTTGCTACTGTGACCAGCAGGGATTGGAGGTCACAATTTAGAGTACCCGTGGCAGTGTGTACTTCCAGACAGAGCTTTCCTAGGCGCCTCTCAGTACCCCAATCGATTCACAACCTACTGAAATTTACAGCTGATCAGGGAAAGGGTTTGAAAAAAAAGGAGTCAGGAAGAGGAAACAGAGAGGGACCTGAGAGAAAGGGGGTAGCAAGTTCTTTTGTAAATAGCCACAATGCTGTATGAACTTTTCAAATAGATCTGTCTGTCCGTCGGCACCCATTTAAGTGGTTGCCACTAGCTGTGGGAAAGCCGGTGAAGCTATACTATACAGCGGTTTGCATCTGAAACACTATCAGTTATTGATGCTATCCTTTCAGACTTCTTACAATGACACAACCCCATCCTATCTCCTCCTAGACAACCTTGCCTATTCTTTTGTGAGAATTGCTGCATTGTACACGCAGACATTCACATTCTTGATAAGACAGTCAGGGGAAAAGATCACAAGCCACTTCCTCTGCTGGTATAACTTGATTTCCCTTCCCCCTGCTCCTGAGAGTGAGTGGGTGATCTGACTCCCTGTGTTGAAAGGAAACAAGGTTGTCTATTCAGCTGCAGTCAGACTCACAGTATGTGTTAAGGCCCGGACAGCCCGTGATGCTGAATGGAGATACTAGAGGTTCATGTTTCTCTGCTGGGAATATTCACAAAGCAGAAAAGGAATGCCGCGTTTTTGTTGTACAGCTTCTGAGTGAAAACTGACAGAAATTGAAAGTACAAAATCATAGTTATGGCACAAGACCTCAAAATCTAGGGAAAAAAAGAAGACAGAGGATTTGTTGGCCGGTTTGAGTGCGCAATGTTAAGGCTGTAATGGGACACTAAATACAAGTATAGAAACAGATCACTACAAATCTGTGTCCTTCTGATTAGATTGGCCATTACTACTAATCATTCCGCTTAATCTCAGGCAAAACACTTTGCTTTCGAAATATTCTTTTGATGAAATTGTAGCATTGTATAATGATAATTTAATATTTACCATCAACAGAACATTTTACAACATAGTTTTAATTGACAACGGAGCTTGACTAATGATTTACAATGCATCAAAGAGAAACTCAGATTCAGCATAACCAGTAGATGGAGTTTCCTACTAAAACTGACCAACAGCAACATGCTTTGATTCATGTCATGGAGCAGTCTTAGAAGGTGTGGACTGGATTCCTTTAGGAGAAACAAAACCAGGTCATACAGTCCAAGCACTAGCAAGTATTTTTGCTGCAAAATGAGATTACAACTAATCTAAAGTAACACTCCTGCAGTGAGTACACTGCATATGTCACATCCTCAATACCTACTACAGATCTACAGAGCTTTTCCTGCAGCTTTTCCTATTTGCTAATAGAACATAACCTGTGTCCTTTTTGATATATGTAAAGCACATGCAAGTATATAAATTACAGCACACTCTCTCTTCCCACTGTCTTCTACAAAGCAATGTGTTAACTTTCATTGCATGAGATCTCAATAAAAAAAAAAAGTATATTTTTCACTTCTGGCTGGTCAAAACTGAGATATTTGTCAAATCTCACTGTGATAAATGAAAAGAAACAAACACCAAACCTCAATTTCTCATACTCATTTTATCACGCTCAGAAAGCAAGAGCCAACAAAGTGTTTCCAGAATAAAAACATACCATGATGCTGTGGAAATACTCAGGAGCCTAAGGCTGCATCTTAGCTCAGCCAGCTATTTGCTATCTTATATGGATTAAATATGATCTCTTCGAGACTCAGTTTCTTCATTGGTGCAATAGTCTACAATGGTAATTTACAGTTCTAAGCTGGTTTGGACCTTGCAAGGGAGTCATATATATCCTTACTTTGTCCAACTAAACTGAAGACTGAGGACATACCGACATATCGTCTACCATTAATAAACTTATTTATTCACAAGAATTTTTTTCCAGTTTTGCCAGTGTGGTTTCAACAATACTTCACTGAGCTTCTGCCTAAAATTCCAACACTTCAAAGATTCAGCCAGTATTAATTTATAGTGCTGATTTAGTAATATGAACACTGGGTTACTTTGAATGTTAAAAAGCTTATTTCAGCTGGGAACCATGCACTCTCATACTAGATTTATTAGTATCTGGGAAATGAAATGGTTGTACAGCTTGCTGTTTCATTTCCACTTCTTGCATTTGCTGCAACTGACTTCCCTGGGTTTTTGTTTGATAGCTCTAGTCAGCTGAAAACAACAATACTTATGTTTGAACAACAGCTTCCACTGTAATACCTGTACTTATTTTACAAAAGCACTCAGATACTTTGCCGACATTTACTGACTGATTTTGCTAGCCACAACCAAACAGGGTTTGAGTTTACTATGACGTGATTTCAGCTGGCTGAATCCACACTGCCTGTGAGGATGAGGTCCAAGTTAAAGCCAGTCCTTACCCTATACTTGCACTTCCCTGCTTTGCAAGTTGCCTGGTGTGTTGTCAGCCAAGGGCTGCAACTGAAGCCCACAACACAAGTGCTGACCTAATATGACAACATAGACAGGCTCATCAAGGCGTTAGGTCATTCCTTGTTGATTTTTACGAAAAAAAACCCAAAGCATGTAGAAATGATTTTGTCAATGTAGAATTGGTAACAGCAATGACTGATGCTCTGTGTTACTCTACAAAACATACCAATGCTTTTGTATATTCTTAGTGTTGGTTGATCCAATCTACAGTCTACACTTTTCTAGAAACTTTTATGTTTTAAGTTTCTCTCCTAGAGACTAATAATACAATTGAAAATTACAGAGAGAAGCATTTAACCAGTAACATTGCAAATTTGTCCTAGTCAGTACGAAACACCTTATACTAAATCTGCTAGATCTATTGTATATGTAAAAGGAAATTCCAGCGCATTGTAATTTCATGTATCGCGGGGTGACACCTGACCATGAACTGTGATTCATTTGTTGCTGTCCAGGGATATCTAAAATACATGTTTATTGTAATATAAGGGATAATAGACTTTATATAGTATAGTTTCCTTATTTCACAGTCAAAGTTAAAATCAATAAAAGAAATGGATGTTAGGAAAGAAAATAAATTTTTGAACAAGAGAAGGTTGCCAAAAATCTCTTAATATTCTGTTTTTCTAAGGATTGTGTAATAATGTCTGTTGCCTGCTGAGAGCTAATAAAAGTACCACTGCTGAAGTTAAGGTAAGCAGTACAACTCCTTGTTGTCTATTTTCATTTTTTCTCACTGAATAGCTAATTCTCTCACAGGATTATCCTTATTTCTTATAGACTCCATTATTAATGAAAGCATAAACTGTTGACATACTTTTGGATCACCTCGTTTGGGGCCTGACCCTTGTCCCATTAAGGCAACTGCAACATTACTATTCATATGGACAGAGGGCAGAATGAAGTCCTTATCCAGGAGGTTTTACAGATAGTATGCCATACTCCAGAAAGAAAGATCAAAAAAAGCAGATCGCCAAAGGTCACTTAAAAGGTCACCCATCTCCAGGCAAAATGGTGAAAGTATTTTAAAACTGTACTGCAAAAAAGAAGAATGAGATAGACATTTACGCCGACAGGTATAAGAAAATACAGCAAGTACTTCTACCTTTGCAACACAAGCTGTCAACACTTTTTCTTGCTTTCCTAAGTCAATTAATAACTAAATTCAGATGCTTGCTTTCTTTCTTAAGTTGGATACCTAAGATCAAGATTCTACGGTACACAGTTCATTAGTCTTGAGCAAGTTTGCATTGTACTGCAAGATTATTCTTCTCTACTTTACATGTCATTCTTTGACGCACTTTCAAAGTAGAAAACACTTCAGCAAAACTGTTGCCGTGATTGTGTGGAAATAACACTGCTCTTAATCTTATTTTGTGCCTAACTATTTTTTGTGTGTCTAGTACATAAGATTATTTCTGTACACTTAAAATACCTTTCCAGGAAAAAACATGTTAAACATTAAAAGCCACATCATCGATAAGTAAACTTCTTAAATTATATTTTTAGCATAAATTTATGACATTTTTAATTTGCAGTATTTGTTAATCTTGTAAGAAAATACACTTTAAAAGTCTCATGAAAGATACATTGAAATATAATTATTGAATATTTTAAACTGATTTTACCAACATTTAAAATGAAAGTGTTACTATAAAAAGTGAAAGAAGGTCTTTGGGAATTCCCCTGACTCTCCTCTGCAAATATCTTTTCTATAGTAGAAACTTTCAAATGCTAAAAAAACTGAAGGCCACTTCTTTCTCAAAAGTGGATGTTTTATGCTTTTCCCTTTGTCATTCATTCCATGCTATTGAAACAGGCTGAATGGGGCTTAGTACCAGTGAGTTTGAATTGCTAGACAAAAGGCAAGTCTCATCCTGTGTTTTGAATATCTACAAGAAACATACAAAGAATTATAGCTGATTATGTTTTTCTCTGTTCTTGATAATGCTCCAGTTGCTTCTGAGAGATATGTCTGGTTCCCCACCCTGGGAAGGGTAGACGGTGAATAACTGTCTTTAAGCATTCGAAAATTCATGATAGCTTCACACCATCTCTCTTTTTAGAAAAAAAACTAGTATGGTCACGCATTTTACCCTTTATTTTAAAAGCACAGGGATAGCCTTACATAATTGTGTTTAGGCTTTTCAGATCTCCAGTCTGGAATATCTAACGCAGAAGCCCACCAGCCTCCCCTGCTCTGTGTATGTGCGATCCTTCAGTTCTTCCTGGGCTCTGATTTTGCATTTCTAACGAAGCTGAGCTGACAAAGCGTGAAAGTGGTCTAAAAGCAAAAACAAAGAAAGTGACCCTGCTTTCACTGTGCCAAGACTAATCAATATTCCAGAAGCTCAGCTTTCCCCGCTCTTCTGATGCGCTTTCATTTTTTTCAGCGTTGGGCTAGCAGTCTCCTCCCCTTTCCTTAAGTTACAGGGATAGTAAATTGCTGTATGCCAGAGCACATGCAGATTGTCAGTTTTCTCTGTCTGCTGCTCGCTCAACTCTGCAGCTCTGCAGCTGTACTTGCTGGGAAACCCCTACCTTACCTGGCACTACCGTGTTCTTAGAGTACCGAAGATCTGAAAAGGTGAGCGAATTGCTTCATTTGGGGGGTTTTGAGGGTAAAGTCTGAAATTTTCACTCTCTGCCTTTGTATGTTACCTAATGTAATGATCCTTTTGGCTGTACCCATGCTGTTTCTTGATATTAATGCAAGTTATGATGGATGGATTAGCTACATTAATTACCTTGAAAAGAAAAGGCACGGTAAATTAGCATCTTTTTTTACAAAATACTAAAATTAATTGTTCTGAAAATAATCCTGCTTGCACACGGTAGTCGTGCCTAAACTAGAATACTTATGAATTTAAACATCTAGCTCAGTCTCAGAATGTTCCTGCTCTCTAAAGAAGCAAAGCATATACCATTCTTTTAAAATTCAGAGACAATATTGCACTGAAGTGGCCATCTTGAAATATATGGTAGAAGCAGCAATCAAATCCTATAAAAATAAATTTGTTAAAACATGGTATTTCCTCTAAAACATGCTGTTTAAAAACCCTGTATATTGATATTCTAAGTGCTTCCTAAAAAAGGTGTTTAGGCACTAGATTTATTAAAAGATGTTAGAGTTGGACTGTGTATAAATGGAGAGAGATTTCAGTAGAAGCAACTAACTCTATCCATTTATTAATTTCTAATTTCTTCATAAAAACATGCCAGGGTCTTAACTAAGACTTCAGAAAATGGTGTTCTTGGTCTGGAAAATATGTTTGTGCAGGCTCCACTACTAAATAAATTCACACCAAGAAGCCACAAAATAATTCACTTTAAAGTGAAAATTAATGTCCTAATGAAGGATTATTAATGTAAAACATTTTAGCGTTGATTCAAGGTGTGATTTCTTAAAATCAGATTATATCCTCATAATAGTTGTCAGGCCAAGCCAAGCATTACTTTGCAATGTGAACTGGTATTACAGTTTGAAGCAACAAGCAAAGTGGTACATAACTTCAGATGTTTTACAGATGTGCTCTGAATAGTTTATACACTTCGAAGATGAATGTTATCAACATAAAACTGTCAAAGCATACCTTCTAAATAGTGGTTGAGGGAGAAATAAACTATTCCTGCTGTATTTTGCCATGTCAAAAGGAGGATTTCAGCCAATGCATTCAACTATTTAAAAGCATGTGAAATGCAGAACATTTTAAATGTATCAGTTCAAGCAAAATATGGTTAATGTGAAAGTGAGCTAGAATTTTTTTCAGATAATATGGGCCTGCTAAATAAATGAAAAGCAAGCCTGACAGGTAGTTTTAAACATTAGACCACCTTACACTTCTACAAATTGTACTAATTTTACTGTAGTATATCTGTAGGAACTGCAAAATAAAAGTTACTCCTGGGTCTTACAGCATGACAGCAATTCAGATTAATTTCTGAAGACACAGGACACATGTCTGATCAGTCCACATAACAGTTTTTTTCAGAGTTCCTTAAAAATCATTGAGGCGATTTATCAAAAATGGCAATCAATAATTTAGCTAGTACAAATAATATAAATTTTACAGAAACATGAAGAATATTTGCTTCCTTGTAAACATATGGCTAATCATTCCTCTCAAATCTATGGCAATATTTGATATTTCTTGTCTTGCAGGTTTCTCCAGTACCTCCCACGGGAAAGAGCCTTCCACTCTTCTGAAGGGATATTCACAGAAGTTAATTGTAAAGGAAAACTTTCTGAAAGACAGATGACTAAAGGCAACGGAGAAGATCCAAAAACTGGAAGTAGGATGGAACGCATTCAACAAGGAGTCCGGAAACGTACACTGTTGGCGAAAAAAAAAGTGCAGAGCATTACAAAGGATGATGTTAAAAGTTATTTATTGAGGAATGCCTTTGTGCTCTTCACCGTTGTTGCTGTGATTCTTGGTGAGTAATTTGTTCGATAGGAATATTCCATTCTCCAGTGCATTTGACAATGACGATTTGCCTGGGTGATTTGCATTACAAATGAGGTCCCAAATTCTTCTGCACTGATAAGAATGTTCTGGCTTAGAGAGTTTTGGCTTTGACAGCTACATGTTGAAGTTTAGGGAAGAGCCATTTTAATTATTCTGGTATTCCTAAGAAGAATTTAGGTGAAAAAAAATCAGCTGTTTTATGGATTCTTCTCTTAAGAATCAGATGCAATAACTGAACTGAAGGTTTTCAATGAAATCTTTTTCTACCAAAGCCAGCTGCAGCAAAGTGCTCAGGAGGCAACTTTTATTTACTAATCTATCAAATAATAACACCTTGCAATGTCAAAGAGAAGTCCTCAATGAATGAGTGACATTTCTGAGCAAAGGTGTATATTTGAGCCTCAATCTTTTCAGTTTTCCTTTGATAAATACAAGACATTCAAAAGTAACTGCAGGCTTGTGCTTTCTCAATCAATCACAATCTTACACATGCATCTTTTGGATGCAATTGGGGCAACAATGGGAATGCTACTTATTCAAAGAACTGCAAGATAGCACCTGATTAAATGCCTTTTTAGAGTATATGGAGAGGAATCCAGAACATCAAACAGCATTTAGATTTGGAATGCACCAAAACGTACATTTAAAATATTGCTACACATGTTGAATTTACATTAGAAAGACAACCTACAGAGAAAAACATAGGATTTTTTATACAATTTTTCTTTTATATAATTACGAGATCACTTTTGGTGATTTTCCTTTAACTACAGGTTTCCTAAATGACACCATATGTTTCATGAAATACCATTCTTTATAGCACGAGCAGGAACACTACGGCTTTACTGTACTACTTTCATTTTAATTTTATGGCTAGTTTAAAATATAAAACTATGAATCTGCTCATGAAAACACGAATGTTAGCATCTAAAGATAAAGGTATATATCCTACATCTATTTACGTCCTAGTGTCCTTGATAATGCTGTTCTGTATAAATCTGTTTGCTATGATTCTATAGCTTTTTTAAGAATTAAAATTTTAGGGCTTTACCTTTATTGTTGCTTGATAGCATATCTGCAGGGTTAATTTAATTTTGGTTTTGAAGGTCTTTTTCTGGTAGATAGTTATATTAATTTGCATATTGGTAAAATAAAGTATATTGTTGCTATAACAGAAATGTCAGTCTCTCCTACCTATCAACAGTATATCATCACAAGTGTTTTTAATTCCTAAATAATCATTTGTTCAATACAAACCCCCCATTAATGTCAGAGTTAAAATATTTAAGCATTTTATCTGCAGTGGTCAGAAAAAGCAGAACAAATTAAGCAAGTTTTGAAACACTCTTCAACCTCAAAGGAATGCAATTGTTAGATTGCCACCTGTCTATGCTGCACAAGGCCAGTGTGCTCTTGCACTCTTTTCACTGTCGTCTACCTCTAGTGTGACTCCCATAGATTTGGCCATATGGGAACAGAAACGTAGGCTGGACTAGTATTTTTACTGTTATTTCGTGTTCCAGTTAGCTTCAGATGACTAGTAACACGCCTGCCTGTGGCTCCACTACCACCTACAGCAATGGCAGAGTGCCAGTAAAGCTGGAACATAAGTTGGAGAACTAATGAAAATGTGCAGCCTAGGATGAGCCGGCTGCTCCAATTCTGCTCATGAACCTGTAGACATATCTGGTGTAATATGTGGAAAATAGTGTCCTCATTACTATGATGGGATACTTCAAAATTTTGTCACATTTTTTATTTGTGGCGTTATTTTACAGTATATATATATGATTAGGACAGTAAGTTGACACTTGGTAGTCCATAAAGAGGTAAGATTTGGGTGTTTTGCAGTTTTTTGCTGTTGTGGAAATATTCAGAACTAAGGAACAGTTGCCTAAAGAGTTTGGAAAACACTCAGTGGTTGAACTCCATCTGTCTAGTTTGGCAAGGATTAACTTGTTATCATCTCTCAGCTGTTTGGTGACCTGTGGAAAATCAGATGGTGGGCTTGATCCCTTTCCTAGGAGACAGTAATCAATATTGTGAAAGTAACTCACCAATTAGCACCACTGGCTGTCTCTTCAGAGACGCTTCAATTTGAGTGTAGGTGGAAATCAATCTATACTCAGGACAGGGTTGAATCATTTACAAGAAATTATGTTTAATGCTCTCAGTAATCTAAACACACAGACAACATCACTTTTTAGGGCTGTCAGTCCAACAATTTTTGTAAAGACTAAACTTAGGCAAAGCAAAATTTTGGCTTTAAAGAGAGTAACATTTCTTCAGAAACGTTGCTTTCAGGCTTGGTTTGTCAAGGAGCAGACATGAAAAAACTTCTTTAACAGAGCATTTCTGATTTCTTTGCTGAGCAGCATTTGTGCTGGTAGAGGTTAAGTGTATAGGATCATATGTCTTAGCCCAGTTTCAGGACTACAGTTTCTAACAGCACTTGACTTTCTGTCTGTGGAAACGTGCACTTTGTTATGAAGTGGATAGCTGCAATATGTATTTGTCTGTGTTGCATACTGATACTCTGCAGACAGAGTAAAGATTTTCTGGAATTCACAAGATAAGGAGAGATACAGTCATTTACCCCAACTTCCATTTTTACTCTGATTCTGAACTGAATTCTAAACTGAATTAACTAGCTGCTACAATACAAAACCAATTAATCTTTAAAAACTTAATGATGAACATGTAAGAAGTTATAATTAATGTTGAGAATTACTCAGCACTACTCTCCATTTCCCAGAAACCTCCAGAAAGGTCTTTCTGTCTTCACATCCTGCATAGGCAGGGTCTGTCTAGCACATCGTCATAATCATCATTGTTGCCAGTTTTAGTGAAAGTTAAATTGCTTTCTAGCCCTTTGAGAAACTTTGAGAAAAGCAAGGTCAATGAGTAAGTTATGGTGCAGTTTGAAATTTCAGATTCTTTTGGTGCACCTAGTTCTGCAGTGGATCTTGGCAAGGGCAAATAGATGGGAACAATTATGTGAGGTGAATTTGGGAAGCTGACTGGTGGTAAATTCACGATGTCACAATGACCAGGAGCAATTTAAGGTAGGCTAGGGGTCTTGGTGGGTCAAGGAAAATCTGCAGGATGTCTTACAAACTTTGAAGTGCTAGCCAAATTACTGACGAAATCTCAGGCAGCGCCCTCTCTCCCACGCTACTTAGCTTCATCCTCCTGTCCCAAAAACGCCTTCCTTTCAGATACCCTTCCTTCAGGAGACCATCTTGATTCTCTGCAACTTACCTCCTATTTTCCAGAAATGCCACAGGAGTCCAGACTTTATTCTGGCAGGACTCCTAAATGCCAAAGAATCTCCTGTGGATTCTGAATTTGTACTGAAGGAAAGATCAAGACACACAAAGCTACTGAGGAGACATCCTGTGAAGCTGTTCACAGAGAAACACTGTTTTAACTGAGGGGCTTAGTGAAGTAGAGGGAGGTTGTGGAGCCAGTACTATAAAAAACAGTTTCTGTATAGTTATGAAGCCATGATAGCTCCAAATTGTTAACTGAAATCCCCTTTGCACTGCCAAAGTTTGATGCTGCAGCTGTCCACCGCGACATTCAAGGGGGATGGAGGAGGATCCAGTTCTGTTTTCTGACTACCTGTCCACCAAAGGGAGCGCAGGACTGGCTGTGTCATTGAACCCAATCTTCTGTAATTGCGGGCAATCTCACAATAGATGTGAAATGTAGATAGGCCCATACAACATCTGTTCTACAACAGCATGCACCGTATATAAGATTCCAAGATTTTCCAATATCTTCATGAAAACAACTAGTTAGAAGTACAGGAAGAAGACAGGAGAGACAAAGGCATTGCCAATGTCCCTACATCCCTAAAAAAAAGAAAAGAGTTAAATAAAGTCTGCAGAACATCCTTCATAATACAGCAGCCAAAACCCCCACAAAACTCCCCCAAAAATATCAACAGTGAAAAGCTGTGCAGAGTACCAGATTTTCCTATCTCAACACACCCTAGGTCTGAACAATAGTTTAAAATGAGTCCTAAGAGGTACAAGTCTGTAGTTCACAGGTAGACAGAATCCTGGATAATGCCCACAAAAGCGACAGTCTCTTGCAAGTTGAAGTGACATCTTTTCTGCTGCTGGCAGATCCTCAGTATCCACTGAAGACTGAGGCTGACATACCCAGAGAAGGGTATTTGACCCCACTACACACTGACAATGAACATGATGACAGTGCCTAAGGCAGCCTTGGTAAAATTTACATGAGTAGAAAGCAAAGATCCATCACTATAGGAGAAACAGCTGTGGGAGGTGAGTCCTAGGTAAGAGAATATGTTAAGCTATAAAGAGAGAAGTACGATACCACACAAAAGAATAAGATATACATGAAAAAATCAAGGCAGTTTGTGGACAGCTTCAGAGAAATTAATTCTATTTATGCTGAGCTCACAGGCTGCCTCTGTCCCAGGGCTCTCCTAAAGAACCTGTCCAGCACAATTGCTTTCCCACTGACTGACAAAATCTTCATAAGTAACATTCTGAAAAACTGCAAAGTAAAGCCTTAATTCTTTTTTGAAGTCAACAAATAGTTTTATTTCGGGGAAAAAAAACATAAACAGTCACTGTAAGATCCAGAGGAACACTTAAAAATTCAAAGGAGATGATTCTTTTCAAAAAGGAGAAAACGTATAGAAATACACAGAACTTTAATTCTGCTGATGTGTAGCCAGTAATAAAAGTCGGACTGCAAAATATGAACAGTACGCTAGTTTAGCAGTTACTTGCAAAAGAAAATTATATTAATTTATTATCACAATCTTAATTTCTTGTCGTAC
>Ga0181612_110104_pt1 | contig 14102 bp, 9 predicted proteins | sample HoacroProtozoa21_FD_119630 | JGI IMG/M metagenome (GOLD analysis project Ga0181612, IMG submission 119630) | Hoatzin crop microbial communities from Cojedes, Venezuel. Combined Assembly of Gp0051906, Gp0051904, Gp0051908
CGTTTGCTGCCTTCGAACTCATCTGAACATACACTGAGTTTTTATCCTCTCTGAGGAGCCTCTGTCATGTCTAGGAGATGGTTAGTGCTTTTGGTTTTGCTATGCTGGCCACCATCAAATTTCTGGGCATTAAGTGAAAATTCTCCGATGCGTTGCTGTACTTATCAGCTTGGAGATACTCGGTTTCTTTGCTTCATAGAGGAAAAGAGCTTACTGTTGCAGACTGCATCTGTTGAGATCCAATCCTTTATCAAAACACAGGATTGTAATGCAAGCTGGAAAAGAAGCCCCGAGTAAAGTGAGATTGCTGGTTACCTCTATGCTGCAGTAAGGGAAGGGATTGTTACGAAAATAGTGTGGTTTGGGAATTCGTAATGAATTAATACTTTCTTTATAAATGTCATGCTTTCAGTATAAGAAAAAGTTCTTACTTTTGTGTCTATATTCAGCTGATGAGAAGGGGCTTTTGTGGGTTGCTGCTGAGAAAGAGGTTGTGCTGCTGCAAGTCACTGACAGTGGGTGTTGTCACCCCTCAGGACTGGCTGGTGCAGCAGGTGAGCCAAGAATTAAATGGAAAGTGGATTATGTTCCTCTGAAGAGGTGGTCTTTCCAGGTCAAGTTAAAATACCTTTTGATACTTGTTTTATCACTTAAGATGTTCAGTCTGTTATTGCCCATTGGGTAAAGAAAGAGCTTAGTTTTCTGAATTTGGCCTCTGTCATCCTCAGTTCTCTCCCAAATACGCATTTGAGATTTCAGGTGTTCCCAGGGTGCAGTGATTGCTGCCAATGCTGGTTTAGTATTGACTGACTCATTAAGCATATGCATGTACTTGGAGTGAAAAGAAGAACCAGCTTTAGCTGCTGCTAATACATCTTCTTTCTGGGTTGAACTTTATTCTGTCGGTGACTGTCTGGTACATCAGCATACGGTAAATCCAGCATCCCCAAATGGGAGAAGGATGCAGAAGATCCCATCCTTGCCCAGGCTATTCTTGCAACTGAATACGTGAAATGTCTGACACAACATGCAAGTGTTTGGTCTTAACTTCTTCAGTTGTCCTGGAAAGAACTGAGCAAGCTTTTAACTCAGTCTTGTCACTATGGAATAGTTATGTTTTTAGGGAAGCCAGAGATAGAAACACTAGCCGTTTAGTCACTTGTATGCCCTCCTGGCTTCTCTCTGGATCCACTTGTTTCTGGACAAGCATTTTAGCTGATGTTGCATGACCAAGGCTTATATTTAAGTAAAAAAAACATCCTTTCACTGTCATAAGAGCGTATACAAATGCTATGGAAGCCTTGATCTTCAAAGATCAATTAACGTTATTAGTTAATTAGTGCTTTTTAAACAGGTAGTTATACTGGTTACAGACTAGGGTTAGCAAGAGAGGGATAATGCAGGTGTAACTGTACTTGCTGTAGCTATTTGAGAGTGTGGATGAGATGCGGGAATACTTCAAGCCATGGACATCTTCATGGGAGGAAAGGCCACAGGTTCAAGAAGGATGGGAGCCATAGTATGCTTCAGCAGATCTGTGATCTGGAACATATGGGGGGCTGAAGCAGAGGTGCATTGTTCCCACTCTTCTATTTCAGCGCAGGTCATGTGACCTGGTCTCCATATAGTATAGCATTTTGAGATCCAGAGTAAAAGGCACAGCAGTATTACTTCCTGATTTTTGTCCAAAATGAGCAGAATTTTTTTACCTGCTTCCCAGAAAGTGATGTCTGCAACAGTGCACTGCTTGGAGAGTGGCCGAATCGACTGTGACTGGGGACCAGATTAAGATGAAACTTTTGGTCTGCAGAACATCCTCTTGCAGGATGGTCAGATTTCAGTTTAGATGAGGATTTCACAAACAGTTCTAACCAGAAGAAACTATTGACAGTGTCAACTTGCAGGCTGATGCTAGGCAAGCAATGCTTTATAGTGGTACCCCTGCCACAATTTAGGAACCTTGATCTTAGGACAATCTCCTAATGTTCCCCATCTTGTTTTCCAGATCTAGAGACAAATGGTGATCTCAACAGTGATGACTTTGAATATGAAGATGAAGCAAAACTTGTTATATTTCCTGATCACTATGAAATCTCATTACCCAATATAGAAGAATTACCAGCACTGGTCAGTGAGTTTGTGCAAGTGGTGATAGTTGTCCCCTGCTTCAGTTTTTATCAAGATGGTGCTTTGTTTTCTTATGTGTGGTGCTTGTTTCTACGTAAAGATCTTTCTTAACCATCTATAACAGACAGTCATTTCTAAAAGTCTGCTTTTGTTTCTTGGATTTCCTTTTGCCTCCTGTATTCTTTCCCTTTTTGTGATGCCAGCTTGTCGTAGGGAAACTCACGTAGTACATGTGCTTACTCTCCTGCTAACTGCAATCTAGAAGAAAACATGCATATTTAAGTGTATAAATAGTCTTACTGATATCCAGTTCTGTATGTGGTTAGCAATGGGCTGAATGCCAAGTTCTGTCCAGTCACGGAAATCATGTTAGGTTTTGATTGACATACATTTGTCTTCCAGGTGACGATAGCTTGTGATGCACTCCTCAGTGCAAAATCACCCTACAGGAAGCAGGACCCTGACTCCTGGGAAGAAGAGCTACAGGCGTCTAAACATGCCAAGACACTTGTGCAGTTAGACAACGGTGTTAGAATTCCCCCCAGGTGAGGGTAATAACGTCTGTTCATTGTAGGCTCTCTAATACAATCCAGACTAACAGAACTAAAGACAGCAGCTCAGCCAACAATTCTCTTGCGTGACTCTGGGCTAAGTGTGTGTGTTTGGTTTGACCCACCCAAACTGGAAATACAGCACTTGTTCCTGCCTTAATTATTTCTGTTGTTTCTTCCTGTTTTCTCTTGCAGCGGTTGGAAGTGCTCAAAATGTGACCTGCGGGAGAATCTGTGGCTAAACCTGACAGATGGTTCTGTGCTGTGTGGCAAGTGGTTCTTTGATGGCAGTGGGGGGAACGGACATGCAGTGGAGCACTACAAGGAGATGGGTTATCCCCTGGCCGTGAAGTTGGGAACCATCACTCCTGATGGAGCAGGTCAGCCACCTGGCAGGTTGTGAGATGGGATGTCTTTTCGGCATGAGACTTACAGTGTGTATCTATTACCAATTGCTTTCGTGCTTCCAGGGCAAATGTTTGAGACTGATATGGAAAGAAAACCCTGTGGCTGTGTGAATCTTGATCAGGGTTGAGGGGAATGACACATCCATTTAGAGAAAGCCTTTACTTGTTTTATCTGCTGCTCTTCTCCTGTTTTATATTTGATGTAAATAGTTATTTGGATTTGTATAATAGTAGATTTAGAATAGAAGAATGGTATTATTTTGAAACAGCAGAATCTGGAGAAGCAACAATTTTCAGTTCTGCTACGTTTCCTAGGACAAGTGATTCAATGTTATGTAACAGAAACAATAACAGGGTAATAGTTTTTAAATTCAGAAAAGTCCATTCTTATCAGCATGTATGGGGGTTTTTTTAATCATACTGGAAACTGTGCTATTTTTTCTCATTGTTTCGGTAGCATTTTGTTCAGTCTAATGAATGCTCATCTTCATGGGGCTGCTGTGATGCTCATTTGTAAAATGCCTGATGATCTTGAGAGGGGAAGAAAGCTACAGATTTATCCTTGTTTGCATATTCTCCGAGTGTGACGCTGTACAGTGTTGCTGTGGAGGGGATTGTGGTGTGTGAGGATTAAAAACATGAGAAGCTGAAAAAGTCGTAAGCAAAGAAATCCTTTGCTGCAGCTGTAATGCAAGAACACGTAGCATGATTATATTTTGGTTTTAGTGCTTATGACCATATGGATGAAAAATAGCTGTTTAGAGCAGCCGCTTTTTTAACACGCATCATTTGAGAGTTTTTCATCTTCAAGTCCTATTCAGTGTCATGGAAAGGAGACAGTAGTCAGATTCAACCAGCTGTGCCACAGAAACACTGAGCAAAATTCATGCTTCTCTTTCCCAGATGGAGTATTGTTTCCTTGCATAAGCCTGGTCTTGGATGATTTCTTTCTGAATCTCTCAATTATTGAAGGTGTTTAGGATTTGCCCAGCTGTAGATTTCAACTGCATCTACAAAATAAACAGAATTTTATTTAGTTTTTTTCTCTCTTTTTTTTTTTTCTTTCCCCTTTCTTATGTTTAGCAGTGGTACTTGCTTCCTTGTGGCTGCTGTCCTCCTGCCTCCCACCGATCAGCTGCTTCCTCTTTTATGTGACCTTTGGGATAAAAAGAACAGGCTGTCATCCTTCCCTCTGAATGAGGGGCAGCAGCTGTTCTCCACAGACTTTTGTTCTTCTGGATGACGTTTACTTGGTTTCCCTGTAGAAAAGACTTCCCTCCCCCAACCCTCCTTGTTTACTTTTCAGTAATAATTCTCTCTGATCTATATTGTAGTGGTAATCATAACCTTTTGATAGGGCTGCAAGACAGATGAGCTTCAGGAAAGAGGCTTCATGGCCGATTGTGATGCAAAGTCTGTCTGGTTTCTCCTTCCCTGGGCCGGAGAGGAAGAGGTGATGGTAGAGGAATAATAAGCATTAGTCCCTCTGCTGACGTAACTTACTCCTTTTTCACATCAGCAAGAAAGAGAAAGAGGTGTTGCCAGTATTTCACTTATCCTACATGTACACAGAGGGAGCAGAGGAGAGGTCCTTGTCTTTGCTTGAGAAATTGGTGCTGTATACATCATGAAAGACTTCTGGGGCATTAGCCCCATTTTGTAGCATTTTGTCAACAAACAGATCTGGGATCAGGGGAGAAAATGAACCAAACTTCTGTCTTCCACTATTTGACCTTGAGCAGGATGCATGAGAGTTGGAAAAGTTCCTTGTTTCAATAGGTTGAGTACTACTTGAGTACTACTTGAGTACTACAGACTGTATACACAAATACTAAAGTATATGACACAAGGGCTTGGGCTTGAGGAAAAGACTAATGTGACATCTATTCCATTTCTGCTGCTCTGGGTCAGTAGTCCCAGATGGCTGCTCTCTCTTCAGGTGCCAGAGCTGAGGAAAAACAAAATCAAAGCTTCCACCCTGAAAGTAGTCACCCAAGATCAGTTGATGTGTAATCTTGCTCCATTAGGTGTTTGAACTTTACAAGATCTTTTGGCTGCACTGTGACCTCACCAGAAGACTATGGGAATGTTGTGATCTCTTGTGTGGATGAACATTCATGTCTTGCTATCACACAGTGGAATTCCAGCAGTTGGGGAGCTACAGCCACGCACATGCCAGAGAGGTCATCAGGACCAATGTTAATAGAGGGTCTGGTGGCTAATCAGCAGCTGGCTGCACGACTCAAAAGCACAATTCCTTGGTTTGAGAGAATTAATGGTTTTTTTCATAGGGCTGGTAAATTTTTAAAAGTTGCATTAGGTCTTTGAGGTCTTGGCTAACCTTCAACCTATCATTTCAGTGTGAGTTTGTTACTAGCAGACTTCAAGAAGACTGCCTTTTTGTTAAAGTCTTACATAGGTGATAGCCTATGGTTTATGGGAGCCAGGGTCTATAGTTGCCAGGAGAAGGCAGGTTAAGGACCTTTCAGAAGTGGTATGTGGGCTGTGAACAGCCTTCACCTCCGTTCCTGCTCTCTCCTCCTGAGCTTGTTTCATCTTTCTCCTGGCTAAGTTTTCTCTGTCAGCCTAGATCTGGTCATATGGGGCAAGGTCACTGTGAGAAACTCTGCTGGGCATGAAGGAAACTTGGCTGAGAAGCACAGGCAGACTGGCAGAGGGATTCTGGATTTTAGTGTGAGTAGAAACCGAAGCAGGAAAGTAGTCATTCACTACAGAAGAAGAGGCCAGAGAAGAGACAATATAGAAAACCTGTTCAGGTCTTACTAGTGCATGTCTGATCATTCATATCTTTTTATGATGCCTCCAGCTTTATTGTTATTTGCTCAAGTAGGTGAAACCTGCTCTGGACTCAAATTTGTTACAGGACTTGCTTGGTAAACACTAAAAATGACGGGGGTTTTCTGTCTTAACCATTTTGTCCATCCTTTTGATGGATTTATTAAACTTGGTTTCATAATGAAAATATCATCAGTAGACATACTCATGCTTCCCTCTGCAGTTTGACCTTTGCCCTGCCAAAACATTAAAGGACTTTTACTTAAGGATGTAAGGACCTATCATAGACCTAGAACTGAAATCAAGGTCTCCCATGCAATAAAGCAAGACACCTCAGTCACAAAATTGGCCTTTCTCCCTAACCACAACATTAATCTTCCAAGTCCAATCCAATAAACACCTCTTTATTTCTTAATAAAGAATTTCTCTGTTCTCCCTGGATTTCTATGGGAAGATGGCATAAATGGATTCCTTAAACTGTACTAGAAATTAAAATACCATTGGCAAGCAGTCAGCCCCATATATTCACAGTTTTAATGCGTCTGCCTGTATCTAGTATCTCCACAAACATTGGAATCTCAAGTTGTCATGCTCAAAATGTGGACTGGACACTTATCTGAGAATTTTGCATGTCCCGTTTCTTGTTTTCTCTACAAATTTCTTATGGGGAGGGGGTATACTGTTATCAGTATAAATAGTCTTAGGTTTTAATACTGTGAGGGCATGCAATTTCTTTTGAGGAGAATAGCTGAGGTGATTGTGTTTGGAACATTTAAGATATTTACTGAGCTATATGGATGTCTACACATTTTTCTGCTGATTGTAACCAAATTTGGGAAATATGAATAAGGCATCTTGTATAGGCAGTCCCGTACTGAGAATGCGAGGTTGGTAAACAAAGAGAAGGGATGACATTGGATACTACAGCTCACTTGTTTCTCTCTGCTTTTGTAGATGTCTATTCCTTTGATGAAGAGGAGCCAGTTTTAGATCCGCATATAGCAAAACATTTGGCACACTTTGGAATTGATATGTTGCAGATGCAAGTGGTAGGAAATCCATCTTCTATTTAGTTTGCTGTTTACTTGTTGTTTGTTTAGTTGGGAGTGGGTGAGAAACAGGAGAAAGAATGATACTTGCAGCTTATATTTCTGTGATTTCTTCAGACTGTGATGATAGTATTTAGTTTTGTAAAGTTCAGCCAGCCAGTTCATGCTTGATTCACTCGTCTCGGACCTCAGAAAATAATTAACCTCAAATCTGAAAGCTGCCTTCCAGAAAAGTTCCTTTGTATTCTTTAGTTTACATGTTTCACTTCTCGTGTGTTATATACCATTTTCCTTCAAGGTGAAAAACCTCATTCGATTAGAGAAGAATATCTGGAATATTCAATTACAGTGAGTGAAGGAAAGCCTGTTGCTTGTGTAAACAGATACAAATCTTAAGCAAAAGTAAGCTAAGCAATGGATAAGTAAAAAAGTGGTTCAAATGTTCTTTATGTAAAAAGTTCAGGTATTTTTAATAAGTACATTACAAAATTAAAAAAATACATCGTCTCAAGTCTAGAAAACAGTGTGGTCTGTGTTGTGATATGCTAGAAAGGGACTGGGGCAAAGAGAGTCCTGTTCTTGAACATGTTGCTGGTCTATATTAGTGGAGAAGTCCTTTTAAAAATTTTTGTCCTAGTGGGTGTTGATTCCAGTTCTGTTTAAATCATCCAAGAAGTCTGAATGGAATATGGTTATAAAGGCAGGTGGGTTTTGTTTGGTTTTTTGGTTTTTTACTCAGGCACATAGCCTAGTATCACTGCCTGAGAATCTGAACATGAAAACTCTTAAAAATGAACAAACCCGATACTGGTTTAGTGTATTTCATTGTCCCAGTGGAGAGAAAACCAATAACTCTAAAATGATAGAGAAGAGTTAAACTGCAGTTCCAAAAGCCTTCACGGTACTAATAATATTTCAGGTATACTAATTTCCTGGCCAATGTCATGAATAAAAAGTCTCTTTTATCCAGCGGTCTTTCTGGAAAAACTGTTTTACTCAGCAACCTTTACAACTTACTCTTAGCTGTCGCAAAGGCTTCACCTCCCATCTTTAGACCAATCTGAAAATTCTTATGAAGGTGGTGGAGTAGTGCTAGCAGTAAGTGACACTGTAATGGTCTGTACCTACAAGCTGTAGATAAGCTATGTGCCTACAAGCTGAAAGCTGAGCTGTAAAGGGGAGAAACTTCAGCATCACAAATTTTTGCTTTTCCCATTTGAAAGAAGGGGAGAGTTCTTGGACCTGCAGTTTTTCATCTGGTTTGTTTGCCAGGACCAGCTTCTGCAGCAGCAGCTATTCTGACCGTAACAAATGGCATATGAAACCTGAAAAAATGCAGTGTTTTGATGCTGAGGCTTGAGGTGACAGCCGTGAGACAAGTGAAGCTCCTAGCTGGGACTGAAGTCACAACTAGGAGCACTCACAGAGCCAGTGGTCTGTGGTAAAGAGCTAAGAAGTATATTGGAAGAACAGGCTGCTAGTCTTCTGAGTCTGATCTCCCCTGCATGCAGGATTTACCTCCCTTTGCCAATTGGTTTGGCTTTTCTTGAGTATAGATGACAAAGTTAGTGTTGTCGATAGCAGCAACATAATTGTTGCAGAAGTTAAACAGATTAAAAAAAATCTTGTTGCTTTCAGACAGAGAATGGGCTAACAGATAATGATATAAAACCAAGAATCTCTGAATGGGAAGTAATTCAGGAAGCTGGTGTGAAACTTAAGCCCATGTATGGCCCAGGATACACTGGCATGAAGAACCTGGGAAATAGCTGCTACCTCAATGCTGTCATGCAAGCCATTTTCAGCATCCCAGAGTTCCAGCGAGCGTAAGTAGCTTCAAACTAGTTCTTGACACTAGATGCTGCATTCCTCAATCTCTTGTTTTTCTATGAAAGATGTTCTTTTAGTTTTTGTCTCGCCTGCAAACAGGTCTCTCGGTCAGTTCACTGGCTGCCTAGAGGATTTAGTGATTGTGGTGTTCTGATCTGGAAAAGTTTGGAACACAAAACCCAATATGCCTTTGAAATCAGAACTTACTCAGTTTCACTGGTGGGAAATCATGCCACCTTGTAAACTTGATTGCTCTGTCTGCTTTTTATTTATCTGTGTACATATCTCGATTTATCTGGGTATCATCAGTATCACATTAGGGTTTTTTTGTACTAGTCCATGCTTGCATATAGCTGCAGGAATCATTCTATTGCTCCAGTGTCATTTGCGCAGAAAACTGTACGGACACAAACATGTTAATGTTGGTCCGTACTAGTGAAAAGCAATGCATCTTTTGCCTGCAGGTCTGGCTAAGAAGAGGGAAACTATCAGAGGCAATTTTTAATTAAAATTCTAATTAAAGAAGTTTCCCATTTCATGAAAAGGGTATTGTGAACATATTCTTCCACTGAATAATTAAGAGGGTAAAAGGACAAAAGCACAACAGAAGAACATGAAATATTTGTGACTGATCAAAACTGAACACATCACTCCAAGGAGAGAAGCCTTTTTGTAAAGAACAGTCTATGGTTTGCAATAAAATTTGGAGTGCTCTTTGATTCCACAGCCAGTAGCCGTAGTGTGTGTGCTGGAAGTAAGGCTTTTAGATTTTTGGAAAGCCTCTCAGATTTTCATGTAGCAATTGCCTGCTGGAGAAGAAGAGGGAGAAAACTTGTGTTTGTTTACTTTGTTAGCCACATGGAGTACAGTCTGTAGATTCACCAAGTGCCAGCTTTTCTACCTTCATTTTCGAAAAAAACTTTACTAAGGGAGGTTGTTTTCGACAGCATCATCCTTGGAGTTACCTGGAGCACTTAGTGTCAACAAAGTAGTGGAAAACTTTGGTGAAAGGAGGACCAGGCAAAAATTAGATACATTCTCTCAGCATGGCCATACCTACCTAGCCTGTGTTTTCTTGTGCTCAAGCACAGTAGTCAAGCAGTACTCAGATAGTGTGCTACTAAATGCTTCACTTTCCAACAATCTGGCTAGAACAATGTATACCTCAGTATTTATTGTCAGGAGTTAGGTTTTGTTTCTCTGAAGAAACTCAGTAGAAACATTCTTTTGACGTGTTTTGGTCCTGATACAAATTTGGAATTTATTTGGCAACCTAGGTTAGGAGTAGAAAGTATATCAGTTCACAACCCAGCTCTGTGGTCATTGCAATGATGCAAAATTTGACTTGTTAGCATGAAGGAAGCCTGCTCATGTATCACGGCTGAAGATCTGTTAGGATATCCTTGAGTAAATCTAGCTGCAATATTTGAATGTTTCTGCTTTGTTCTTGCTGCCCAGGTATGTGGGAAACCTTCCACGAATATTTGACTACTCTCCTCTTGATCCAACGCAAGATTTCAACACTCAGATGTAAGTGACACTTCTCAACGATTTACTTGGTCAAGTTAAATAGAAACTAAATAATTTAATGGCAGAGCAAAAGAACCCCTCTGCATGGGCTTGAAAGTGAGATATGGCACAAGGTAAAGTGGAAAGATTTGCCTGCTTAGTTGCAGGTAATGGTGTTTCATCAGGGGGTCAAAGACAGTAAACTTCTTTTATGCTTGGAATAAAAATCTTCTTTTCTGGTTTTTTTTTTTTCACATGTTTGATTCCACCCTACCACTTTCTTCCCTACAGGGCTAAACTGGGACACGGCCTCCTTTCAGGCCAGTACTCTAAGCCACCCATGAAATCTGAGCTTATTGAGCAGGTGATGAAAGAAGAACACAAGGTATTTGACTGAGTTTGTACAGCCTGGTAACTAGGTAAAAGTGATATCCTGAGAAAAGGGAACAGGTGCCGGGCATTGAACACGTGTGGATTCAGCATGGGATGCTTAGCAAGGTGGAATGTGCAGGATTCTAGTCAGGAATATATTAGTCAGGGGCTATTTGTGCAAAGCATTAAAGCAACCATTGGTTCTGCTAATAAAGTATTCTGCTGCTCCAGTGATGAGTGCAAAAGTTCATAGAAACTTATAATAAATAAAGTTATGTTTGTCTTCTCTGAGGAACAAAAAATAAAAGTTATCTAGAGAGTCCTGAGTGTTTGGAAACAAACTTCTAAACCCTCTTTAAATTTCAGAAAGGAATATAAAGAGCTAAAGACTTGCTTCCAGGAAGTGTCTGACAATATTCCACCTGATGTCAGGAGAAGCTGTCTAGGTAATGAAAGATTAAGTGGTGCTGGAGGCTTTCATTTAGGTGAAGGAGAGGCCATGCAGAGCCATGTCCACTGGGGGTTTATTCAAGTATTTTGTGGTACAGAAATCATGTAGAAACAGTCTATGTCAGTGGGATCTGTCCTGGAAACACAGCAGTATATGTGGTTTTGGATATAAATTGAAACTCCAATTTTGGACAGCCTGGGGAGAACAACGTATATGTCTTGATTTATAATAATTCACAATAGAAAAAGCCTTGGAATTGGCTTTCTTAGAATAGGCAATTTCAGAACAAAGGTATACTGAGCGGCAAGTGCTGAATAGCAAACATGCTAGGCGCAAAGGAGGGAGGAACTGGAGGATGAAATAAGCTTTTTTCCCCATCTTTGTATAAGACAGAATTTTATTTCTCTGTCATAATGAGTGTTACCAGTGGGAGATTGTCCTTTTATTTTTACTGTAATTTGCAGTAATTTTGCAGCAAAACAGATATTTAACTCACAATATCTCGCCAGAATCTAGCTTCGAGAACTACAATGGTGTTGGTTCTGTAGTCTTGGTATTTCCTTTGTGTTGTTCTTCTGCAACATGAAAGTTTATTCTTTCTCTTATGCTGCCAAAATCATTAAGATGTGTATTGGCATTGTAACATCCGTAGACCTGTGTCTTCACCTGTCTGTGCTTTCTCCTCATCCAGCAGTGAATACATTCACTCTCACAGTCGTCAGAAAGCCTCTTCATATTCTTTGTCCAAGAGTCTTTTGGTTTTAGCAGTAAGGATGATATTTGATGAAGGCCTGGTTGATCTATTTGTATTAACAAGGTTAATGGGCACTGCCTGGTTCACTGGATTATCTCTTTACCTGTTCTTGCTTGCTTTTGTGAAGAAGAAAAGCTGTCAGTAGCTTAGTGGTGAGATGAGAAAGTTTCTTCTATGTTTGTGAGTTGGTTTAAGTTTCCATCAGCCTTTGGAGAGTGGGAGGATTAGTTCAGTTTTTGCCTTTCTGCTCAAATGCCACTGCTTTTGGAATTGCCTTTGTTTCCCCTGGAGTTATCCAATTAGCAGTCGTTTTAACCAAAATGTCAGTTATTGGGACAGTGTTATCTACCCAAGCGAATCTGTTATTTTAGGTTTGTTCTACTATTCAAACCATCTACCTTGAAACATCTTGTTCAGAGTGATGCTAGGAAAACTGGACCTACAATGTATTGTTGTCCCTGCCAGCCTCTGTTATTGTGACTCCAAGCAGCATGTGGAGTCAAACCACAGACTCCACAGATGGGCTGTTTAGAAAGGAAAGGTCAGCTAATAACCAATACTGAAAATGCTCCCTGTAGAGAAGAGCGGTCTTTATGGGGAAAGAATCTGTGATACCAAATTGTAGTTTTATAAACAGTAGAAATCATGCGTGCTTCTGTCACAGAAGCATGGTGATAGTTTCCATGGAAATAAAGATTTTCATCTACCTTCATCTATCAGTTACTGAGATAGGAATCTCTCCTTCTGAAATCCAAATGCCAAGGAGATTTTGGACAAAGATAGAGCATCTGGTACTACTCTGGTACAGAGTAGTTTGCATGATCTTGAAGTCCTGTGTCTCCTGGGTAATTGCTTTGTACAGTAGCTGTTCACTGCTTTGGAACACCAATAGAATCCTCCTTGTTTCCTTTAAAGTCTAAAACTTGTCAACACATCACTGAAAGGAAAAGTGGAATAGATTTCAACAGACTCATCACATTAAATTATGTGTATTGACTGACCTGCTTTCATAAACGCATACAGAATATGAATGAAGAATGATGTGCTGGAAGTTCAGGGACTTGAACCCTTCAAATAAAGCTACCCCTCCATGTTTAGCACAGCAGCCACTACTAGCAATGAAATACTGAACTTTTTAATGGCAAATGGTATAAAACTATCAGGTAGTAGTAGCTGTCTACTGGCATTTAACAATACTTGGGTTGTTCATAACTTCAGTTTGATAAAGTTGTAATTCCATGCATCAGATGACTTCTATACCAAGCAATTCATAGCCTATTTTAGGATTTGGAACAGCTTTTACTGCTTTTGTTCTTTGTTGTATTGAAGATTTATTTAGGAAAAAAAAATCAGGTACAGATATTTTCTTCATTCCCTCATTCTGGGCGTGCAAATCTGTATTGTCAGTTTGGGGGTGCTTTTTTGTTCGATGCCTTCCCTCCATCCCCCTCAATAAGATTGGCATACATACAGATAGTATTTTGTCATCCAGAGAGTTGTACTGATATTTGTAATAAATATAATTGCATAGGATTTTAGGCCTTGAGTGTTTTCAAGTGCTGCTGCTTTGCGCCTATAAAATCAATTATTAATTTCATTTTTCTTTTGACTTTTTTTTTTTTTTTTTCCCTCCCTCCTACATGAGAAGAAGTTCTGTAGCTTTCTGGGTCTTTGGAATTAATCCAAAGTTTTGGGGAGTTGTTGCCTGTAAAAGCATTCGTAGGAGATCTGCAGTGGTCCAGCACAGCCTATATTTAGCTAAACTGTTTTGCAACAGTTGATGGGGAAAGTATGCTAGGTGTTCTATAAATATTCATGGTACTGTGGAGGTAAAATTTTTCACCACAGGAGTTTAGTCTGGAAATGGCAGCAGTTTTCTTGGACCCGCTTTAACATTAAAAACAGGCTGAAAGCCTAAAGGGTCATCAGCTAGGACTTGATTTTTCTGTTCGGAGCTTTTCTCTTTCTTGTGGGTTTTTTTCTTGTTCTTGAGGTGGAAAGAATTAAAAGGACAGAATCTGATCCTCTTTTATAGACTGTCACACATGGCATGTTTCTCTTTTCCCTGCTTAAATGGTTAAGAAATGTATAGATGGAAACAAAATTTGATTCCAAACTCATTGCATTATACGTCCGGGCAAATGTGCCACCTTGCCATATTCATGTTCCTGACATAGAAAGAATCATATAGAATGGTTGGGGTTGGAAGGGACCTTTAAGGGTCATCTAGTCCAACCCCCCTGCAATGAGCAGGGA
>Ga0181612_167023_pt1 | contig 14102 bp, 8 predicted proteins | sample HoacroProtozoa21_FD_119630 | JGI IMG/M metagenome (GOLD analysis project Ga0181612, IMG submission 119630) | Hoatzin crop microbial communities from Cojedes, Venezuel. Combined Assembly of Gp0051906, Gp0051904, Gp0051908
AAAAAGAGTTTGAAATTAAAATACCTCTGAACAGATATTCTTACATACAGAGTGCTCATGTTTTATTTTACAGCATGTAAGTTCCTTGGCACACTGCATACAGAAAAGCCTGTACTTCTAAAAATAATTGAGATAGTTTTGCGGGCATAAAATCACTAGTATATTTGTACAGTCAATTACCTGTTCCAAGGCTGCAACACAATTGCAAGAACATTAAAAAAGCTTTACCAACTAAAGTCTTTAAGTGATTTCACCCCGAAACACCTAGCAATCTAGGCCTACTCGGCAGTTTTTCCTCAAAACTCAGCATCGGGGTCTAACTACCCAAAGGCAGATCACTTCATGGTTTTATTGCTAGCTTCACATTCAGACACGCACCTTCAGTTCTCTCTTGGCACAGACTTTCCAGCTGAATTTGATGTGGGCTCAGGTACTGTAAAACATGTAAATGGTCAAGTCCAGAAGAGCCTGAGGGCTGGAAGTCCTAGTTTCACCACGGCACTTCCTCGCAGAACTGAGGAAGGGTTCTTGGATCTGGTGGCAGTGTGGCTGGTCACACTTCTTTCTTCCTATTCGTCCCTGCAGGCAGCTCCTCCAGGCGAGGAGCTGACTGGTGTGGCTCTTCCTCCACACTCCCCCCTATGCTACACAGCAAGCTCCGGCTTATGGCTGTGGAAACACTCTAGGTGTGAAGAGCACACGAATGCAGCAACGTGGTCTCCAACACATCTCTTCAATAACCTGCCTTCTAATCCCTCTCTGTTTCTGAAAAGTGGAGATAACAGCACTTCGGTCCTTGCCAAGGGTGGTGGGTACTGACGGTTGAAAGGTGCTCAAACATTTTGGCAACTGAGGCTGTACAAGAACTCCCAATAGGTTTTAAATGCTTAACAAGGAGAAGACTCCCATGGCAGAAGACATCTCCTTGTAGTGACAAACTAAAGGCAGAAACATGTCCTGGTACCTTGACGCAGCAAGTTTATAAGGAAGAATGTTGTGATTTTACATATTCACCACCTCTTTTAACACAAAAAACCCAAACATTGCAAAGTGAGATACATCTAAAAATGTTAAGCATAATGTACCGTACGCAATAGAGATCTTTTTATAAAAAGAGGAAAATCACTAAGATGGAAATAACTAAACAGCACTTTTTCTGGATGATTCAGGAGATAAAGAATAGCAAATTAAGGCAAACACTGCTATTCATGAGAATGTACGTACGGATCACTAAAATACTAGAATTTCTCTTTCATTGGTCCTCATCATTAATTCAGTTTTTTAAATACTATCACAATTTATTAATAAAATGAAGACAAGTTAATTTCAGCACACAGTGAACTGCTTCTTCTAGTCAAGATTCCAGGTGAAGTAACTCTGGCAGTTTCATCCACATCTCATTCACTTAATATTAACATTAGTAGGTCGTGCATCCTTTTTCATTTCATTCCTTGCCTCCTGCTTCTCCTTCCTGAAAGCTCATTCACCTGGAAACAAGCTAATAGAAGTCCACATATAAAATGAAAAGTAGTCCACGCAGGAGATTAAGAGAAACTTACTCCAGCAATCTGGTGTGATTGAGCTGATGGGAGGGGGGCATACGGCAGCAACTGAACGTAATCACCTTCCTTCCAGAATTGTCATCACCTAGTGAACAAGACAGATAGTCAAGACATTACTCACTCCTGCAACGGGACTGCAGTGATCGAAAGGAATGGCTTGTATCTTCCGACGTCTGGGACTACCTCTATCTCCCATCATTACACAAAGCATATTGCGAAGCTTCACTGTCAAATCACGTCGCCCACAGAAATGAAACGAGGCAGCTGCTGGGCAAATGAGGAAGGTAAGCTGAGAAAGGCATAATCAAAGGTGGGTGGGGGTGCTCAGCTGCTGACAGGGAAGACTTCAGTCCTGCAGTATTCAGTCATGGAAGAAAACAGGCCTGCTTTCCCTAGTAGTCTGGGGAGCGACCTGTTTTCAAACTCTTCATGCCTTCTCTCTGCAATTTATCAGAATATCTCTCTGCCTACAAGCACTGGGCATCTGCTTTGTCACACATCTAAGTAAGATTTATTTAACTTAAGCTGTTTTAGATACTCTTTTCCAGAAGCACTGCTATGTTAGGATCACATTTCAAACACAAGCAAGGCATACAAGCGTGCTTTTCGTAACCTGGAGCTCCCTGTGCCCACCTCTTAGTTCCTCTGACAAAGCATAGATTACTGCACTCCAGTTCATTCACTCTTTGCCTCCTGACAGCTTCACCCACGCTGTCTGTATAGATAAGGCTGGTGTTCACGTCATGCCCACTCACACCCAAGTGCCACTAACTGGAAAGCCAGGTGCAGAGGTTAACTCCTGCGTACACTGAAGGTAGCTTGGCGCGGAAGACTGAGGCGGTAAGACTTTAACACGCATCTGCATTAAAGATACCATTCCTTCTAAAGCAGTACCAAAACATCCCAGAAAATGTTTTAGACTGAATTCATATTTCTTGGCCTAATTTCAATGTTCAAAATTATATTTGATCCTTGCTTCTATTGCCACTAAAACATCAAAGTTCGGCTGTGATATCAGTAGGAGTACAATAAAGTTAAGAAATGGGGTTTTTTTAGATATTACTTATAATTCCATTGCTCCCTTTTCAACCCTAATTAAGTAGGTAGGTGTAATGGATAAACAAATAAAAAAAGAAGTAAAATGGGGAAATTGAATTTGTAACAGTCACTTAATGAAAAAGTAAAATCACATGAGCATTTCCATGAAAACTGGGCAGAACAGCTTCGGACCACTTTAGCTGTTCTGATTTGTATTACTGATGTTGGTTCAAATTACTTGATCTGAACAAACAGAACACTTCTCAGCTTTGCAAACACACATTTTCCATGAAAATCCACCGACAGCAATATGCTTTCCTTCATTCAGCTCAGGAAGAGACGTCTGTCCTCACCTGATTCCATGCTAAGAAAAAAAATTCAGTTTTTGCTTTGTCCAGGTCCTACCTAGTTGTGCTCAGAGGTCATGATAGGGCAGCATCTATTTAAACCCATTCCATTTTAGGTGCAGAAGGAGAAAAGGGAGGGAAGAGATGAGATCAACACTTAATGACTTTTCATGTATGAACATGGACTGGGAAAGACCATTTGCATTATCATTTCCAAGCCTGTGTTATCACCAGGAGCTGCACCACACAATCCTTCCATTGATTTGCTAAGCTCTACCTTAAAAACCAGTTAGGTTTTTCTGTTTCTTGCTCCTCCTGCTCACCTCTTTGACAACTAGCAACCCGCTTTCTCAATTCCAGTCTAAAAGTCAGAGCAAATTTGTACAACTATGTTCGTGTGACAAAGACATCACTCAGACGAAGCATCTCTAACATCCTGAAGGACTCTCTGGCATTAATCACATCCCCTCCTAGCCTGTATTTTACTGCTTGTAAACAAGTTAGATCTTCTCTCTCTTCCCCGACCTAGCTGTTCTCTACCCTGCTCCACTCTGAATGCATCTTTCCTAAACACAGGTGACAAGAGTTAGGTAATAAATTGCAGCTGAACATCGCATACAGGACTTAAAAAGGTTTCCTACTAATGTCAACATCATTGTCTTTACTGAAAACCGAGATGAAGAATTAATTTAATTTGACAGCTATACCTGGATGATCTCTGATGGCCACCCCACTCTTCTTTCACAGAAGATAACTTCTCTCTTTTTTATTTATACAACCAAAGAGCCTTCTGATATTTGCTTTAACATCCTTGAAAGATCTAACTCTGCTTGAACTTTGGTAGTCATCACTTCAGTCCTGTAGCTTTGACTTCCAAAACATAGCCTTATCTGCTGCCTGGTTCTTTCTTCCTGTTCTTTTTTGGCTAACTGCTTATTTTTATCATCTTTCTCAAAGGTGTTTTTTCATCCCACAAGGCCTGGAGTCTCTTCCCACATTAAATTAAATTCTGACTCCTGGGTTAACTAAGGTGCTTGAGCACCACTAAAGGCAGAACATGCACAACACCACAATTATATGTACTTAGATATGTCTGCATATTGTTCTTAAATAGGCCATAATTTATTTCCTGAAATTATTTTAAGTGCTTTATTTGACATTCTCAGAGTACTTATAAAGGCATTATAATGTGACATGCATTAACAAAATGGTGTATTAAAATTAAAACATTAATAAAAGATTGTTCTCTAAATCATGACTTGTGAAAAAATTGCTGTTACAATGCACTGTAAAATTTTTTGTTAGAGACAATAATTTTTATGAGTGAAATAAATCTAAGAAAGGTTTCCAGTTAAATTACTAAATGGGTCACTAATTGTTACTGTTGGTGACAGTCAACTGCTTGAATTAAGTGCCAGGAAAAAATAACCAGCTTTATAAAAGACTGCAAACAGATACACTTAGAACACAAACAAACATAATTGCCCCGTTTCAATAACGAGAAAACCAAGGCAAAGAAACGTTCTCAAAACCACCAGCAGAGCAGAGCACCTCGTTCTCCCACCCCGCAGTGCCACACAGGCAACAACAGCAAACCAGAAAAGGTGACCGAGAACCTCCAATCTACGAAGAACTCAATAAAGCAGTGCCAGCTTCCCCTGACGACGGTGATGACGGTCGATGAAAAGAAAGAGACCGTTCCATCTTCCTAGCCATGACTCGTGTTCTGGGCAACATCCAGCTTTGACACCCGAGCCGCAGTGCTCACAGGCAGAAGCAGGCTGCCTTGCTGGCCACCCAGCTGCGACTGAGCACCCTGAGCAACTCCCATCGCACTGCTGGAGCCTGCTTCCCAGTCCCACACAGCTTGCATCCCACCACCCTGAGGATGGAATTTTTACCCACCCATGTGAAAGTTTGAAGGTAAAATGGGGAGTGGCAGTCATCTGCACATTCAAAGACCGTAGTTTCAAGTATGCAGATTTAAAATCAGAACAGAGTATATTTTTATCCCACAAAACCTCAATTTCCCTACTACTTGGACTTCAACAAGTTAGAACTGAAAGATGCCTCATTCTCTGCAGGGGACAAAGCTAAAAAAAAAGTGCAGTATCAGCTCTGGTCCTTGATGTTTCACTTTCAGGTTAAAAATGTCGTGTTGTATTAGTCTATTTTATTTCATAGGCTGACGTCACCAAACGCTTTCAGATGAAAACCTGTTCCACCCTCTCTGGAGACTGTGCTCCTGCCCTTCTCTTTCTGCACTGGTTCTGAGCTCCAGATATTCAGGAGGCATTCCCAAAGACCGAGTACCTTAACCGCTTGGGCACTCACGCTCCTCCAGCCACACACCTACGCCTTCGTAAAGAGTCCCCGGCTCCGATCCTGCCCTCATGCACAAAAAGGGCGACAGGCTGCTCTCGCCCACGGGTGGGAGGCTCCTGCCTTCGGATCGGGCACCTGCTGTCGGGCAGATGCACACCTGGGCTGCCGCGGGACTACCAGCCGTGCTGGCGGTGAAGCCCCTCCTGGGAGCACAGCACGGCAATGCCAGCCCCCTCCTCCTCCTTGGTGAGGAAGGACGGGCGTGTAGAGAGCACTCCGCAGAGTAAGTTTTATGCACGCTAAAATACAAGCTGTCTGCTGCGGTTTTAGTTGTCTGGATTTCACTGAAACAGACATGAATCATACATCGCTTTTCATATCAAACTTTGCAGTAGAAAAAAAAAAAGGTACAGTAAGACACAGGGAAGGGCAAGTGGGAAAAGGGGATTGTTCTACTTTTTTAATTAAGAATTTGGATGGCACAGCACTTCCTAATTGGTTCTTGCAAATGAAAAGGGTTTTTTTTCTAATGATACAGCTCATTCCAATTTGCAAATAAGGTCTTTTGAATGCTGTAATTTTAGCATGACTTTTTAAGAGCTTTTGTTCTGATGAAGCTAAACATTACTATTTTATAAGTGAAAAGTGAAATAACATTTTACTTCACTGAAGCTTGTCATTATCACATTCCAGCAAAGCAAGATCCTAAAGTCAACAGCAGCTTTGCTATTGGTCTCAATGGGAGTAGAAGCAGAGTCAAAATCCAGGGGACTTGCCACAACAGTGAAAACACTTGCTCACATACTTGTTTCCTTCATAGAATTTAAGTTAGAGAAAATGAGTCTAAACCTCAGTTACACTATGTTAAATGGTGAGACAAACTGCTTTCAAGCCTCTTCCTACGTAGTCTCTACAACTCAGGGAAATACAGGGTCACAAAAAAGCCGCCACGAAACTTTTGTGTTTTTCCTAGGCTGAGTAGTGGACAGTAAACACACCCACAACTAATCCACTGCGGGTCTCTGCTCATCCATGACGGCAAATTTCTTAGTTAAGAAATACACAGCCAAGATAACACAGCCGAGTCTCGCGTTAGCAGGAGAAGCTTCTATCTTTAGCTGTAGAGATTTGAGTCCTCTTGGCATTGATCACCTCGGCTGATGATATGAAAATATATTACAATGGATATTAGCCAGCTTAAAGACAAAGTATTAAAATATCCATCCTAACGCTTATCCTTTGGGACAGAGACTGGATCCAGCAAGAAAACACACAGAATGACACCACCTCTAAATTCCAAGAGCCAACTCATTCTGATTTCACAAAGTTCCCCTTTTGCGTTCATTCCTCTGGATTCCACTCGTGTCCACCTGCTTATTTAGAAACCACCTTTCTGTGAGAGGATTGCACCTGCACTACACCAGGCTGATTCTGGAAAGTGTTAAAAATTGCAATTAAAATCAAGTACATGCTCAGGTGTCTTTCTAAACAGGAATGACTATGAGTGAATGTTGAAGAGATTTCCAACATCAGGAACCTTGCTCATTCCGCTCTGAAAGCAAAGATTCCCCATCAAAGATTCCTCCACGAGCAATTTTTCTTTTAAATTTTGTCTAACAAAAATATTTTGCCATAGCACATTTTCTTCAGATCAGCTGAAAGCAAAAGGATAGTTTGCTTTTTGATGTAACTGTTTACATTTCATCTGTGCTCCTCAAAGTATGTAAAATCACTTGAACTACGGGTGAGTTAAAGCCAGTCCTGAAGCTAACCCCTTTAATGTCAGCACAGTTATATCTGGCTGACTCTCTGGACTAGAGCAATGCTCTAGTTTTAAAAGGGGCACTGAAAATCAAAACTGCTTTTAGTGATCAAAATGCTTTCTTTGCATAATTCACAGAAAGCATAAAAAAATTTAAGGACAGCAAAGAGACAGCAGAATAGTCGAACAGAAACAGTTACTTGGTAAAGGGGAAAAAGCGCGAGGCTTTTCTTTTTAGTAAGGTATATTCTGATGTAGAATGACTTGTGGTATATTGTCAGGATACATTTACATTTCAATTTGGCACTTTGAGCTATCATTTATTTTAGCAAGCCTCTTGCTCTATTAGATGATGTTTTAAAGCAGACCCGTTATATTTTCTCAGCTTCAACAAGAAAGCACGTCCACACATTTTGATATTATTAACTCAGTTTTGTCTTTAAAAAAGACTCTATAACTTACAGTCTGATGTTCAAAGCAAGGAACACAGTAAATAAAGATTTATTTCCTTTCACATTCTGAGAAGAAAATAGTTGGAGAAAGAAGCAAGAAGAAAACTGGTGCAGGATGTGGAAAATCCAAGTACAATTCCTGTCGAAAGGATTTGAAGCCAACTTTCTGTCACTCAGGCAAGCTCCTTCTTCCCTAGAGCAGGGAATACTTTTCATTGCCATCAACCTTTATTTTGGAGCTCCTCTCATAGCAGTTGAGAAAAACATGACAACACCCCAAATGGTTAGGACACGCTCTGTAAAGTGCAAACCCCACATTAAAATCTGCTCTTGTGCTGCAAACAGGTTACGAACCAGAGCCCTCAGCTTCCTTCTTGAAAAGTGCCCAAGTCTTAGGTCTCTCCAAGGGATTGCTTTTGTTTTCCCCAAAGGGTACTCATGAAATAATGTCAGAGATACTGACTTCAGGAACACCTTTTGGAAATAAAAAATTAACAAAGTAAACCTTTTTTTAAGGAAAAAATATCCTCTTTAAACCTAGTTCTTTCCTGTGGCAGTGCAATTTACAGCCCACAGGTCTGCTCTTGAAGGTACTGCAAGCAGTAGCAAAGCTGTCACTGAGACTGAAAATGATTAGGACTTGTATCTTAGGCTTATGAGGTAATTCATCACAGTTCCTCCTTATATGCTACGAAAACAAAATTACAACTTTCATTTTCACAGTCTGATCTACACAATACTATTCTAATCAGTTTCTAATGCACTGGTTCAAAACCAGACACAGGCATGAAATCAACTGGATCTTGAAGAAAAATACGGACAGTCTCTACAAAGACCGAGGCTGGATACCTGAAATCTTTAAATAGAACTAGGAAAGCAATAAAAGGCTAAGAAAGGAAATACAGATTTAAAGCAACGATGGACTTTGATTCCATTTACAAATTTTGCCTAACATATAGAAGTATGACACTTGCAGTTAATGACAACACAGGCGTCGGAGACCGAGCCCTATTCAGCCAGCACATACTCAGCGAAGGCACTGCAAAAAGTTGTCAGCAATCATACTACAGAAGCAAACTACAGAAAATAAGGAAGTTTGGTGCATCATATACGCTTATATTTCCCTTCCATTTTGCCACAAAGAAAAATAATCTTGAGTTTCTTTTTAGGCAACAGATTGAAATTTCTCCTTCAAAACAGAAATAAAAAGGACCCGCATTGCAGCACTGTCCCATATACACAGTGAACGGAGCAGTCAGCTGCACACTGGTATCGGTGACATAAATCAGTCTACAATTAACAAACAACTATTAGAGCTTATCTCTTTTTAAAATGTCCCCTACTCTTGTTTAATTAATTGTATTTTCACACTACATGAATACAACTGAAAAAATCTCCTTCGCATATAGTCAAAGCTGTTGTTACGGAAAGCAGGTATGAATCATTTTAATTTGTGAGAAGCAAGAAGGAATTTCAGAATTTTTTTAAAATTAACTGTTGGAAACTAGATCACTATAAGAGATGGATGAACTACTGCAAGTATTTTCATCTAAATCATTTCTTTTTCTTCAATCATTTCAATCAATACATCTCACTGTCTTTCAATCACGGAATTAGAACTGCAGGAACAGCTTTCAGAATTGCTTTAAAACAGCTATTCCAAACACTGAAATTATATTTGTCTTATTCAAAGAGATTATTAAAACCATTATAAGCTAAGTACGTATCATTTAAAAATTATTTGTTTCAAAAGGGACTGCCTTCCCATCTTGGAAAAGCCAATCTGAAGAGCTCATCCTTTCCTCACTTGAACCTATATCCAGAAAACATTCAAACCTGACTCCATGCCAGTCAGCACTGGGGATAGGGAGGTCTTTCCACAGAATGTTTGGGGTTGGAAGGGACCTCTGTGGGTCACCCAGTCCAACCCCCTGCAGAAGCAGGGTCACCTACAGCAGGCTGCACAGGGCTGTGTCCAGGTGGGTCTGGAATATCTCCATTTGCTCCAGTGAATTTAAACTAGGAGTATACCTGATGTCTGGACTGCATTCCAAGCAAACACTGATACAGAGCAAGTTCCAAGGTGAAACTATGGAAGCTACAGATAGGTCTCCTCAAAAAAACACCGTGGCTTTCACTCCACTATACCGAAGCACATTCCTGTTCTTTAGCACAGGAATAAGGCATATGCACAAGGTGAAGCCAGGCGGGACTGCTCAGGGAAGGGCAGGCTGGTTATCATTCTGTCCCCACCACATGTTCTCTCTATCAACAGCAGTAAAAGCATGAATTTTTAAAGGCAGCTCTTCTGGCACATTTCGTCTTCTCATTCCAAAATTTTCCCCTTTTTCGAGTTCCACCACCCTGCTAACTCTTCCAAGTCAAAAGACAGAGTCCTCCTGAGACTTTGAAAGCTACAGTTTTTGTTTGCCTTGGTAGTAAGCAATTTTTTCTTTATTTATTTTTTTAAAACAGCAAGAAACGTCTCATTGGTCAGTCAAGAACTTACTAAGATTGCCAACTTGTCCCCTTTGCCCTCTGTATGGAGGGATGGAGAAGAGGAGCTTTCTCTAAGTACAGACTCAGGAATTTTAGCTCAACACCTGGCAGCTCTGCCAATAGCTGCAAAAATGACGATAGTTACTCCAATGAAAATAAACACACAAGGACCCTTTAGAATTAACACCAGCTAAAACAGACAAGTATCAAGTGCTTATGACTTCCAGGGCAGCTTTGACTGGATGAAGAACAATCTACTGAATAGTTGTGAGTGATTAAAGTCGAAGCAGTAAATACATGACCCATCACAATTTGATGTTGAGTATACTAGCAGGAAAAAAAAAGTCCTAAAGATCTCTTTTGAAGCATCATCATGTAGCAGTGCCTATAACAGCAGATGGAAGAGGTTCTTGGGTGGACAGTTAGAGTGACTGCGGTGTATCCAGTGTGTCAACACATCTATTTCACACTTTGTCACTTTGATTTCAATGGTTTCGTTAGTAACTTCTATCTCTTGATATTTCCTTTAGAATCACAAGAATGTGAACCTGTTATTCCTTGTTTATGGATTTGAGTCTTATGTTGGGGGCTTAGTTTCAAAGAAGGTAAAAGGTAATTATATCCCGTGCGTAACTAGCTTCAAGAAGAGAAGTCAATATTGATAAAATTCTACTCCCACTATAAGTCAGAAGTCAAATTACCACAGATTTCACTGCCCTAGTCAATCATACTGCAATAGGGACTGGTTTTGCTAAAGCTGATATTCACAGGGATGACACCATGTTTATGGCTCAAATTCAGGAAGGTACCTATGTATAGCCCCATTTCATAATTTTCCTCAAAAATCATAATCTAGGCTCACCGAAAAGCATATACAACACAGCACAACCTTAGACTTCATTAGGTTAAGCAGTATTAAATATCACTATTTGTTTCTTATTGTATATATTTCTTTAGGACTGTGATTATTAATGCCATATTAAAATACGGAATGAATACTTTCAAGAGGTGCTTTCATATCATAAATATGCCTCACATGTCTTTTATGTTGCTAGAATGCTTTAAAAATAAATAACTGTAAACATTAAATGATCCAATATTCAAACACCACAGCCTCTCTCCGTGTCAAAACGGAAAGTCACACGATACAGGCAGTTAACACTTAGGTCAACAGTCTCCTTTCGGCCTTTTGTTAGTTTTTATACAGTAACCATCTCTCTTCACAGCTGCAAGCCCTTTCCAAGGCAGACTAGAAAAACGATTACGTATGGCTACACAACACTTCAGGGTATTCAGAAAACAAAACAGCTTACGCTGAAATAAAGTGCAGATCTGTTACAGCCCCAGTTAGGCCTCTGATTACAATACATTGCTATAGTTGTATTTTAAAGTAAGACTAAGCTCAAATACCTGTCTCATAATTCATCTGTAGAAAAGCGCTGAGTTCACATATTATTATTATTCAGTTGCTTTTCAGGAGGAAGGCTGAAAGCACCAACATGACTCCTACGCATCACCCTAAGGAGCAGAGTAAGTAAAATGTGGTAAGGGATACAGTAATCACGAAGCCGTAGCATTTTTCCAAAAATACCTGCTAACTGGATGATGCCATGTCTCGCAACATCATAGTAAGGGTGATTGATATTTAACTCAGGATCCTCAAATACTGGAGACATAAATGTTTCTTCCTGTTCTGACTGTGTATCTTCCACTTCTTCTTTCTGCAGTTCTAAAGGAGCAAGAAGAAAGGACACTTAAGTGCTAGCAAACAAAGAAAAACTTTTGCCTCCGATACATTATTGAGGGGTTGAATTTTAGCTCAGTTTGACAAAATCACAGGGTTTTATCCCATTTGTTGCAGCTTCAGATCAGTTTTTTATTCTTTACCCTTTGTCACACGTGGGAAAAGCAGCCCTTTAATAAAGCTGCCTTCACATGCTCCTTCAGATTACAATCTGCTGCGATGCTCATAAAAATCTCGACAATGACTGGACAGCTGGCAAGCTGTGACCTCGCTATGCACAACTGCTGGTATTGTCTCATCATTGCCTACACTCCCACAGTCTGCTGCTCTCCATCCACAGCTTCTTGTCTTTTACTTCAAGGTTGTCGGAATGGGAAAGTCAAAGCCTCAGTACGCCAACGTGTGCCTTGACAGCTACTCCACATTAACACCCCCCGTGAGCCCTCGCTGGGAGCAGACTCGTTACTTTGCGTAAAGGTAGCAAAGTGCCAACAAATCTCCATCGCAGCTCTGGCAAAGTCCACTGTTTTCTTGAAATCCTTTAATCTTCTGAAGCTGCAATAGGCAAGGCAGCCAAATCTCCACCTAGCATCTATTCCAGCCAGAGGCCAAGCAAAGGCGTGAAAGTCTGCTAAAAAGCCTGGTGAAATCAACGGGCATCCTTCCCCCAACTTCAGTACACTCTGGACTAGATCTTCAAATCTACTCTGCACTGAATTTAGCAATACAAGGTCAATTCATCTTGTCCCAGAGTTTTTTCGTTTTGTTTGGTTTTTTTTTTTACAAAGTTTTTTTCCAAACTGTTGTTCAAAAAGAGCTGATCCTAAGTACATACCCAAATCACCACTGGGATAATTGGTGTCACAAACCTTTCTATGCTATCCAAACCAATAGTTTTCTAGAAACTAACTGAAATAACATTATATTCGCACATTAACACACAAGTGACTTAGTGGCTTAAGGCAAGAAAAGGTACACATAAAGAGAAATATTAATGTTCCGAGATGGTGCACCACTCCCTGTATGTCATCTGTCTCTTCTGTCATGTTTTAATAAGGTGGAATTAATAGTTTCATCTATAACACTAGTAGTGCCACTTTAAAAAGTACTTAAAGAATATTTTGCCTTCTGATCATCTGTGCATTTCATATGCCTTGACCACCACACAAGACACATTCGCGCAGAGAGAACATATTAAGTATTGATGTCAACCAGATTTAACTGCCAGTAGCTAACAAGTGTTAGAGAAAAACTCTTACTAAGAATTTCAGAATGCTTTCCACTCACAGTTTCCCAGTATCTTTCTGTCCTGTCAACAGCCACACGAAATCTTCATTGTCTCATTTTTATTTTTACCACGGTTTGTACCAAACATGCATTTCACAAGGACAAAAAATATCACAAGTGGTCGGGCATCTCAAAGAAAGTGGAGTCAAGAACACGCATACTACTTTTAAATTTCTTTATGTCTGAATTCGCATTAAAGCCTCCTCAGAAAATAAATCGGCAGTCTTATAGGAAAAAAAAAATATATCTGCTTTTAGAAATACACCATTATAGTCGTCCTCATACACACAAAAACGTTAAAATTCTTATTATCATCTCTAAAATGTGTATTTTTCTACTCTTTAAAAGTGTAACATGTATAAAAAGCTACAGTAACCGTAACTAGAAAAAATTTCTATCATTTTGAAGACTGTTTTTGTGCCAAGCGCCAGGAGGAATAATACAAATATAATACAGTATATAAATTTCACAATTTTTTCCTTTGTTGTATATTTATGTCATGTTAAAACTCAGAACAAGGAACACATTATCTTGTTTAGCAGGGTTTTTTCCCATATCTGAGAACTGTAACCACCTAAAGTAACAACACGTTGCGAAGGGCAGATAGAAGAAAAAGAAAATGCTATTCTGCGGGGATGCGAAGCAGGAGCTGTGAACCGTTTGCCAGAATCCACTGCAACTTTACAGGCTTTATTAAAAGTGAAACATATATTCAATGTATACACAAGTTAAACACTACAGAGACAACCAGTATGTTAACTGCAGCCTTTGGTACGGAGAGGCAGAGGCCAGCTCCTTCTGCAAAAAATTATATTGTACTGTGCTTAAAAACAGACACATTTCCAACAACCAGGGGTAAGGATTTGTAAGCAAAGCATAGATACCAAGCTATCTGGCTTTGAGACGTAGCAAAGAACTAGAGAGGCAAAGTCAGTACACACACCTGTTTGTATTGCATTATTCACAGGGACTAAGGAAGTCCCAGCGCCTACCGAAACGCTAGTCAGCCCGAACCTAGGGGTGAGGGCCTGGCCCAGGCTGCCCAGGGAAGCTGTGGCTGCCCCCTCCCTGGCAGGGTTCAAGGCC
>Ga0181612_112472_pt1 | contig 14101 bp, 6 predicted proteins | sample HoacroProtozoa21_FD_119630 | JGI IMG/M metagenome (GOLD analysis project Ga0181612, IMG submission 119630) | Hoatzin crop microbial communities from Cojedes, Venezuel. Combined Assembly of Gp0051906, Gp0051904, Gp0051908
AAGGAAGAAATTCTTTACTGTGAGGGGGGTGGGGCACAAGAACAGGTTGCCCAGAGAAGCTGTGGCTGCGCCTCACTTGATGTGGCCCAGGTCAGGGTCGTTGGTGCTTTCTACAACCTGGTCTAGTGGAAGATGTCCCTGCCCACGGCAGGGGTGTTGAAACTAGATGATCTTTAAGGTCCCTTCCAACCCAAACCACTCTACGATTCTGTGATTCTATGAGAGCCTCAACTGCTAGGAATAGGAGACATAGAAGGAGATGTAAGGAGATATGTGAAGAGGGGTGTGTGGAGACCAGGGAGGAGGAATGGAAGACATGTGTGGAAGAGGACCTTGTTGGAGATGCAGCTGGAGATACCCTGCTGGAAAAAGATACTCCATGGCAGAGGAGGGACACTCCCGATAGGACTGTGGGCTGTAGGCAACCAGTGCTGGAGCTGGGAAACCCCCAAACGGAGACTGTGGCTTATGGAAGGACCCATGCAGAAGCACGTACACCCCTAAAAGGGACTGCAGCCCATGCAGGACCCATGCTACAGCAGATGATACACTCACAAAGGGATTGCCGCCCGTGGAGGACTCCCACCATGGGACGTACGCCTCTGAAGGGACTGCAGCATGTGAAGAAACTGCGCTTTGCACCTGAAGGGACTGCGGCCTGTGGAAGAGACCACAGGAACCCGCAGAGGAGCAGGAAGATGACGCATGGAGGAAAACTAAAATAAAATTCCCTGAGTCAAGACTGTTTTGCTCACAACATCTGATTAGGCTGATTGTCAGTGACAGGTTTCAAAAGTGTGTCCTAAATACTTTTTTTGGTAAGTGCAGCTCAAAATTGTGGTTCTGTGGGAAATTAAAAAATTGTAAGAAGTTCCAAATTCAGAATGAGTATCATAATTTTCAAGTCTTTCACGGAAGGATAATTCTGTTTTATTTGGGAAGCTACATATTTACCCCTTCCAAGTAAAGATGACCAGTAGCCATCTTGATTTCTGCAACAATTTGACTGTGCTGCTGCAAACAAGAATTAAATGGGAAGGAATAATTAAAAATTATGTATGCAAACAGCTATCATCTATTATTGCAGGTACTGTTGGCAAGACCATTATATCATTTTTCCTATCAACAAAATAATATTGAATCCTTTCTCAAAATTCCTTTTTAAAAATATTTGGGGTCTTTTTCTGTTAACCAAAGGAGTAGATACTCTTGTTTTGTAAGTCTTGTATTCCAAGATTTACTTCTAGTGAGTTTATTCCTATAAAGTTTCCTTAAGCAAAATGTTTGAGGCTGACATGTTTGGATTTTTTTTTGGTTATCATAAGTTTTTGTTTTATCTATAGATTTTTCTCAACGTGGTTTTCTTCTTCCTGTACATTTCCTCTGTCTCTTCTTCCATCTGCTGTCGGTCATAGTGTTTTGGTCTGCTTTCGTTAAATATTACCCTGGTTTTCCTGTAGTTATGGGAGGTGTTTCTATTTTGTCAAAGATAAATTTGCTAGTTCTGTTTCTGTTGGTGTTGAGAGAAACACTACTACTTCATGTCTTCTGGCTAATTTATCTCCTAGTTTTAATGCTAATCTGTTTAAGACATGATTAACAGTATTCTGTGGACCTCGTTTTTTTTCCTGTCCAGAGCCTATTTTGACACTCAAATTAATGCTTTCCTATTTGCTGTATGTGTACCCAGAGCTTAAGTTTGATTTTTTTTTTTAAATACTGTGCCAGTGGTTTGGGTTCTTCAAATATTATTTTCAATAATTTCAAGTTGAAATTTTTCACAGAAATGTAGGCAGGTGGGGCAGTTAATTATGAAAATGTGCTTGAAACTTCTAAAATTAATGACACAAGAGTTTAAGAACCATTTTTTAAAGCATTTTCTAATGAAAAGCTTGACTTCAACTTTTAATTGTACAGTATATCATCGCGTAAGTGCTGGTGGAGGTGTCTCAGGTTTCAGTGCTAATTTATTGGGCCAAAATCTGAGATCTTTCTGTAGATATCTTAGATCTTTTTGTAAAGTAAGGCAAGACAAGACAGTCTAATATTTTAATAGTGAAACAGAATTATGTACTGTTTGAACCATTCCTCTCATGCCAGTTAGAGCTTCTTGCCTGTACCACATTGTCTCATGCCATTTCTTTCTACTTAGAAGCTTTATAACGGCCTTTGTAATGTGTCTGACAATGAAAAGCTTCTCTCTCATGTCCCATGAAAATTAGACAATGAATTCGAATGCTCCAGGACATCTGATTTTAGACCTTTGAACATGCTGTATCTCTTGCATGTGATACTGTGCTGGACTATACCAGGCATCTGCCCCTTCCTGGTGGAAACTTTTCAGATACCTTGTGTGATATTGCCTCTTATTTGCCTGCTGTATCACTTAGCCACTAAAATGTCAGCCACCTCAAAGACTTAATGTAACCATAGCCTTCCAACTGCTCAGTTTTCATAGTTGTCTGGTATAATACAGGACAGGAAATCTCACCAAGAAGGCAGGTATGAATGATCTGCTGACACGGTGCTTTTTGCAGGTAGACCCCTACTAGAAGCTAGGATGGATGGATAGTAATTTTGAGTTCTTTCTTCAAAGCAATCAGGCTTTGTGATTCCAGGATGTAGTTCCTTCTGAAGGGCCTAGAAGAACAGTGTTCTCAGATTAGCCCTCAAGACATTGTTTCTGAAGTGCATTTATTCTCTTAGGCTGTCTAGCATAGGCCTGCAATACCGTCTTGGAGCCATGTAACTTGCACCAGCTGAGTATTACCAGGAGTCATTTCCTTTATCCCATTAGCCTGATGGAGGAGGTCAGCACCCTCAGCTCACTGCCAGCCCAGAGCAGTTAGCGACTGGTCCTCCTTGTCCTGTTGAGGGAACCGAAGGAGACCTGCTTGTGTTTCTCCCAGTTACATATTTGTTCCAGGCGTGTTTGTGAATGTACACAGATATGAAATGTAAACTTCAGGGGATGGAGATTCTTCAGACTGAAACATGTACGTTGATTTATGTAAGCGAGGGAGGCTGGAAGTGTTTAGCTCTAACTGAAAAGGGGAGCTGTTGGTTACCTACTTGAGATGACACCCAATCTAAGGTGAAACTTCTGCATGTCTGAGGAAGCAAGAGGAGGGTTATTTTCGAGGAGTGGCAGGGCGCTCTCCTGAATAAATTAGCACTGATTCGGTTATGGGGGTGGGGCAGAAGTAGCGAATGCATTTCAAGGTAGGAAACTTAATTCTGCCTGGAGCCCCAGGGGAGTACAAAGAGGACGTTACCTGTGAAAGTAAGTGCATGGCACTGGGAGCAGGCTCTCTGTAGTTAAGGCTGTCTCTTGGGATAGTGCATGCAGAAAGTCTCGCAGTGTGTGTCGTAGTCACCTGCATAAAAGGGGAGGGATAGCTTTCGGATTTGATATTGGTGTGGGTAGGCAAAATCCTATTTTTCCTTCAGTTCCTCACTTTTGTTTCTTACAGCTGTTTCTAGCTGCGTTGACTACTTTGGATATAGTAAATTAATCCTTGGGTTTAACCTCAGCCTACTGTGAAGAGAGTTTTCAACAGAACTAGCTGAAAAAACCCCTGAGTTTCCTAATCAAAATGTACAGAAAATGTACAGTATGGCAAGAGCCGTGCTTATCCAACCCATTCTTCAAAGTGTGAAAAAGATACCACCTTCATAGAAGGTATATGAGTCAGGATGCCCAGAGTCAGGAGAGGAAGAAATGCCTTCCAGTTGCAAATAATAACAAGAACTGACTGCACTGTCACCTCCCTGCAACTTCATCCAGATAAAAAGGTCTGTTTAACCAGATTCTGTGTGAAAACAGATGAGTATTCTGGAAAGCAAATCTCTGGGATATCTGTATGAGTATGTAAGATGATTATGTGGCACCTGATGAGTCCTTAACTGACGTGAAAATGTCTTCTGAGGAAACTGGGCAAGTCTTCAACCAGGGCTGCTGTGGAATTAAGAACAGTGCAATTACAAAGAAAGAGCTGATATGCTTCATTCCCCCCAGCCCCCGACATTTACAAAACTGCATTCCTTTTGACCCAAGTTACTGTGTCTAACCAGCACTAAGTGCTACGGATGTATTAGCTAGGGTCAGAGTTGCTTTGAGCATCTGTATCCTATAATGCATTTCTTGATATGGATGTGCCTCAGCCTTTGCTTCAGAGAAGTTTGACATAAATTCTATAAATACAGCTGTTTTTTCAACAAGTCAAAAAACACAATCAGCAAATTTGAAATACATTTTAATAAATTAGGATCAATTTTTTCACAAATAAAGGTACTGACAGCAATCTTTCTGGTTTGGTTTCAGGCTTATATCTCAGGCTTGTCTGTTCATCTTTCTGAATCAGCACACTAAGCTCTGAAAGCAATTTTTTATGTCAAGATTAAGCTTACTTTAGAGAATCTTTTAAAACTTTCCTGCAAAATTAGTATTAATATGTGCAATTTTTCCCTTACATTGTCCTTGTTAGACATCTGTTGAGTAGGTGGACGCTGGATGTTGTCTGGCATGGAATTTCATGTTTCAGCTCCAAGTAACATGACAGCAGTCAAATCACAAGCAAACAAGAAAGCAGGTATTTCAAAATGATGCAAATATGGATGTACTGCTTACAAACATGCTGAAGGTACCGTATTTCAAGGCTGAAGTAGTTTTCTCCAAGGCCCAAGATAATACTCGGGTGCAAGGCTTGGTCGTTTTGTTCCGTGTGTGAATGGTACTGTATAAGCAGACTGGCAGATTTTTGATTTTGATGAAATTTGAGATACCAATTATGGTTCTGTTCAGTTGGTGTCATTTTTCAGTGTTCTTCAGTGCCTTGACCTTTCTGTTAAGCAAGACTATGGACAGCGAAACTGTCTTGATATAGTTACGTTTTGGACTGGAGGGTAGTGTTGGCGAGGACAAGAGTCTCATTCTGTCTTATGTTGACAGCAGAAGTCCCTGCATAAACTTATATGAACTTGGAGTATCTTTTCATTTTTCTGTAAATAAAAAGCGTTATTCCATTATGGTTTGCTGACAAAGCCAAGCACTGTGTGCAACTCCTATTATATTATGTGACCACGAGCCAAGGGCTTTCATCTTTCTTTTGGTGTAATTTGAATTAAATCTTCTCCTTTCTTCTTTCTCTGAGGAAGGAGGTTGTATTAAATCAGATTTTTTTTTTCAAGCTCTGCAGGTCTGAATAGCGGAGGAATAGGAAGAATAAGAAGTGATTGTTAGTGCTTATTAGCATGTTTTTTCTTTTCATCATGATTCAGTTAAACTTAAAATAACTCTCTCTAATTACTGCTCTGTTTGACACTGTCAGAGGGCTGGGGGTTGTCTTACAATTTAGCAGCTGTACTAGGATTCTAGACATCCTTTCGTTTAAAAGAAAAAACAAAAGAAAGAAAAAATCGTTACACTGATGTTTCAAACTGTTTTTTTACAGAATAGATTCAGTATGTACTTATACCACTTGCTGTGGTGATTTGCTGTGTGGAGCTGAATGCTGAAAGCAGAGATAATATTGGGAGCATCACGCATGTGTGGTTATGACAGCTGACGAGAGCTCAGGCACTGTGGAGAGGGCAAGAATGTCCACAGAAATGCTGCCGATAAAGATTAGTGGGCAATATCCTAATTTCCTCCAAACTAAGGGTAAAACTAAAAGGTTATGTAAGGGTGCCTGAGATCAGTGCAGTTAAAGATCTCTTGTAACTGTGTTTTGCCAACTCCTATTCCCTGTCAGTCAAGGTATGAAGGATGTCTGTTTCTGACAGTAGTGTAGGTACAGCATTTTCAAGTATTTGGATAATAGCATTTAGATAAGCTGTAGTCTTAATGTGATTTTCTGCTTCCTTCTCTTCAAGCAGTAACACAGGAAGGGAGGGTTTTGGTATGTTGTACCTTCATTCTGTGGCATAACTGGATGGTAACAGATTCGAGAAGCGTCAAACACGCTGAAAGAAAAATTTTCTGCCGACCTTGTTGGGGCTGACTGAAGCTGTTGGGAAGACCTGGAGAAATAACTTATGACACATTTGACTTCGGCAGTGTTTACTTCTAAACAGCTTCCCGTTTCCATGCAATTTCCAAGCTGAACCTACTTGATATTGACAGGTAATATTTTAAAGGATAGATTGATTGGACTGGCAGAATGAATTAGCCATCAGCTTGACAACCATATAGCATTATGTTGTGTATCTGTTTACTCAGCACTGGGTGAAATGCAAGAGTCTATTGAAAATCAGATTTCCATGCCGCTTTGTCAAAGCAAATTTAATCACAGCTAGAACATGTGGCATCCATCATTTCCACTTCAGAAGGCATCAACAGGCACAGATCAGCAACAACAAGCACTGCTGTCTTTGACTCACATGGAAAATTAAATTTTACCATAGGTTTTTGATAAATGATGCAGTCTCACCCATCAAATATGATTACTTAAGTGTTCTCTATTAAAGTAATCCTCAGTAGTTTTGTATCTAGAAGCAAGATCTTACACCATTTGGCTTTGAGTCACTCCTCCTGATGTGGGATTTGGATATTGTCTTTGCAGATTAGACACTGCTTTCTGTTTGTTTTTCTTTGAAATCTCAGATCTACCTGGCTGCCAATTTTTGTCTGTGTTTTAGTGACCAGCTCAGCTACACACTGTAATATAATCTGTGTTTTTCTCTGAAGTCTCACTTAATGCCTCTCTTTTTACCCTCATGGAGATAAGGGTAGCAAATTATAATACAAGAAATCTCAAGGTAACTTAAGGAGTGAAATAATACAGAGGACGTGTAAAGATGCAACCGGTTGCTTTGTTCAAGCCTCAAGTATGGTAGAGAGCATTTTAAGTGTTCAGATTTATACAAAATGTTGAAAACATTATACATATTAATTCTGCACATTTCACTTTAAAAAGTTTTCATCTCCTTTAATTTATCACACTGAAACTACTCCAGTTTAAAAGCTCAGTAATAGTTTTCTGGGGGTGATCTTTTTCCCCTCTTCCACTTCCATTTAGAATGGCCAAGCATGTGTTTTGTAACACCACTGTCTATTGCTGTTATTCTTGTTAAATTTTAATCTCATGTGTTAATGCCTCCATAATTGTGAGTCCAAAGCCTTTTTCTTCCAGACATGAAGATAACAGCACAATTTTTCTAGTTCCTACTAATTGAGCTATGATTCTTTAAGATTGTCTCGTCTTGTACTGTCTCTTGTAACATCCTCAAAAATTGTCATTAATTGAGAGGAGCTCATAGTCACTAATAGGTCTTCTGAAAATTGTTTCACAATTGCTGTTTTGAATTACAACACTGCTCAAAAATATCTTGTGTATAGACTATGCGAATTCAAATAATAATGCTTCCTGTGTTTCTCCATATCCTCAAGCATCAATATTCAGCTGCTTATAAATACTTTTGTACTTACAATACAATTTCTAAATTGCTTTTCTTTATAGTGTTGCTATTAGTGGTATCAATATTTTGAATCCAATGTCTGAATATGCTTTTTTGCCTCTTTCCTTGAGTCAAACTGTTTCCTTTACATTTCCACCAATTAAAAAATGTATATAGGTATGCGGTGATAACCTATGGATGCTAATTAAGATGTACACTTTTTTCCCGTTGATCTAAAACAAAATCTTAATTAAAACATATGGCCATATTTATTTCATGTAACTTAGAAGTCCAGATTTTACATGGAACTGAACTAGTAGGCTAACTCATCTGAGGCGATTTGCTTATGTACAGTCAAGGGGGAGAAATGTATATTCCAAGGAATGATTCACCATTCTGAGACAGGCACCTAAAATAGGCCAGGTGAGTCACCTTCTGGAGGTGTTACTCTCTCTTGACTGTAAAAGGTGCCTGGGATGAGCAGTGTTACCTGGGAATGTTAAGCAATAAGCAGAAATTGAGGAGGAAACGTGCCAAACAAGCACTGCCTCTTTGATACATGCCGTGATACAGACATATTGCCGGGACTACTGGCACAATACAGATGTGTCGCACACCTGCTGCTGGGAAAGCTGTAAGAAGTCGTGGGTGACGCTCGTTCTGTGATTTGTACTGATGCTACACAAATGCTGCACAAGTGAAACGTGTATTTAAAGGCTTATGTGCCATAACTTGTCTCTTACTCTCCCAGGTAGTTGCCCGCCAGACGTACTCTCTGAACTTTCTGTTATCTGCACTTGGACATCTGTATCGGGGACATTTATGTAGAGTGACAGTTGAGTACATACAAGAACTAATCAGTCCCTAAGGGTGCAACAGTTTTGCCTCTGTCAGACTGGTTTCTGTTGTTCTTTCTGTTCTGTTTTTCTGTTTCTGTATTGCTTAGAAAAATATGAAGCTGCTGAAGTATAGCTTACCTTTCGACAGCAAAAGGTGTTTCTTCCCAAAGGCTGAGAGATGTTCAAGATTTATGACTACTTCTGCTGTCTGATTTGCCAGTGTGCATGATTTATGATGAGCCTGTTCCTATGCTAGCTATCAGATTGTCCTTTTCAAACCAGAGTCTCTCATGTTAATAGTCAGTGCAATTCATAACGACTTGTCACCAGGCCTGACTATTATCTGAGTGGATTGATACTCATCCAGTAGGCAGCAGGTCTGGCTTGTTGATCCGCTTTCTTCTGTGTAGGCCTTATAACTTAAAGGCACACTCAGGGTGATAACAATAACTCAAAATTTAGAGACTTGAATTTTAAACACCTCAGTTAGCAATGATGAAGGTTAGCTGTGGTGTCTGATCGTAAATAGCAGGTGAAGTGTGGACTGGGAGGGCCAAGCATGGTATGACTTTCCATCCCCTTGCAACAGCTCCCATATACAGCTTGTGTGCCTCCTGATCTTGCCCAACATGAAAATTCAGTGGTTCATCTCGCTGCGTATGCCTGAATTGAGAGTTAGCCGGCTGCTGTGGGAATGAATAATGAGGAGAAACTGCGCAGTTTGTGTATTATCTCACTTCAGGCCAACAGAAGAGTTTGACTGGATTTTCAGAAGGTGGCCGTTCTTGGATGCTGAAGGAAGTTGTTAATGCAAAGTCCGTGAACCTCCAGCTGAGCAATAGTGACTCTGAACTGTCTGGAACAGTAATGGGCCTGCGTGCTTGGGATTGCTGCCTTGCCTGGCATATGGGATTTACTGAGACCCTGCATGTATGGGGTTTTTTTCTTCGATATGAGAGAAAATACCTTTTAGTTTGAGTTTTTCACTCATTTCCATTCCTGAGAACAGCCTAATTAGAAAAGTCTGGAATAAAAAGATGAGTTGAGGCAGAAAATTCATTTTGATTGTAGCCATCCAGTCTAGCAAAGAAGTAATAGTGCTGCTTCAAATTTTAAAATGGTGAAGTAAAATAAAGATAATGTAGCTGAGTTGTGTTGATAAATAACTTTATTCTGGCTTATTTTAAAACAAATAACATTTTCCTAAATTTTTATTGCAATATTTCCAGACGTTGTTTGATATTGTAGTGTCCCAAAACTATTAAATTCATGAAGCTTTAAAGTTTCATGACAGTTTTACTAATATAACTGAGTAAGAAAAACAGAAGTTGCTATTTTAGGTTTGATAACTGCTTTATATGCAGTACATAAAAGAGAAGAATAGGCTTAGTCTGTGTTTTGAACAGAGTGAACATAGGACCCTTTCCTATGCATCTTTTTATTCAGCAAAGAAACTTGTGTGCGGTTGAACAATGGATGCTGGGACCTTGGTGTAGGATATTATTCCACTCTAATGAATCAAAGTCTTTTTCAGCATTTTATGGAGCTTTCTGTAATCACATGATCTCAATCATTTTAGCAGTAATGTAACAATTTTTTGTGTCTCTTGCTCTTGTATGTATACATCCATCAGGATTTAAATTATATGCAGTCTTTTTACAGCAGTTTAACAAGAGAGAAGTAACGCATGAAGCAGCAATAAAGATTTACAAGCCAATGCTTGTCAATTATCACTTGGATAAACACATTTTAAAGACCAGGGCATCCTGATTTGCTTCAGTGACAATCTCATAATTGCAGCAAATACAATTTAGAGCACACAGTTCTGGAAGGAAAGATGCTAGGGAAACCTAGGGGGATGGACATCTGGGATTGGAAATAGCTGCTTGATTGCTCATGGAAGCCTGTGTTTTCAAGAAAGCAAGATGTTGCTTTCTCTGTCAGTTTAAGCTTTTTTTTGTTATCTTTTTTACAATACAGGGGATGAAAGTGGAGAACTTTAATGAAAGCATACATCTATTGCAGAGGAGAGCAGCAAGACTTTTAATATAACTAGTGACCGAAGTGTAGCGTGACCTGTGTTATCATCTGTCTCTAAAGGAAAAAATATCTCTCTTCAGTTTTTGTTTTGGTAACTACAGACCCTTGCACTTCAGAAGGCTGGGCTTTGGTTCTGTCTTCTCATGTGAGTGATCCCTGAGTGCACAGTCTTCATTTCAGAGTCATCCTCACTTGTATTGGAGTCTCTTCAGGGAACTCCAGAGGAAAGGGGAAAAAAAGACTTCATCACCAAGGTACATGACATGTGCTATGAGCTGGCCAGTGAGTTCAATCAAAATCAGCTTCCAACTCATCCTTTCCTCCTGAGTAATTTAATTCGAAGGAAAGGTACTGGACTTCACTCTGTTTCCAAAAAACTTGTGTATGATGACTCTGGTACTGCATGTGGTGTTCTGCCTCCGCCTTTAATTGTCTCCATTTCCCACAGAAGTTCAGACTTACAGTTTCTGCTCAGTTGCAGCATATCATTCAGACACCATCTAGACTTGCTTTTTTTTTCCTTTTGCCAAAGAGAGCAAGTCACAGAGGTTTCCTTGAAATCCTCCATACAGGGTCCCTATACATACACAGAGTAAGCTCCGTGAGGCAACATCTCATCAGTAACCATCACCCTAGTCAGGCCTAGTATGCTGTGAATTGGCTGAGATGATCCAAATCACAGAGAAGACCTCTTACTCTTCCAGCTACTGTCATTTCTTGTCTCCTACAGCCAGTGTCTGCTCTGTTCAAGGGCAGCCAGCTGGTCGGGCTTGAACCCTCTTTCCCTACAGAGCTGTTGGAAACTATCGTCCCATGAGATGGGACCGAATTGCACTGGGCATTTTCACTGTATTCTGCACTGCTCTGCCTCAGGTCAGCAAAGTCTGCCAGGAATTTCTGGATTGAAGTGAGGTTAATTTCTATCTCTCTTGCTGTCCAGGAACATGTATGATGCTTATAGATGCTTACGCAGCAGCATGCTCTGACAAAGTGGTAGAGTTAATATTTGAGAGAGACTAAGGGCAAATCTGTTCATGGCGGTGCAAGGTCTCTTCCAGATGAAGGCTTGTTCCTGGTTTCCTCATTTACCCTGTGAATAAAGCCTTGAGTCAGACCAGAGGTAGATGTGTATAGATCTTTCTCCTATAATAAGCTCCCTGAAGAAGACAAGAAGCTTTTGAACTCAAGCCAGATTTTATCTGAGTCAAAGCTACAATAAGTAACTTCTTAAATCCAGAAAACCCGGAGTGGCTAGATAAGGTAGGATAAAAAGAAAGTATACAGCATTTTTTTTGTTGATTCAAAAATTTGCTACCCACTGTGTCTGTTCAAAAGAGTTTTACTTCCAAGCAGTTTAACAGCTCTGAATGGCAGCAAATGCTGCACTGACTCCTCTGATACCAAGCAGTTTGCCTTCCTTGTCTCTCTGAGGTCTAGGTGTTTTCTCCTGGCTCTGGGCAGTCTCTCTGATCTCCAGAGGTCCCTTCCAACCCCTACTGGTGTGTGATCCTGTGAATCTATGTGAGCTGCAAGCATCCCCAGGCTGAGCTGTGACTCCCTTTTGGCAGGCACTGCAGTCTCTGGAAGGTAACTCCTTCCCCCTGTGCTCAGTAGTTCCCCAGAAGAAAGGCGGTCTCCCCTCCTTCCCTCTGCCTTGCTGTTTCTTTTCTGAAGGAACATCACACACTTGTGCAAAAATATAAGCAAACGTACACGTACGTTTGAGTTTTCCTGTGAAGGTCTAACATACACTTTTCCTGCACTCCCTCCTGTACCAAAGTAAAGTTTATACTGAAGGAAGGCCGTGTCAAAATTATTTCATAGCCTTAGACAGATGAAACGCTTAAGCTCATCTACCTTGTCATGCTGTCTGTAAAAAGACTATGAACCTGCTTCCAGGCACGAAAGATCTCGTATCTCTGTATTAGGGCCAGGTTCTTTGTTCTAGTTCTTCCAGAACGGCTGGTTTGTCCACAAAGACACTGGCAGTTCAGAGTGTTCTGCTGTATTGCAGGGAAGGACCCACCAGGACCATGTGCTTTGTTTAATGGAGATATTTTTTGCACTACAGTCATAGCCACAGGTGCCTCCTTATGAGAACACAAAATGTCTGAACTACTACTTCCATCTTTAAAAGTCAGAGATGTACTTATCTAATATGTAAATTTTTCAGGATCACAACATCAACTATTCACCCCCATTCATGAATGAGTAAAATCCACTTCTGTTGTGAGACGACTGTAGAATCTTACAAGAAACTGTGTGGTTTTAGGGTTCAAATTTTGTCCTAATAGATTGCAGGGGACATTATATACACTGATAGCAACTTGCTTGCAAAAACATATCGTTGTCATGTGCATCATATCTTCTAGGATATAGATGGCATGGAAGTCCTGTCTGAACCTTCCAAGGCAATATTATACAGAGGTGGCATGTAAATTGCTGACAGATTTAACTCTATAGACTTTCAGTTTAATTAAAAAATTCCTCATTTTCCCTAAACACATTATTCACTATAGCTACAAGTTGGCTCAATGCCCTTAGTATCACTGAAACCCTACTGTTTTACCTTGGCAGGGCAAAGTTTTTCAGGCCTGCCCTCTATGCATTCTGTGGGCTGAGTGAGTAGAAACTAGACCAGTTTTCACTCAAGAACTTCCAGACAAATAACTCTTCTTCTGATTATACACCTCCCTCTAGCAGATATCTTCCTTCCTTGATTAGAGCTCCAAGCTACTCCTGCAGTTGGTTGAGGAACTTCTCGTTGTTGGGGGTCTGCAGAGAACCTGCCTGGTAGTTTCCTTGTAACTTCCAGAAACCATTACGCCGTTGCTGTGGGTGATGAGAACTGCATTAAAGCTCTTGTGATCTCTGTCCTTGTGCTGTCTGTCTTTTAGACACTTACGGACTCAAAAGTTTTAAGTATGTGCGTCATATGCACACGAAAGAACAAAAGTCATGTTTCACAGTCTGGAAAAGCATGTAAGAAAATGGTACTTCTACAGAGCTGCAGATATTGGTGGAGTCAGCAGCCCAGCTGCGTGGTTGAGGAAGAGTGCACGTGTGTTTGCCTGTGCACCCAAAATTGCTGCCTTGCCGTGCAGTGCTAGTGATAGATAGCTTAGCGAAGTGATCTGTCGGTCTTTGAAAAGGCAAAGAAAAAGGAAATGGAAAAAGGGAGTCTAGATGAAAAACTGCTTGTCACATCTTGCAAAAATGATTGATGGTTCAAAAGGAATCTCACCTTCAGCGAATGAATATAGAAATGCATAAATCTGAAATAAATAAAATGTTTTGACTTCAGCCTTGCTTTCTCCTTCCTGGATTTCTCTGTTTTCTTCAGCCTCTCACTTGCCGCCCCTCTCTCCCGTTGTGATTCCCTGTTTACTTTTCTTCCCTGTCAGCATATGGTTGTTCTTTTATTGTTTTTATGTTCTTCATGGATAGTCCATTTCTCTCTCTTCTGCTTCTAGTTTGTTCTCCAGTAGTCAATCACCTTTTGATAGCCAGAGGAATCTTCCTTCCCGCGTCCCTTTTGCAGCCTGCACACTCCTGCTTGGAGACTGTCTCTTTCCTCCACCATGTCTATATCTGTATCAGATCTGTGTATGGAGCTCAACATGACCTCGCAGTGTGCACTTGCAGCCCAGAAGGCCAACTGTATCCTGGGCTGCATCAAGAAAAGCGTGGCCAGCAGGTCGAGAGAGGTGATTCTGCCCCTCTACTCTGCTCTGGTGAGACCTCACCTGGAGTACTGCGTTCAGCTCTGGAGCCCTCAGCACAAGAAGGACATGGAACTGTTGGAGCGGGTCCAAAGGAGGGCT